>Ga0209599_10000674_pt1 | contig 20443 bp, 17 predicted proteins | sample Shrwel_input2_FT_FD_187534 | JGI IMG/M metagenome (GOLD analysis project Ga0209599, IMG submission 187534) | Subsurface microbial communities from deep shales in Ohio, USA - Utica-3 well 1 S input2 FT (SPAdes) (version 2) ... | reverse complement strand
GTGTTATAGACATTATTTAAGTCAACCCCCATCGCATGGGCTTTTTCACGGTCAACATCCACTCTTAATTGTGGACTATTGGCTCGCCACAAGGTTTGTACACCGCCCAACATTTTATTTTGGTTTGCCGCCGCCATAAACTGCCCCATCACTTCGGCTAATTTGGCTGCGCCACCTTCACCACGATTTTGAATATAAAATTCAAAACCGCCCGCTTGACCTAAGCCCATAATGGGTGGGGGATTAAACGCCAAAACCAGTGCTTCTTTAATATGAGCCGTTTTCATAAACAACTCACCAACTAACTCTTGGCTACTGACTTGACGCTCATCCCAATGTTTTTGGGTAACAAAAATCGTGGCTGCATTGTTACGGAAACCACCACCTAAAAAGTCAAAACCTGTAAACGCGACGACATCTTGATTAGCAGGATTACTTTTCATAATTTGTAGCACTTCTTGCACGACTTTATCGGTACGTTGCAAGGTTGCGCCATCGGGTAAAATCACCGCAGCAATATAATAACCTTGGTCTTCGTCTGGAACTAAACTACTAGGCGTGATTTTCCATAAGCCCACCGCCACCGCCACCATCGCAATAAACAACAAAGCTGCAATCGCACCACGACGAATCATCCACGTGACACCACCGACATAATGATGGGTAATACGCGCAAAAACTTTGTTAAAGCCTGTAAAAAATCCCCCTAAGGCTTTGTGTTCGCGTTTTAAAATCAACACACATAAAGAAGGCGTAAGCGTTAAAGCGACAATACCCGAAATCACCACCGCAATAGAGATAGTAACCGCAAACTGCCGATACAATTCGCCCGTTAATCCACCTAAAAATCCAATTGGCACAAACACCGCACACAATACCAAAACAATCGCAATAATCGGACTGGTGACTTCGTGCATGGCTTTAACCGCCGCATCGTAGGCCGACAGATGTTCCTCATGCATAATGCGTTCAACATTTTCTAGCACCACAATCGCATCATCAACCACAATACCAATCGCTAACACCATACCAAATAAGGTGAGACTGTTAATCGAATAACCTAACAAATACAGTCCTGCAAACGTACCAATTAACGACACAGGCACAGCAATCGTTGGAATAAGCGTGGCGCGCCAATTTTGTAAAAATAAAAACACCACTAAAAATACTAACACCATCGCTTCGGCTAAGGTTTTTAATACTTCACGAATTGATACCTCCACAAAACGGGTGGTGTCATAAGGAATTGAATAACTTAAACCTTGAGGAAAACGGGTTGATAATTGAGCTAAGGTTTGTTTGACGTTATCGCCAACCTCTAAAGCATTGGCACTTGGCTGTAAAAATATCCCGACTAAGGTGGCAGGTTTACCATTGATACGACCGATAAAGTCGTAGTCTTTCGCACCCAACTCAACTCGCGCCACATCTTTTAAACGTAAGGAAGAACCATCGCTATTACTGCGTAATAAGATATTTTCAAACTCACTGGCTTCAGATAAGCGGCCTTTGGTGGTGATGGTATAAACTAATTCTTGACTTGCACCTGTAGGCTGCTGACCAATTTTACCTGCGGCAAATTGACCATTTTGCTCGTTAATGGCTGCAACAATTTCTTGAGTAGTCAGTTTAAGCTGGGCTAAACGGTCAGGCTTGAGCCACACGCGCATGGCATAATCCTTAGCACCAAAAATTTGCACATTGGTTGTGCCTTGCACACGCTTTAGAGCATCTAATACATTCAGTGTGACATAATTACTGGTGTACATATCATCATAGCGACCATCAGGTGCGTAAAATGCCACCACTTGCAAAAAGCTAGATGAGCCTTTGGTGACAGTTACACCTTGACGGCGCACTTCTTGCGGTAAGCGTGCTTCGGCTTGTTTAACCAAATTATTAACGTTTTGTGCCGCTTGGTCGGGATTGGTGCCAATGTCAAAAGTGACACTAATCGTGACTACACCTTGTGACGTAGAAGTGGAGCTCATATAGAGCATATTGTCCACGCCGTTAATTTGATTTTCTAAGGGTGCGGCAACCGTTTGCTCTACCACTTCGGCAGATGCACCTGGATAAACAGCCGTCACTTGAATCACGGGCGGAGCAATTTCGGGATATTGAGCGATGGGTAAACTACGCATCGCCGCCAAACCTGCTAACATGATGAAGATGGACAACACCATGGCAAAAACAGGTTTGTTAATAAAGAAACGAGCTAACACGGCAGTCTCCTTATTGAGCAGCAGTTGGGGCGGAAGGGGGTTTTGCCGCTAATGTCGCAGCATCAACAGGTTTTACCACCGCATTAGGCATAGCCTTAAACAATCCATCCACCAATACTCGCTCGCCTACTTGCAAACCACTGTCAATCACCCATGCTGCACTATTATCAATGGTTGCCCATTCACCCACTTTGACGGGACGCGGCTCAATTTTATTTTCTTTATTAACCACCATCACCATTTTACCCATCGGCCCTTCAATGACCGCACGTTGTGGGACAGTTAAGGCATTTAAACGCTCTCCACCTTCTAAAACCACACTGACAAACTGCCCTGCGCGTAATTGATACTGAGGATTAGCTAATTCGGCACGCGCTTCTGTCGTTCCTGTATTGGGATTAACTCCGACATCGGTAAATGATAAACGGCCTGTTAAAGGATAAAATGAACCATCGGCGAGTTTTACTTTGGCCACATATTGATTATTGACAGGTGCTTTAAACAAACCATTGGCGGTTAAGCTACGAATTTTTTGTTGCTCAACATCGGGCAATCCGAAATAGACATGTATAGGATTAAGTTGGCTAATCGTGGCCAATAAAACATCTGAACCTGCAATATAAGTCCCTTCATTTTTTTGGGTACGACCAATGACCCCCGAAATAGGGGCATTGATTTGGCTATAATTTACATTAAGACGTGCTTGTTTAATTTGTGCTTGTAAGGCTTTAACATCGGCTTGACTAATTTGTAAAGCAGAAACCGCATCATCATAATCTTTTTGGGCAAGTAACTCTTGTTCCCACAAAGGTTTGACACGCGCCAAATTACGCTCCGCTTGTTGTAAACGTGCCTGCATACTGGCAAGTTGTGCCTCTAAATTACTGACCACTGCTTGATAATTAGCCGCATCTAAAGAAAATAACGGTTGGCCTGCATTAATTGGCTGACCTTCTTGATAATGACGCTTTAATAAAATGCCTGCTACTTGCGCTCTAATTTCGGCCTGTTTAGAAGCCGCTACTTGAGCAGTATATTGAAAATGAACAGGTGCATTTTGAGCTTTAATCGTCACCACCGCGACTTCAGCAGGCGGCATTTGCGGCATACCCGCAGGAGCTGCATTTTGTGGTGCTTTGTTACAGCCACTCAGTGCGACAATCGCCACCAACAATGCAGATTGACCAAACATCACTAACGGTCGAGAAATAGACATAGACAACTCCCAAAATACACGCAAATTAGCCTGTATCCTACAGAGAGTGTCACTATGTGGCTATAGCTAAAAAGAGAAACGAGGAGTCACCAAAAAATAAACGTTATGTTACGACGTAATAGCATCCCATTTAAAACGTTTTTGAATTTTGGCCGCTTTTTTACCCTGCCCTTGTAAAGTAAATTCGATACTATCGGCATTAAAGCCTTCGGGTAACGTTAGTTCACCCGTCACACTTTGAAAATACTGAAAAGAAACTTCTGATGGCGCAATATTGAGTATTTGTTTTTTGTTGATAGCAAATACTTTAATCATAATCCGCACAGTACTACTGCTAGACTGATTTTGTGTGAGTAAAATTCGATATTGGTATTGATTATTAGCTAATTTACGTAAGCTAAAACTGTCGATATTAAGTGTATTCGCCGCGTTTTTAGTGCCTAATAAACGTTGATATACCGCAATTTGCTCCTGCATATCAGCCACACTATTTAGTTGATTTTTATTATCTTGTTGCAGTTTTTGTGCTGTTTGTTGAGCGATATCTAAATTTTGTTGCAAGTCTAAAATTTGTTTTTTTAATTCTGGTAGTTGTAAGTTTTGAATATGTGTTTGCTGACGCAATTGCTGTACTTCAATCGCACTGGCTCCCACACTTTTTAAGCCGTAATCATAACCCCAATAAAAAAATCCAACCGCATTGACGGTTAAGCCTAATATCGCCACCAAACTCCACAACAAAAGATGCTGTGTAATTGGCGCATTGACATAATTTTTTAAGCGTTGTCTGCGTCCACTGTGCCACATAGTTTTTATCCATAATAAGTTTAGGGTGAATCTATAACTCACCCTAACTCATAACACTTAGGGTAACAATGCAATATGATTCAAACCAGTCGTCTCGGGCAAACCGCACATGATATTCATGTTTTGTACCGCCTGACCTGCTGCGCCTTTGACCAAATTATCAATCACCGACAAAATGACCACGGTATCGCCACCTTGAGGACGATGCACCGCCATCCGACACATATTTGCACCACGCACCGAACGTGTTTCGGGGTGACTGCCTGCGGGCAACACATCAACAAAAGCTTCATGTTGATACCTTTGCTCATATAAAGCTTGAATATCTGACACATCCGCCGTTAAACGCGCATACAAAGTCGCATGAATACCCCGAATCATGGGCAATAAATGCGGTACAAAAGTCAAACCCACCGGCTGACCACTGATATGAGCTAGACCTTGTTTGATTTCGGGTAGATGCCGATGACCTGCGACACCATAAGCCTTAAAGCTATCGCCTGCTTCGCATAACAAGGTATGTACTTCGGCTTTGCGTCCTGCGCCCGACACGCCCGATTTGGCATCCGCAATTAACGATTGGCTATCAATAAGTCCTGCTTTTAATAAAGGCAAAAAGCCTAATTGCACAGCCGTTGGATAACAGCCTGGATTGGCTACTAAACGCGCATTTTTAATCGCTTCACGATTGACTTCGGGCAAACCATACACAGCTTCGGCTAATAAATTTTCGCTGGCATGAGGCATACCGTACCATTGTTGCCATTCAGCAGGATTTTTTAAACGATAATCAGCCGCCAAATCAATGACTTTTACACCTTGAGCCAATAACTCAGGGACTTGTTTCATGGCTACGCCATTGGGTGTGGCAAAAAACACCACATCACAACTGCCTAAATTATCAAGGGATGGCTCACTAAAAGGGATATCAACGCGACCGCGTAAATTAGGAAACATCTGCGAGACAGGCATTCCTGCTTCGGTACGCGAGGTAATCGCCGTTAATTGCACATTCGGATGCTGCGCCAACAAACGTAATAATTCGACACCCGTATAACCCGTACCACCCACAATACCAACTTTAATCACCATGATCTCCCATCAAAAATTAAAACTCAAGACTTACGCATTGCGCCGCAATTAGCGCGTTTTGCGAACTAAAAATCGTTAAAAACGATTATTTAGTGAGGAAATAAGCGATAACCGCGTCAGTCCTAAAACAGTTACCCATTATACTCAACATAACTCACGGTTATGACGACAATTTGATGAAAAACACAGCCTTAGTTTAGCTTTAATGTTTGCTGACATTGTGTGGCAGTGATGTCGTACTCTTCGGCTAATGCAGCCATATCTTTAGCAACGGTGGTATTAAGTGCTTGCTGTATCCGTGCTATCAGTGCCGCGCCGTCCATAACATGCTTAGCAATACCAATGTGATAACTTTTTTCTGTACCTGCTAAACGAATACAGCCTACGGCGGGTACTTGATATTGGTTAGCACGTTGGCCATAACGCATTGCCACACTCTCGGCGACAAAGACATCACACTCTTTGGTTTTAATGTTAAACATCACATCTTTGATACTATTAAAATCATGTATTTTAAGCGTCTTACTCAACACGCCATAATCGGCACTTTTTAAACCACATACCTTAAACTTATTGACTTCTGCTAGGGTTTTAACCCCTAAACCTGTCATATAACTTTCCCAGTTATACATTAGCTCATAATTTAATTGATAAATTGGCGCACTCAAAACCATATAACTTTCATGGTCAGGCGTTTTTAAAACATCTAAAACTAAGTCACAGCCTGCACTTGGGCTTTTACTTTGCATCTTTTGAACTATCTCGCTTTGAGACAAACTTTTAATACTATAGGGTGTGGCCGTCGCCGCCATGACTTTTTTAATCAGCTCTAAAGAATAGCCACGTAACTGACCTGCCCCTTTAATTTTTTCGGAATAAACAAACGGTGGATTTAGATTTTTATCCAAACAAATTTGTATAGGGGCTGCTTGTGCCAATGAGATGGTCATTAGCACACTTAAGACAAACATCATACGCAACAACATAGAGCTTCCTCTGAGAGCTTAGGCAACACGCCAAATGTACTTATTTTTGTTATATATGCTCTCAAGAGTCTAACTTCTTTGGCTTTTAATGTCGATTATGGTGAAAAGTTATTCTATTTTCTTGACAAAACTCATACCCTCACCTAAATTAGTGTACAAATGTTCACTGAAAAGAGCTAAGGCCATGACCGATACTACCGAATCCAGCAGCGTTGTTGCTTCTAAATATAGCCAAACCTTTCAAAACGTCAGTGCGGTAGTGCATGTCGCCATGCGTAGCGCGCAAGAATTAACGCATTTAGTCGCCGAAATGCACAGCACAATTACTTATTTGCCTTCGCCTCTTAACAAAGAGCATAAACCTAATGCCCGTTTTGCACCGTTTCCGTATCGGATTGTTGCTGGCAGCTTTGCCTTAATTGCCAAACTGAGCAAACTATTTACCGCTCATCAAACCGAGTTTAATCAACCTTTAGCGATTCGCACTCAAGCGGCACTCAATGGCGTATGTGGTGACAAGTTAGAGCATTGGGAAAGTCCTTTAGCCACGCCAATTACCTTGCGTAGCGAAAATGGTGATTTGTTAGATATTAGCAACTGGGCGCAACAACCTGCCAAAGCACATATCTTATTTTTGCATGGTTTATGCCATAGCGATTTAGAATGGCAACAATCAGCTAATCACGTGAAGTTTTATCATGAGTTAGCACAATTGGGCTATAAGGTCGCATGGTTGCGCTACAATACAGGCCGCGCAATTCATCATAACGGTGAAGCATTTGCAGACTTATTACAACAGCATTTTGCCGAAAAAGGCACCCCTCTGATTTTAATTGGTCATAGTATGGGTGGCTTGTTAATTCGTAGTGCGAGTCATTGGGCAGAAGTACAACAACACACATGGCTCAAGCGTTTGACTCATGCGGCCTATTTAGGTTCGCCCCACTTAGGTGCGCCGTGGGAGCGTGTGGGTCACAAAGCCAATAATTTATTAAACATTACCCCTTATACGCGCCCCTTAATGCGTTTAGGAAATATCCGTAGTCGTGGTATTAAAGATTTACGTTATGCGCGTTTAACCGCCGATAATATCCTGCCGCATCTGCCTGAATCGGTGAATCATTTATTATTAGCCAGTGCGTGGAATGAAAAACACGCCGAAAACTGGATTGGTGATGGTATTGTGCCTGTTGCCAGTGCCTTAGCTCAAGATGAACAAGGCGATGTATTAAGCGCACCCAAACTAAAACGTATTTTATTAAATGACATCAATCATTTACGTTTATTAGATGATGAACGGGTCTATCAAGAATTACGTGCATGGTTGGGGACTGATAGGCTGTTAATAAGTAACTCCTCCACCTGATAAGGGGGAGGCTGGGAGGGGGAATTAAACCCCCACCCTAACCCTCCCCTCAATTAAGGGAGGGGACGTTTTAACAGGATATCCAACACCATGAATACTGCCGATTTGGCCGCTTTTATTGAAGTTGCTCGTTTTGAGTCGTTTTCTTTGGCGGCTGAAAAGTTACATTTAACTCAACCTGCGGTCAGTAAACGGGTACAAAACCTCGAAGAAACACTCGGGGTTAATTTGTTTGACCGTGTAGGCCGCAAAGTACAGCTTACCGAAGCAGGACGCGCACTCTTGCCACGTTCACGACAATGGCTATTAGATTTTGAAGATATTAAAAACAGTGTGGCCACTTTACACGGTGAGATTACAGGTGTGCTAAAAATTGGCACCTCGCACCATATTGGTTTACATCGATTGCCTGCCACGTTACGCACTTTTTCACAAAATCATCCTCAAGTGCGTTTAGATATTCAGTTTATTGACTCCGAAGCTGCTTACGAAGCGGTATTAAGTGGCGATTTAGAATTAGGAATTGTCACGCTACCGCCGATTGCCGATGCGCGTTTAATTGCCGAACACATTTGGCATGACCCTTTAGCTTTTGTAGCGGGCAAAGACCATCCTTTAGCGCATAAAAACCCCATCAGTCTAGATGATTTAACCATTCATCCTGCTATTTTACCCTCACTTAACACGTTTACCCGTCAAATTGCCGCCGAACTCTTTAAAGAGGCAGGTTTAGAGCTTAATGTCACGATGACCACCAACTATTTAGAAACGATTAGAATGATGGTGTCTATAGGTTTGGGCTGGAGTGTGTTACCTGCGAGTATGGCCAATGATGAAATGGTGATTTTGCCATTAACTGAAGTAAATATGCACCGTTATTTAGGTGTGGTTTATCATCCAAGACGCACCCTCTCACGCGCTGCCAGTGCCATGTTAACGATTTTACGCAACACTGAATAATCAACTCGGCTCAACATCATAAAAAACTCAAAATCCCTTTATAGTATTGCTTGGCACAAGACTTGCTGTTTTAGAGCTTTAAGCCAATTGCCTAAACTATTTAGGACTTACGCGGTTATCGCTTATTTGCTCGCTAAATCCCTCCCAACCTCCCTTTCATAAAGGGAGGAACATTCTTTGCTTAAACCACATCGGCCAAAGCAAAGAAAAATCCCCCTCTTTGGTAAAGAGGGGTTAGGGGAGATTTTTAAAACGCGCTTGTTTCGACTTTGCTCAACACAAGCGTTTCGGTGAAATGCGTAAGTCCTCTATTTTAAAAATAGGCAGGATTCATACAGGTGAGTTTTATGTCTAAAACCAACGCTCAACATACGCCTCTGACTGGTTTAGTGCTTACCGCAGGTGGCGCGCGTGGTGCATATCAAGCAGGGGTTCTGAAACGAGTCAGCGAAATTCCTGCTTTTGCCCACAAAGCCTCCCCATTTAAAATTATCACAGGGGCTTCGGCAGGTGCTATCAATGGCGCAGCGATTGCCTCTCATAACTCCGATTTTGCCAAAGGCGCACATACATTAGTGCATCTTTGGTCAAACCTTAATTTCTCGCAAGTGTTTCGTAATGATGCCAGCTCTTTAGCCCATACTGGCCTAAAAGCACTGTTAGATTTTTCATTAGGGGGACTGATTGGTGCAGGACGACTCAAATCCTTTGTTGATGCCTCACCTTTACGCACTTTTTTGCAGCAACATCTGGATTTTTCGGGAATTGATAAAGCCATTCAGGCAGGCAACTTACATGCTTTTGGCGTAACCGCCACAGGTTATCATTCGGGTAAAGCATTTACTTTTATTCAAGGACAAACAGGACACGCTTTATGGAATAAAAGTCGGCGGATTGCTTTATCAACCAAGCTCAGTGTGGAACATATTTTAGCCTCGGCAGCCATTCCTTTGGTATTTCAACCCATTGAGCTAAAAGCAGGCCAATCCGTTGCCTATTTTGGTGATGGCGCAATGCGTTTAACGACACCGTTGAGTCCTGCCATTCGTTTGGGCGCACAACGCTTATTTGCCATTGGAGTACGTTGCCAAGACTCCGCCGAAACACTACATCGTTCAGAGTTATCAACAGACGAAGATTATATTACCCAGCTTGAATGCCCACCCTTTTCACAAATTTGTGGCACGCTAATGAACGCGATTTTTTTAGACCATTTAGATGCCGACTTAGACCATTTAAAGCGTATGAACGCCTTTGTCGAGGCCTATCAATGCTTAGAAAAAAAGCTCCCTACGGTTGAGCAAGAGTTTGCCACCCATGAGCCGATGAGAATCGTAAAACCATTAGTTATTTCGCCTTCTGCTGATATTGCAATTATTGCCAAAACCTTACAACATCGGATGCCGCGTAGCATTCGTTATGTCATGGATGGTTTGGGGCAACCTGATGAGCAAAGTGCCGATTTGATTAGTTTTTTATTGTTTGATTCGGCATTTACCCGTGAGTTGATTGACTTGGGGTATCGTGATGCGGGGCAACGGATTGCTGAAATTGAGCATTTTTTATTGGAGTAAATTTAGGACTTACGCATTTAACCGAAACACTCTTGTTGAGCGAAGTCGAAACAAATGCGTTTTGAAAATCCTCCCCAACCCTCATTTTAGGACTTACGCGGTTATCGCTTATTTGTTCACACTTCAGGCATTTTCAATGCCTTTATGCTCACAAAACGCGCTAATTTCGGTGAAATGCGTAAGTCCTGATTTAAAAAAGGGTGAGCATTTATTCTTATTTAAATAAACACTCACACCCCGACCAAACACGGTCAAACGCCAACAGATTGACTTGGATGCAATGCCATATGTAGGACATTGCCTCTTTTACAAATAGCGCATTACATTAGTTGATAGCCTTACAATTGCTACCTTTAAGGGCATAATCCAACCGTGAACATTGCTTGATGGTTGGGTAATATTCGCCCATGGTATCTCTGGCAATTTGCCAATTATTTGTTTCATCTTTAATGTTAAGAGTTGCTTGAGTAAAGTTAGGATTTGAAACCATATTGCGTACTAGCAAGACATGTTCTTGTAGCGGGAGCAGACTCGAAAATGGCAACCAGTCGTGTTTGTGTAATACAGGTTTAATATGGCTGACGACCACCGTGTAATAGTTATTGGCATCCAGTTTAAGGTCGTTATCTCGCAGACAAGCATCCTTAACGACTGGGTAAGGCTTCATCAATATATTGTTGCAAATAGAAAAATAGCGTAGTTGTTTATCCAGTGGCCACGTTGAAGGGGTATCACCTGCCGTCACTCTGGGTAACTTTCCACGAATCACAAAAACATTATCTAGTTTGGGTTTGACCATGCTCATCAAGTAAGCACTTTCACTGTTGGGAAACGCACCCGATGCAATAGCTTTAGACGCTTTAAAGAAATTAATGGGATAGCAGGTTGGATTACAGTTTTTAATCTCAGGTATCTGGGTCAAAAGAGTCAGCAGATTGCCCTCTATTGCGGGAGGCATTAACAAGGTATTCGCAGCGACTGGCGCATCTGTTTTGGGGTTACGCACAATATGGACGGTATATTTTCCACCTGCCAAAGCAGGTTGCTGCCACGGATTAATAGAGCCTACACTGGGGTTTATTTTATAATCGGCTATTGAAGACTTGTAGGTAATACCATCCAATGTTTGTTCAAAAGCACTGCCTTTGGCATTGTAGGTATTAAACGAAAGAAATCGTGTATTGGGATACGTGCCGTTAATGACAATTTTCTTCAGTTTGTCATCGGGCATAAAACTGGTCACCCAGTAACTTGCACTTGTTTCGGGTAAGGCAACGTTGGGGTCAAGATATCGTGTCGTGTTAACCCCCAGTGACCAACCACAATCGGGCTGTTTATTGACTAACAACAAATTAACGAGTTCTGGCGTAACCTCTTTAGGATTGGCACAAGGAGGAACCTCTTTCGTAGTGCCATCGGTAAACTCAAACGTTAAACTCGGTAGCACCACCTTGCTTATATCATTGTTCTCAGGTACATAAACACGCATAATCACTGAACCAAGAGGTGCCGTAAAAGCGGTCGAAGTGGTTAATAAGGTAAGCAAGGTGAATGACTTTAGGATTTTTTTCATGTTAGTGTTTTCTCTGTGTTGTTAGCTTATCGTTGATGATAACGTCTTGGGATAAACCACCTAAACAGCAAAACAGGACAGATGACTTAGCAAATTGAACATCATAACTTGACATAATCGGCTAATGGGTTTTACATATTTCAAATAAAAAAAGATGAACACACTCATGAGCAGTGAAAAAAGCATAAAAATATCAGCCCGCACTAAGCGTACCTTCATCTCACTTGAGCATGTGCTACGATTTCTTGCTTACGCAAAAAACTTAGGGATTCCAGTAGATAGTATGCTTGCGTTTTACAACATTGATCTACGCAAAGACACACCAAAACCTGGTTATGTGCCTGGCCATATTTGGGAAATGATTATTATTGTAGGCGTTGAATGTTGTAAACGGCTTGGCGATGAATTGGGTGGTTTTAATGCTGCTATTGGTTTAGGGAATAGTTTTTTAGGGCTATGGAGCTTTATTATTGAAAAGTCAGACACGCTAGGCAAAGCGATTTCTATAGCAGATACCTATAAAACACTGCATGCAGATACGTTAGATATAGTTACTCGGCACAGACCTGGTTACCTTGATATTATTATCACACCAAGCTTCAAAAATCCTGATGCCTATGCCCATGCCGCAGACTTTTATTTAGTTCTACTCGACAAATTGATAAAACACTGTACTGGCGAAGCGCATGGCGTAACTGAATCAGTGCATTTTCAACATGCAGCACCTAAAACCCCCGATTTACTTGCACAGTATCGCGCTGTATTTAACTGTCCCATCTATTTTAATGCACCAGAAAACTTGCTGCGTATTCCTACTAATGCGCTTAATTTACCTTTAGTCACGGCTGATAAGTTGCTGCAAACTACACTTGAGCAGCGCGCCCGCGACCAATTAAAAACTTTTGCAGAAGATAACAAAGACTTTGAAGCTCAAGCGCGATGTATATTACGCACACTCATCGCTAATGGCCGTGCATCAAAGGAAGCACTTGCTGAAAGTCTAAATATAAATCCACGCGCCTTACTTAGAAAACTACAGTCCACGGGTATCACTTACCAGTCATTGTGTCACGAAGTACGCCTAGACTTAGCCCAACATTATTTGACTCAGCCAGTACTTCCTTTGGCTTTTATCGCTAACCATCTTGGTTTTCAAGACCCACAATCGTTTAGTCGCTGGTTTGTCAACTTAACAGGCGAGTCCCCTAGCGTATACCGAAACCGTCATAGCCCTATTATAGAGCTATAAAAGTCCAGACTCATTCAACGGGAAAACGATCACCACCCAACAACAGCCGAGCGCGCAATTGTGGTGAGGGTAACAAACACTGTTCCTGCGCGCCAAAAACTTTGCGTAAAGGCCAAAGTAGACTATAAACTGGGTTACCAATCAAATTTGGCACCAAAAAATCCGTGGCTTTAGCCAGTCGCGCCCATTTTCCGCCAATCAAGTATCCCAACTGTACGGCTGCCTCAAAACGGGTATAAGCCTTACCATCACGAATAATGACAAAGGTACTAAATTTTTGGGTTGGTAAACCATAGTGCTGCAATAGCGTCTGTCCCGCTTCCGATTGCAGTGCCGCAAAACGCAACATTGGCTGTTGTTCACGCTCTAGCGCAAAATTTACCGCCCCATTGCAAAACACGCATTTACCATCAAATAACATGACAGATGATTCAGTCATCATCTCTACCTCGCAAATACGAACAAGCTGGCGTGGTTGTGGTTAAAAAACAAGCAAACATCAGAACTTACGAATTTAACCGAAAGCCTGTGTTGAGCGAAGTCGAAATAATCGCGTTTTAAAAATATCCCCTAACCCCTCTTTACCAAAGAGGGGGATTTTTCTTTGCTTTGGCCGATGTGGTTTAAGCAAAGAATGTTCCTTCCTTTATTCAAGGGAGGCTGGGAGGGATTTAGCGAACAAATAAGCGATAACCGCGTAAGTCTTGATGTCATTTTTCAGGATGTGTTGGCACTGTTTCGTTAAGCGTGAGCGTAAACCAACCACCTGCAATGTGCCTGTGTGTCCAAACGCCTAATAGCACCATCTTACCCTGATCGTTTGACAACACTTTAAAATAGTCTTTCCACGGTTGGTGGTCATAATTCATGGTCGCCGTTGGTTGACCACGCCAGCGAATGTCTGTCATGCCTACATTTCCCCAAATAGGAATAGGAAAGTAAATCTTATCAGCCCAACGAAACAGTAAAGGATCTCCCTGATGTTGGGTGCGATAACGCTTACCCCATTTAATTCCCAACAAACTCAGTGGTTTAATAATCGCTAACTCAGCTAAGTCCAATACTGAACCATTAGTACGCAAAATTTTGCCATTCCATGTTCTATTAACCAAATCTGTTTTGGCGTTGGTATTAGGAAGAGAGTCGTACAAACGCACTAAGTCTTCTTCGTTATAAATCACATTTGATTCGCTGAGTATTTCAGTACGGATTTGTTCAAGGCTTTTACCTGAACCGAGTAGTTGCTGATGTTCAAAGCCGTCTTCGTTCCATACCGATTTGCTGGGTTGCAAGTAACACAAACCATTAATGACACAATTGATGGGAAAGGCCACAAATTGCGCTAGGTGATAAACACCAGAAGGATAAAAGAGTACCTTCGGTTTTTTTAATGCTGACATGGTAGTCTCTCGTATATAAAGTATTAAAAAAGCGCATCACACTCATAACGGATAGTCTGACAACTGTGTCCTTTAAGAGCGTAATCCAAACATAAATATAGGACTTACGCATTTCGCCGAAATGCCTGTGTTGAGCGAAGTCGAAACAAGCGCGTTTTGTCCCCCCTCAGTCCCCCCTTAATAAAGGGGGGGATGCCAAAGGCAGGGGGGTAGTCCTAAAATAGTTTTTTTTGATGGTAGGATGATATTCACTACACCAATAACGCATCATCATACGATGTCAACAACTTCCCTATGAGCTTGACACAGGCCAATCAACTTGTAATATTAGGCCAATCAGAGGAATAATAATGTAATGAGCAAGCAAGCCACCCTGCCATCTGTTGATATCGATATCCCCTCAGTACCTGTCGAGTTTGCCCGTCTGATTTTGCAAATGTGTGCCGAACGTGGCTATCCACGCGAAAAAATGCTACTTGGTCTAAATATAACAGTTGCACAAGTGGATGAAGATGGTGCTTGTCTCTCTATTCGCCAACACATGAGCCTATTATTAAAAGGCATCGAATTATCTGGTGGCGAAGGCAGCCTAGGCTATGAATTAGGTCTTAGAATTGGCTTAAGTACTCATACTTTAGTGGCGATGACCCTACTTAGCCAAAGTACGATTGGTGATGCTATCCGACTTGGAATCCAGTTTAGCCAAATGTTGGTACCCGTCTATCGAGGCTCATTAGAACAAGAAGAAAACTTGGCCGTGCTAGATATCAGCATGGACATGGCGATACCAGACAAACTCTATCGCTATGCCTACGACATGGCATTGGTCAGTGTTTGGAGTAGTCTGCTGAGCTTGTTTGGTGGGGTTTGGCCTGATGTAGAGTTGTGGTTCGCCTATCCCGAACCAAACTATTACGCGGCTTATCGTGACCGCCTGCCTGCTTGCCGTTTTGACATGGGTGCCAACCAAATCTGTTTCCCAAGCTCCCAGCTAGAACGGCGTATCCAAACTGGCGACCCAATCATGGCGCAGTTAATGCGAGAAAAAATAGCTCGTGAAATGAAAGCACGAAAACAGCAAGGCAAGGCAGATATACTAACCCTACTACGCCCTCATTTGGTACGAGGAACAGAGGGTTACCCCGACATGGATGCCGTGTGTGCTAAACTGTTCATGTCATCAAGAACACTAAAACGCAAATTAAACCAAGCTGGAACTGGCTTTCAAATGTTACTTGATGATGTCCGATGTAAAGATGCTATGCGTTTGCTCTGTCACTCTCATCTTAGTATTGAGGACATTGCTATATGGATGGGATTTACCGAGCCTGCCAATTTTACTCACGCTTTCAAACGTTGGACGGGTGCAACACCGAGCGAATGGCGCGAACAACAACGCCGTAAAATATAAAAACTCTGAACTTGCTATTGCCTCATAAAAAGAGACCCGCCTATGGCCGCAACACTTTCTGCATGGCACCAAATTTGGCATGACGAATATCTTTATGCCTTTGCATTTATTATATTAGGTTTATTGGTATTATTACGTTGCAAACACGAATGGTGGGCAATCGCCAAGAGTGCCTTAATTTTTTTCGCCATCGCGTTCATTTGTGCTTGCGCCAGCTTTATCAGTTATCAACTGAGCCTCAACTTAGGCGCACGCATTCTACAAGAAATATCAGTGATTTTAATTGGAATTTTAACCATTAGAATCATAGGGTTAAGCATTTTTCGCGCCATATTACCCCTGCTACATGTTCACCCGCCGCGTATTTTAGAAGATATTATTTTAGTCCTTGCCTATATTGCATGGGGCATGGTGCGCATGAGCGAAGCAGGCGTTAATTTATCAGGTTTGGTCACAACATCGGCTGTGATTACAGGCATTATTGCTTTTTCGATGCAAGACACTTTAGGCAATATTTTGGGTGGACTGGCTCTACAACTGGATAACTCAATCAGCATTGGTAATTGGATTAAGGTAGATGACATTAGCGGTCAAGTCATCGAAGTCCATTGGCGACATACCGCCGTGCGTACCCGTAATGGCGAAATTGTAGTAATTCCTAATAGTATTTTAATGAAAGGCAAAGTCACCATTGTCGGTGGTGAAGACGTGCCACAATGGAGAAGATGGGTCTATTTTGCCTTAAACAATACCACACCACCGCAACGGGTAATTAACAGTGTGGATAAAGCCCTCAGTCAAGCCGAAATTCCTTTAGTCAGCCATCATCCCAAACCACAATGCGTGTTGATGGATTATAAAGACGGTTTGTGTGTTTATGCGGTGCGTTATTGGCTACAAAACCCACAAATTGATGACCCCACCGATAGCACCATTCGTGTCCATATTTTTGCAGCACTACAACGACAAGGTTACGCTTTAGCCTCTCCTTCTTTTGCGGTCAATATGACGACCGAATCACTCGAACGAGAAGACCGTTTACAAGGTGCAGAATTAGCTATCCGCGAACAAAACTTGGCAAAAATGGATTTATTTTCGACTTTATCCGATGACGAACGTGCATATTTAGCCAAAACACTGACTTATGCACCGTTTGCGACAGGCGATGTTATCACTCGTCAAGGTGACGTAGCGCATTGGTTATATGTTTTAGTATCAGGTGAAGTGGATATTTGGTACGAAGTCAATCAACATGAACGCAAACTACTGACCACTTTACCGTCAGGACGAGTATTTGGTGAAATGGGTCTCATGACAGGTGAGCCGCGACGCGCCACCGTGATTGCCAAAAATGAAGTGGAATGTTATCGCATAGACAAACAAAGTTTTGAATTGATTATGCAATCACGTCCTGCCTTAGCCGAGGAGTTTGCTCATATTTTAACCGAACGAAATAAGCAATTAGTTGCCGTGCAACAACATGAACCAATAAATCATGCCCAACATCACGCACGGATTTTAGATAACATTAAACGTTTTTTTAGGTTAAGTTAGTAGCACCTTGTTGAGTATTGGCTATGCTATAAGTAATAAAGTCCAGTCGTTGAGTTTTATCATGTTATCTACACACCATTGGCAACAACAACTAAGTCTCGCTTTAAATTATTTTTTTAGTATCTTGGCAGAGGCAGACACACCCGAGTCGTGGGGTGAAGCTAGCATCAGTGATGCCAAATAAATCATCAGGCCTTACGCACTGAAATTAACGCGTTTTCATCCTCATAAAAAAGCTATACCTCGTCTCTATGCTCGTGGTAGATTGTTTTTCATTTTAAATCATCATGCTTAGTCATCTTAATGTATTTTTTGCCATTCTTACTACCATTAGCTTAGTGTTAGTCATCGTGCTATTACATTATGAGACTTTGCGCTTATTATCTGAACATTTACCCACATTCAACATACAGCCGCGCCTACGCATTTTAATCGTCATTTATGGTACTTTTTTCGCGCATTTACTCGAAATTGGGTTATTTGGTGGGGGCTATTATCTGTTTGGTACTTACCTACATTTGGGCACTTTTCATGGCGTGCAACAAATGGCATTTTTAGACTATCTGTATTTTTCGATAGTCACTTATACCTCTTTAGGTTTTGGGGATATTTATCCTGTGGGTTATATGCGTTTATTGGCAGGGATTGAGGGGCTGATGGGCTTGTTAATGATTGGTTGGACAGCCTCTTTTACTTATTTAATGATGGAAAAGTTATGGCTTGACCATCGTAAGCCGCATAAAAAATAATTTTTTGTCGTGAGTCTTACGACTACACGCTACTTGGTCAAAATTAATTTATTATTGCTAGTAATACGCAAACGATATTCTTCGCCTTCATGAGTAATACGAATTTCTTTACCTAATGCAAATAAACGACTGGAATCAACTGTTGGAAAACGGCGTGTCGCTGGCTGTGCCTGTTGTTGTTGTTGGCTGTGCATGATAAATATCCTGTTTAAGTGAATCACTCATTTAATGATAATTATTCTCATTAACAAATGCAAGTTATTATCAATAATTTCATTACCTATTTTTGTTTGATTATTTGAGCGATTAACTCTCCTTGTTCATCATACAACTCGGCGTGATAAGCTCTATTTAAACCATTCAACAATGTGAGTAACTCATCAAATTTATCAGCCATTAATAAACCATGTAACAACACAGGGTCATGGCTTTCTAAAACCAATTCTGCCCATAAGCAACCTAACTCAAAATCTTCCCATGTGGTTTTACGCACCTGCCAACCTTGAGAGACAAAATAATCAATCATTTCTGCTTTGCTTATTAATGAATCAATACTACAAAAGAAATTAGAGCTTTCGGGCAAGTTCAACATGTTTTTTCTCCATAGGACTTACGCGGTTATCGCTTATTTGTTCACATTTACCCCCCTGCCTTCGGCATCCCCCATTATTAATGGGGGACTGAGGGGGGTGCAAAACACGCTAATTGCGGTGCAATGCATAAGTCCCATAAAAAAAGGCGGATAAATCCGCCTTTTTTACTTACAACGTTTCTGGTCGCATATGTGGAAACAAAATCACATCACGAATAGACGGAGAGTTCGTAAACAACATAACCAAACGGTCAATACCAATACCCTCGCCTGCTGTTGGTGGTAAACCATATTCTAAGGCGCGCACATAGTCGGCATCGTAGTGCATGGCTTCGTCATCACCTGCGTCTTTTTCGGCGACTTGCTGCATAAAGCGTTCAGCTTGGTCAATCGGGTCATTTAATTCCGAAAAACCATTAGCAATCTCACGACCACCAATAAAAAACTCAAAACGGTCAGTAATAAATGGGTTGTCATCATTACGCCGAGCTAAAGGTGACACTTCGGCAGGATACTCAGTAATAAAAGTTGGCTGACGTAATTTAGTTTCAACCGTTTCTTCAAAAATAAGGGTATGTAATTTACCAATGCCCCAAATCGGTTTCACTTTTTCTTTGAGGTCTTTTTCGACAATCGCTTTGGCTTGTTCTATATCCCACAATTGCTCACGGGTATATTGAGGGTTATAGTGCAAAATTGAGTCAACCATGCTCATCCGCACAAAGGGCGCGCCAAAATCATAGACTTCACCTTGATAATCAACTTCGGTTTTGCCTAACACGTCTTGCGCCACAGTTTTTAACATCGCTTCGGTTAAATCCATCAAGTCTTTGTAATCGGCATAGGCTTGATAAAACTCAATCATGGTAAATTCAGGGTTATGACGAGTAGAGACACCTTCGTTACGGAAGTTACGGTTAATTTCAAACACACGTTCAAAACCACCCACCACTAAACGCTTGAGATATAACTCAGGGGCGATACGCAAAAACAAAGGCATATCCAAGGCATTATGATGCGTTGCAAACGGCTTAGCGGCTGCACCACCTGGGATGACGTGCATCATTGGCGTTTCGACTTCCATAAAATCTTGGCTCGTCAAAAAACGGCGAATGCCATCAATCACTTGGGCGCGAATTTTAAAGGCTTTGCGCGTCTCTTCATTCATGATGAGGTCAACATAACGTTGACGGTATTTCATTTCTTGGTCAGCCAAACCATGAAATTTGTCAGGCAATGGCCGCAACGATTTGGTCAATAAACGCACTTCTTCAATGTGTAACGACAACTCGCCTGTTTTGGTTTTGAAGATATAACCTTTACCACCAACAATATCGCCAATATCCCATGTTTTAAAATCGGCATACACTACTTCGCCGACACTGTTTTGCGCGACATAAAATTGAATACGGCCTGTCATGTCTTGCACGGTAATAAAACTGGCTTTACCCATCACGCGTTTGAGCATAACCCGACCAGCGATGGAAACGACTTGTTTCTCGCCTGCTTCTAATTCTTCTTTGCTGTTGGCTGCAAACTGTTGTTGCAAGTTTTGGGCGTAACTGTCACGTCTAAAATCATTAGGAAAGGCTTGGCCTTTGGTGCGTAACTCAGCGAGTTTTTGTTGACGTTGGGCAAACAATTCGTTTTCGGAAACTTGCACTTCGGGGGAGTTACTCATGGTTTTAC
>Ga0209599_10000673_pt1 | contig 20520 bp, 28 predicted proteins | sample Shrwel_input2_FT_FD_187534 | JGI IMG/M metagenome (GOLD analysis project Ga0209599, IMG submission 187534) | Subsurface microbial communities from deep shales in Ohio, USA - Utica-3 well 1 S input2 FT (SPAdes) (version 2) ... | reverse complement strand
CCCTGCTTGAGCCTGTGATTGCGAAGCTGGCGATGTTGTACCCGCTGTGGACGTTCACAGGCGCGGGGCATTTGAGCCTGAACACCGAGACCGTGTTGCTCAGCCTATTCACCGTGGAGTGTGACGGGGAAGTACTGGGCGTGATCGAGCGCAGGTACGAGGCGCGTGACTACCAAATCTGTATCACCAACGAACGCATCAAAGCTAGCATGGAGCGCACGAGCTACTACAAGACTATGAACGCTGACAAGGCGGTGGCCAAGGTCAAGAAGATGTTCAGCCCCAAGACCACGAAGGAGATGGCGAAATCCGCACGTGAAGCCGCCAACAAAGCCGCGCAGTCAGCGGAGTGGAACAAGACACGAGAGCGGGATGATGCCCACGATATTTTGGTACGCGCAGGCAAGAAGTTTGTGATGGGCGATGGGTTCCCGGTATTCATGGAGTATGTGAGGACGCACTACCCATTACAGGAGTACGAGCTACTGAAGACTAAGATGGATACAACCGAGAGGGCCAAGGAAGAATTGGTGACGATCGAAGCTGTTCGCAAAATACTGCGAGACAAAGTGGGCGGCGCTGTTGTTTCAAAGCGTGGGGCTACGTACGTAGTAGAACATGGTGACAACACAGAAATTTGTGATGACAATACGCTCCCCGAATGGATACGCAACCGCATCGGCTTGCTCAAACTTATTGAGCCTGATCAGTTCGTATCGTCTACCGGTATGAGAGCAACAACAAACACGTTCGTAATCATCGAACCCGAGAACCTAACAACTGTTACCCAAGGAGAATGAAATGAAAAAGCAACCCAAGTTACAAGTGGTACATCACGAGCACAGAGAGCAGACCACCGTGCGGCCTAGCATCTTGAACAAAGAATTTAAATACCATTGCGCCGCCGACACTGATGTGCAACGCACGTGGAGAAGGTTTGGTTGGACCCCAGTGGAGAAGCGTAGTGAAAGCGGTACTTGAGTTCAACTACCCCGAGGACACCGACAAGTGTCGTAGGGCTATACATGCGGATGAGGCGTTCGATACCCTGTGGTTGATCAAGAACAAGGTAAACAAACGCTTCACGCACAAGGCTGACCTTGAGACCGTACTGCGGTACGTGCAAGAGATCACCGATGACGCTTTGAAAATCTCTGGGGAGGACGTATGACATGGCCCTTCCCACCGTTTCCGAATCCGAAAGATACCAAGAACAAACCGCCCCGGTTCAACCCGGACAACCATGAGGACGCACCGCTATGAACAAAGAAACAGAGCAGCCAGCACAGCAGGAGCCAAGGATCGACATCTACCACAGCTTTGAGCAGTGGAAATGCGGCAACGTGCTGGAGCATGGCGTCCCCCGAACCGAGCATTACAGCGAAGCCCAACTCGATCTGGTTGAGATGGGGTGGAACTACGGCTATGACGCTGGCCGTGCAGTGGAGCAAGCCCTCGACAAGAAGGCAGAGAACGCCAGAGAGTTGGGGCTGGACTATGAGCCAGCACCAGCAACGGAGTTGCGAGAGCAGGAGCCTGTACCAGCCGCGATGAAAACAGTCATTCAAGCAATGCAGCAAGACCCTGATTACGCATGGAGCTGGCACTGCAACATAGCGATGGCTTTCGTTGATGCTGGCGGCGACCACTACACCGGAAATCAAGGTGCGGCGCGTTTTATGAAGATGCTTGCGAACGTAGAGCCAGCGCACGAACTTCCATCCCCGCAGCCAGCACAGCAGGAGCCTGTGGCGTGGCCTTGCTTGATTGCAGAGGCAGACTTTTCAGAAAACACCGTGACTTTGGCAATGCAATGCACAGACTACAAAGTTTCTGCGGGTATGCATTGGCTCTACACATCCCCACTAGCACAGCGCACATGGGTTGGGCTGACGCCAGAGGAAAAGAAAAACATTTTTCTTAAATGGTACGGAAAACATTGGGCATATACAAAACAAGTGCAAGCTGTGATGGATTCAGTAGAGGCCAAACTCAAGGAGAAGAACACATGACTTGGTGGATGTGGCTTATCGGCATTGCTCACACAGCCGTGTATGTGTGGGCGTTTTGGAGGAGCAAGAAATGACAACAAAATTAGTTCGTGACTCCATGCGGCTTATGACTGAGGCAGGCATAGACATTGTTGACATCAAATGGTTTGATTTAACCGGCGCATTTTCAGATCAACAAAAAGCCAATCTTGATCCCGTGATGACGCATCGTCCACCATTTGACAAATGCTTTGTTGCTTGGCAAGGCAAGACACGCAGTCACTCAAACTATGAAGTCCTGATGCTTGTGGCTGGTATTGACCCAGATGAAGGCATCACGGTGTCAATGTGGAAGGGGCCAAGCGGCACAAGGCTGCGCCCCATCCCTGCGATGTTTTATTTCATCGAGGATGACAACATCCGTTACGGCGCAGTCAATGATGATGAGCCGATAGACAAGGAGCTTGCGGAAATTATGTTGGCGCAGATTGGGGCTTGGTACAGCGCTATGGATCAGCGTATTGAGGCTTACATCCCGTTTATGCGGGACACCTTTACCAACCGCCGCAAGATACAACAAGGCAAGCTACCGACTTACGACTGGACAACGGTGTGGATTGAGCCATCCAAGCCTCGCCAAGAAGCAAAAGGTGGTACACACGCATCACCCCGGCTGCATGAGCGCAGAGGCCATTTAAGAAGGTTGTCAACCGGTAAAAATGTCTGGGTTAAATCTTGCAAAGTAGGAGATGCAAGCAAGGGCACGGTATTTCACGATTACGCAATTAAGGAGAAAGAATGATCTACGCGCTGATCGCCGTGCTGATTGCACAGGCTGTTTACACATACGTTGTGGCTGGAGGTTCGCATGAAAACAGTGATTGAAATGGCGCGTGAGGCTGGGATTATCCATCCAGAGATGGTGGATAAAACCCTTGAACGCTTTGCCGAGCTTGTCCGTGCTGACTCTATCGCTGACGAGCGTGAAAAACTAGCTGCGTGGATGATTCAACGTGGCTATTCAATAGGGCACGGTAATACGACAAAAGATTTACTTGATGAGCTTGATTGGCAGGTAGTACAAAACTGGACTAGTGCTATGAAAACTGGTGTGGAAACAGAGCGTGAGCAATGCGCACAGTTGTGTGAGCAAGGGTTGGCAATTGCAACTAGCCTCAGTGCACTGGACGATATGGAGATGTGGGGTGAAAAGTTCGCCGCAGCCATCCGAGCAAGGAGCAACACATGACCTGCCAACACCGCTGGGAGCCGGTCCCAGACCAACCGATCTACAAATGCGTCCGATGCGGCGCGTTCATGAGGATTATCAAATGACCCCGGTCAGACAGAAAAGAATCCGCACAATCCTGCGCTCAAGGCCAAGCGGCATGACACCCAACGAAATCGCGGAGGCAACGGGCCTACACGTTGCCAATGTCCGGACATCACTGAGGACGATGCCTGATACCTATGTTGACCGCTGGCGTATGGGTAAGCGCGGACAGTATGAGAAGGTGTGGGTCGCTGTGCCTGTGCCCGATGACTGCCCTCACCCCAAGGACCGCGTCAAGTGGGGCACGAACTTTAAGAAACCAAAGACCCAGTGGGTCATCGTTGAAGGAGCAACCGCATGAGAACACAAGGTGAACACATCAGAACCCTACAAAGGCGTGTAGCTTTTTTGAAGGCAAGAGAACACAGAAACAGCTATGACCAAGCAGAACTTGGCGCGTTGGAGTGGGCGCTTGTCAACTTGCCACCAGCACAGCGCACATGGGTTGGGCTGACGGATGAAGAAGTAAGCAAAGTGTTTGGTGGCGACATACACGCCGAGCATAGTGGTGAACTACGTTTTATCCGAGCCATCGAAGCCAAACTCAAGGAGCGCAACCAATGAAATGCAAATGCCACCCCGACTCACCGTTCCACTGGCGTGAGAATGTACAACCAAGCATCTTTGTGCGTGACATCGCGTTCCGCGCTAAAGGTATCGCCGTAGACGAGAACCTCACGATGGAGCAATCCATGATCGCGTACAAACAGTTTGGCATCTACAGCCGCGCACACCCATTGAACAAGCCATCACCAAACAAGCACGAACAATGAGAACATTCGCAACGCGGTCAATCCGCGAACTGCTCAAGATCAACGCTGACGGTATGGATGTAGGCACTATTGCCAACACCTTGAACCGGGAACCAGAGAACGTGCGCCGCATCCTTAAAACAATGCCAGACGCTTACATCGACAGGTGGACACGCTTTGGCGGTATTGGTAAGCCCAGCGCAATCTGGTGCGTAGTCGTGCCCCCAGAAAATTGCCCAAGACCAGACGCTAAGAAAGGAAGAAAGTAATGACAACCGGTATTGAAGAACTCAAACCTGTGAAGAAACGTAAAGGGCGGGGACCTGCAAAGAAACCCGCTTTGAACGGCACGAGCTTGCGACTACCGAGGGAGGTGCTCGACTTTTTTGAAAAGCACTACCCTCATTCCAAGCAAGTGAAAATCCGCGAAGTCCTAACCGACTACGTTAAAAGCCAAACCCAAGGAGAAATCAATGGCTAAGAAAATCACCCAAGCACAGAGCATCCGCGACTACTTTACTAGACACCCCGGTAAAACGGTGTCAGAGGTTGCCAAGGAAATGGGCCTGAAGTACCAAACTGTCTACATGACCAAACGAACAAAGGACAAGACGTTGTCCGCCGAGATTGCGTATCGAGTTAACAAGGAAATCAGCCGACCACGGGATTGGACGTTGATGCACATGACCACATCCGACAACAACATCGAGAAGGCGATGGAGCAAGAGTTCCCCATCACCATGGAGGAGCCCAAAGCCGCGAACAAAACCCAAAACCAAGGCGAGTTGCGCACAGTGATGCGCATGACAATCAACGACAAAGCCGACCCCGTCAACCATCCCGCGCACTACAAGTACGGTGGTATCGAGACCATCGACTTCATCGAGGCCAAGGAGCTTAACTACAACATGGGTAACGCCGTGAAGTACATCACCCGTGCCGACCACAAGGGCAACCGCAAGCAAGACCTTGAGAAAGCCATTTGGTACCTCAAACGAGAGCTGGGCCACAATACCTAACAACTGTTAGGGAAAATACTAAGCCGCCTTCGGGCGGCTTTTTTGCGTCTGGGTGTTGACAAAGTAAAGAGGTGTGGTATTCTATGGGTCCTGAAAACAAATTGGAGTGTTAGATGGCAACCACGCCAGAGGCCAAGGTCAAGGCCAAAATCAAGACCATCCTGAAAGAACACAACGTCTACTACGCCATGCCCATCGGCAGTGGCTACGGTAACGCTGGTGTGCCCGACTTCCTGTGTTGCTTACAAGGTCAGTTTGTAGCGATTGAAGCCAAGGCGGGTAAGGGCAAGACCACCGCACTCCAAGAAAAGAACCTGCGGGACATCAAAATGTCCGGCGGCTACGCATGGGTAGTCAACGAGGAGAACTTGGAGGAGTTCAAACAGTGGGTTGTGGAGTACAGAAAATAATGGCCGTCTCCCGCGCACAAATACTCAAAGAGCTACTGCCCGCCCTGAACATTTTGTTTGGGGCCGCGCACAGCAAGCGCAAACCCCCCGAGTACATCAAGCGTTGCAGGTACGGCAAGTACAGCATCTATCGCTGGGACTACGACAACCCCCTCGGTGAACGCAGGAGCACCACACTCGCCAAGGGGCTGGACAAAGAGACAGCCGAGGGAATGATGAAACTTTTAGAGGAACCAAAATGATTGAGAAATTTTTAATCCGATTCTGCGCACCAGAGGTGCGTACCATGATTGCTCGATTGCACGAGCGCCCAGACGACTTCACTTACGGCAGTAGATGGAGAGACTTGGCAGAAATGCGGCAAGGCTTCACTTGGGCCGAGCGCAAGGTGCTGGACAAGGAGTGGACCAAGTACAAGAAGAACCAAAAGCGCCGCGACCTGTTGGGCCTCATTAACAACGAGGTGCTTAACCCAACACCCAAAGAGCGTGGTTTGTTTGGCAACCTTGGATTCGCGGGTATAAGCGCGAACAACATTTCAACAGCCCAAGTGAGGGCGCAAATGAACGCAATGCAAGGCCAATACGCCAGCCAACTCGGCAATTACAACGATGCGCAATCACTTTTCCAAGGAGGAAACCGCAATGTCTAATTTTTCAACAGGTGTAGAGACCGTCATCAAGCGCATGGAGACCAACCCCGAGGAGTTCTTCAACGAGGCAGACAAGTGGCGCTTTATTTTCAAGGATAAATTCCGTGAGGTGCTGACCGAGCCCGAGAAGGGCGCACTGCACGAGGCGCTGAAAGCTGTACGCCGCAAAGAGTTTGACTACAGCGTAGTGCAGACACTGCTGAAAGACGAGATGCAGGACCAGATGAAGGGGTACGCTCAAGGGGTGATCTCCCAAGGGGTCATCACTGCAAGTTCATACGATAGCCGTGTCGCAGCAATTTCCAACCAAACGATACCCAAGCAATCGGAAACCCGGTACAACTTCCCATGAACATCATCACGATCGACTTTGAATCTGCGTACGGCGGTGACCTTGGGTTCAAGACTCAGACTACCGAGGAATACGTACGGGACCCACGCTTTGAGGTGATCGGTGTGGCTGTGCAGGTCAATGACGGTGAGCCCGAGTGGTTCAGCGGTTCGATGACTGACACTGCTGTGTTCCTCAATCAGTTCGACTGGGCCAACTCCCTTGCACTGGCGCACAACGCTGTGTTCGATGGGTTCATTCTGTCCGAGCATTTCGGCATCAAGCCCAAGGGTTGGTTGGATACGCTGAGCATGGGCCGAGCACTTCACGGTACGAACGTAGGCGGGAGCCTTGGGGTGTTAGCCGCGCACTACGGCATCGGCGTGAAGGGTGAGCAGGTCAAGCAGTACATCAACTACTTCCGCAGTACCTTTACCCCCGAGGAGCTGGCCGACTACGGATCGTACTGTTGCAATGACGTGACGCTGACGTGGGACTTGTTCGGCCACATGAGCCGAGGGTTCCCCAAGACCGAGTTGCGCCTGATCGACCTGACCGTGCGTATGTTCACCGACCCTGTGTTGCGGCTGGACCCGGTGATGCTTCGCGCCCACTTGAACAATGAGCGTGACCGCAAGGAAGAACTGCTCAGGACTTTTGACAAAGATGCTTTGATGAGCAACCCCCAATTCGCCGACCTGTTGCGTCAGCTGGGTGTTGAGCCGCCGATGAAGAAGAGCCCTACCACGGGCAAGCTGACGTATGCGTTTGCCAAGACGGACGAGGAGTTCAAAGCCCTGCTCGAACACCCGATCACGGCGGTGCAGACTTTGGTTGCCGCCCGACTGGGTACTAAGTCTACGATCGAGGAGAGCCGGACCGAGCGGTTCATTGGGATCGCGGGGCGCGGACCTATGCCAGTTCCCTTGCGGTACTACGCGGCCCACACGGGGCGCTGGGGTGGTGATGACAAACTTAACCTGCAAAACCTGCCGAGAAAATCCCCGCTGAAATACTCGATCTTGGCCCCTGATGGGTACGTGATGATCGACTCAGACTCATCGCAGATTGAAGCCCGTACGCTGGCATGGCTAGCTGGGCAAGACGACTTAGTGGAGGCATTTGATCGTGGCGAAGACGTTTACAAAATCATGGCATCTGCTATTTATGGCAAGGCAATCTCGGACATTACCAAGGATGAACGGTTCGTGGGCAAAACGACAATCCTTGGTGCGGGGTACGGCATGGGCGCGGCGAAATTCCAAGCTCAACTCAAAAACTTTGGCGTTGTTATCGAGATTGACGAAACCAAGCGCATCATAGACACGTATCGCCGCACGTACCCGAGGATCACTGAGTTGTGGAAAGCCGCAAACGGAATCCTTGGAGCTATCATCGGCGACCAAGCTACTACGCTTGGTCGAGACGGCGTCCTGAAGGTGATGGGCACAAAGGGCATCCTATTGCCCAACGGCCTGTACCTGCGTTACCCCAACCTGCGCTGGGCTACCAACGAGGAAGACGGCAAACCCGAGTACGTGTACGACACCAAGAAAGGCAAAGCTACAATCCCCAACCGCATTTACGGCGGCAAGGTGGTGGAGAACGTGTGCCAAGCCCTTGCTCGGATCGTGATCGGCGACCAGATGCTGATGGTCGCGAAGAAGTACCAAGTGGTCATGACGGTGCATGACGCGATCGCTTGCATCGTGCCCGAGGGCGAAGTTGAACGTGCTGTCGAGTACGTTGAGTTGTGCATGCGTATACGTCCGCAGTGGGGGCCCGAGCTTCCACTCAACTGTGAATCTGGTTCTGGCAAAAGCTACGGAGACTGCTGATGAGAAAACTACTCAACCAAATAATCCAATGGGCGTTACGTGAGGAAGACATGCGGGGGCTGACACCACAAGTTAGCAGGTGCGAAAGCATCCGCAGTGACACCATCCCCTCGTTCCGCATCGGCGTGATGAAGGCGATGAACGGGCGCATCTTGGAGGTAAGCACGTACAAGCCCAACAACCACGGACCTGACTGGACCAACGAGATGTTCATCGTGCCCGAGGACCAAACGCTTACGCAAGCACTCACAACCCTGCTGGTCTTGAAAGGACTCAACACATGAGCGAAATTAAAGCAATCGAAACTTTCTACAAGGGCTACCACTTTCGGTCACGCCTTGAGGCGCGTTGGGCTGTGTTCTTTGACACGCTCGGCATCCAGTGGAAGTACGAAGATCAAGGGTTTGAGCGGGAGATATTTGACTACTACGATCGGGGCGAAGTCAAAGCCAGCAAGATTGAACGCTACTTGCCGGACTTTTATTTGCCCAACCGCTATGGCAGTGGTGGTATCTACGTAGAAGTTAAGGGCGACACGAACGCGCTGAAAAAAGATTGGCACCGCTATTCCGAGATGCACGACTACGGTGGCATCCTGCCGGACTTTCAGGACTCGTACGGGAAACGCCACGGCTTGCTTTTGCTGTCCGAAATCCCACAGGCATCAACGAGCAAAATATACCTGCACCCCATCCTGCAACACTACAAGGGGCTCTGCAAATCCTACGCGTTTTTTGACGGCGATCAAATAGCCATTGTTGGGGATGAACCGTTTACCCGTATGTTGGGCGTAGCACCCGTGCACGGGCTGGACTGCGAAGAAGACAACTGGGGCATTGACACAAGGCAGGTCCACGTAAACGTGTACTACCCCCAAGTAGAGAAGGCGTACGCCGCCGCACGAGCCGCTAGGTTTGAACATGGACAGCGGGGCGCACAATGAGCATCGTCTGGTCATTCAGTAGCCTCAAGACATTCCAGCAGTGTCCGAAGAAGTACTACCACACCAAAATCGCCAAGGATGTTGTCGAGCCCGACACCACGGCCACGCTGTACGGGAAGTCTGCCCACACCGTTGCGGAAGAATACATCCGTGACGATAAACCAGTTCCCCCTCAGTTTGCGTACATGCAAGAGACGCTGGACAACCTCAAGGCAATCCCCGGCGAGAAGCTGTGCGAAGTGAAGCTGGGGCTGACCAAGGACTTACAGGCGTGTGAGTTCAGCGCCCCGAATGTCTGGTGGCACGGCATCGCCGATTTGGTTGTGATCAACGAAGAAAAGAAGCTCGCCTACTCTGTGGACTACAAGACCAGCAAGAGCGCCCGGTACGCAGACATCAAACAACTGGACTTGGTTGCCGCTGGTATCTTTGCCAAGTTCCCGAAGATCGAGCGCATCAAGTCGGCGCTCTTGTTCGTTGTAAGTAAAGAGTTTGTCAAAGCGGAACACCACGCCGTGATGGTCCCCAAGTACGTGGAAAAACCTGCGCGGGATGTTGCGCGAATCGAGGCGGCGTTGGAAAATGGGGTCTGGAATCCCGTCCAAGGGCCGCTGTGCAAGTTCTGCTCAGTGCGGCAGTGCGAATACAACAGGAGCTGAAATGCCTTACACCAAAACCCCCCGACCGTACAAACATGAATACGAATTACAGAAAGCCCGAGGAGAAGGGCCAGCACGAGCCGAGCGCCAACGTGCGCGAGAGACCATCGACAAGAAGCACCCTGACCGAGACAAGGACGGAAAAGCTGACATCCGCGAAGGCAAAGATGTTGCACACGTCAAGGCTCTATCTAAAGGTGGAACCAACGGACACGGTGTGCGTATCGAAAGCGCGGCCAAGAACCGTTCGTTCAAACGCAACAGCAACCACAAGCTGGTGACCGAGACCAGCACAAAGGAACGGAAGAAATGACGGACGAGCAAATGTGGTTACTGCGGTATGGCAGAGGCTGGGTGGACTGGTGGGAACTTGCGAACGAAACCGGGAATGACCTATCCAGTCTAGCCGAGCGTATGCACGATGCCCGGTTGCTTGAAAGCGACCACGCCAGATTGAAAGTTAGACTGAAACCAAAGGAAGAAAATGAACCTATCAGAGTATGAGTGGCCCCGTCCTCACGGGTTCACTCCGTTCGTACATCAGAAGTCAACAGCAGAGTTTTTGGTTAGTAACCGCAAGGCGTTTTGCTTCAACGAGCAAGGCACCGGCAAAACCGCATCAGTGATCTGGGCCGTTGACTACCTCATGAACATCGGCCTCATACGCCGAGTGCTTGTGATCTGCCCCTTGTCGATCATGAAGTCCGCTTGGCAGGGCGACCTGTTCAAGTTTGCACTGCACCGCACAGTCTCTGTCGCCTACGGCAATGCACGTAAGCGCAAGGAGATCATCAACGCTGGGGCCGAGTTCGTCATCATCAACTTTGACGGGGTCGGCATCGTCAAGGACGAGATCATCAACGGCGGGTTTGACCTCATCGTTGTAGACGAAGCGTCTGCGTATAAGAACGCACAGACAAGCCGCTGGAAAGACCTCCGAGACCTAACAAAAGTTATCAAGGGCTTATGGATGTTGACCGGCACACCCGCCGCTCAGTCTCCCGCCGATGCTTATGGCTTGGCAAAGCTGGTCAACCCCAAGGGCGTACCGCAGTTCTTCACGCACTTCAAAGACATGGTGATGACCAAGGTCAGCCAGTATCGGTACATCCCGAAGCCGACTGCAAAGCACATCGTGCACACTGCACTGCAACCCGCAATCCGGTTTGAAAAGCGCCAGTGTATTGACCTGCCTCCGCTGACGTTCGTTGAACGCGATGCCCCACTGACTCCCCAGCAGACTGGCTTCTACAAGCTACTCAAGAAGGAGATGATGATCGAGGCGGCAGGGGAAGAAATCTCAGCCGTCAACGCCGCAACGCAGATCAACAAGCTGCTCCAGATTTCATGTGGCTCAATCTATACCGACACTGGCGAGGTGGTGGATTTTGACGTAAGCAACCGCCTGAACGTGGTGCAGGAGATCGTGGACGAGTGCAGTAACAAGGTGTTGATCTTTGTGCCGTTCACTCACTCGATCATGCTACTTGAGAAGCACCTGACAAAGAACGGCGTGACGTGCGAGATCATCAACGGCAGTGTGTCGGTGAACAAGCGATCGGACGTGGTCAAGCAGTTCCAAGAGCAACCCGACCCCAAAGTGTTGATTATCCAACCGCAAGCCGCATCCCACGGGCTTACCCTAACTGCCGCCGACACCATTATTTGGTACGCTCCGTGCACCAGCGTAGAAACGTACTTGCAAGCCAACGCACGTATCGACCGCCCCGGGCAGGTCAACCCCATGACCATCGTCCACATCCGTGGAAGCCAAGTCGAAAGCCGCCTGTACTCCATGTTGCAAAACAACGTGGCGGGACACAAAGAAATCATCGACCTCTACCAAGAAGAAATTTTTGAAGAAACCTCTTGACACTGTCAAGAGTTGTGGTAGAGTAGCTCACCAACCAAGGAGAAAAGTATGGACGAAGAAGTTCAGGGGAAAGATTCCCCCCTCGTAGACCTCGACACACTGACCGCCGTCTACCTCAAGATGCGCGACAAGCGGGACGACATGCGCCGTGAGGCCGAGGCCCGTGAAAAAGAAATTGAAGAGCAGATGAGCATCATCGAAACAGAGATGCTTGAGGTCTGCAAAAACATGAACGCCGACAGCGTTCGCACCCCACATGGCACGATCATCCGTTCCGTAAAGTCACGGTACTGGACGAATGATTGGGATTCGATGTATCAGTTCATCAAAGAACATGATGCGTTTGGCCTGTTGGAAAAGAGACTTCATCAGACACACCTGAAAGAGTTTCTTTCCGAGAATCCCGACACGTTCCCCATCGGGGTCAACGTGGAAAATTCGTACTCCGTGGTTGTTAGACGTTCCAAAGGAAATTAAGATGAGTAACCTCACACTGTTGAATCAAGACCTCCCCGACTTCCTGCAACAAGCAGGTGTCAGTGACCTTACGAAATCGTTGGCTGGTAAGACCGGCGTCAAACGCATCGTGCCGAAGAACGGCATCTTCCGCAAGGTAGTCGGCGGCGAAGAGATGGGCAAAGTTAAGGGCAACCTTAACGCCATCATCGTCAACGCATCCCCCAAGGTCGGTCGTATTTTCTACGCAAAGCAGTGGACCCCCGATGCCGAGCCCTCCGCACCTGACTGCTTCAGCAATGACGGCAATGCACCGGACGCAGGTTCGGCTAACCCCCAAGCAGATCGTTGCGACTCTTGCCAGCAGAACATCAAGGGTTCCGGCATGGGCAACTCCAAGGCTTGCCGTTACAGCCAGCGCATCGCTATGGTGTTGGAAGAAGACTTTGGTACTTCGCTGGAAGGTGAAATCTACCAAATGAACTTGGCCTCCAAGTCCCTGTTCGGTGACAGCACTGCCGACAACACCCACACGTTCGGTAACTACACCAAGTACCTCGCCAACAACGGCAAGAGCTTGGACTACGTGGTGACCACCATCAGCTTCAACGAAGAAAACGACAACCAGTCGGTGCTGTTCACCCCAGCACGTTTCATCAACAAGGCTGAGTACGCTGTGACTAGCGAAGTGGCGGCAAAGCCCGAAGTGCAGAAGATGGTCTTGATGACTCCGTACCAAGCGGACACATCAGGCCGAGCCCCTAAGCTGGAAGCCCCCGCACCCAAAGCCGCCGCGCCCGTGACGGTTGCCGATGCTGTGGCCGAGCCCACCAAACGCGAAAGCAAGAAAGCTGACGCACCTGCCCCGACCGCGAAGAAGGACTTGGGTTCTGTGGTCGCCGCATGGACTGACGAGGAGTAAGCATGAGCTATGGTTACAGCCAGAGCTTGGTGTACGCCAACAAAAAGGCCAACATCAAGTCTCTCGGCGTAGCCTTGGGCCGTGTATGTATTCTTGAAGGCGTAAGCGTAAGCCATGTTGCTGATTCTTTTGGAGTCAGTCGCATGGCCGTTTACAACTGGTTCAAAGGGGACTCAGTGCCCCACCCAGAGACTCACGCCGCCATCGAGAAGTACATACGCAGTATCAAGCGCCGCCACAACAAGCAGAAATAAACATGTCCAGTTTTGACCTACTCGACACCGTGTTGCCCACGGAGGGGCGGTACTGTGTTTTCGGATACGGTCGTTACCCGGACCAACGATTTGCAGATACTAAAGAAGAAGTCGATGCGATAGCCGCTGAGTTTGTCCGCCGCAAAGTGGATGCGTATTTTGGTTGCGCCAAGTATGGCCCACTGAATAACAGGACACATGAGAACGCCACGTACTTCCGCGCACTGTGGATGGACATTGACTGCGGCCCCACCAAGGGTGTCCCAGACGAGAAGGGTGTTGTCAAAGGCTATTTGACCCAAGAGATTGGGCTTGCCGAGTTCAAGAAGTTCTGCATGGCCGTTGGCCTACCACGACCAATTCTGGTGAGTTCCGGGTATGGGATTCACGCCTACTGGCTACTTGAAGAAGTAGTGACACGCCGCGACTGGGAACCACTTGCCAACCGACTCCGTGAGTTGTGTGTAGAGCAAGGGCTGATCGTTGACTCCTCGGTGTTTGAAGCATCACGGGTTCTGCGCATACCCGGCACGTACAACTTCAAGCAGGACGACCCCAAAGAGGTAACAGTCCTCAACGAGAACACACAGCGCCTGACGTACGCTCAGCTCAAGGAGTTGCTCGGCGCACCTGAACCCAAGGACGATGTACCCGACTTCATCCCGCGCTCAATGAGCCCGATGATGGAAGCACTCATGGGCAACAAGGTCAAAAAGTTCAAGACCATCATGCTCCGCACAGCCGAGGGTGATGGGTGTCAGCAACTGCTTAACTGCTTTGAAAACCAAGCGTCCATCGAGGAACCCCTGTGGCGTTCTGCCTTGTCGATCGCGGCGTTCTGCTCCGATGGCGATGCGGCTGCGCACAAAATGTCCAAGGGGCACCCGGAGTACGACCCCGAGGAAGTCGGCAGGAAAGTCGCACAGATACGCGCCAAGGGTGGGCCCCACCACTGCGCTACGTTTGAGAAGCTGAACCCCACCGGGTGCACCGACTGCCCCCACAAGGGCAAGATCAAATCCCCGATCGTGCTCGGCATGGAGATCGAAGAAGCCGACCCGGACGACAACGACTTTGTGGTTGCCGACGAGGAGACTGGCGAAGAGACGCATTACCTGATTCCTGAATATCCATACCCATTCTTCCGTGGCGCAAAGGGCGGCATCTATCGCCGAGCAACCGAGGAAGAAGACGAACCGGCTCTGGTGTACGAGCATGACCTGTACGTGGTCAAGCGCATGAAAGACCCCGAGGTTGGGGAAGTCGCACTGTTCCGACTGCACCTGCCGCACGATGGTGTGCGCGAGTTCAGCATTTCCACTTCATCCATTTCTGCAAAAGACGAGTTGCGCAAACAGCTGGCCCACCACGGCGTTGTTGCCCACCACAAGCAGTACGAGAACCTCGCATCGTTTGTTGTGTCATTCGTTAAAAATTTGCAGTACGTAAAGAAAGCAGAGACCATGAGAACCCAATTTGGCTGGGCCGATGGTGACAGCAAGTTCATCCTAGGCGACCGAGAAATTACAAAGGACGGGGTGTTCTACAGCCCACCGTCCAGCACCAACAAAGATGCCGCAGAGAAGATTCACGTCAAAGGTGACTTTGACCTGTGGAAGCAAGTCTTCAACCTGTACGCCCTCAAGGGTATGGAGCCCCATGCGTTTGCCGCACTCACAGCGTTCGGCTCTCCACTGCTCAAGTTCACTGGACTGGAAGGGGCAATCATCAACGTCATATCCCCGGAGTCAGGCTCGGGCAAGTCCACGGCACTGTACATGTGCAACAGCGTGAGCGGTGAGCCCAAAGAGCTGACCTCCATGTTCAAGGACACGTTCAACGCCAAGATTCACCGACTGGGTGTGATGAACAACCTCGCCAACACGATTGACGAGATCACGAACATGAGCGGCATGGAGTTCTCCGATCTGGCGTACAGCATCAGCCAAGGCCGGGGCAAAGAAAAGATGAAGGGTTCGACCAACGAGCTCCGCGTCAACAACACCAAATGGCAGGGCATAACGCTGTGCTCATCCAACTCCAGCTTTTACGAGAAGCTCGGCGTAGCAAAGAGTTCCCCCGATGGTGAGTCGATGCGCTTACTTGAGTACAGGATTGACCACAACGACATCATCTCCATGACCGATGGCAAGCGGTTCTTTGATCACCAACTGCGGGACAACTACGGCCATGCGATGGAAGTCTATGCGCAGTGGCTGGTGAACAACAAGGAAGAGGCGGTCGATCTGATGCGCCAAGTTCAGGCCCGTATCGACAAGGAAGTTCAGTTCACTCAGCGTGAGCGTTTCTGGTCTGGCGTTGCCGCTTGCAATATCGCTGGTGGCCTGATCGCCAAAAGCCTCGGCTTGCACGACTTCGACATGAAGGCTGTCTACGAGTGGCTCAAGCGTATGCTCAGCGAGATGCGCCAAGAAGTGAAGCCCCCACAGGCATCGCCGATCACCGCAGTCGGCGAATTCATCAACGCACACATCTCCAACGCGCTGGTGGTCAACGGTGAGCTGGACGCTCGGAGCAACCTGTCCGCACTGCCCTTGCTGGAGCCCCGTGGTGAGCTGATGATCCGCTACGAGCCCGACACCAAAGAGCTGTACATCGCGGCCAAGGCGTTCAAAGACTTCTGCGTACGTCAGCAGATCAACTACAAGGGCACCCTCAAGGAGCTCCAGATGCTGGGTTGCTACACCGAGGCCATGAACAAACGGATGTCCAAAGGCATGAAGATGGTTTCCCCCGCCGTCCGAGTGCTGAAGTTTGACGCCTCATCCTCAGAGTTCCTGCAAGTGGACGTACAACTGAGCGCCGATGAAGATCGAAACAGTAGCGTTCCAGATTGACTGGAAGAAGTTCCGGCGCGGGTACTCTTTCTTTGTACCCTGCATCGACCATGAAGCGGCCAGAAAAACTCTGGCCGTGGTCACCAAACGGCTGAAGCTCAAGACCGTTAGCAAAGTTGTGATCGAAGACGGTATCAAGGGCTTGCGCGTTTGGCGACTCTGAATTACACTGGAGCCGCTGGAGTTGGACCAGCATTTCTCCTTGGTTGCTAGTAAGTTTACCCCCCGGACCTTGCGGAACGGGGGGTTTTTTACTTCTGGCGGTTCTTCTCTTCGCGCTTGTCCGCCGCAATCCGGGATGGGAGCAGGGCTTCTGCGAACGGTGCCACGTTTTTCTCGGTCAGCGTAACGCCCCGGAAGGATGTAGCTCGTTGCTCCTGTCGGCGTTCCAGAGAATCCGCAAGGTTGTCCGCCGTGATCTCGTACGTTGGGTACTTGCGGTTGAACTTCTCCATGTCCCTGAAGGAGTCGGTGTACGCGCCAAAGTCTTTCTCCCGGTACGTGCGGTCGAGTCGGGTCATGATCTTGTTGCGCTCGTTCAGAATCTTCTGCTCAAGGCCGATCACTTTGAACGTCACGTACTGCGTATTCGCAAGCAGGTCTGAGCGAAAGCCGACAGCTTGGAAGATCAAATCACCTGTGGTGAACGCATCCCGCGACAAAATCTCAACGCCCTTGTTGTCCTTTGCGCCCTCTTTCCAGTAGTTGTACGTGTTGATGTAGTTGCGGAAACCAGCAGGGGCGGCTTTGAGGACACCCTTCTTGTAGTCGCCCTCCATGAACGCGCCGTATGCGTCAGCCCAAGACAGGATCATGTTGGCTGTTGGGCCAGCCTTCTCCATGGCCATGGCTGTGATGCTCTCACGTGGGGTTGCGGTCTCTTTGGTGTCGCGCAGCCACATGTTGTTCAAGCTCACACGACCGGAGATGTCTGCACCGGTGATGGCATTGACAGGGCCGCGCTCAATCACGTCGGCGAGATCGTATCCAGCAACTTTAGTACCACCAAGCTGTTCTTTGAGCCAGACAGTGCGCCACCACAACTCGTAGCTCATGCTCTTGACATCTTCGGGCCACTCGTCGTCCTTGAGGGAGTTCCACATAGCGCCGAGGAAACCCATGACCGTGCTGAAACCCCACAGACCAACTGCACCGCCGAGTATCCAAGTGTGGCCCATAGTGCCGAAGAACTTCTTGGCTGCCTCAAATCGAGTGCGCCCGTTCATAGGCTTGATCATCTCGACAAAGTTTCTGCCCAAGAACGCAGTCATGTACACGGGGTACATCATGAACTGGGTAAGCACTTTACCGGCAGCGCCCTTCATAAAGTCAGGGCGGTTGTACTGGCCGTAGTTACCAAGAGCTTCGTTCGTATCGAAGACAGCGTTGTCCACTGCGGTTCCATGATCCCGGCCCGCTTTGCGGTTCAGTCGGTACGCTGCAAGGAACATGGCCTCACGGGACAAGCGTTCAGTCGAGTGCATCAAACCGCCGAGCACCAACGCACTGACGGTATCTTTGCCGAACTGCACCGTAGGCGACGAGATAGCATCAGTCGGCGTAGCCTTGTAGTCCAGCGCATCACTTGCGTAGGTGGAGGTGGTTACGTCACGAGCCAGCATGTCCTTGATAGCGCGGCGCTCGTCTTCACTGCGCGTGACGTTCTCAATGGATGGAGCCACCCACGAGTAGGTGCCGTCAGCGTTCTTCTGCATCACACCGTACTCTTGCCACACCTTCAGCATGTTGCCCATCTCGGCGTAGGCATTGCCGACACCATACTTTGTCAGCACGGGGATACCGGTCTGGAACAAGCTCAGCGGCTGAAGCATGGCCGAGGACATACCGCCCAAATAGTAAATGAACGAGAACTTGTTGGACCAGCCCGCAATGCTCTCGGCCATAGATGGTTTGCCAGCCGACAACGCATCTGACACACGGCGCTCAAACGCAGAGACGTACGGCTCGTAGGTCGGACGGTTCTTGATCGAGTCACGTGCCTGAGACAGCGAGTTGCGCAGCAGGGGTGCGTACTTGATACGGGCAAGCTGAGTTGCCATCTTGGTGGTCGTGTCGGCCACGTTGCGCAGCAAGTCGGTGCGGAAACCAGCGAAGCCCTTACGGTGAATGAACTGCTTGCGGAAGCTCTGCTCAGGCATTGTCTGCAAGTAGATTTGGTACACCGCATCTTTGAGCTGCTCTTTGGCCTCGGGAGTGAACTCTGTACCTGCACCAACACGATCAATCTCGCCGAACACGCCGGTCAAGAGCTGGCTATTGCCGACTGTAGCTTTACGCAAGGCGCTGATGTCGTTGCCGAACACAAAGTCTTCCGACTCCAGCAAGTCCTGCATGTTGCGGTCGCGGCGCTTTTGGAACGCAGCGTTGGACTCACCGGGCTTTTGCTTCACTTTCTCGTCGGCAAAACCTTGCATGGCGCGGTCACGCTCACCCATGCTTTCAAACATGAAGAACTGACGGGTCTCACCACTGCCGATCGACAACCAGAAATCACCACGGCGCACCAGTGGGAAGTACGGTGTGATCTTGCTACCGGTCTCGTACATGGCCCTGATCTTCTTAATCAGGTTGGCTTGCTCCGCCATCGGCAAACCAGACTGTGTGATCTGGTCATCGAGCAGTTTGGTGAAGTAGTTCGACAGAGTCTCGAAGTGCTTCTTGATGCGGTTGTAAACGCGCTGACCCTCGGGGCCCAGATCGTCATACATCTGATCGAGCTTTTTATTGCGCAGGGTCTGAGACTTGTCCGCTGGGTCGTACTCGGCGAGAGTCGCCATGTGCGTAACCTTGTCCAGCTTGTCGCGCAGGGTTGGGTCCTTGCGGTACGCACGGGCAATATCGTTGGTCAAGTCGCCCGCAGCTTTGAGCAGCGTCTGAGTCATGCCACTCATCTTCTGCATCAGCTTGTCGGTGTTCTTCAACTCCGGCACTGTGTTCGCAGCCATCTCGGCCATGAAGTCAGTAGTCATTGCGTAAGTAAACGCAATCCGTGCACCGAGATTCATACGCTGATACAAGTCGCGGAGCGCGGGGATAATTTTGCGCGGGTCTTGCGCCATCTGCAGCAGAGATACTGCCTTGCTGTACTCCTCCCCGTTCTGGGACTCTTCAAACTTAGCGTTTGCTACGTTGACCGCACGGTTCAGTTGCTTTTGGGTGCGGACGGCATTTCCAGTCTCCGCAGTTTCGCCACCATCTCCGGCAGGCTGGCCGACTTGTCCAGTACTTTGAGCGCTTGCTCCAAGCTGTTCTGATACGCCGGGTCCTCCTTGTCCTTCTGCGCGTTCGCCTTCCATTGGCTCAGAAGCGCCTTCATCTCCGATTTGTTGGTAGCTAGCGTCTTGGAAGCGGTTGCCACGAGGTTTGAGATTTCCACTGCGGAACTCCTTGTCTAAAAATTGGAAGATGTCATCGTTGCTGGTGATGACTTTGGTCAGGTCTTTTTTGGCCTGTTGTAAATCAAACGATGGGTGCGTGTCAAGCAGCGTCATGATCTTCTGCATCTCAGACGCAAAACTGCCGCCGTGGTTACGCACGCGGAAGTGGGCCATCTCGTGGACCATCGTGCCGATCATAGACACCGCAACTTGCGCAGGGGTGCCGCGCAGGTCAGTCGTAGCCGGGTTGATGAACATACCCTTGAACGGCACCATGATGCTGACGCCGTAATACTCGTTGTCGATACTCACACCAAAGGCTTGAGTAGACATATCAGAGTACGTGCTGTCAATGGACAGCAAAGCATCGCGCAACGTATGGAACGTCTGGCCAATGGCTGACAAGTACTTGTTGACACGAGCAGCGCCAAATTGGTCACGTGCAAGATCGGACAAGGACTGAGGCGTGCCCTTGGGCATCTCCACAGGGATGTCGTTCATCGTGGCCCACTGAAGCACCTCGGATGGTGTACCCGAATAGTTAATAATCGGGTTACCGCTGTCATCGTTGGCTGTCATCCACAGCCGACCGTTGCCCAAATCTACGACTGAATATCTTACGGGGTCTTGGCTCTGCAGAGCTTTCAGCGCAGCCTCGGCATCACCCGGATTCAAGGCCGACACATCCGTCTGCGTGTTGTCATGGATCATGACCTTGGTCGAGTCGATCTCATTCTGCGGAATGGTCAGCTCGTCGATGCGGATGTTCGTTTTCTCCAAGTCTTTGGCGGTCAACTCGGGCAGTGCGCGGTTGTTCACATACAGCACGCC
>Ga0209599_10000672_pt1 | contig 20526 bp, 25 predicted proteins | sample Shrwel_input2_FT_FD_187534 | JGI IMG/M metagenome (GOLD analysis project Ga0209599, IMG submission 187534) | Subsurface microbial communities from deep shales in Ohio, USA - Utica-3 well 1 S input2 FT (SPAdes) (version 2) ... | reverse complement strand
CTACAGCACCAATGATCCGCATTGGGATGTAGAGGAAAATGTTCACCGGGTCCATTCGGGGGCGGATCGTTCCACCGAACTACCCATCACGGTGACCACATGGCAGTCCGTGTTCCGTCAAGAGCCGGAATGGTATCGGCAGTTTGATGCCGTCATCGGTGACGAAGCCCATTTGTTCGACGGAAAGTCTCTCACCGGCATTATGGTCCAGTTGACTAATGCCACCTACCGTATCGCCACCACCGGCACTCTCAAAGAGTCCAAGGTAAGCGAAATGGTTTTGGAAGGCCTCTTCGGTGAGGTTTACGCGGTCACCACGACGCGCGAACTGATGGATGATGGTACGGTCGCCGATCTGACAATCAAAGCGCTGGTGCTGCGCTACAGCGATGAGGATTGCAAACTCATCAAAGGCGCTGACTACCAAGCGGAAGCCGACTTCATTGCATCCCATGTCGGGCGGCGAAACTTCATCCGCAATCTAGCGCTCAGTCTCAAAGGAAATACACTGATCCTGTTCCGGCTGATCGACAAAGAAGGGAAACCTCTTCATGCCGCCATTCAGGAGAGAATCGAAGCGGGCCGGAAACTCTTCTACATTTCCGGGGAGACTGAAACGGAAGTCCGTGAAGAAGTTCGGGCGATCATCGAAGGTGAAGAAAACGCAATCATCATCGCCAGCGTCGGGGTGTTTTCGACCGGCATCAATATTAGGAATTTGGATAATCTGATTTTTGCGTCTGGCGGGAAAAGCCGGGTGCAACGTATGCAGGGTATCGGGCGTGGTTTGCGAAAGTCCGAACGGAAGTCAACAGTGGATGCTTATGACATTGTTGATGATTTGAGCGTTAAGTCTAAGAAAAACTTCGCCTTAGTTCATTTCGCCGAACGGTTGGCGATGTATGCGTCCGAACAACTCCGGTACAAATTGTATAAGATTTCCCTCTATTGAGCTAAATATGGGGATTGTCTCTTCGTTCTGGGGAACCGAGTAACAATTTCGATTCGCGCGGGCGGGTCGATAATAGAATGAGTTGGGTGGTTATGGTTAGTGTCCGAAGTGGGTTTGAATCGCATGCATGATTGCGATGAAGAATCCTATACCCAAGACGTAGGCCAGAATCCACCCCACGATTAACGCCAACGCGATTTTGAAACAGAATCGCAGAAAGGATCGCATGCCTAGAGCATAACACGGATGGACATATAGGTCAATGGAACGCAAAAAGAATCAGTACGTGGACAACAAGAAATTGTATGAAGCGCTAGTCGTGTGGCTAACCGAAAGGAAAGTCGCCAAGCGTTTGGGTACACAAGTTCCGCCGTTGCCTGACTACGTTGGGGAATGTATTTTGTTGATGGCGAATCGGTTAGCTCAGAAGGCCAACTTCGTCAACTACACCTTCAAAGAAGACATGATCGGCGATGCGATGGAATCGTGTCTTCGTTATCTGCACAATTTCAACCCGGAGAAATCGACGAACGCCTTCGCCTACGTCACACAGATTCTCCACAATGCATTTGTTCGGCGCATTCAGCGGGAACGCCGGAACAGCTACACGAAGGCCATTCTCATTAGTCACGGTATGCCGGGATATGATGTGCAGGATGGTGACGACACCGACTACACCAACACCTATGTCGATTTCCTTCAGGAGAACGTCACGGATGTGATTGAGAAGTTTGAGTCGGCAAAGCAGCGCAAGAAGGCCCGGCAACAGAAGAAGGTTGGTTTGGAAAACATCTTCACCGAAGATGCGGTCGAAGTGGCGGTCGGTTCGATTGGGTAGTTGCTAATGTCCGGCGTGGGTTAGGCAGACCATCCGCGCCGGGCCATCGCCCGCAAACCAGCAAGGGCTTGACGAATCACAAATTCGTAGGATTGGATCGTACCGACACATTCCAGCCAAAACTTACGGGCGGGATGAATAGGTTTGATTTCGACAACCCATCCGGTCGGTCCGAATACGCGGGTTTCTTCCAACGCCACATTTTTTGTTTTGGTTGATTCTTCTTTCTTTTCTGTTTGTCGTTTGGCTTCAGCCGCGCGGGTGATGTTCATCGAAGCCGCTTCGATAAGTTCATCTTTCTTTTGGAAAAACATACATACTATGTATGTCATTGCTCTCATTCCGTCAATTCATCTCTGAAGCGATACAGAAGTCCGACATCACTAAGATGAGACAAGAGGCGTTGATGTTCTCTAAGAATATCCGCCGTATCAAGACGCCCAAAGAGTTGTTCACGGTAGCTAGCGCTCACTATCGGTGGTTAGCCTATGTCGATAAGACCATCTACAAACGGCTGATGGGAATGCATGTTGACTGGAAAGAGTCAGAAGAGACGTGGGCGGCGAAACAGGTTCGGGTTGCTGTTTGGAAGTTGATCGGCGAACGATACATTTTCATGGTTGACGGCCTTCCATACTATGTCAAACAGAAGGTGTTTCTGGCGACCAATACGGAATATCCCAACCTTCGATTTGATGACAGTGTGAAGGAAGAGTGGGATGTAATCTACTCGTATTTCGACAAGGCCCGGAACAAGTCCTATGCTCGGTATACCAAAATTGTCCGGGATACGTTTGATGCGATTGATGAGTGGTTGGCCGAAACTCCTGAAAAGGAAATGAAGGATCGGCACAAAGAAGAGACATTCACGCACGCGGGTGTAGCTGTGCGGATCATCGCTGATGAGAAGAAAGATGCGGCGGATGATCGACAGTCGATCAAGAAGTATTTGGAATTCCTCACGAAGAGTGTGGATGTGTTGCGTAAGATCAAGCCGTTTTCAGAGTTGCTGCGTAAGGTAGTGTTTGAGTTGGTCCTTGGATTCTCTGAGAGAGGCGTCTTTACTGCGGGTGAGTATGAAGCCGGGAAGATGATTATCCGATCCTATCTTTTGGGATTGTCAATGGATACGATCATTCACGAATTCGGTCATTGTTTCTGGTATGAGCATTTGAGTGATGCGCAAAGAACGGCGTGGACGGATTTCGTCAATCGCAACAAGGTGCAATTCAGCGCCGGGGATATGATCGAACTGCGGGCCGCTTTTGAAGCTGCGATCAAGGAACTGGATGCCGCCGGTAAGCTGGATAATGCCAAATTCATGCGGATGGGGATCTGGTCGAACATGACCAAACACATCAAGAATCCCCGGCTCAAGTCGATGTATTTGGAGTATCTGAAAGCCCACGAACCGACTCTCTATTGGGACGGTGTTGAGAAGAAAGACAAGACGTTTGAGTTCTTCAAAGAAGTCGCTGAACAGCCGTTCTTCATCCACGCTCCGACTGAGTATGCATCGACAAATGAGAAAGAAGCATTTGCTGAGACGTTTCTGTTCTATGTTGTGGGTCCTGTCGGAAAGATTCCTGGAGGACATCAAACACTGTCTCATTTGTCGCCGGTCGCCAAACATCAATTTGAGTTAGTCACAGGTCTTGTCCGGTAGGTGAGATATGGCGGTCGAAACTATCGCTACGATGATCGGGTATGATTTGCGGGACAAGATGTGGATATCGTTTTGTCCTGTATATGATTTGGATGCACAGGACAGAACTATTGAATCGTGTTGGGATCGGCTAGTCGATCTGTGCAACTCTTGGGTTGAATGGTGTTTGTTGAATGGGTGTGTTGATGTTACTCAAGCGAACGAAGAGTATTTGCGGGTGATCGACCGGTCAACCAAACAAGAGTATGCGACAGTAGAGCTAGCGGATTTGGATATTGATATGACCGGTTGGATCATTATCGATTCGACGCCGGGGGAGTGGCAACAAGGCCGTTTGGTGCGCTCCTAGATAGTTCATATGAAGAAACCAGCAACAATCAAGGCTTCACCTGTAAAAACCACTGCAACCAAGTCTCCCGCACCTGTAGTCGTCACCCCGGCTAAACCGAAGAGGATTCGCATTCGTAGCAAGAAGGCGCTGGCCGCGCTGGAAGAAGCGAAGAATCAGTCAGTTTCGCAAACCAAACCTGTCACGAATGCGGTTAACGCGGCGAACTTCTCCGTAGTGTTTCGTGACTTGCCCGGAACCACTGATCCTGACGTTTTGGCGCGAATTGGTGACGGTATCCGTAGCATCAACATCCCCGGCCTGAACCGTCAGAAGTCTACAAATTTCATCGACGATCTTGCGATTGTGTTTGTTGAGACGAAAGACTTTGTGGCTCAACGATTCTTCAATTGGCTGAATCGGTATGCGAAGGATCTGATTCGACTCACGATCAATCTTTTGGATGAGGATGGCTCGGTTATCCGTTCCGCTGAGTTGGTTGAGGTTCAGATTGAATCGGTGAGTTCGATGCATTTGGATTGTAGTGTCAGTCAACACCTTCCGATGTTTGTCGTGAAATGCAAGGTTGGCGGTATGCGATGGGTGACCCCGTAACCGCGACCAGACACCACGATCTGTTCCTAGCCTTTGTGCGCATGAGTGATGCGGAGTTCGCCGCGCTCATGCGCACAAACGGTCTACAGTCCATGTACGGGATCACCTTCGATGATGCCGTCGTCGATCTGTTAGAAGCTGAATCGAAATTTCGTTCTCAGATCCGATAGGACAATAGAAGTGTATCCTCCCGTATGACCACGGAAATTGTGATCGTGTTTACCACTGTAGTCGCATACGGCCCGGTCGTATCTCGGTGGCTGGATAGAGTGAAAAGTTTCAAACATCTATGAAGATTGCGTTGATAGCCGATACACATTTCGGAGTTCGTAATGACTTGGCTCCGTTCTATGATTCGATGGCGTCGTTCTACAAGAACACGTTCTTCCCGGAGATCGACCGGCGCGGGATCAAACACATTCTCCATTTGGGGGACATCCTTGATCGCCGGAAGTACGTCAATTTCCAGACTCTTCAGTTGACGCGGGAAATGTTTTTCAATCCCATGCGTGAGCGGGGAATGGAAATGGTTGTTATTGTGGGCAACCATGATGTCTACTACAAGACGACGAATCGCCTCAATTCGCCCGACTTGCTGACGTGTGGCGAATACAACGTCAAGCTGTACGATGAACCCTGTGAAACCAATATCTTTGGAATGAATGCCGTGGTTCTGCCGTGGATCAACCAAGAGAACTATGAGGCGTCGATGCGACTCATTAAGAGTGCGCCCGGCCACAAACCTGTATTTGGGCATTTGTCTATCACCGGTTTTCACATGCATCGCAACTCGGTTTGCGATCACGGACTAGACCCGAAACTTTTCCAAAGATTCGATCACGTATTCACTGGACATTTCCACCACCAGTCTTTGACGGGCGGTGTTCATTATGTCGGTGCGCCCTATGAAATGATTTGGGCTGATTACGACGATCCGCGCGGGTTCCACATCCTGGATACTGAAACGCTGGAGGTGGAGTTCATTCAGAACCCGGACCGGATGTTCTACAAAGTCCGCTACGATGATTCTACTGATGTTCCGGGGCGGTCGAAGCCGGGGCCGGACATTGAACCGTCGCCGGAGTGGAAAGACAAGTTCATCAAAATCATTGTTATTCGGAAGAAAGATCCGTATGCCTTCGATCAATTTATGGATTCAGTCGTTGCTTCACAACCGCATGACTATACCTTGGTGGAAGATGAGACTTTGGACATCGACCGCATCATGGAAGGGAAAGAGGAAACTCTACTCATCGACGACACCCCGACGGTACTGAATGCCTATGTCGAAGCGATCAATCTGGAAGTCAACAAACCGGCGTTGAAGCGATTGATGCTGGAGTTGTACACGGAAGCTGTATCGGCCACGGGACGTGACTGATGATAACTCAAAAACAGCATTTGGAGATATGTCAGAAAATCCACGATCTTCGTAGTGTAGGTGTTCCAGTATACACTTACGACCGCGTGAAAATCATCGGGGTGGATGTCGAAAATGGTGAAATTAGACTAGCCAATCAAACGAAGATCACTTGGCGTTCGTATCTTCCCGACACCAAATTGAGAAAGGCTTGGGAGAAATTCCAGATTGAGCCGATCAATCTCTATCAGATCAAACGGTCGCGGATGGTTCATTCGCAGTATTGTGAGATCGCTAAGGCGCGATAACCTAAGAGTAGAAAGGAATGATTGAATTTCAAAAGATTCGCTACAAGAACATCCTAAGCACCGGCAATAACTTCACTGAGATTGAATTGAACGGCGCTCCGACCACGTTGGTCCTTGGTGATAACGGAAGCGGAAAGAGTACGATGTTGGATGCACTTACTTGCGGACTGTTCGGGAAACCGTATCGGAAGATCAAGAAAGAGCAACTAATCAACTCGGTTAACCAAAGAGATTGTCTGATCGAAATTGAGTTTGCTACCCGTGGGGATCAGTATATGGTCCGGCGCGGAATCAAACCGAACTTCCTCAACATCCTCAAAAACGGTGTGGTGTTGGAAGAGAATGCGGCGGTGAAAGATCAGCAAGAGTATCTGGAAACTCACATTCTCAAGTTGTCGATGAAGTCATTCACACAGCTTGTTATTCTTGGTTCTGCCTCTTTTGTGCCGTTCATGCAATTGAGCGCGGCTGATCGCCGGGCGCTGGTGGAAGACATCCTGGAAATCCAAGTGTTGTCTGCTATGAATGACTTACTGAAGACGCGGGTGTCTAAGGTGAAGCATGAAATCGTGCTGATCGAACAGCAAATCGTTTCGACCACTGAGGCGATTCGGTTGGTGTCCGGCGCGATTGAAAGTATGCGGGAACAAGCTGAGAAAGAGCGCCAGAAGAAGATTGAACGTTTGGCGGAAATCGAACAGCAAGTCGAATCCATCGCGGCTGACATACAAGTCAAAAACGATGCGATTGACGCCATTCTCCAGACGATTGTGGACGAAGGCGAAGTGGGTGAAAAGTTGATAGACTATGCGGACAGGAGATCGAAAATCAAAACGAAAGCACAGTCGCTCACGTCGGAAGTGAGATTCTTCCTGGATAATGAGAACTGTCCGACTTGCACACAACCAATCGAACAAACGTTCCGCGACAATGCGGTCGATGAGAAGAAAGCGTTTCTGGCTAAGTTACAGGAAGGGTATCGCACTTTACAGGAAAAAGAAAAGAAATTCGTAGAGCGCCGGGAAGAAATTTCGGAGTGCCGTCAGAAGATCCAAGAGATCCGGCAAGAAATGTCCGGGCGGCGGGCGGAATCTCAAACCCTCAACAGCGAAAGCCGCCGGTTGTTGGCTGATATCCAACGGTTGGATGTGTCGGTCATTGAGAAAGAGGAGGCAAAGCTGGCCGAACTTCATGCGCGGGAAGAAGAGTATGAGACGATGCGGCGGCACCTGTCCGAAACAAAGCAGCTACAGGATATCGCGTCGATCATGCTGAAGGATGGAGGGATCAAAACATCGATTATTCGCCAGTACCTCCCGGTCATCAACAAGGTGGTCAATCGGTTCCTGTCGGCTCTGAACTTCCCGGTGATGTTCTCCTTGGACGAAACGTTCAACGAAACCATCAAGGCCCGCCACCGTGACGAATTTTCCTACCCGTCGTTTTCGGAAGGGGAGAAATTACGCATCGATTTGGCAATTTTGTTCTGCTGGAGAGAGGTTTCCCGGCTGAAAAACAGTATGGCCACTAACTTGCTCATATTGGATGAAGTGGTTGACTCTAGTCTGGATGCTACCGGCATCGATTCGTTTATGGGTGTTTTGGCGCAATTGTGTGTCAACACCCACGTATTCGTAATCTCTCACAAGTCGGATGCTCTGGCCGAAAGGTTCGACCGCACATTGCGGTTTACCAAACGGGGCAATTTTTCCGCTTTGGCTACCGTCTGACCTATCCACCGCTAGAATGATTTGTTGATTCTAAAAAGTTAACAGGTCGGAAAGAATGGAGTTCAGTATGAAAGATATTGAGCTAGAGACGAAAGAAATTCAAGCCAAAATCAAGAAGATGAAGGTCGAACAGCGACATTTGAAAACGACTATCGCTGATTTCCGTCGTTCTTGGACCGCATTCAAGAAGCGATATGAGGCGACCGGCGGTCAGCGCGACCAAATGTCGTCATCGGCAACATCTTCGGATTGAACGATTTGACATATAAGTTCGCATCATGCTAGACTAGGCATATGCGGATTGAAGTACACGAAACGTTGGCCCGGATGTTGGCGACTGAACGTCTCCATATCCGGTACAACCCAAAAGCCAAGACTGCCAGTTTCGACGTTGACAAGCGTGTCCTTTCGCTTCCGATGTATGCCCGGCTGATGGCTGTAGTGTATGATCTGCTAGCAGCGCATGAAGTTGGTCATGCGCTGTGGACGACGATGACGCGGACGGAAGCCGCGAAACGAATCGAATCCGATCCCAAGCTGATGGGCCGTGCGGCTGGCTACGTCAACATCTGCGAAGACGCCCGCATTGAAACACTGATTAAGGAAATGTATCCCGGTTTGCGCCGGGTATTCCGTGCCGGGTACCAGTGGTTGGTGGAGAACAAGTTTTTCGGCGATCTGTCCGATATCAACAAAAAGAGCCTGATCGACCGGGTGAACATTTATTGTAAGGCCGGGGTCGATGTTCATGTTCCGTTTGCCGAAAAAGAGCGCCCATATGTGGATGCTGTCCGCAATGCCCGGACCATCGATGAAATGTTTACCGCATGCAAAGCGATCTATGATTTTGCACGCGAAACACAGGACGAACAGTTCCCCGAACTAGAAGATAAAAATCAGCCATCAACGCCGAAACCTCAGAAGGATTCTGAAACTGAAGAAGATGAACCTGAAGAGGATGATAGCGAAGACTTGGAAGAGAGTGAACAGGACGGCGGGGATTCTGAAGAATCTGAGGATGACCCCAAAGGCGAAGATGACGACTCCGATGGTGATGGGGAAGAGTCGGATGCCGAAGGGGAAGATGACGACTCCGATGGTGGGGAGTCGGAAGATGGTGATGGGGAAGATGAGGGTGGTGAGGACTCTGAAGAATCTGAGGACGACACCGACGGCGGCGGTGATGAGGACTCCGATGATGAATCCGACGGGGAAGAGTCGGAAGCGGGTGCGGGCGACGATGCCGAAGGGGAAGATGATGACTCTGACGGTGAAGAGTCGGATTTAGAAGCTACGCCCGAAGATGACGCCCCGGAACAGTTTGGGCGGTCCCTGGATGCGGAAACCCAAAACACGCTTGATTCCAATTTGGGTAAGACTGTCGATGATAGCGCGAAGGTCAGCTATAAGACCCTACCGCATGTCAATTTGAATGCGGCGGTAGTCGATTTCAAAACAGTCATGATGGATCTGAACCGGGCGTGTGGGGCGATAAAGAGCGGGTATACTCCGAAACAGGAGTGGTTTCTCACTTACAAACAGGCGTTGGAAGCCGATGTGATGTATATGGCGCAACAGTTCCTCATGCGGAAGCGGGCGGCGCAAATCTCAAACACGCGGGAAGCTACGACCGGGAATCTCAATCCGAAAATGTTGTGGGCGCACCGGACGGCAGAGAACATTTTCGCATCGACCGAAATCACCCCGGATAGCAAGAACCACGGTTTGGTGTTGGTCGTAGATTGGTCTTCATCGATGTCGGGTACTCTGTTTGCGGTAATGACACAGGTGTTGGTGTTGATGATGTTTTGCCGCCGGGTCAACATCCCGTTTGAGGTTTACATCTTCATCAATCAACCTTCTACTGACGGGCCGTCTTTCATTCCTTCTCCCGAATCTGTACGGTTTGATGGTGAGACGCGATTGTACAACATTTTTTCCAGCCGGATGTCTCAAATGGAATTTCATCAAATGGGGTTGATGATGTTCAGTTGTTTCAAGAAAAGCAAGAAGAATCATACGGATGGTTACCAATTTGAACCACCGCTGGAATACCTGAAAGTCAAATACCTGACTCCGTTAGGCGAAGCATTGTTGATCGCCAGCGCGGTGGTTCCGCCCTTCAAAAAACGGAATCGTTTGCAGTTCGTCCACACGATATTTTTGACTGACGGGGACGGCAACGGTACTAATTCAGAAATCAGCATACTAGAAGATCCGATCACCCGGCGCACGTATCAGCCTGATGGACAGTCGTTGTCTGGAATGAAGAACGTCGCCGATTTGATGCCGCGTGTTCTTCGGGATCGCACCAAAGATGAGTTGATTGGTTTTTATGTGGGGAGTATTGAACGGTGGACCCGACGGATTTTGCCGGAGGAATCGTTGAAGATGATAACCGCGCTGTCTACGGAAGGGTATGTGGTTGTCGATGAGCCGGGCTACAGCGCGTTTTTCGTGTTGAACCCTGCTATGAGTGTGCCGGAGAATATCGACCCCGCACAATCGATCCTGATGCGGTTAAAGAGCCGCGTGATGTTGCAACGGTTCATCAAAATAATCGCCTGAGAATTTGACATACATGTCATCTTTGTGATATGATGGCTGTATGAAATCAGGTTTGCCGAAGAGTCAAGTAGAATTTCTAGCGGCGGTCGCATCGAACTATAGTCGGAACGGCGAATTACCGACGTATATTTCGATAGAGCAAATCAACAGTTTGCTCCACGTTCAACCCAATCTCACCCGCCCCGATTGGTTGATGACCAAGCGCAATAAGACTTCGCGGAATCTGTTCATGATCCCTGAAGAACTGTGGCAGAAGGCGGGTTTACAAGCGCCAACACCCACCGCGCCGGGTACACTGGATGTTGTGAGTGAATTTCCTGATTACACTGAGTATATTCCGCCGCAAGATCCGCAGTATGTCCCCGAAGGGGCATACTTCAATCTGGTCAAACTGTTCCGGTCGCGCCGCTGGATTCCGATGTGGATTGACGGCCCGACGGGTGGCGGAAAAACGATGGCGGTGGAGAATGCGTGTCATGCCGCCGGGCGGGAATTCTTCCGCGTTCAGTTGACAGTCGAATCCGACGAAGCTGCTTTGTTGGGTACCTATCACCTGAAAAATGGGGAAACCGAGTTTGTCGAATCGCGGATTATCCAAGCGATGACGCGCGGCGGGGTGTTGCTGTTGGATGAGTGCGATCAGGCGCGGGAACGTGCGATGTGCATTCAACCTGTGCTGGAAGGGAAATCGGTTTTCCTCACCCGTGCCAACAAACTCATCGTCCCCGCTCCGGGATTTCAATGCGTGGCGACGGGAAACACCAAAGGGCAGGGTGACGATACCGGGCAATACACCGGGACCAACATCATCAACGAAGCGTTTTTGGACCGCATCAGCGCGATGTCGATGACGCAAGACTACCCGTGCGCCGTAAATGAACGGAACATCCTGAAGCGGACGATGGCCGATTGCGGCATCATGGACGAACAGTTCGTTTTCCAGTTGGTTGAATGGGCAAACAAATGCCGCGAAAATCACAAGTTGGGTGTGATTCAGAACACGATATCCACCCGCAAACTGGTCCGCATCGTGGAAGCGTATTCCGTGTTTGAGGACCGGGAAGAAGTTATGAAGATGGCGCTAAATCGGTTTGATCCGGTGAGCCGGGGCGCGATGGATCAGTATTTCAAAATGTTCGACGGGGTTACTGACCCGCAACCTTCTCAGACAATGACGTGGTAAGGGGAACTATGCTCACAATTTACACAGAATCGGCCCAACGTTTTGAGGATCAGATCGAAACCGGTCAATACAACGTCTCATCCATGACGTTGAACTATTCGGAGAATGGCGTGACCATCGAATCCGGCGAACTGTTGACGGATAGAGGGACGGAATTTCTGGTCATCATCCGCATCAACAATTCGGTTGTGTTGTTTGGCGGTTTGGATGACTACATCGCACTGAAGGAATTGTGGGGGAAAGATCGGGTTGACGGCCCGATGGTGAACGCATTCATCTACGGGCGGTTGTTGGGGGCGTTGACTTCGACCAGTCTCCGGCGGTTGATGGAATCCTCCCACAATCAAGGGATTGTGGTCGGGCGTAACCAAATCCGCGCCGATTTTGCGCGGTTGTTGAAGCCGCAATCGTAGACGGTCCTTTCGATTTTCACTCTCCGAAACCCGTGATAACTTGGTGAACGAAGCCAAGATATTACGGGTTTCGCCATATCTGGAGAAAGAGAGAATGTCAATCAAACTAAGTGCCGACACCATTGCGCTGCTGGAAAATTATGCCGGGATCAGCAAGGGTGTTTTCCTCAAGCCGGGAAAGGAATTGAAAACAATCAACGCGTCGCGTTCGGCGGCGGTGTTGGCAACCATTGTGGAGGAGTTTCCCCACGATGTACCGATTCACGACATCGTGAACTTCCTCAATGCGCTGAATCTGTTCACGTCCCCGTCCATCGAATTCCGTGAATCGCAGCGGTCGATGGTCATCAGTGAAAGCGAAGGCGACAGCAAGGCCAGCGTCGTGTTCCAATACAGCGCCCCGGAAGTCCTTCTGAAGCCGCCCACGGGCCGCGCCAAGATGAATGGACCCCGTGTCACGTTCAAGCTGACCGAAACGCAACTGGCCTCACTTGTGAAGGCTACGTCGGTGTTTAAGAATCTGGAATGGGCTGTCATCAGCGATGGGACCACGATCAAGATCACGACTTACAACGCCAAGAATGTCAACTCCAACGCCTACTCCATCATCGTCGATGGTGAGAGCAACGGCGTCAAATGCACCACCGTGTTCAGCACCGAAAACATCCGTCTCCTGAAGGGGAACTATGATGTCGTCGTGACCGAACAGGCCGGATGCTTCACCAACACCGACCGTGCCGCCCTTGGCAAAGAATTGATCTACTGGATTGGTGTCGAATCGACCAGCAAATTCAACGGAAGCGGGGCAACGGCTGACAGCGCGGGGAACTGACAGCCATGGAATCAAACGACAAACAGTTCATGTGGGTGGAGCGATACCGCCCCAATAAAATCGAAGATTGCATCCTACCGGAAGCGATCAAGAAAACGTTTGTCGATATTGTCAAGTCCGGCACGATGCTCAACATGATTCTATCCGGTCGCGCGGGCGTAGGTAAAACTACCGTCGCCCGCGCCCTGTGTGAAGAGTTGGATCGTGACATGCTGTTCGTTTCCGCCAGCGAACAAGGCAATATCGATACGATCAGATACCAAGTCCGGCAGTTTGCCGGAACGATGTCTTTCAACGGCAATCCCAAAGTTGTCATTTTCGACGAAGGGGATGGGATGACCGCCGCCGCGCAATCCGCGTTGCGTAGTTTCATCGAAGAGTTTGCGTCGAACTGCAATTTCATCTTCACCGCCAATCAGAAGGGACGGATCATCGAACCTATCCGGGAGTCTCGGTTAATCACCGTCGATTTCGTAGTCCCCAAAGAAGAAAAGGCGGTCTTGGCCCGGCAAATGCTGAACCGGTGTCAAGAGATCCTGACTCAAGAGAACGTCACTTTCGACAAATCTGATGTTACTCAAGTCATTTTGCGCAATTTCCCGGATATGCGCAAGGTACTAGGAGAACTACAACGGTATAGTATGTCTGGTACTTTGGTCGTCGATGCGACCGGGGTCGGGGATGCTAGCTTTGCGGAAGTAATTGAAAAGATGGCAGTTAAGGATATGGTGTTCGTTCGACAGTGGGTAGCTAAGAACTGTGAGAACGATACATCGCAGATATTCCGCCGTTTGTACTCAAATCTGTATGAGAAACTAGTTCCGTCAACGATTCCCGACGCTATCGTGATTCTGGCTAAGTATCAACACTACGCCACCACGGTCGCCAATCAGGAAATCAACATGATGGCTTGTTTGATCGAAATTGCACTCACGTGCGAATTCAAGAAATGAGGATTCACTGATGTCTGAACTGCTACAGAATGCGCCGGAAGTCAGCCCCGTGGCGGGCCTTCCGGCGCTTGCCGATGACGACCATTTGGCCGATGTCATCAAACGATTCGGCCCCCACTTCATGACCTACATGGCGACAGCCCCGGAAGAGAATGGAACCTAAAGACGTACTGAAGAGCCTGTTTCAGACCAAAGAAGATTTGGCGACGACCTTGGACACCAGCCGCGAATTGACCGATGCGCCAAGTATGTGGGTCATTAACCGGATGGTGTCCATGTTCCCGGAGTGTGTCTTAGATGTGAATGAAATCAACATCATTCCGAAAATCGACGACACGATGCAATACGACTTTCTCCGGTTCCGGCTCGGTAAACGAACCAAAACCTACAGCCCGTGGATCAAGCCGGATAAGATCGAAGATTTGGAATACATCAAACGGTACTTCCAATATTCGGAAGAGAAGGCCCGATACGCGCTCACCATATTGACACCCGAACAGGTTACCGAAATTCGCGACGCCTTCTTTGAGGGTGGGGTGGTGAGCAAAACGAAAACGAAAACTAAGAAAGAGTTGGAGTAGTGTCTATGTTGAAGATGGATAAGAACGTGATCTATCAGTTGTTCGGGATTCAGACGCCGGTACGACGAATTCCGCGTAAGTTGAAGAAACACATCAAACGGACCGTTTGTATCGCTTTGAATTTTGCGCTCCGCAAGGAAATGGAAATCGAAAAGTATAACGCGGAGGTGTTGGCTTCTTCGTCTCTATAAATATGTGAATGACCTTTCGACCGCTTGGTATTTTGTTGCTGACCGTTGGAGCGCTTGCCGCGCAGGGATTTGGTATTAGAACCGGCACGACCGACCGTTCCGGTCCTTGTTCGATTGAAGACTTCATTGTTGTCAATACCACCAACAACAAATATTTTCAATGTACGGCTGGTACTTGGGTTTCGCATACAGGAACACCGCCGGTAGGGGGTGTATCTTCTGGCGATGTGACTGGTCCGGCCAGTAGCACAGATAACGCAATAGCTTTGTATGATGGGTTGACCGGAAAAATTCTCAAAAATTCCGCCGCGACTCTCCCGACTGGCAGTTTGGTTGGAACTGGACAGTCGAACACATTCACGACGGGATCACAGAACTTCAGCGGTGTGAGTAGTTTTGTGATTAAGACCGGATCGAACTACACACCAACGACTCTTGGTCATATTGGTTTGGATACCGTAGCGTTACGGATGAAAATTGGTTTGGGTAGCACCACGGCGACGCTGGCGCAACTCGGTTCTGGTACACCAGCTACCAACGATTGTGCGAAATTCGATGCGGATGGAAATTTGGTTTCGGCGGGCGCGGCTTGTAGTTCGGGCGGGGTTAGTGGTTCCAGTTTGACGCTCGGTTTGCCTATCATTGGTCAAAATGGTACAGCTATCGCGGTCGGGACCAAGAGTGGAAATACCACGAAGTTTGTCACCACGACAGGATCACTACCTACGAACAATTGTGCGAAGTTCGATGCTGATGGTAATTTGATTGATTCGGGCGGGGCTTGTGGTGGTACTACAGTGACCCTAACTCCACCGTATATCAACATTGGCGGTTCTTTGTACGGTCCGGTTTTCCAGATGTACGATCCTTCTTTGACCACATTTACGTGGGTCAATCAAAGTTCGGCTACTCTAAATTCGGTGAATGGCGCTCAACAACTCTGTTCTCCGTCTAGTGGAGGTTTGGTCAATTTGAATATGCGTGTTGTGACACCGCCAGCCACTCCATATACTGTCACAGCGGCGATGATTGTCACGACACCAGCTACCAGTTATCCACGTGCGGGGTTGATGTTCAGAGAATCGGGGACCAATAAAATCGTTTCGATTGCCAGTGTGATTGGTGTTCAGTTTGGTGTTGATAACTGGACGGATGCTACCAATTACAATTCGACTCCGGCACAGGCGAATTGGGGACAATCGACCGGGTTGAAGTGGTTCCGTATTCAAAACACGGGTACAGCACTGAACTATTTGGTGAGTGAAGATGGAATCAGCTTCTATCAAGTGTTCACATCAACGCTGACCAATTTCTTTACCGTCGGGCCGAATCAGGTTGGGTTTTTCACCAATTCCAACTCCAATAATGCTGTTTGTTCAACTCTGTTGAGTTGGCAGATTACCTAAGCCTTCGGTTGAGGCATGTACTTTGAGACGCGCGGCTTCAGAATCTTCTGATCGCCGCGATCTGTATGCGCGACGGGCTGGCCGTGTTCGTCGCGCGTAAACCCTTTGATCCGGGCTTTGCGATTCTTGAATTTGCCGACAAGAATTTCGTCGCCGATATCCAGCTTCATTTGTAGTTCGGTGATGAAATCGCGATAGGTCTTCACCTGACTATTTAGCTGTGATAGACTTCAATCATGCCATTTTTCATTGTGTTGCCTATGGGTGGGGATGTGGTCGTATTCCCGGTTGACTCTCCCATGGAGGAGCAAGCCCTTTTGACTTCCATGTTTGGGGATTCGGCTGAAATCGGATACCACTACGGTGGTGTGTCCGTTGTGGCTGATGGCAACTCGTTCAACCGCCCGGATTGGCCGATGAATCGCTACGTGGCGGGAATTCCTGGATCGGTCATATTGGCCAATAACGGGGTTGGGTTCACCCAAGAAGAAGTGGTCGAAGAAGTGTCCCGGCTCAAAAAGATCCAGATGACCCCGGAAGAAGCGGAAACCCACCGCCCGCCGCAAATCAAACCAAATTTCCTGAGTGACAAACACTTGGAAATGGTGATCTATGGTACATCAACCCCGCAAGGAATGTTCTGCGTTGAACCCTTCATCGACAGCATCAAAGCGATGGTGGTCGGAACTGACAAAATCGTCACGGTCCGTTACGCTGAGAAGGAATGCCCGGCAGCGTAGTCCATTGCCAAAAAGAACCCTATGAGGTCTACATCGGGCGGGGCCGGTGTCCGCAAACGGGGTTGAAGTCGATTTGGGGGAATCCGTTCAGTCACCGTGACGGCACAATGGCTGAATACCGCGTCCAGACGCGACAGGAAGCGATAGAACGGTATGAGGGGTATGTGAGATCCCGGCCCGATCTGATCGCCGCCCTGGAGGGTTTACGGGGCAAGGTTCTTGGGTGTTGGTGTCATCCTAAGCCTTGCCATGGGTTGGTGTTGATCCGGCTGGCCGAAGAATATTTTGGTTTGGGTTCACTTTTCGATTGACATGTATGTTCCTCTTTGCTAATCTATCGTTGGAGAGAGACGAAAATGACATCCAACGAAATCAACGAATTGACGCCAGTCCCCGCGCTGGCATATTACGAAATCCCTGAACCGAACTTCGCCACCCTACGGGCGCAGATCGCCAAGATCAGCCGCCGCGCCAAGAAGTTTGGCATGGGTGAAATCACGCTGAATGTGACGGCGATGACGCCGGTATCCGGTAGCAACTACAACTTGCTGACGGTCGAATTGATCGGTATGGCCCCCATCGTGTCGGGTTGGTCGTTCGTCGCTTCGATCACTCACGAACACGACGCGGGCAACATCCTTCGCTACACCCCGCCCTTCACCGCCGATTCGGTCGATGTGAAGTACCGGACGGTTCACGCTTCCTGCGATCACTGCAAACTGAACCGGATGCGCAAAGACACCTACGTTCTCCGGCACAAAGAGTCCGGCGAAGAAAAGCAGGTTGGTCGGACGTGTTTGAATGAGTTCTTCGACGGCGCGAATCCCCACAAGATCGCGGAGTATAGCGAAATGTTGGGCAACATCGGCGTGTTGATGGAAGCGGCCAAAAAGATTCCGGTGAAGACCGAATCGGGTCCGTCCAATCACATCCCGTTCTTCTACCCTTTGAGCCGCATTCTGACGCTGGCGGCGGCGGTGATCCGGGTGAACGGGGGTTTCGTAAGCGGTTCGATGGCTTACAACAATACGTCACTGACTTCCACGGCGGCGTTTGTGAAGGACATCATGTGGTCGCCCAACATGTACACGACCAAATTCATCGACGGCCCGGTAGATAAGCAGATGGCGGAAGAAGCCATCGAATGGGGTGCCAACCTGGACGCCGATAAGGGCGAAGACTACAAGTGGAACGTCCGGGTTCTCTGCACTTCGGAAGTCGTCACTTCGGATCAGATCGGACTTGCGGTTTCGATCATGGGTGTCTATCTTCGGAACAAAGAAGAGAAGGTCGCTACGGTTAGCAACTACGTCGGCACGAAGGGCGAACGGGTAACCTTCACCGGGAAACTGACGATGACCCGGCAGACCAATTTCTCTGTGCTGAATCAGTTCGTTGACGAAGCCGGGAACATTCTCAAGTGGTTCAATAAGGGCAAGCCGCTGGATGTCGAATTGAACACCACGGCGGTTTTCTCCGGCACGATCCTGAACCACGAAGAATACCGGGGTGTCAAATCCACGGTGTTGAGCCGGGTGACTTTGGGTGCGCCCGCCGCCGCAAAGACCGCCGCCGCCCCGGTTAACGACAAACAGTTCGACGTGTTTGAACTTCCCTTCTAATCCTTCGTTGCTTCAAGTTGATGAGCGCCGCTGGCCGTTGCAGCGGCGCTTTTCTTGCATAGGATGGCCGTCTGGACGTAGGAGTTCATTTTGTAGACATAGACCCGGCATTCATTGATCGGGTCGCCTTCGCCCGCGTACGCCGGTCCAGCATAGGACATTTCAACACGTTGCGGCGCGTGGGTGTCTCTATCATGCCACGTGGCGTTTGTCGGTACTGTAGTGTGATGTGTGATCGGGGTGCATCCGGCTAAAATCAGAAGGCCGATGGATAGAATTCGTTTCATTTGGTTTCCAATTTACCACGTGAAAAGTCGCTGATAAACTGTGGTTGATGCTAACCATTGGTGTACTAGTCGGAGATTTCCAGACTCCCATTTTGACGACGCAACAGGTATCGTTTTTCAATGAGATGTTGAAAAACTTTGGAGTTGTTCATGTCTTATTGACAGTCGGTTTCGGTAGTACGCGACACCGCCCTCTATCGTTTGAGTCCCGGCGCATAATGATTCAGGAAAAGTTCCCCATGGTTGGGGTGTGGCCGCTGTACAATATGCGGGAAGATTCACAATGGGTGGAGCAAATTGATATCCAGTTACGCGACATATCCCGGTTGAAGCCGTCCCCGATTACACCTTCTAGGTTGATCGTGTTTGGAACGTCGAATTTTCTCAAAACGTATCGTTTCCACAATGGCCAATTTCAAAGCCAGATTGATGCTGGAATGAATCACGAACACCCCATCTACAAAAGTATGTTGGATAATGTCCGGCATACGGAAGACTGGCGGGCGGGCGTCATTTACAACGCCTTTAATCGATATCCCCATGTAGTATCGACGGTGGATGCGGCGATTTTGAATGGTTCGATGGTGTTGCTTGGGAAGAAGAAAAACGAGTCGAAATGGCGTTTCCCCGGCGGATACACCGAACCCAATTCCGAATCGGATGAACGTGATCTAAGCCGCGAAGTGAAGGAAGAAACCAACCTGATCGTTGCGCCTGATGCCTGGATGTATTTGTGTCGTACAAATATTGCTGATTGGAGATACCGGATGAGTGGAGATACGATCCGAACTGGTTTCTTTATGACTAGGGAATTCTCTGGAGTTCCGAAGGGTGGTGACGACTTACCGAACGTGGATTGGTTTGATTTGTTCGATCCCAACATAGAGATCATGAGCGAACACCAGAAGTTGTGGGATCGTCTCAAGAAGGCTTTTGTATCGTAATCGCGCGGAGTAGATAGTTGCATGATCCTTCGTCGCACCGATTCGTATAAGTTGAGCCATTTTCGTCAGACGCCACCCCGTACCCGGCAGATCCATTCTTATCTGGAGTCGCGTGGTGGAGTGTTTCCGAAGACTGAATTTTTCGGGTTGCGGTACTACATCAAGAAGTATCTGGAGGGTGTTCAGGTTGATAGAGCATCCATCGAATATGCGGAGCGCCACGCCCGCGCCCACTTCGGTCACGACCGCGCATTCAATCGCGCCGGGTGGGAACACATCATCGACAAACATCGCGGCAAACTTCCGCTGTTGATTAAGGCGGTCGATGAAGGGTCGGTCGTCGAAACGTCGAATGTGTTGATGACCATCGAAAACACAGACACGAATGAAACTGTTCCGATGGCGTGGCTGACCAATTACGTGGAAACGATGTTGATGCGTATGTGGTTCCCGATCACTGTCGGTAGTTTGTCGTATCATTGCCGGGAAATCATACTCCAGTACCTTATGGAAACGGGTACACCGGAAGACATTTGGTTCAAACTTCACGACTTTGGCGGGCGCGGAACTAGCAGCACTGAATCAGCATCCATCGGCGGCGCGGCCCATTTAGTCAATTTCAAAGGTACCGACACGTTGGAAGGAATCGATTTCCTGTTCGATTGGTACGGGGCGACTTTTGATGACTATCCGGGATATAGTGTTCCGGCTAGTGAACACAGCACGATCACGCCGTGGGGAGAGGCGGGGGAACGAGCCGCCTACGCCAACATGTTGGAACAGTTCCCGGAAGGCATCGTTAGTGTCGTGTCTGATTCGTGGGACATCTTCAACGCCGTCGATAAGGTTTGGGGACAGGAGTTGAAAGACAAAGTTCTGAATCGAAAAGGCCGGGTTGTGATCCGGCCAGATTCCGGCGATGTCATATCCACGCTGATTATCATTTTCCGTTCATTAGAGCAGCGCTACGGCATGACAGTGAATCAGAAGGGGTACAAGGTACTCCCGC
>Ga0209599_10000671_pt1 | contig 20536 bp, 5 predicted proteins | sample Shrwel_input2_FT_FD_187534 | JGI IMG/M metagenome (GOLD analysis project Ga0209599, IMG submission 187534) | Subsurface microbial communities from deep shales in Ohio, USA - Utica-3 well 1 S input2 FT (SPAdes) (version 2) ... | reverse complement strand
CTCCTACAGCATTTATCAAAGCATGTGAGCCAAGATCATTTCTGACACTTACAAACTGAGAATAACCCAAGTTTAAAGGATCATTCAATAATTCTTGCTTCAAAGCATTTAAATCTATAGCCATTTTTTTATCCTATGTCTACTGCACTTACAGTTAATTGTGCTTGATACACTCCGGTGGGATCAGACGAAGCGACTTGCTGTCTTGCCCAAAATTTAACATAACCCCTGACAGAATCCAAGTCTATTGCAGCTCCACCAGAGTTGCTTTTCGATAAGTAAAGTTCTGTTCTACCAGCGACAGGGGTTAAATAAAAATTCATTCCAGTTGCATTTGTAGTCAAAGCAATTGAGGAAACTCTAATCGCTTGTCCAGAAGTTATTGTAATTGTACCTACTGGGCTTGCCAAAGTCTCGCCACTTGCATTTGTAAATGTGTAAGCAACTTTGTATACTCCTGCCCCCAAATTTGTTGTACCTGAAATTGCAGTAAGAGTTGGAGCAGATGATGGATTTGTTATAGATGGCGAAGAGGTATTGGTGTCTGGCTCTGCCTGGCTTGGTGGGAATTCTCCCTCAAAGATCAAAACATTATCGCCAAGAGCGCCATAAGTTCCAGGGGACCCATTATCATCGGCAGCAATTTGTAGATTTGCTTCGAAGGCAGCTCCATTTACACCAGTGCCAGCCTCTGGCTTTAAATAAACATCTAACATTGTAGTTGTTCCTGTATTTAAAGCATAACCAGGAACGCCAGAAGATGTTGTTGTGCCCGATCCAGGCACAGAAAGCGTTGGCAATAAGATAGACTGTGTCCAAGCTTGATCTGATAATTCTTGAGTTAGTCCCGCGTCTTTATATAAAGTTATAATACCAGCCATTTGGAAACCACCTGAGTATAGTTCTTACTCAATATTTATTCAAATAAATGCCTTTATCCTATGTCATCAGCACTGTAGAACTCCAAACTGGAGCTCCATATCTAACTCCATTGTATGGTGTTGCCTTAAAAATGTACACTTGGCCCTTGGTTACAGAATTAGCAGCAATGGTTTTGCCTGTAAATTTAACAACTGTTGGATCATCTCTTAAATACCATTCAATGATTGTTTCGTCAGGAGTGTTATCTGAATTGTCTGGATTTCTATAACTATAAATAGCTGTGAGCTCGTCTGTAATAGGCGCTGAAACTAAACCAGTGGTTGGATCTCTAGAAAGATTAGGGGAAGAAACATAAACAGTTTCTGCCATTTCTGTAATTACTGTAGTCACGCTACCTGTATTAGCTTGAGCCAAAAATACTGGAATTAATCTTGTTTCTCCAGAATAATTAGCCACAGAATTAGCAATCAAAGTAAACAAAACATTTGAGCTTATGCTGCCAACTTTACCTAAGAATACATTAGTGCTACTATAAACTGGATCTCCCACTTTCAATTCTGTTAAGTATTTTGTACTTGTTCCATTAACAGATGTTGAAGAATTACTAAAACTAGACGAACCACTCAATGTTAAATAAGAGTTTGGCTTTACAGAACAATAATAATTAATTCCAGTTGCATTAGAGACTAGCGCAATGGAAGAAATGCTGATAGATTGAAAATCAGTTAAAACAACTGATTTAAGTTTACTTGCAACAGTTTCACCATTGCTGTTAATAAATGAGTATCCAACAAAGTATGTGCCCGCTTCAAAGTAACTTGTAGAAGTACTTACTGCGGTTACTGTCCATGTTACTCCATCAGAAGGCGCTGAAATTACAGGTGATGAAGTGTTTATGTTTACAGGCTTTTTGAGAGTAACTATGAAAGGGGGCTCGTCTCCATCCAATGTAACAACTTGAGTCGATACCTTTCTTCCAACAGTGTAGCCGTCAGATGGAGTTATTTCTACAAAAATTTGATCTCCTGCCCCAAATACTACACCCGTGCCAACATCACTCTTTTTCTCTGTAATTCTGTTGTTATAAGCTGTTAATAAAATGTATGTATCACCCAAGTAAACCTGAGTTGTTTGTCCAACTAAACTTTGCCCTGATCTGTATCTCCACCATTTGATTTCTGTTCCGCTCTCAGCAGCATTGTCGGGAGAATTAAACTTGTAATCAACAATTAATCTTTGGTAGATAGTTGGATTAATTAAAGCGCCCGAAGTATCAAATTCTTGAGGCAGCATTCTTTGATTAGTAATAAAGGGGGCCGATGTATTTTCAACTTCAGATTGTAATTTTACATTTTGCAAAGTATTGAAAAACAAAGCAAAATTTCTGATGTCCAAAGGTATCGGATTTCCTGACCCGTCAACTGAAGGATCATAATTTTTAATTTCTACGCCAACCCTGTAAACATCAGTGAATTCTATGTAGACAGAAACACTATCTGTCTCTTCTCTTTCTTTAGCAAATGTAATTGTGCCCTCTTCTGGATTGACCCAGAAACCTCCACGAACTATTTTATCATTTACTAAAACAATTACAGAATTGTCTCTAGACCATCTTCCGTTAGTCAAATAATAAGTTTTATAGTCTCTAGTGGTTGTAACTTCGCCTCTGGTTGAAAAGAGCGAAGGAGGAGTTCTGATGGTAACAGAAATAGTGGTGCCCGATTGAGATCTTTGAAAAGAAATTGTACCAAGTTCTCCATTTATTACATAAGACGAAGAAGGAACCAAAACTTCAGTTCCTACATTCAGCCTTTGATAAACTAAAATCTCATCTGAAGTAGCCCAAGTTTTAAGTGTTGAAAATGTATTATCTGTGTAAACGAAATAAACTAATCCATTAGCATCAGTTTGAGTTGGTAGCTTGGTAAATAAAATTTCTTTTGTAAAAACAATACCTGATTGTCTATTTGGCAAAGCGCCTTTTCTAGCAATGTGAACTGGTGCAAAATCAGCAAAATCAGTAGAATCTCCTCTGCTTACACCCCATGTAGCAGTAGCAGTATCAGGCAAAAATGCAGCAGCGCTTAGTAAAGTCTCAAACATCATACCGTCAATGGTCTGAGGTGGAGTAAATAAGTATTGAACAGATGGCTCAACGACCGTGTGAGCTAAGGTGTTCAAAACAGGCCTTATAATGTCTGTACCATCCCAGCCGTCTTTTAAAGTAATTCTATACTCAAGCACTTGAACTAATTTTTTCAATATAAAAGGCGTACCCGATGCAACAGAATTCCAGCTAGAGAAATTCAATCTATCTATTGACCATCTAACCTCTACAGTACAAGATGTACCATCCCCATCGGGAGTAGAAGGGGTATAAGTTGCGTTGATTTCACTTATCCAGGTAAAATCATTGAAATCATATGTTTTGTTCACACTGGCAGTGAATACACTATAGTCTCCGCCATGAAGGATTGCAGTTTCTGAATCGTCCCAGTCGCTTTCTTGGGAAATGTAAAAATGATTACCTTCAGTACCAGAAGACATTGATCTTAAATAATTTTCTGATTGAGATTTACCAAGACCAAATGTAAAAATGGGGGCGCCTTGATCATCCCACGCTGAATTTGCAGCCTGAATTGCTAAGTCAACACTTACAGAACTGCTATTATCTCCGTCAGCAATAACCATTGCCATAGGAACAAAAGACTTAGCCCATCTTTCAACTACATATTCTGAAACATCTGAGTAAAGATAAATTGTATCTCTTAAATTATCCTGGTCACCCGACGAAGAGGGGTAAATTATATAAAGATCTGCCCAATCACTTCTAATAGCCGCATTAATGCTCGTCCAATAATCATAAATTTCTTCCAGTCTTAAGCAGCCTATAGCGTCAAGATATTCTACTAGATAGCCAACTCTGACAGAGTCATCCGCATTATCTTTGAAAAAAGCGTCAACTATGCTTTGTCTGTTAAGTCCATTTAACATTAAAGGGGTTGAAGATAATAAAGTAGAAAAAAGCCCCCTTTTGAATAAAGCAGATGAATAGGTTTCAACATCAGTAATTGAATTTGTAAAGCCTAGTGATCTGTTGATTTCAGTGTTGGTGTAAATCCAAAAATCAACATAAGAGACTGGATAACCACTTGCATAATCAGTAACAGGAGTAGTCTGACTTCTTGACAAAATGTTTTCAAAAAATAATGGCAACCTTGTAGATAAAGTATAACCACTCTCGTCTCGTTCGCTCCATGACATAGAGACTGTATCATCAACCATTACTGCCATAAGCAATTTGATGTCAGTGGTTAGCTCATCAGAATCATTTAAAAGAACACCCTTGTATTCTCCAGATAAATAATCGACATCGACAACAGTTTCAATGGGGGCTACAGGAGTATTGAAAAATACCTTGAAGAAGAAATCTTCTGTATTACTAGCCGTCCATGTGGTTCCATTATATCTCAGTAGTTTGCCGTTTGTGTATGCCATTTTAAAACCTTATTTATCAGACTTGAACCATTTCACAATACGCATGTCTGGGTCGGTGATTGTATTTTCTTCGGAATCTAATTCTCTTGCAACCAGAGCATAGGTTGTTGAAGTTGATAATCCATTTACATTAATTATAAATGATTTAAACGAAGGGTATTCAATTTCAGAAGCTGATAGTTTTTCAGGCAAAAGGTATTGAAGATTATCGTTGTAAATTCTATAATCGCCAAATCTTACTATTCTATTTGGAACAAAATCTAAATCGCCGTCAATCTCATCTTTAAGGCTCAATCTATAGTATCTATGGTTGCCCAGATTTGCAGTAGTATTAACAACAGGAGGGCTGGCAGCACCACCTGCAGGGCCAGTTCCTTGATCGTTAAAGATAACAGGAGAAGAAACTGGAGTTACCGTTGCTAAAAGAGTCTCAGTGCCGTTTGTTCTTCCATATACTTTATAGGAAATTGCACCCGGGACTGGTGACCAAGACAAAGATATATAATTGCTTGAGTCTAATGTTGAATTTCCAAGCCTGGAAACAGAAGCAGCTAAAGACTCACCCAAATAAGTAAGAGAAGTAACCTTATAGTAATAAGTTGTTAAATTGTCACTAGCCCCCATTGTAGTTGCTGATAAATCTGAGGGGGCTAAAATGTTATTGTCAGCCAGCTTCCAAATTACATCTTCCCATTTTCCTGCTCCTCCATGTATTGGCATTCTGAAAATGTGAATTGTAGACCAATCGCTGCCATTATCAGAGTAATCAAATTCCATAGTTGGATTCTGGGTGTAATAAACCTGAGCAATCATTTTATCGATTGCTTTGCTGGTCGTCATATCATAAATAGCTGTCAGGCCAGCGTTACCACTGATTCCTGTATTTTCTGAAAACTCATAAGTTTTCTTATCATATTCTAAATTATCAGTGAGTTTTTTAGTAGAAACAACAGATCCACTATCTTCTTGGTAATTTTCAGCAACACCAACTGTAGTTGTGCTTGCGTTGCTTATAGCAAGGGGACTTGATAGGTTGGGAATGTAGTTCCCACTTACAAGAGTTGTGTTATAAATGCCAACAACTATAACATTTTCTAATGCTGGATTTGAATCTTCAACATCGTCTCTGCCAAGATAAAGAGAAACTTTGTTCATAGTTGATGAAGCTGGTACAAATGTTTGTGCAATAAGACCGCTTGTAAAATACTCTCCAGAATCAATGGAGCTTCTTATGTCGGTACATGCATCACCAACAACAGGCGTTTCATCTGTTTTGTACCAAGTATCGCCCTCGTCATTAGAATAATACAAGCCACTGTCTGTAGCAGCTAAAATACAATTAGAGCCGAGGGATTTTAAGTCATTAACAGGAGTGTCTGCTGAATTAATTCTTTCGCATCGTTCAAAAGTTCTTCCATCGTCATAAGATCTAAATACACCAATGCTTGTTCCTACATAAATTTTGTAAATGAACTTTTCGTCACTCACTTGCTCAGTAGCAGTTGCTGAACATGTACATGAAATTCCCACCAAATTATGATTTGAAACCACAAAGTCAGATGATCCCGCATCTGCAGGATCACACCATCTCCAGTTAACTACTGTGTAAACACCATTTGATGTTAAAATAATAATTGGTACTGGTGGTTGATTATTTTTAGGGGGCTTAGGACTGTTAAAGATTTTATAGTATTTGATTGAAACTGATTTTGTTGTTCCATCTGGCAAAGTAATAGTTACTTTATTTGGATTGGCTCCAAACATTTCTCTTCCCGCTAGAATCGATTTGTATGTGGTGCCAGTTCTATCACCTTCACAGACTCCATAAAGTCCAATGTTAGTACATAGATAAAGAGCGTCTGTAAGAACTTGCTTTACACCACCCTGGCCGTCGTCGACAAGTTTAAAAAACTTTTGTTTATAAAGCCCATAAACATTTTTTTCATCAACTGGATCAAAGTGATCAGAAATAAATTCACCAGTAGAAGTGTTTGTCCTTACAAATGACAGACCATCATTTTTGCCAAATGCTGAAAATGTATAATCAGTGCCCCAGCTACCAGAAGCATGATCGAAAATAGCTTGTGGATAAAAACTATTAAGCTCCCAACTATTATCAGCCTTCTGCTCAAACAAGCCCAAATCTGTACCTGCCATCAAATAGTTTGTAGTATCAGATTGCTTAATAAAATAAACCTTGCTTGAACCTGCCAAGCTTGATTCATTAGACCATCTATCATTTGTGCCATCATAAATCCAGATACCATTATTTGTACCTATTCTCATTTGGTTGCCTGTGCTGGAGGCATTATAAATAAAATAAAAGGAGCTTGGTGGTGTAGGCGAATTTGTTGCAGAAGGAACATACCCAACATAGAAAGTCGATGAGCTGTTTCTTGTGTCCGCAGGGGTTATTGAAAAATCATAAAAAACTGCATTTTTGGGACCCCTGGTTGCTTGTTCAGCATAAACAGGAACTGGTTCGCTGAAAAAATTCTCAAATAACTTTGGATAAATCAATTCACTTGTCAAAGTGTCGGTTGCATTTTTGGTTGCTACAGATAATTGTGCCAAGTTAGCACCAGAAAGAGAATTGAAATGATAATAATGATTAGAATATGCTTCTGTAATCTTATCTTCAATACCCAGAGATTTACCCGTAGTGACAGAATAGACTTCTGTTGCAACAGCTGGCAAAATAATTGAAGTTGAAGATCTATTATTTAACAAATAGATTTCTCTTAAATTAGTTTGTGCATTAGTTGTTACTTTGACATTTACCCTCTCTTTTACATTTCCAGGAGTGTAAATCAAATCCAGCAAAGTAGTATTTAACGGAATGTTACCAGGTGTTTCAACAAAAATTTGTGTAACTCCACCCTGGGCTGCAGCAGCTAAATCTTGCTGCAATCTTGTTAACAGAACATTAGTTTGTACTGTATTCATCAATTCTGCATGAGGATAATCCCCTGTATTTGATAAATACTTATTCAACTTTGTAATTGTTATTTGTATTTTGTCAGTGCCCAGATTTGAAGCAGAGAAGGCTATCTTACCTTCGCTTGGGTTTGTTGAAAATGGAACTTCGGTATCTGATTCATTAATGTATACTAAAATATTAGCATCATCATCCCAGCCGTCAACATAATAATTTATGAACTCATTTTCATAAATAAAAGAACTGCCCAATTCATTTGCAGCATCAAATGTAATTAATTGGAAATTTTCACTGACAGTATAGTTTGTAACTAATCCCAAAAGGCTTGTTTCATCTGATGAAATAGCAAAAGTTTGCTCATTATAAACATTAGGCAAGCGTGTTTCTAAAATTGGGCTTACTAATCTTTTCCAAGTAACATTTGTTACTTTTCTGTTATTTGAAATTGGAGTAACATAACTCAATACTGCGGGAAAAATAGCTGTACGAGTTGGACTTGAAATAATTTCAACAGTGTAAGTTGTTACGCCATCAACCGTAGCGCTGGTAACATCAACACCAATTTCAATAGTTTGAGTTGGCGAATTTAACTCTAATAGAGTATAGCCATCTAAAAGAGAGCCTTCTCTTACAATAAGATAAACATCAGATGTTCCAAGATCAGAATTGAGCCTAACCTGCAACAAATTATCTATGTTAGTCGTGTAATAAAGCCCCTCTTCAGATGCAATATATAAAGAGCCTGATTGGGAGCTATTAAAGAAAATAGAATTAATTTGAGACTGTACGTTGGAATTCCAATTGACCTTTTTAACAATTGGATAATCCCATTCATTAGTAGCTGTGAGAACTTTTTGATCTGTGATAACCCAAGGATTATCTTTGCTGCAGATAACATACTGATTAGTAGATGTTCTTTCTACAGCCTTTGGGAAATAAATAGTCCCTGGTGTTTCAGAAATTGGATTTACATAAAGTTCTTCGAAAGAAATTAAATCAGTTCCAATGTTTATTGACGAATTAGATGGAACACTTTGCTCTGTATACAAAAACGTCCATGCACTTCTTGTCCAATTATTTCCATCTAGAACCAAAACCCATTTATTGGTATTTGTCAAATTAGCACTTGAAATATTTGTCCAAACACCATTGCTGCCTGTGCCAACTGTCGCAACTTGATAAATTCCATTTTCTGTTTTATCATCTTGCATTCTGACTAAAATTTTGTCACCAACTGTCAGCTGCACACCGTCAACTTTATTTGGAGCAGCAGAGAAAGAAGCTAAATTCGAATTTAATAAGAAATCGCATTCGATTTTATTGCCAGTGCTGTATCTAGTTGTGGTAAATTCAGTAAGAGGAGCAGACCAGTAAGTAAGAGTAGAGTTTGTAGATGCGGTTTCTATAAATCTAGCTGTATGGCTTATGTAAACCTTGTTATCTGTAAACCATAACAAATTATTGGCAGACAGACCCCTTATCCATAAAAAGCCATTTGCAGGTTCTGATGAAATTAATTTTGTTGAAACATAAGCACCTGTAGGACCGTGGACACTGAAACCTTTATCTGATCCAATGTAAATAGTTCTATCATAATCAAATTTAACAGATCCATCTTGATTATCTACACGCTGAGTTACAATTTCACCTATTGCATAAATTACTTTATTGCCAGTTACATCTGACCATGCGTCACTCCATGTCCAATCTGCATCGGTTTGATTTTCTAAAATTGTTGCAGTGTATAAGCCGTTGGTAGTACCCAAGTAAAGTAAAGTGTAATACTTGTACTTTATCAAACCATTTTCTTCATAAGATTCAATTTGAGTTGAAGCTAAAAATGCGTTTGCCAAAATTTGTGTGGGATCGCCGGAAATAAATGGCATCTTAAGCTTTGACCAAGTAGAACCATTATCAAATGATCTAAAAACTTTACCTTGGTTGGTTAAAGCATAAATAGTTTTAAACTTATTTGCTGTTCCATTGACATTGATTGAACGCATGACGTTATCTTGAATGTCAATTATTTCACCATTATCTGGATTCCAAGTAGAGTCAAAGTTGATTTTTGATAAACTTGTTCCTGAAAATAAACCCCTTTTAGTTCCAAAATAGAATGTATTAGGCTTATTTACAGATGTGGCAATAGTGTAAATTTCAGTGCTGAATTGCAGATCCTGAGTTGTGTCTTCAGGAAAATACCTCAATTTATCTCCAGAAGAAAACAATCTTTTAGTTGGTCTTAAAAATGCAGTTTCTTTGTATCTAGCAAGACCAACATGGTCAAGAGGGGCAATCCTTTTGATACTGAGTTCATTTTTTGTAAACAGAGATGCACTAATGCTGCCAAGTCTAGAAGAATTTAAACTGCCAGTAATTTCTCTGCCAATTCTTTCTATGATAACATAAAAATCATCAGAAGGATCAGCGGTAATTCCAACAAAAACTATAGTGCCTTCACTTGGTTTAATAATGTAAAAATCTGACGAAATTAAAATTTCATTATAGTACACCAAAGGATCTAAATAACTTCCAGCATCCCACTTAAATAGCCTTGGAGTTGATCCTCCAGTGCCCCCTAATTCATTTCCAGAATCATTTAAGTTATCTGTTAAATTAATAATGGGGTCTGTAATTGTGGACCCAGGCTTAATTGTTAGTTTTTTCTGCGGTGAAAGTGGAAGTGTAATTTGAATTATAGACTCTTTAAGAAGTGAATTTTTTAAATACAATTTGCCAATCGTTGGATTGAGACTGTATTGCGACTCACTTAATAAAATGCCATCAAGTCTTACTTGCGGGAAACCATAAGTAGATTCATTCCAGCTTGTGACTACGTTGCCATTCTCATCAAAAGTTTGAAAAATAGTAGAACCAACTGGACCACTTGCATAAAGAATTCTATTTGTAGATAAATTTATTTTAGATGGATGATCATTACCACCCAAGTGTACATGTCTATAAAAAGCTTTTCTCAAAGCATTTTCAAATGCGCCCTCTAAGTTTTGTAGTGCATTTCTTCTGTCGTCATACTCAACAGTGTCAACTATTACGTTAAAGCTGCTAACTTTATTTATGATTTGAACAGAGGCTAAATAAGCAGCCACATTGTAGCTATCATAATTATAATCAGGTACTAGGGGGCTTACAATAAGTGTTTTACTCTCAGTGGCTAAACATGGGCTTGCTGTTGCCCAGACATAGTATACGTTTTGCTCAAAGTATCTGAAATATACAGCTTCTGATGTTTTAGCTTTATATAAACCTACTATTCCATCTCCAGGAGTAACTCTGACACATTGTTCAAATGCATTTTGGAATACTACGTTTGATGAATCTAGGGTGAAGCTATTTTTATTTATGTCGAGGCACCAAATTGTTTTAGCGTTTGCAGAACCGCCAGTGACCCAATAACAATTGAAGCTGGTTCTTGATGCTATAAATTCGGCAGAAGTGTTTAGGTTGGAATCTCTTGTCAAGACCCAGTTTGTAGAATTAGAGCCAACATTTGTAACAATGTAAACACCGTTTTGAGAAGATGTTGATTGGTTTTTAACCAATACATAACTATTAACTGCAAGAGTGACAGAATCAATTGATAATGCTTGCTGTGTAGAATTATTTGTTAGGGTTTTGTCCCCACTATTGTATGCCGCACTTAAGTTAGCGGTAGTTGCAGCAGCACATTGTCTATTTGGCTGCATCAACATTGTAGAAATTCTTCTACCTAAGTAAGAATCGGAGCTTGCAAGGTATCCATCAAATAGTTCGATTTGTTCATTTCTAATTGCTTCATTAAGAACAGAAGAATAATTTCCATCTGTAACCATCTTGGTTACTTCCCAACCAGTTCTTACGCCTTGTCCTATAAAGCTATAAAGACCACCAATTTGCTTATCTGATGTAAGCATATTGGTTTCATCATTGTAAGCGTATAGAATGTCGCCAAATTCATGCGTATAAAACTGATAAATGGGAGTAATTTTTGCCATAATTAATACAACTTAATAAAACCTTGAATCACCTTGAAAGGCCTATCTTTTTTAGCAACCGCGCCGCCGTTAATGTTGTCAAAATCGCCAGTATTAAATTCAATTGTTTGAACAGAATCTGAATCTATAGACTTGACTATCCCTATGTGATCTGGCAAAGTGTCAGAATCGAACTGAAATAATACTAGATAACCAGGTTTAACAAGTTTCCTATTAGCAGCTGAATTTGCCAGCCATTTCTTTTGCTTAATAGCGTGATCTCTTATCCTAAAGCATGAAGGGCTTGGTAAAAAGTATCTATTTCTAATAGTTGGCAATACTGATTTGAAAACACCCAATGCGCTGGTTGCATCATATTTGATATTTGAAAGATTGCACAAATTTTTAGCTGCAGCAAAACTTAAACCAGCAGCACAATAAGGCATCCATCTTTTGCCATCTTTTACGCCCAAATTGAATAATTTAAGAAATCTTGAAACTTGATCTAAATTATTAGATCTGTCAATTCCAACATACTCAGAGCAAACTTGCAATAATTCTAATGTAAAAGCCTTGCTGTCATAAGTAGCTAAAGATTCGAAAATTTGCTCTGAAAGAGTTCCTTCTTCTGCTAATTTATCAATATCTACATCTGGAACTTCATGATCAGGTATTTGTTGTAAGTCTTCCATAATTTATTTCCTTATACATCTGGAATGTCTGGGTTCATCCAATAAAGATCTTTATCTGCAGTTTCAATCTGGACTGCAAATTCATCAACAATAGCAGCAGTTTCTGGCAAAGCAACATCTCCAGCAGAATTAAGCAAAATTGCAAACCTAATGTATCTGCTTGGATTTTCTAATTCGAAAATAGAATTTGGAGTAATGTCCACATATTTCGAAATGTCGAATGAATCTGAGAGAGTTTCACTTGTCAAATATTTGAATTGTATTTGACCGCCATTTGCCGCCCCATTATAAGTTAATAAACCTCTTCTGATTTCTGGGTATGGAGCAGTAATGTATTCAGTTGCGGTATCAAATCTCTTTGTAAAGAAATAAGTATCATTTGCAGAGAAATAACTTACAGTTACAAAATTAAGCTTTGGTGAAACATTCTGAGATGCTGTTGACATCAATACTTTAAATTGCAACCACTTGCCTTGGAATGCCTGAATGCTATAAGTTTTATTTATCAATCCAGCCAATGAAGTGGTATTGATAGTTGAATAAGAGTATGGCGTTCCCCAGTCTTGTGCAATACAATCCGCTCTAGTGTTTGCTGATCTCACATAGATATCAATTTGCAAACCGTATTCATCGCCAGATGTCGGAGCTGCTGTAGTTGCAAAATGCATCTGAGCACTCAATTCATCCCATCTATTTAATGAAGGTGCGTAGAATGGCTCCGATTCATAAGTGCCTGTCTGTCTGGTTTGCTTTGATGGAGCATACAATGAAGAAGTCGCACTAGGACTTGCATAGGTATTCTTCAATGTCAATAGTCCATCTGATGGCGAATTTATAGTAATAAAAATTTCATCAGTTTCTAACTGAGCAGATGCAAATGTAATTGTTCCATCATTGTTATTAGTAAAGCCACTTGAAATTAATGTTTTCGTACCGCCCGAAGTGGTAGTTTTATAAACAATTATTTCATCATCAGATGTCCACTTTCTAACAGCTGTGTATGTCAACTCATCAGGCGTTGTTGTTGGCTGATATAAATAAGTGGTTGGTATTTTGACCTGATAAATTTTACCAGAAAATACCTCTGATGTTACAGCTGTGGTAGAAGGTAAGCCATAAATAACTGTATCAGTGATAGAAGTAGTGTTAACATTACCTGCTAAATCTCTAACCTGAACATAAACACTTTTCTCGTCAGTGGCAAATAGAGAAATATCAACTTTATAGACTTTACCGTCAGATCCTATTCCATATACTTCACTGCCAAGATATGCAACATCATTAATAGAAATGCCTGTGGGCCTGAATGTATCATAATAAATTTCATAATCCACATTATAAGCTAAAACATTGCCATCTAAGTTTGTAGTAACTATCCAGAAAAATTCACTATCAGGGCTGTCTACAAAATCAAGAAATTTAAAGCCGAGCGGAGCACCAACTTGCTTTGGTCTTGAAATAGCATCAGGTTCGCCATTTGTTTTGAAAGTAAACACATAAATGCTACCATCCGAAGTTCCTGCCCAGAGTTCTGATGTGCCTGTGTTATACCTTATCACATCAACTCTGTCTTGCAAAGTGTTTAAAGTCAAAGTAAATGTTACACCATTAGAAGTGTAATAAATTAAACCTTTTTTGGATCCTGACAAGCTAGACCCGAGTCCTACAAATAAATAGTTGCTAGTTTTCCCAAGCGATAAAACCTGATACTCGCCGAATGATCTTCTGGCAAGAGTTACCCCATTATAATTGTAGAGGTATCCAATTCCATCAGAATCGAGGCCTGTACCTATCCAGAGCTTGTTTCCAAAAGATTGGAGAGATTTTACAGCAGGTAGTCCAGTCAAAATTACCGGGGATGTAAATGTCAAACCAGTAGATGATTCTAAAATGTTTCCATTCTCTAAGCCAACATAAAGCTTAGAATTATGAATCGCAATTGCGTTGACTACAGTTGATGAAGCATTGTATACTAAAGTTGCTGTACCTGTAGATGAATCTAAAGTATAAATTTTATTGCCAACAACAACTATCAATCTTTCCTTGAAGGTGAAAATTTTGTTACCTGTTGTAGTTTCATCAACTACAGAAAACTCATCCCAGACTCTGCTTGCATTTATAATGTCCCAATCATAGAAAGTGGTACCGTCAATAAAAGCAATCCAGCCCTCGTCTTGGGGATCTAAAAGTTCTGTAGTTGGAAAATTGGCCACAGCATATTCTTGGGAATCTCTAAAATCACTGAAATGAGAAATTCTTATTGCTTCAGTGCCAGACAAAGTATCTCTAGCAGAAACTGTTGCCAAAGCAGAATTTGATTGATAGTAGTAGTCGCCTCTGTATCTTACCCTAATTGCGTAAAGTGAAAGAGCTGTTGAAAAAACATATCTAAAGTATTCTAAAGTTCCACTACTAGCATACATATAAATAATAGGGGTCCATGAAGAAGCAATTGTTTTCTTAACTTCTATTACATAGTTTTTTGAATTACTTGCAGTGAGTCCAAATTCTATTGATTTTACTGTCGGATAAACTCCTGATACTTTATTGAGATAATGGACAAGGTAGTAATTGTACCCATCTCCTATAGTTTCATAAGTATTAGGATCTTCTGCGCCGCCAAGAGCAGATGCCTCTCTTACAGTGCTTTCAAACATATCTTGGACAAAATAAGTGCCCCCTAATAAATTAGCTGGTGTTTCAGCATCATTATTAGTTGTGTAGCAGCCAAAATAGTGAACAAATAAACCATTAACAGTATTCAAAGAATCTTGATGAAGAATAGCATCTCCAAATGGAGCTCCCGTGTCATAAGTGACAGGGGGTGTCAAGAAACCAACTCTTCTTTCAAATAGAATTCCATTTGGGACAGTTCCTAAATAATCATTAGAAGCCCAACTAATTGGATCAAAGTAGCCATACGGATACTGTAGATTGCTTGTATCGACAGGTTCATCTGCAAATGCCAAAAGTGAATCAGGGGTTCCTGAGTTATTTGTAACATAATCAGATGAGTAAGGATAATAATCTACCGTAACGTCCATGTTTGGTTTAACTGGCGACGAAAGATAAACTATGTAATTGTTGCCAGCATCGCTATCTATTTTAGAAAAAACAAGAGATGTTGTGCCGACTTCTATAGTCCCTGTAGTTGTTAACTCCCAGGCTCCAATGTTTGCAGCAGATCCAGCAGTGACATAAACTGTCATTGATTTCAATTCTGTATTAGAATCAGCATCAGTTACGCGTGTCATGACCCAAGCAGTTGTAGACGCAACACCAACGGTACTCAGTCTATAAATACCATTTCTTGGTCCATTGGTAGAGCCTGTATAGTTTTTTACTAATACTCTGTCGTTTAATGCAAGAGTTACTCCATCAATAATAAGAACTTCTTGTGCGCCAGTAAGAGTGGCGCCAACGCCAAGCGTACCATTGTTGTATGTTGCTGTTAAAGAAGCTGTGGTCGCGACCCTACATGAAGTTTTGAAATTAGTATAGTCTCTTTTGACTTTAATTATTGGAACAGAAATTCCATCAAATTTTACATCAAAAAATTTGGGATCTAGCGCGGGCAAGATTGGAGACGGGTCTAATTCAAAAGACAAAGTGACTGTCTTACCATCGGCAGAAGCAACTGCAGATGTTAAAGTAGGGGCAGAATCCACAAGAGCTTTAAATTGTTTATCTTCAGATAATTTGCTTACATCGGAACTGATTGATACAGACTGAGATTCATCAATTATGTCTTGTTGCTTATTATTAATTTTTTTATTCTTTCTATTACGCCAACTCATTGTAATTATTATTTTACAACTCAGAGGTGTCCAATCCTATCAAATTTCGGATGGTAAAGAATTTTGATTAGTAATAACCCCAACTTGTCCAGATACAATAAGCGTGTCTCTGTAGGAAACAGCTGCCAAAGCTCTTATCAAACCCTTAGTTGATCCAATCTTAGATGCATTCGGGCTTTCTAGTTTCCATATTTCTTGATCTGGTAAATAAGACCAGGCTTTGAAAATAGAATCATCTGGATTGTCGGTAGTGGCTTTGTTATAGTATCCATCTGTAAGACACCATGCTGAACCAGAGTGTGTTAGTATTTTTCTAACTCCTCCAGCTGATGGGAATCTAAATGAGGGGTAGAATCCTTGCTTTTCAGCAAACACAGGAGGAATTACATGACCAATGTGATATTTTACCGAACCCCAAATCCATGTAGAACTTGAAGGATCAGGTGTAAGCTTACCAAATCTAATGTAAGATTTGTTTGATTCTTGAATTGCAAAATCATCTTGCTCAATAATTGGATCTTCGTAATTTCCTACCCACAATCTGACATCGGTTCTATCAGCGCCTGAAAGAGCTAATCTTATAGGGGTAAGTTCTCTTGTTATAGTAAAATGTCCAGCATTTGTCAGAACTGAAACATAATCTATTTCTATTTTTGGTTTTATGTTAAATTGATACTTGGAAAAATCTTCAAATTCGAAATACAAAGATCTTACAGGCCCAATCCACGCTGGATTAACTATGAAAGTGTCATAATTATTTTTAATTGACATGTAAGTCGTAGTGAATCTATAGTCTTCAAAGTTTTGAACAGAACTTATGCTGCTCCAATAAGTTCTCATTTTGATAGTAGGATTGAATACAGTTGTATTGTAGGAAATGTCAGTAATTCCTAACTTCAAAATACCATCATAGTGCATGTAAAAGATTTTATCAGCAAAAGAGCCATTGGTGACACGAATTCTTGAATTACTTGTTAAATAATTAGTTGGATTAGTAGTTATTGGACTGTTTGTAGAATTAGTTTCAGCTCTAGCCCAGCTTCCAGCAGCAACAATGTAAACGCCATTTTGTTTTGGGTCATCCTGCGATTTAACCAAAACTCTATTGCCTGCAGTAATTGAAACTGCAGAAGTTGGCGAAATTTGATTGACAGCAGTAGTGCCAGATAACACAATGTTCTCCGTAGTTGCAACTCTTACAGTCTCGTCATAATCTGCAATTAAATCTTGGTTTACATCAACAATGTCGCTGAACTTGAGCCTCACTAATAAATAAGTGTTTGTATCAGCAATAAATGGAGTTAAATTTTCAACTCCTACAATCGGATCGCCCTTTACGCCGCCAGCTAACGCAGAGGTAATTTCAAGATAATGATCTTCTCCAACAGTTGTGGTAGCTGTAGTGTTATACCAATCTATAAATGTTTCACCAATAATTATTGACCCATCTTCTGCATAGAAGTAAAAAATCTTACTATTATTGGTGGCACCGTTAACAAGAGGGGTATTTCCGATTACAACAACGGTATTTTTGGACATTTCTGATTTTTCATCAAAAATTGAAGCTCTTAAAAATTTTGCCTTAAGGTCAGAATAGCCTTTGTTGTAAACTTCATAAAGTCCATTTTGGCTCTTATCTGTTTGATCTTTAACTAAGATGTAGTAAGGAGATCCAGTCCATAAATAGTTTTCTTGCAGAAAAAGTGAATCACTGGGCCTTTTATAAATTTTTCTATCTAAATAGAATATGGCATTGGCGGATCCATCTCCTAAAACATAACTAGTACACGTTCCAAGAATTCTATCCGAGGATGTGAAAAATGTTTTTCCAACATAAGGATCAGCAAACTCTTCACTCCATTCTCCGCCTCCACCTAATACCAAAGTTACAAAATCGTCTAAATAGTAGAATTTAACTATAATTCCTTCGCTCTCTATGTTAATTCCTTCTGCAATAGCCACACTGTCAATTGTCTGCGCTCCAACTGCGTTGAATTCTAAATAAGCTCCCACGCCTGGCGATGCTGCATTTGCTCCATCATAATAAGTAGCACTTAAGTTTCCAGTGGTTGCAAGTGTTGCATCAATAATAACTTGCCTTCCGGGTTCAGCCAAAGCTTGAACAGTCGCAAATTTCTTAGCTATCCAGCCTTGAGCGTCAGCTTTTCCATAACCCCCAGGATTTACTGGGTTTGTATCTTCATCATCGGCCTCTAACGCATAATTCCATGTTTGTATCACGCCTAGCTGAGGAAACTTTTGTTCTACAACTGAATAAGGTGTAAAAACATCATCTCTGTTAAAGAATGATTTAGTAACCGTTGAAGTTCCACTTGTCAAAGTGACTGCTGTGGTAGAAAATTTAACATTAACTATGTGAAATCCATCTGCAACTTCGAAGCCCTGCAGCCCACTTCCTGCTGAATGCCTTAATTCAAAATCCAAACAGAATGGTTCTTTTTCAGAAGGCTTCCTGTTGACAGCTTGCTCCCAGTCAGATCCATCTTCGGCAGTGAACACTGTTGCTTGATTGGCAAAACCAGATAATGAAATAACTTCTCTATAGCCGCTTTCAGAATACTTCTCATCAATTCTTATTGAGTCTACTATTTCAGAGTTCTCTCTTGGGTTGGTGTTGCCATCATGATAAAATTGCCAACCCCATCCTGCTGGATCTCTTATGAATGCTTTACTAAATTGTGTAGTAGACCATGCAGCAAAATAATGTGCAAAAGACGTTTTGTTTTCAGACCAAGTATTATTATCAATTCCTGCTTCAATGTAATCATCTGAATTCATATAGAAAACTTTATTAATGTTTGCAGATCCTGCAGTTACATTAACATAAGCATTACCTTGAATTTTAGACTGATAATAAAAATCTAAAGCTCTTGTTAAAATTGTTTTAAGGCTTCCACTTCCAACCTGAGTGACAACATAAATGCCGTTGTGTAATGTATTAGCTTGATTCTTGATTAGAATTCTGTCATTAACTGCAGGCGTACTTCCGTCAACTGTCAAAGAAGCGTTAGTGGTTCTTGTCAACGTTGTATTGGCGTAAGTCCAAGTTCCAGTAAGTGCAGCGGCAGTTGCGTATTTTACATCTGATAATTTGATACATGAGAAATTATGATCACCCATAATTTCATTATTTAAGCCTGGCAAAGGTCTAAGCTTTTCAGTGTAACTATGAATTTCTGGCCTGTCGCCGATTCCAGCCATCACTTGATTTGAGAAGGAATAAATGTCAGCTACAGGAAGAACTGAAGACTCATAAACATCAACTTCACTCTTGCTTAACTCAAGTGTAGTTGTAGTTTGAGTTACTATAGTTTCGTTTGTTTTATTGAGTTTTCTATTATATTTGAAAACTTTTCCACCATCTGTTGCTATAAACATTGCATTATAAGCAGATGTTAATGAAGTGACTGTTAAGGTTTTATCATTTAATGGCTCTAATGAAAGTCTTTCCCAAGAACTTATAGCTAAAAATTGATCAATTGGCGCCCTAAACATGAAACTCTTAGTGCCAGTTCCCAAATAAACGTAGCTTTTAGTTTCATGCATAAATTGATGCAAACAAATTGCTGTGATAGGTATGATATTTCCAGATAAGTCTGCAGTTTCAAAAATAGGTCCAGAAATGTTCAAGCCATCATAAGACCAAAGCTTTCCGTTTCCAGATCCCAAAAGTATTCTATTTTTAAGCGCAAGCATGCACAGAATTACTCTTTCACCAGATGGTCCAAGATTAATAATTTTTTCGAATGAATTAGAATTCCATTTCCAAATCTGAGCTTCAGAGCGATAAATAGTGCACTCAAACAATGATGTTGGTGTGGAAGATGGTAAGTTAATAACTACCAAATAACCCTTAGAAGAATCAACATAAAATTTGGGGGCTGCCACTGTTTCGTCAGTTGCAGAAGCCGCTCTATTGTATTCTGTGTCATTAATTACCAATGTAATTGTATCATTGTCGCCAATATAAATTTTTCTATTATAAAGTCCAGTGGCCAATGATTTTATTTCATAGGCATTTTCATTTTCGCCAGACCAAGATGTTATAGCTTCAAATGTCAACTGAGATGGAATAAATTCATAAAACTTAATAGCGGACAAATACACTGATTCAATGTTTGTGTTTGGATCTAACCATACTACTTCATCAACAATAATTAAATCTCTGTTGAACTCTGTAATTCCAAAAGCACTAAATTCATTTCTACTTAAGTATGTATCTTTATAAAGTGTATTCCAAACTCCAACAGGCTGCTGTGCATTATTTCCATAGTCTCTGACTTGCGCTTCAATTCTTTTTAAGCCAGGAATGTTTGCAGTGTTGAAATAGCTTCCACTGTCAGGGTATTCTGGATTATCATCTCCGCTCATTATTGAAAAAGCGTTTGGAGAATTGGACACTAAAGGTCTTTTAATTACATCTGAATATGGATACCAAGGCGAATAATTACCAACACCATTGCCATCTATTAATCTGAATCTTACATCTTTTACAGATGAGACAGAATCATTAGCTGAAATTTGAACCATAACTTCAGTTTCATTGGTATAATCCAAAGCAATTCCATCTGGTGCAATTATTTCAACATTAGATGTAGGCGCTGTAGTGTCGACTAATCCCATGAGTTGAGCATTGACAGTTGTTGGGTAAGATTGTGTTATGTTACCAACCTTATCCATAGTTTCGACCCAAATTCTTCTAGGACCATCTGTGCCCATGTTTTGCGGATCATAGTC
>Ga0209599_10000670_pt1 | contig 20550 bp, 21 predicted proteins | sample Shrwel_input2_FT_FD_187534 | JGI IMG/M metagenome (GOLD analysis project Ga0209599, IMG submission 187534) | Subsurface microbial communities from deep shales in Ohio, USA - Utica-3 well 1 S input2 FT (SPAdes) (version 2) ... | reverse complement strand
AGACCTTACAAAAAGGTGATAAAACTATGGCTGTAAAGCAATGGGATTCATTACCTAACTACATGGAAGGTAGCAACGAAAGAGTATTACCAGTATGTGACGTTTCAGGTTCAATGAGTTCACCAGTGGGTACAAACGGAACTGTTACTTGTATGGATGTTTGTATCTCTTTGGGGTTATACATTTCAGAAAGAAACGAAGGTAAATTTAAGGATGCGTTTGTTACGTTCTCTGAAACACCTCAATTACAATACCTTAATGGTAAATTAAACGACCGTTACCTTCAATTGAAAAGAGCTGATTGGGGTATGAGTACTAACCTTGAAGCTGTATTTACTTTGGTTCTTAACCAAGCAACCAAATTTAACTTACCAGAATCAGAAATGTCAACAACAATTTTGATTATGTCAGACATGGAGTTTAATTCAGCGACTAATAGACATCATAGAGCGCTAGATATGATTCGTGAAAAATACGAAACAGCTGGTTACACAATGCCAAAACTAGTGTTCTGGAATATCCAAAGCAGAAATGCTGGAAACTTCCCAGTTCAAGTTGGGGATAACGGTACAGCATTGGTTAGTGGTTTTTCACCAGCAATCTTAAAATCATTGTTGACAGGTGAAGATATGTCACCAATTGGTATCATGAATAAAACCGTAAATAACGAACGTTACCAACTTATTAGGGTATAAAATATTAGAGTATTGGGAATAATTGCAGCAAAGTTAAAAAAATATACAACTATCCGAAAAGCCTAGTAACTTGAAAAAGTTAGCGAAGCAAACTTCATCTGTGGCGAACATGATTTTAAGATTGCCAGTACGAATGACTTTAACATTCAAACAATTCCGATAATACTCTATCTAATTAAAAGGCTGAAATTTTCAGCCTTTTTTTGTGTATTAAATAATTTATTCTTATCTTTGCTAAAAATAAAAACACATGGAGGATACAATTCACTATAAATTTGTAAACGAGGTACTATCACAAGATAGGAATGTATTTGTAATGGGTATTGATTTACCTTGGTTTGATGATGGTGAATCAACACCAATCCCTAAACCAACAAATGTTTCTCAAAGGGTACCAGTAACTCAGGATGAGTTTAAAAAAGCCATGTCAAATAATGAACAAGTTAATGTTTTTAGAGAAACAATAGTTGTGTCTGAGAGTTTAGAAAAAAATACCATATCATTAAAAAAATATATTTACTCAAAGGAGTTTGTTTTGGTTAAAAAATTAAAACAAAGAAAGTTTAAGATCATCACAAGAGAGTCTTATTCGTTAACAATTAACAAGACCACTGGAGATTTTTCTATGTATAACAAAAAAAGAAATAGAAAGAAAGATGTTGTTTTCATCCGTAAAAACGTATCAAATCAAAATGTTAAAAACAGAATAGCAAGTTTACTTTCGGATGGTGATTCTAAAAAAGAAACAAATGATGCTATTAGTATGTTTTATCAATTGTTAGGTTATAGTGCAAATATGTTAACTTATACAAGTATTATTGGTGTATTTTTTAGTGAGGATCCAAAAGATAAAGAGCATAAACATTCGTTAATTATATTTCCATTCTTAAATTATATATTTAAAAACCAAATAAATATTCACAGCTATTACTTATTGTACCCATTTGAAAGTTTATTTCAAAAAAATAAAAAAAATTATAGAGGTGGTAATATAGAACATTACATTACAGACCATTATAAGATAAATAATAAAGACCTAATAAATTCATTATTACCAATTTTAGTAAGAAACAACCAGTTTGTGTTAATTAATAAATATAATGTTGATAAAGTAAAACAATCTGGGTTTATCACAGATCGTAGGTACGAATTTGATACGATTAACCCATTAATATTAAAACTTTTAGATTATTATAATATAACGATAAATGAATTACCTAGTGCTAATTTAAAGGATGTTTTTACCAATGTTGGATCAGAAAACCAAATTCACATACCAACTTACTTTTTTGAAGTTTTAAAGTTATATAATTTTAAATTGGGTGATGTGTTAGCCAATAAGGATCATATGATTTACACTATTAATGAATTATATACATTCTATCAATTTGGGGTTAAATTAAAAATTTCATCTTTAAATGAAATTAAAGAGAATAAAGATAATATTTTTGATAAAATATTTGACGCACTTTGTATTGCTAGAAACGTAACTGGGACATTTTCGGTTAATGATAAATTTGTTAAAAGAGTTAATAGATATATACCAAAAAAAGTTAAAATATCGTTTAATTATAATAAACGGATACAAGAACGTTCAAAGTTATTTTCTGAAAGACATGGTCTAACAGAAAAACAAAACTATGATAGATTGTTTGATAACACAAATCAAAGCACTCTTATACCAATGCAATTTATTGATGATAGCGATCCAATAAAATATGCGATAATGTTTAATAAAAACTATCACCAATCCTTTAGTAGAAATAATAGCAACCTTAATGTAACTGGTGATAAATACGGTAAGTTAATAAACGCATTAAATTTTAATAAAAATGGTATATTAGATACTTTGGAAATCAAACAGTTATACTCAAAACAATACTTTGAAAATATTTGTAAAGAAAAACTTCAAATAAATCCATCTCTATGGGTTGATTATATCAGATAAATTAATTAACTTTGTAAAAAATAAATGAAAATGAATATAGGAAACGATTTTAACAAGTACGCTACTAAGCAAAAAGGGATCTCTAGTTTAACCCTACATAATTACACTAGCTCAATCACACCCTATATTATGGAGGAACGTGAATTAAATGTGACTCAAATTGACGTGTTTTCACGTTTAATGATGGAAAGGGTTATATTTTTGGGTACTGGTATTGATGACAAAGTGTCAAATATAATCCAAGCTCAATTATTGTATCTTGAGTCTATTGATAAAGAAGCTCCAATCCAAATTTATATTAACTCACCTGGTGGATCTGTTTATGCAGGTTTAGGTATTTACGACACTATGCAATATATTAAACCAGAAATTTCAACGATTTGTACTGGTTTAGCAGCATCAATGGCGGCTGTATTACTTTGCGCTGGTGCCAAAAATAAACGCTTTGCGTTACCTCACTCAAGGATCATGATTCACCAACCTTTAGGTGGTGCTGAAGGACAAGCAACTGATATTGAAATCACTGCTAGAGAGATCGGTAAATTAAAAACTGAGCTTTATGAGATTATAGCCAAACACAGTGGACAAACTTATGATAAGGTTTATGCTGACTCAGAAAGGGATTATTGGATGAAGTCAGTTGAAGCCAAAGAGTATGGTATGATCGATTCTATTTTAGAAAGAAAGAAAAAGTAAAATATTAAATAAATTAAAAGCCATTTATCACTTAGTAGACTATTTATGTTTAAGGAAAATAAACATAATTGAATCAACTAAGCGATAAATGGCTTTAATACTTAGAAATAACCTACCTAGACCACTAACACATGATGAATTAGATTCAAATTTTATATATTTGAATATAATCACATGGGAAAAGAAAAACTATACAAGAGGTCAATATGTTGTACATGCGGTAAGTGGTACAACATCCCTATATCGTTGTGATAATAATCATACTGATTACGTTTATACACAAAACAGTGATAATTTTACCGAAACTTATTTAAATGGTTTAACAACCGTTAGAATATGGACTAAAATTGGTGGTGGGGGTGATGGTTTAAGTATTGTTAGCGGTAGTTACGATGGTACTAATTTAATTTTAGTACAAAGTGATGCTACTGAAATTACAATACCTTTAAATATCGATAGTGCGGTATTAACTGGTGGAACTTTAAATGAAGCGTTTGAATTAATACTAGAATCTTCTGATGGTTCAGATGTAACAATTGATTTATCTCCTATAGTAGCCGCAGGTGGCGGTGTATATAACCCTGAAGTTCCTTTAATAACCCCTATGCCAGAAAAAATAGGTGGTTTGGACGCTGGAACTTTGGCTAGCGAGCTTGACGGTAACACATTTTCTAAAATGTTTGACCTAATACTATTCCCAACTGTTACACCAGATTTAACAGCACCTACTGAAACATTCAACAAAACAAATAGTACTTTATATGAGATTACCACTATAATTACAGTTGATGGTATTTCTACATTTAATAGGGGTTCTATTACAGAACCATGGAACGGTGACGCTTTTCAAAATCACAGATCTGGTTTACCAAGTAAATACGAATATTACTATTATACTGGCGGTACAGTTAGTTATACAAACAAAAAAGCGACTAGTACATCAACATCATTAACAGATAGTTATAGCGAATCTAGTTACACAGTATTAAAAGGGTATCAAAATTGGTTATCTAAAGTAACATACAGTGCTAGCGTAAATCAACCCCTTGATAACTACGGTAATAACTATTCAACCCCATTAGCTTCTGGATCATTAGAAGCTTCTTTTACAATTGAAGGTGTTTACCCTATATATGGAACAACGTTTACAGGAACATTTACATCTTTCCCTACATTAAGTGGTGGTTATACTGGTGGTGAAGGTATTACTTCACAAACAAAACAACCGTTAGTTTCAATGATAACTGGTAATAATATTGAGTTAATATTAGCTAGTGAACCAAATTTAACTGATAGACAAAAATTCTGGATACCATCAACTTGGTTAGCGGCTAGACCGTTAATTAAAGTTGAATTATACGACACATCTAGCAACCAATTTGCTAACCCAGATTTCTCATCAACATTTACAACATCATCTACTACAATAGGTGGTATTAATTATACACAATTTCAATATAACAGCACTTTACGAGGATTCGTAAAAATAAGATTAAAATTTTAACATAAACTAATAAAAAAAACCAAAACAATTAAAAAATCATGGCAACATTAAGAACCCCAGGTGTATTTAACTTTTCGAGTAACTTTGAAGCTTTAATCGCAGCACCTTTAGATGCACGTTTAACCGTAGCAACGTATGCGGCATTAACTGACGGTGCTACAATCCCTTATCCTTATTTGGGTATGGTTGTAGCTGTAACTAGTGATACTGGCGCAACAACTAATGGTATATATTATTGTACTGATATTGGTACAACGCCAGCTTTTGCTAGTGCAACAACACTATGGACACAAGTAGGCTCAACCTCTTCTGATACTTATACAACTGGTGGTACTGTAAGTGGTACAACAATTGAATTACAACTTAACAATGGCGCTCCAAATGTTTCAATTGACATTAGCTCTATTATAAGCGGTGCTAATACTTATGTGACTGGCGGTACAACATCAGCTGACACGGGTGGTACAACAAACATTGATTTAGATTTAACTCTAAATGATGCATCAACTGTTAATATTGATTTATCACAAGCTTTAACCTTTTTAAACGCAGCGCCAGTTAAAAAAACTGTTGGTGGTATAACATTAGGTGATACAATATTCGCATCTGGTAAAACAATGCAAGAAATTATCCAAGCAATATTTTACCCAGCAATTGCACCAACAATTACATATAGTACAGCTTCATTATCAGAAGGATCACCTTTTACCGCAGCTTATATCGAAATTGGGTTTAATGACGATTTACCTTTAAACGCTGTATTTACAAAAGGTCAATCAGTTGTAAGTGGTCAATCAACAAGATATATGGGTAGCCCAAACCAATATACTTATAGTGGTGATAGTATATCTGGAACAGAAGTAAATATAACAACAGGTACAACTGATAGTTTCACAATACTTGGTTATACAGTAATACAAGGTACAAATGCATGGCATTTATCTGTTAACTACGATTCAGCGCCAGTTAACCCAGTTTATGATGATGGGACTACTTATGTTGATACAGCATTTACAAACTCAGGTTCTAAAGTAGCTAACGCTTCATTTGAAGGTGTTTATCCTATATATGCCGCAACTGCAACAACAACTGTATTAGCAAAACAATCTTTGGTTTCAATGGCTAGTGCTAACAATTTACAATATACTATTGTGGCTGAAGCTAACCCAGGTGAGCATACATTTGCAATCGCTGATGACTGGTTGTCAGCTAGACCATTAACAGCTGTTCAGTATTACAACACAGTATCTAGTACATTTGACCCTGCAAATAAAATTACGGATTGGATTACAACACCAATAACTCAAACAATTCAAGGTAACACCGTGAATTACACAAAATACACTAAAGATGTTGCATTACCAGCAGCAGCAGCTAGAACAATTAAATTAATATTCTAATAACTAACTAATATGAGGTCACCAGGCGTATTTAATTTCTCATCAAACTTTGAAGCATTAATTGCGGCACCCTTAGACGCTAGAGGTGCGGTACAGAGCTATTCGGAATTAACGGATAGCTCTTTACCATATCCTTATGTGGGTATGGTTGTAGCTGTAACTAGTGATACTGGTGCAACTACTAATGGTTTATATATTTTAAAAGCCACACCAGCAACAGTGTCTGGTAACTGGTATAAATTAGCTGAAGGTGCTGGAACTACAATTACAGGTGTAACTTATTCTGGTACAACGCAGATTATTGGATTAAGTGATGGTGGTACGTTTTCAACGGATATTAATAGCACTCAATTAGCAACAACACAATTCTCAACTGGTATTTCAACACACAGTTATCAATACGTTGATGACCCATCATTCACAGGAACTACCATAAGCGGTCAAACTTATCATATTGTTGATTTAGTTGGTACAGCTAAATTAAATATTGTTGTACTTGATGTTATTTCTGGTGATCCATTCGATCATTTGGTTAATTTACCAACATTGGCAACCAATGAAGCTGGTGTTTTATTTAGAATTATAGCTAAACAAGCAAATTTAAGTTATTTGAATAGATTTGTCTTGGTTTTTAGTGAAATAAATCGTATTATTGCACCTAGTATTAAGACCGAATATAACGGAAGTTATTTTGCTCCTCTTGAAACAATGGAAAGCATTGAATTAATTTGGGATGGTTATGATTGGTTGGTTACTAATATTAATAAACAACCTTATGTTGCGCTTAATGCTGAAAACTTTGTTGACATGAATGCAAACCCATTATATGTAACAGATTATTTAGAAAGAGATATAAACAATTTATTATAATGAAATTATTTGAAACATTAGTTAAAGAAAAGTTTGAGCTATTATTGGATGGTGTTGATTTCGATGACAAGAAAATGATAACCACAAAAAAGTTTTTAAATTTTTGTTGTGATGAACTTGGATTAACTGAGAAGTTTCATTGTTATATTGTTGCCGATAGAGAAAAGTATGGTGTTAAAACAACAGCTTATTTTTTAAATGACGGTAAAAAAGTTGTTGTATATGGTAATAATCGAATGTTAGGTGATGTTCTTAGAAGCATTGCGCACGAGTTAGTTCATCAATTACAACATGAAGAAGATAGAATCCAATACCCCGTACAAGACGAGGGTGGGGAGATTGAAGATGAAGCAAACGCTAAAGCTGGGGTGTTAGTTAAAAAGTTTATCAAACACGATGAACTAGGCTCAAATCTATTTGAATCAAAAATTATTTAATTTTTTCGGGGTAAAATTTGCCTGTTAAAAGAAAAGTACTTATATTTGTCGTAAATTACGATAATACATGGAAACACCTGTTAAAAAAACCAGATTAGAATTCTTATTCGATGTCTTTAAAAAAGATTATGACAAAGCTATTAACGCTAATGTGTTAGATGTTGAACCAAGAACAAGAAAAAAACCAGATACAGATGTTATAGAGTACTGCGATAGACAATTTAATTTGTTTTACAAAGATTTTTTCGGTCTTAATAGCCCAGAGATTAAAGGGGAGACATCAATTGAAAAAATATTTAATTATTTTGTAAATTGTGACCCATCACCAAATAAAGAATATGTAAGTTGGTTCCTAAACCTATATCGTGATAACATCAAAACCAGAGCCATTAAACACGAAATAGTTGACCCATCCATAAATACATTTTTTGAGGATTTACAAACAAAAGTAACTGAAGCCCTTGAAGTTTTCTCTTTTCTAAAATTAACGAATGTACTTAGTGTTGAGGCTAGGGATATAAACCGTTATAAGAGTATACATCAGTTTGTTAATATGGTTAAACCATATATGTCTAAAGATGATGGTGATGATAGTATTCACACATTAGATCATAAAGAATTAAAATGTATACAGAATTTTACTAAAAGTTCTAAAGATGATGGTAAGGCTGAATTAGTGTTTGAAAATGATAATTGGATTATTGTTATAACGCACGATAAAGAAGCAAACGTTGAGTTTGGTAAATACACTACTTGGTGTACAGCTGGTACACGTTATGGTTCTATGTTTGATTCTTATCATGGTCGTGGTGAGTTATTTGTGTTGATTAAAAAAGGACATGGTTCTAAATCTGCTGTTAAGAAAAACCCGCATTATAGATTACAATTCCATTTTGAAGATAATATGTATATGGATGTTAATGATCATGGGATTAACATTAATGATTTTTTCTTTGAAAATAAAGATATTAAAAAATACTTTAGAAATTACATTGTTAAAAACGTACTACCTAAAAGACAACAAAAAAACAGACAGGTTGATGATATCAAATACTTGTTAAATTTAGGTTTTGGTGATGAGATTATTAAAATATTAAAAGATTCAAAACCAACAACAGTTGACTTCAGTGGGCATAAGATAGAAACTGAATATTTAGAGAACCTTGGTGAAATCACAAGTATTCAAAAATTGGATTTAAGTGATTGTGGCATCACTAAGTTACCAGAATCGATAGTTAAATTAAAAGATCTTAAGAGTTTTAAATTTAGAAATAATAAGAATATTGTTGAGATACCAAGCTGGTTAAATCAATTAACCAATTTAGAGTATTTAGATTGCGCTGGGTGTGATGTTAAAAATATTGGGGATCTTAGCTCAAATACTAAATTATCAGAGCTTGTATTGGATTATAATCCAAATTTAACTAAATTACCTGAGAATATAGGCAAGCTATCTAATCTACATCGTTTAACAGCATCCACATGTAATTTAAAGGTGATTGAGGATGATATTACTAATTGTACTAAATTATTTCTTTTAGACGTTCATATGAACACTAATTTAGAAAAAATACCAGTTGGTTTAAGTAAATTACCAGAAATTGTCGCTATTTGTATTGATGATACTAAAATATCAATGCAGACTAAAAAAATAATGGAATCTGACAGTAATGGTACTGTTTGTATCATTAAATACGGTCAATAATATAATTAGGATCGTTTGAAAAATCGATAACATTAGTTACTTTAAGGTCGCTGATATTATATTTTTTTATAAGTTTCTTAATATAACCCCTTGTTTTTCTTTTACTTAGAACCTCAACACTTAGGGGTCTCATGTTAGTATCAAACATGTAGACATGATTTTCACCCTTAAACTCCTTTACTAATATTTCCATATAAAACAATAATAATTAAAAATTTCCAAAGTATAAACATAAAAACAAGACTATTTATATAAAAGTTTAAAGATGACAGAAGCTGATTTATACAGAAAGACTTTAATTGAGAATATTATTAAAGAAGGTACCCAAAAAAATAACCGTTTAAACGTTAATTTTAAACATGGTAAAGGTGTGTATTCTGAGGTCATAACATTAGATGAGATCAAAACTGTAACTGATAATTTTACGACTCATAATAACGTTGAGTCATTTTTAAATGAATTTATATCCGAACGTTTAGCGCCAATAATGGGTAGCTTTAACATTAAAATTAATGAATCTGAGATAGATATTAACACTTCTGATTGTTATGATGGGTATGAGTTAAATATCCCCTTAATCAAAGAAAATTACAACCCAGTTCATGAGTTATTTAACGAAATAGATCAAGAGTTAAATGTTAAACCAAAGACAAATCCTGGTATTCTAAATAAAGCATCTAATACGCCTATAACTAAAGAGCCAGGTAAAGAAAAAACGCCACATATCCCAACGTTAGCAAAAAAAGAAAAAACGCAAAACCCTAAAAAAGTTGATTTAATTTTAAAAAGCATATTTGAGAGCAAATTTGTTAACTATGAGATGAAAACTGATGTTGGTGATTGGAAGGCTATCAAAACTTTAAAACAAGAAGGTAAACTACAGATCATTTGGGAAAGTAAGGAACAACAAACTATGATTATAGAGTGTTTGATTTTCCCAGCTGATAGTAATAAAGTTACTATTGAGGTTAAGAATAGAAGTGGTGAGGTTTTCTTATCAACATTCTTTGAAATATATAGAATTCCAACAGATGATTTTTCAGCAGAAAAATTCTTTAGAAAAACTTTATTTTCATTGCTTAAAAAATATATTGACACTAGCGTTATACAGATTGATCCATTTAGAACTCAGTTTGTTTTCTGGAAAACAGATAACCCTAATTTTTCATATTCATTCAGCACACCAAACAAGAACAAAATTTTATTGGATTTAATTAGCTTCATATCAACAGCTAGAAAACCGATATTAGATGACTTTTTTGAGCAAAACAATTTAAAACACAAACAAGGTTATTTACAAACATTACTTGACTCAGCAGAAGCCGCAGGTATTTTTAGGTTCAAAAGAGAGGGTAATGAAATTTTAATATTAAGAGGCCCTAACTACAAAGCATTCTTAGAGGGTAAAGTAAGAAGAGTTGTAGCATGATAAAAAAGAATATCGAATCAATTACCTGTCTATTTGACTTGTTAATCATATTTTCACCATTTATTTTATTATTTGATGGTGGTTATGAGAAATTCGTATATCTGTTTTATTTAATATACTTACCATCATTGGCATTCTCAGTATACAAAAAACGTATAGAAGCTAAAAGTCCAAAGCAACTACAACCAAAAGAAAAAAAAGACAAAAAAGAATTGGTTTTTCACTAATTTTTGTTACTTTTGTTAGATGATTTTACTAGGTGATATACATGGCGATTTTCAATGTATTGTAAATTTTTGCCACAAAAATGATTTGAAAGAACCATTAACACTAATACAAGTTGGTGATTTTGGTGCTGGATTTAGTCGTGAATTTGCTCTGGATATGGAGTATCTAAATGATAAGTTATCGGAATATAATGTAACTCTATACGCTATCAGAGGTAATCATGATGATCCACATTATTTTAGTGGTGAATACGAGTGGAGTAATATTAAATTACTTAAAGATTACACTGTATTGACGTTAGAAGGTAAAAGAATACTATTCGTTGGTGGTGCCATTTCCATTGATCGTTTACAACGAACAGAAAATCGTAGTTGGTGGCGTGGTGAAGAGTTTGTATTTGACGCTGAGCGTCTAGCTGGTTATGAGGGAATTGATATGGTTGTAACACATAACGCACCATGGTTCGCTTATCCATCAAACTTTAATAGTTTGGTTATGAGTTTTGCTGCTTATGATATGTCCTTACTGGAGGATTTAACACGTGAAAGAGGGCAATTAACCGAAATGTATAATATATTAAAAGAAAAAAATAATATTAAGAATTGGTTTTATGGGCATTTTCATACAACCAAGCTAGAAGTACACGACAATGTTAATTTTAATGTGTTAGGTATTAACAGTCTACACTATTTATAGTTAAAACGACTGTGATGAACCTAATTACTCGAATAAAATTATTATTGGTTTACTATAACATTTTAAAACCCAAAAAGGATTTGGATTATAGTAAATATGAATTGACGTTTATTGATGATTTTAACGGATTTGATTTAGATGAAGATAAATGGATGACTCACTATTACTGGGGGCATAATCTGATGTCTAATAACGAGATTCAATGGTATACTAAAGATTCTTTTGTGGTTAAAAATTCCATATTAAATATAATACTAAAAAAACAAAAAATACGTGGTTGGGTTTTAACTGGAAATAAACGTAAAAGTAAGACATTTAATTTAGCCAGCGGTTTGATACATACTGGGGAGTCATTTAAACAAAAATACGGTAGATTTGAGATTAGATGTAAGCTACCTAATGAACCTGGTTACTTACCGTCATTCTGGTTAATAAATCCAGCGTCTTACCCACCTGAGATAGATGTATTCGATTTCAATGAAACAAATAAGACATCATTTAACAGCGGTTATATATTTGGTGATGATAACAATAGTAAATTGTTTTATGAAGTGTTTAAGAAAATTAAACCAGTTAAATTACATGGTTGGAATACGTTTACATTAGATTGGGAACCTAAAAAAATAACATGGTATTACAATGGTTATAAAGTATTGGAAGCTAAAAATGTGGGAATACCCCAAACACCAATGTACATAGCAATAAATTTAGCCGCTAATAACGATAGTAATTTAAATGATGTTGAAGGTAAGAGGATGATGGTTGATTGGGTTAAAGTTTATAAGCATAAATCTTGACAATATAAAAAAATTAATTAAATTTATAAAAAAATACAAAATGACAACAGGAGGAACAGAAAACGTAAATGAGGAGCAAGTACAACCGTATGGTGTATTATTCGGTGTTTTAGCTTATAATAACAATGAAGAGTTTGAGGCTTATATTGACAGATTGAATAAGAAATCCTTAAATGACACATTATTAACAATACATTCAGCTCTTAGATATGCACAAACTAAAGGTGCTTATTCGGTTGAGGAGACAGAAGCTATTTCGATAACTTTAAGAAAAATACACGAAATATTGATACCTGACTCAAAACCAGAGACAATCGGGTAGTATTTTACTCAAAAGATCGGTAATTTAACCACATATCAAGCTATTTATAGTGGATATGTGGTTATTTTTTTAACCCATAAATCATAAACCAAAACAATAAAAACAAAAATTATGAATTTTAAACATTGGGTTATTGATCTTTTTAAAGATGAAAGAGGATCAACATCAGTTAAACCAGTAATTGCATTAATCGGTTCGTTATTTCTTTGTGTAACAATGACGTTAAATTCTTTTTCACACGCTGATTTTGCACCATCTGAAAGTTTAGTAAATGCTGTATTAGTTATCACTGCAATTGGCATGGGTGCTGACACACTTGACAAGTTTTCGCACAAGAAAACAGAAACACCATCCGAGTAATAGATGAAGTATTTAAAAATTTAAATCCCAGCAATATGTTGGGATTTTTTTTTACCCATACTTGTTTTATTAAAAACATTTTACTATTATTGTGTTAACCGTTATGTATCATGATTGGTTACCTATAATAAAAATTTAAAAAAAAAATATAAATTATATGGAAACAATAACAGCAACAATCTTAGCGACAGTTTTAATTACAGTTGCGGTAATCGGCTTAGGTGCAGGCATCTGGGCGATTGTTAGTTTAAAACGTAGGGTCTCTAAATTAGAGATTTTGGGTAGTGGTTTTCAAGATCAATTAAACGGAGTATTCCGTGAATTTGAACTTGTGGGTCGCAATCATGATGAAAAAATAAAAGATGTCAGAAATGACATGAATAGAGAGTTTGAAAATATTCACAATCGAATTGATCGTGATGCTGTTGAACTCGAAAAACAACTAGATAAACGTTTTGATAATGTTTATCGTAAGTTGCCTAAAATAAACGCAGAACCAACTGCTCAAATGGTATTAAACGACTAAAAAATAAATGGTGACGAATCATGATACTAATACGGTTTTAGATATAGTCGAAAGATTTAAAAATTATAATGACACTTTTTGTTGGCAGTATAATATTAGAGAGAATAATAAACAATCAGATTTAATTGAATCTGGTTTAACAGTAGAAGATGTTAAGGATTTAAAAGTAAGTGATTTTACGTTTGAATTTGTACCAAAGGATGATGTAAAGACATGTCAATTGATTAAAAAATTTATTGAGAAACATGAGTGGCTTGGTAAGGTTGGTTTATACCCAACCCATTACTTTGTAACTAAACATAAAGGTATTTTAGCTGGCGTTATTATAATGGATATGCCAAATGCTTTTTCAAAGTTACTTGGTGAAGATACAAAGAAAATTGAAAGGCTGATATCACGTGGGGCTTGCATTTCTTGGTCTCCTAAGAATTTAGCGTCATCATTAATAACATTCTCAATTAAATGGATGGTTAAGAATACGGCTTATCGTATGTTTACAGCTTATTCAGATCCAGAAGCTAAAGAATTAGGTACTATTTATCAAGCATGTAATTTTTACTACTTAGGTCAAAACTCTGGAACCAGTAAGCAATATAAAATGAACGGTAAATGGTGTTCAGATAGATCTTTTAGAAGTAGAAGTGTTTATAAAAAATTAGCTATTCAAGATGGTATAGAATGGAACAATGATTGGATTAAAGGTGAGCGTATATTTTGGGATGTTATGGGTGATGATACGGCTAAAAGAATAAAAAAATTAAGTTTAGAGTTTCAGAAATCATGTGAGGTTAGAATTGTCCCTAAAAAACATAAGTACGTTTATATATTAGGTGCGAATAAAAAAGAAACAAAAGAATTGAGAAGTAAATTTAAAGAATTAAATCCAAGTATGGTAGATTTACCATATCCAAAAGAAAGAGGGAAACATTAGATATGACTAGAATATTATATAATATAACTAAATGGTTTTTAAAGATACTTAATAATAGAGGAATTGACGTTAGTAGTTTAACACCACAAACTGACACTGAAATTAAAATTGAAAGGCTAACTCAAAATTTAATGATTTTATCTAGTGATATCTCTATTAAAAGAGCTGGTATTGTTGAAGAACAAAGATTGTTATTACAAACACTTGAAGCGCCTGTTTTTAGTATGTTAAGCGAAACAAATGATTCATGGCAAAAAACAATTGTAACAAAGGTTTGGCTTGATAAAATAGAACTTATAAGTGATATGATTATTGAACACGAAGACTTAGTTAAAAAATTTGAATACCTCTACACTAAAATAGAAGAAATAAAAAAAGAATACTATGAAAGTTAAAGATTTAACAGAAGATCAAATAGCGTATGCTAAAAAAGTTTATACAGATAAGGAGTTATCATGGGATGAACGAATGAAAATCCTAATGGATTTTTTTAATAAATCAGAAAGGACGGTTAGAAAATGGTGTTCAGAGAAACTAAATTTTAAAGAAAAAATTGATGTCGAATCTGAACAATATGAGTTGGCTAAATTAAGAAAAGTTGACAAAACTAAAAAGCGTTTCATTATCACATGGGCTCAAAACAACACTGAGGTACATAAAGGTTTATTCAATAATATGAAAGCATATGCTGATTATATAGATGCGGATATTCATGTTATTGCTGGTAGATATAAAAACCCAACGTCTTTAACTGAGGATAAACCTGAAGATATTTGGTCAAGTGAATTAGTACCATATTTAGATGCTAGTAGACATGATATACATAAGTATTTAGCTATTATGTCTGACTTTAAGATACAACCAACAGCAACCAACCCAATGAGTGGTTTACAAGGTGTTAGTGGTATTAACTCATGTATTTTTGGAGCACCAAAAGTTCAGAAAGAAATGATATCTGTGCTTGAGGGTAACAAACCTAAAATGATGCTAACAACTGGTTCTGTAACCAAAATGAATTATACAGATTCAAAATCAGGTAAAAAAGGTGAGTTCCACCACACATACGGATTTGTTGTTGTTGAAATAAAAGATAAAGAAACTTTTTATGTTAGACAAGTAACAGCTGATGATAAGAATGGTAATTTTACTGACTTATACCATAGAGTTGAAAATGGTGTTGTTAATAAAATTGATAAATTAGCTGCGATTATATTTGGTGATATACATTATGGTCATCACGATCAAGATGTAATTGATACTACTCACAACATGCTTAAATTGATTAAACCAGAGCATGTTATATTACATGATGTGTTCGATGGTAATTCAATTAGTCACCATGAGATGAAAGACCCATTTATTCAATTTGCTAAAGAAATCAAAGGTACCAATTCTGTTGAAAAGGAAATAAACAATATGCTTGATGGGTTAGAGTCATTCAGAGATTATAAAAATGTTGTTATTGTTAGAAGTAACCACGATGATTTTTTGGATAGATGGTTGAAGAACGAAGATTGGAAGAAACAACCAACGTGTAAAAACTCATTAGTCTATATGGAATATAGTGCGATGTTATTAAAGCAATATGCTAATGATAATGTTAAAGGTGTTATACCTGAGATTATAAACAACAGATTCCCTAAATTTATTACATTGAATAGGAACGCTTCTTATAAGGTTAATAATTGGGAGTTAGGTCAACATGGTGATGTTGGATCAAATGGTAGTAGAGGGTCTTTAAATCAATTCAGAACACTTAATACTAAGATTGTAGTTGGTCACTATCATTCACCAGGAAGAAAAGATGGTGCATTGGCTGTAGGTACCTCAACAAAATTAAGAGTTGGATATAATATAGGGCCTAGCTCATGGTTACAATCACATGTTATTATTCATGAAGATGGAAAAGCACAGCACATTAATTTCATCAAAGATGATAAGGGTAACACAGGTTTTACAACCTTTGAATATTAAAATAAAAAAATATTTTTTAAAATACTTGGTTTTTTTCAAAACTTGTGTATATTTATATCAAACGAACAAATTTTCAATGATTACAATTACAAATACGATGAATAGATTTTTTGGAAGAGGCGAGGACTCATCCAAGGGCTTTCTATTGTCGTAACTGTAATTAATATAAAAACAGAAACTTAGAAAGCCCGAACAAACGTTCGGGTTTTTTTTTGTCAAAATTTTCATATAAAATTTGGTTATTAAAAAAATAGTTCTTACTTTTGTAAAACAATTCGGGGATGTATTCGGCAACTTATACAAACTTCACTTTTAATGAAACAACAACACATCCCGAAGAGTTGTAAATTTTAAATAGCGTACTCTTGGAGAGCACGATGCAGTCATGAGCTCGTGTGCAGGTGATCAGATAGCATGATATTCTGATAACGGTTCGAATCCCACATACGCTACAAGGATAATGGATTTCTCTATCTAAGATGTCGACAATCGAGGGTAGGTTAAAGAAATCAACTCCCTCTGCCAAGCGCTTGAGAAAACTCAGGAAGCAGTACAGAGTTGGGTGTAATGGGAATCCAACCATTATCTTTAATTGGTGCGGTAGCTCAGTTGGTAGAGCAAAGGACTGAAAATCCTTGTGTCGCAGGTTCGATTCCTGCCCGCACCACATAAGCCTCCTTAGCTCAGCTGGTAGAGCAACTGATTTGTAATCAGTAGGTCATTGGTTCGATCCCGATAGGAGGCTCATTTTGAGGTTGGCAATTTGCCGTAAAACTATGGTTTTCCTCATGTTCTTTGACATATTGGTAGAATTAAAAAAATTAAGTTTACAGTTTACAGTAAACTGTAAACAAAAGATACGGTTGAGATCTCTAAATCTCCTACTTACTTATTCACAGAAGGATACCGTAACTGATAACATATAGTTGTGATGTTGTCGCATATTCATTCGTAGCTCAGTGGTAGAGCAATCGGCTGTTAACCGATGGGTCGCAGGTTCAAATCCTTCCGAGTGAGCTACATAGGTTGAAAAGATACACACTTATGGAAAATTCCTGAACAAGCCCTAAATGGGTGACGTATACTCAACTACCATCCGTAGTTTGTCAGGTGTAAAGATGGTAAGCGAATATAATATTACATTTTAAAGTGTCGCATAGAGGGGTGAAAAGAAAGTAAACTATTCCCCTCAAACTTGGCTCCATGGTTGAATGGTCACAATACCACCCTGTCACGGTGCGTGGTACGGGTTCGAATCCCGTTGGAGCCGCAAATAAAACAAAGAGGATGACTTCCGCAACTAAAATCAGGCTATTAACCTCGTGGTCATGGGTTCGAGTCCCATACCGTCCTTCGGGGCGGTTAGCTCAGCTGGTTAGAGCACGTATAAATGCATCCTGTGTTTTATTTATTTGATTTCGTAGCTCAATCGGATAGAGCAACGGTTTTCTAAACCGTAGGTTACAGGTTCGATCCCTGTCGGGATCACAAGAGAGAGGTGGTGTAAGCTGTAATGGTGTTTAGTAGGTTAAAGCGTGAAAAAGGGTTTTCAGTAACGTGATTGCAAGCCATTGACACCGTCAGAAACCCTGAAAGACCCAAAGCCTTTCTCTATTTCGCCCGTTCGTCTATCGGTTAGGACGTTTGGTTTTCAACCAAAAAAGAGGAGTTCAACTCTCCTACGGGTGACAAAAATATTGCGGGGTAGAGCAGTGGTTAGCTCAACGGGCTCATAACCCGTAGGTCGTGAGTTCGAATCTCACCCCCGCAACCATGGTGTCTTGGTACGCTCTGACGAAAGTTAACGACAAGGTCTCGGTGGACAGAACTAGTCTGATTCCACCCAAATTGCGGTAGTAGCTCAGTTGGTAGAGCATCACCTTGCCAAGGTGAGGGTCGCAGGTTCGAATCCTGTCTACCGCTCAATGGGTTAGAGGTGCCCAGCAGTCTAATCAAAGACTCATTTAATCTATGGTCGGTACTGAAGAGGACATCGTTAACGCCCCTTCCATGGGAATAAAGCTAGGTAACAGAAGCTCCCAGTAGTTTGACTAATTTCAGCGGGGATGCCCAGCAGGTTTATTGAAAGGAAGAAAACCGATATGACTACTCATCTATAATCTCAGGGTGGGGGAATTTGCGGTAGTCGTATAAGGGCTATTACTCCAGCCTTCCAAGCTGGAGATGGAGGTTCGAGTCCTCTCTACCGCTCAATACATATCCAGGGTCAAGCCGCATTGTGCCACGGGTAGTACTAGATAAACAAGGGAGAGGCGGCTGCGACCCCTGTTTATCAAACATATTGTTGTTAACCCAGTAGGATGAGGCTGCAATCGGACTCCTTTAAACAACGCAGAAGGGGCAGCTTTTCTGATGTGGCTGGAGACAACTAATTCTATCAATATTTTAAAATTTCTTTGCCGACTACTTGTCAATCCCAATTATATTGCTTATTATTGTATCATAATTATTTAATTTATGTCAAATACAAATAGAATCTCATCAACCGATGTCAAGAAGATGTCCGTTAATGAGTCGATCACCATCAACGGTGCTGATCGCAGCGAAGTCGCTAATATTACTAGCGCAGTTACTAACAATAACCCTGGTTACGAATACAATGTAACTAAAAATAGAAAAGGTGATATTATTGTAAAACGTGTTGTACCTGTAAACATGTATAATCGTGCACAATACATCTCTAGTATTAACAAAACAACATTATCACGTACATTGAAACAAAACAATAACGTGAAAACTCGTACAGGAGAAGCGTTAGGTGTTTCTGCACGTACAATCGGACGTTTAATGCAACGTTACGGAATTTAATATAACACATAACCCCCATACTAAAATTTGGGGGTTTTTTAACTTAAAAAGAAAATGATGAAATACGATTTTGATGATATTTTGATTAAACCGTCTGTAATAACAGATATTAACTCACGCACACAAATTGATGTGTTAGATTTGGAAGATATGCTACCAATATTTACAGCGCCAATGGATACTGTGGTAGATGAAAGAAGTGCTAGTTATTTTGTTAAGCAAGGTATTAGAGTTATTCAACCAAGAAAACAAGATGTAGATTCTAGTTACATATCAACTAATATGAGCTTTTGGTTATCATATGGTTTAAGAGAGTTTAGAGATGTGTTTTTAATTAACACACCAGATAATCGTGGTGCTACAATGTATGCTTTAATTGATATCGCCAATGGTCATATGCCTGCGTTACAAATAGCATTGGTTGAGGCTAAAGAGAAATATGGTGATCAACTTGTTATCATGGTTGGTAATATTGCTAACCCAGAAACATATGAATTACTGTCAAATTCAGGGGCTGATTATATTAGAGTTGGTATTGGTAATGGTGGTGGTTGTTTAACAACACAACAAACAGGTATTGGTTATCCAATGGCATCATTAATTGCCGAATCCTTTGAGATATCAAAAAGATTATCTAAACCAGCTAAAATTGTTGCTGATGGTGGTTTTAAAAAGTACGCTGATGTTATTAAAGCTTTAGCTCTTGGTGCTGATTATGTAATGTTAGGTTCAATCCTTAATAAAGCACTAGAAAGCGCTGGAGAAACAACAAATGATAAAGATGAGGTGATTGATCAGTATAGTGAGATTGCTAAAAATTATTTAGATGTTGATATCCCATTATATAAAACATTTAGAGGTATGTCAACAAAAGAGGTACAACTTGATTGGGGTAATACTAACATTAAAACATCTGAAGGTGTTGTTAGAAAACATAAAGTTGAATATACTGTTTCTGGTTGGGTTGATAATTTTACACACTATCTTAAATCAGCCATGAGTTATACTAACGCAACCACTTTGGAATCGTTTAAAGGTAAAGTTGATTATATGATTATTTCTGAAAATGCATTCCATCGATATAATAAATAAAATTTTTAAAAAAACTTGCTTATTAAATAAAGTTTACCTACTTTTGTAAAAAATTAAACTATATATAAGAACATGAGAACAACATTACAACGCCAGCAGCTATTGCAACTC
>Ga0209599_10000669_pt1 | contig 20565 bp, 18 predicted proteins | sample Shrwel_input2_FT_FD_187534 | JGI IMG/M metagenome (GOLD analysis project Ga0209599, IMG submission 187534) | Subsurface microbial communities from deep shales in Ohio, USA - Utica-3 well 1 S input2 FT (SPAdes) (version 2) ... | reverse complement strand
AATAAATTTACTGCAAATATAATGAATCGTAAAGAATTTCGTTAATAGAATTATGTTTTCACATTTAATTTTTGTTAAAGTGTAAAATAAATTATTTTTGCAAAGTTATAATTGAAATTTTGAAGAAACTATTTACCACATCTTTCTGTTTATTCGCATTATGGTCTTCTGCACAAACTGGAACCAAGGTCTATCCTTTTCTGAATGTTCCCGTTTCTGCCAGACAAGCTGTTTTAGGTGGTGATGCGGTTTCTGTAAGAGATTATGACGTGAATTTTGCAGCCATCAATCCTGCTTTGATGAATCTAGACATGGACAATAGAATCGGGATTAATTACGGTTCTTACATTGCGGGTTCTCATTTAGGAAGCATTAATTACGTGAAAGATTTAACGGCAGGACATTTCATTTCCGTCAATGCTAGAGTTTTGGACTTTGGAAAAACACCCAGAACCGATGAATTTGGGAATGTAAATGGCGAATTTTCTGCGATGGATGCTTCATTTGGCGTAGGTTATGCTTATCAGTTTGATGATGATTTCACGATTGGCGCCAATGTGAATTACCTCACTTCTAAAATCGACAATTACACTTCTTCGGCCATTTCGGCAAATGCTGGAGTGACTTATCACAACGAACAATCCAAAGAAACGGTAGCTTTGGTTTTCAGAAATTTTGGTTATCAAATCAAATCTTACAACGGAACCAAAGAACAATTGCCTTTCCGAGCAGATATCGGTTACACCAGAATTTTACCAGATTTCCCACTGGCTTACACCATTACTTATCATGATTTGCAGCAATTCAATATTTCTCAATCATATGATATCAATGGCAAAGAAGTCGGTTTTGGCAGAAAATTGATGGACCATCTTTCTGGTGGCATCGAATTGTTTCCTGAACAAGCCTTCAACATTAGAATGGGTTATAATGTAAAACGAGGAAACGAACTCGCGGTTCTGGACCAAAGAAATTTCTCTGGATTGAGTTTCGGCTTTGGAATCAAAATCTCTTCTTTTAGGTTTGATTATTCCCATGTTCGTTATCACAACGCCGACAATGTGAACCAAATTGGCTTAATGCTGGATTTGGTAGAACTTTCTGGGAATAGACGTTGATAGTTATAAGTGATGAGTGATGAGTTTTGAGTTTTGAGTAATAAATGATAACTTCCATCATCCAACATTTAAAACATTTTCAAATTCAAAAAACTTTAACGAAATTTGTAGCATGAACAAAAAACCAGTTATTGCTATTGACGGATTTTCATCTACCGGAAAAAGTTCTATTTCTAAAAAAATAGCAAAAAAATTAGATCTTATTCACATAGATACAGGTGCACTCTATCGCGGAATTACTTTCTTTGCATTAGAAAACTGCCTTAATGACAGCCAAGAAATAGACATAAAGTCACTCTTTGAAAAATTTGACCAAATTCATTTGGAATTTATTTTAAATAATGGCGTTTTAGAGCTTTTCCTCAATGGCAAAAACATTGATAAAGAAATTCGTGAACCTAGAGTTTCTGACCATGTAAGCCTCGTTGCAAAACAGGCAGAAGTGAGAGCTTTTTTACTTGATTTTCAACGAAATTTAGCTCAAAAAGGTGGTGTCATTATGGACGGAAGAGACATAGGAACCGTTATTTTGCCTCATGCAGATTATAAATTTTTCATCACCGCCAGTCCAGAAGAAAGAGCCAAAAGAAGACATCTAGAACTGCAACATTCTGGCGTAGATATTTCTAGAGAAGAAGTTTACGAAAACCTAAAAACCAGAGATAAAATCGATAGCGAAAGAGCGGTAGCTCCACTAAAAAAAGCAGATGACGCCATCTTGATAGACAATACTTTACTGAACAAAGAAGAAACCATAGCATTGATTCTATCACATATTTCGAAATAATAAATAGAATCTATTCATACAATTTTAACATAAATTTGTGAAAATTTTCCTTATATTTGGTATAGAAGTTGTGGGAATGAAGTGGTAAACGAAAATAAATTATTAACACTAAATTATTACAAAATGGGAAAAGGAAAAAATACAGCAGGAATTATTGCAGGTCTTCTAGCAGGTGCTGCAGTAGGTGTAGTTCTAGGAATGCTTTACGCTCCAGAAGAAGGTAAAGAAACCAGAAAAAAACTAAAAGCTAAAGCGAATGATTTAAAAGATCAAGCATTAGATGAATATGATAAAGTATCTGAAAAAGTAAAGTCGGAATACGGAAATCTATCAGACAAGGCAAAAGAAAATTTAGATAAAGTAGTTTCTAGTGTAAAAGAAAGCTACGAAAAATACAAACATACTGCAGCCAATAAAGCTTCGGGAATAGTAAAAGAAGTAGAAACAGAGCTAGACGCTTTAAAATAATCTGTAAAGTTTTTATAAAATTTTATAAAGGAACTTATCATAAAAGTTCCTTTTTTTGTACCTTTAAACAAAGAAATTTGCCATGATAGACCTCATCAAAGATTACGCGGAAAAAAAAATAGAACTCGTAAAGCTAGATGCTACCGAGAAATCTCTTAAAATCATTGGAGTTTCAGTACCTGTAATGATTATCTCTGTTCTTGCCATTTTCTTTATCTTTTTGTTAAACGTGAGTTTAGGTTTATTCTTAGGAAATTGGCTCCACAACTTTGCTTATGGCTTCCTCATTCTTGCAGGATTCTATTTATTGCTCATTTTATTGGTCTTTTTAATGAGAAATTACATTAAAAAAATCATTACCAACAAGGCCATAGAAATGCTGTTTAACGATTAAAACTCCATGACATGAAAAACTTAGAAGACTTAAGAAAACGCAAGGAAACTTTAAGGAAAGAAATTGCCGAGTTAGAAGATATCGCAGCATTTAAAAATCCTAAAGAAAGTTTAAGTGCCATCACTCATGGATTCACCGACCAATTTTTAGTTGATAAGACAGACGAAAACGGAGAACACCGATTAGCACTCAAACCAGCCAATATTTTAAGTTTTGCAACTGGTGGCGCTTCCGAAAATTATATCAAAACCAAAATTAATCAATACGGCGAAGAAAAAATAGGCATCAATACTCAAAACGTAGTAGGAAGCATCGCCGAAAACGCCATCAAAATAGGATTGGCAGCCGTAGTGACCAATTTTGCGAAGAAAAACCTTTATCATAGCAGTTGGAAGAAAAAATTAATCGGCATTGCGCTTATTTATTTGGCGCCCTTTGTTTTAAAATTTTTAAGAGAAAAACTAGAAGAATACGAAGAACGTGAAGTTTTAAAAAGCCTAGAAGAAATTTTATAATATGGAAAAGGAATTTGTAGATTTCAGCAGTACAATACAACATTCATGGGAAAATTTCCTTGGTCAATTGCCTGCAATTTTATTGGCAATTTTGGTTTTTATTGCTGGAATTTTTGCCATTAAACTTTTTTCAAAAGTTGTTACCAAATTCATAGACGAAAAATCAAAAGATTCTATCGTTACAGATTTCTTGGTGAATATCATTTCTTTTATCCTCACCATCTTTTTGGTTATCGTTTGTTTGGGAATTTTGGGCTACGGAAACATTACCGATAAAATTCTGGCAGGAACTGCGCTCACCACTTTTATTGTAGGTTTTGCCTTAAAAGACATTGGCGAAAATTTCTTGGCAGGAATTCTTATGGCGTTTAGAAGACCTTTTAGAATCGGTGATTTAATCGAAGTGCAAGGAATGAGAGGCAGAGTAAAAAAAATGTCGCTCAGAGAAACCAATATTAAAACTCTTGACGGAAAAGATGTTTTCATTCCCAATTCCATTATTCTAAAAAATCCACTTGAAAACTTCACGTACAATCAACTTTTGAGAAGTGAATTCTTCATTAATGTAGATTATTCCGAAGATTTAGAAAAAGTGATGAAGGATATTTTACACATCATCAATTCCTTTGAAGAAGTAGAGAAAAATCCTCATGCAAGTGTTTATGTACAGGAAATAGATGGCGAAAAAATAAAATTGCGTGGCGCTTATTGGTTCAAAACTACTGATGTAAACGCTCCCGGAAACAGTTTAAAATCTGAAATTTTGTTCAAAGTTATTCATTACATTAAAAAACAAGACATTCAAATCCAAGAGAATTCTCCCAATCCTGATGATGAACGAAAAACTGTAAAAGAATAATTTTTACTTCAAAAAACGCAGTTTTTCTTGGAGACAAGTGAATTTTACCGGCGCATAACCGATGAATTCTCCATCCATATCAATGGTTAAAGCCAAACCATCTGCATTTTCAATGAAAACTTCCTGAGCCGAAGTATAAGAAACTTGTGGATGATTGATTTTTTTGCATTTTTTAGCCGTTCCAATATTTTTGAAGTAATCTAACAAGCTGATGTCTCCCACATTGGTAATAGCAAATTCGCCATCAGAAATCTCTGCATTAGGCGCAATTCCTATAGCATTCCCAAAATATTTGGCATTGGCTACTACATAATTCAGCACTTTTCCTTGCCACGTAAAATCTTTGGCAGTCACCTTGATGGTTTTCTTTTTGTACATTAAAAAAGTAGAAAGAATGGCGATGAAATAATTCACGTCGCCCGGGAAAACCAAAGGCAATCTTTCTTTACTGATGACTACTTCTCCCCCAATTCCTACATCTGAAACATTGATGAAAAAACGCTCTGATTTTTGTTTTTCTCGATTCAGAAATTCCGCAAACCCCACATCTACAAGCGCAGAAGAATCTTTTGCAATAAGCGATTGCAATTCGTCTATGTTTGTATAACCTAAATTTTTGATAAAATCATTGCCGCTTCCTGATGGTAAAATCCCAATTTTTATTTGAGAAATCCTTTCCCAATCATATCCATTTTCTGTACGAAACGCTTCTATTAAGCCATTCATAATCTCATTGAGCGTTCCATCTCCACCTACTGCAATGAAATGAGTGAAACCTTCTTCCACCGCTCTTTTTGGCAAGGTTAAGAAATGCCCAGAATACTCTGAAATAAAAAAATGATAGTCTTGATTGAGAAAATGATGCTGAATGTCGATTTCATTTTTCTTGAAATGTCTAATCGTAGGATTGATGAAAAAGGCGATTTTTGGCATTGAAAGAGGTAAAGGTAAAGTTGAGGTAAAGGTTGAGGTAAAAATTGATATAAAATTAGCTTTTAAAGATAAACATTTTTCTCAAAACTAATTCCTAATCCCTTAATCCTAATCCCTAAATTTTAGAAAAAATCTGTCCTAGAATTATTCCTGTCGCCATCGAAACATTAAGGCTTTCTGTAGATTGTTTTTGTCCGAATCGTGGAATGGTAATGTTTTGGGAAACCAATTTTTCAACTTCTGGTCGCATTCCGTTTCCTTCATTGCCAAAAATAAGATTGAATTTCTCAGGAAAATCAAAGTGATAAATATTTTCGCCCACCATGTCTGTTCCGATGTTTACAGCGTCTGTTTTCGCCAAATATTCTGTTAAATCGGTATACACCACATTGATTCTAGCAAAAGAACCTTTGGTCGACTGAATTACTTTTGGATTGTACACATCTACGGTATCTTGACTGCAAATCACCTGCTCTATTCCGAACCAATCTGCCAATCTGATGATGGTTCCCAGATTTCCCGGGTCTTGAATTCCGTCTAAAATAATCTGAATTTTCTGTTGCTCTAGCATTTCAGGAGAAGGCAATTCTACTACCGCTACAGAATCTTTTGGTGTTTGCAGAAAACTAATTTTCTTCAGTTCACGTTCTGTAATCGGATGAATCTCTGTTTCGGGGAAGGATAAATCTTCAGGTTGAATAGAAAAAATTTCTTGAATTTTGTAAGAAGAATGTTTCAACTCTTGGATTATTTTGTTACCTTCAACCAAAAACAAATTGTATTTTTGTCTGAACTTCTTTTTGTCCAGAGATTGAAAAACTTTTATTTTATGAGCAGTAAGCATTTTTTTAAATATTTTCAAAAATACCACATATTTTTATCTTTTGCAATCCTCGTTTGGTTTCTTTACGCTTGTAACAGTACCAAGAAAGTTCCGAATGGTGAGTATCTATTGACCAAAAATAATTTTGAATATGTAGACCGAAAAGATTTCGATGAAGAAATCCCGAATTTTGTCAGTCAAAAACCCAATAAAAAAGACCTCTATTTGTTCCCTACTCGTTTATGGATTTATAACATGGCGAATGCGAAATATGACAGCATTCTAAACGAGTATCAAACATTTCCAAGACAAATGAGAAACCAAAAACTGAGAGATTCTCTTTATGTGAAATACAATCACCCAGAATTGAAGGGCAATAGTTTGTTTTGGAATAGAGTTTGGCATTCTTTAGGGAAACCTCCTATTATTTTAGAGCAAGGAAAAACCGAAACCAGTGCTAATTCCATTAAAAAATTCTTGGTATATAAAGGATTCTGGGACGCTCATGTGGATTTTTCTCACAAACTCGATTCGGCGGCAAAAAAAGCGCAAGCCAATTATAAAATCACGTACAAAGATCCTACTTATATCAACGGATATTACTACAATATTCCCTACGAAAACATCCGAAATATTTACGAAGAAAAAATTACAGAATCTAAAGTAAAATCAGGAGCTATTCTAGACCAAGAAAAATTAGAAGACGAGGTCAAAAGAATTACCGAAATCATGCAAGAAAAAGGCTTTTACAGCTTCAATAGAGATGGTGGCGAAATTTATTTTACGGCAGACACTTTGCAAAGCAGAAAGCAAGTTCCACTCACCATGGATATTTTGAAAGACACGCTGAAAACACCTTACAAACAATACACCATTGGCAACGTAGAAATTCAATATTTAGAAAAAATCACAGATAAGCCAGAGCTAGATACGGTTTATAAAGATGCTAAAATTAAAAGAATAGATGAACAATATAAATTAAAAGCACTTTGGAGACCGATTACGTTGAAAAAAGGTGAAATTTACAACCAAAAAAATCTTGATCTTACCAAAAGAAACTTCATTGCCCTTAATAATTTCAGTATTGCGAGCTATGAAGCATCACCAGATCAATACAGCAATCCGAATGATACAATTATCAATGTAAAATACAAACTCATTCCGTTACCGAAATACAATTTTAAAACGGCTCTCGATTTACATTATTCTCAAATTTTGAACTTCGGGTTTTCTCCTTCTGCGGAATTGACGGCAAGAAATGTTTTTGGTGGCGCCGAAAACTTTACGGGAAGTGTTTCTGGAACCTTTGGTACGGTTTACGATGAGAAACATCCAAACGCATTGTTCAACGCTTCTGAATATTCCCTTCAATTTGGGTTAAATTTCCCTAGATTGCTCTTGCCATTTAACACCGAAAAATTTGTCCCGAATAAATATTCTCCTGTTTCTACAGTGAATTTAGGAGCTTCGGTACAGAATAATATTGGAATGGACAGAATCAACGTGAACGCTGGATTGAATTATTTCATCACCGTGAATGAAGTAATTTCTCATCGATTATCTGTTTTTAACACACAGTTTTCATTTACTCGAAATAAGGATAAATATTATGATTTATTCTCAACGGAAGGTGGATTCAAAACCAAAATTTTTAATCTTTATGACCTCTATAATCCGGGTGCTATCAATTTAGACACCGAAGCCAAATCTAGATTATTGCTCAATGATACAGGTTTTGCGAATAGTCTTTCGCCAACTGGTTTAGATTTATTGCTCAATTTCAGACAGTCAACCATTAAAAAAGACCGATTGACCCAAGACGTTCTCATCAATTCTTTGGCTTACAACTATATCTACAATGAAATCGGGAAAAAAGGCTATCAAAACCCATTCTTTTTGGATGCTAAAGTAGAATTGGCTGGGAATTTATTGAGTATTTTCAGTAAAAACAATACGGATTCTGGGGTTTTGACCAACAGCAAAACCATTTTCGGCATTCCGATTTCTCAGTTTGTGAAATTCGATATTGATGCGAGAAAATATTTTACTTTCAAAAACAAATCACAGTTTATTGTAAGACAATTTATTGGTGTAGGAATTCCTTATGGAAATTCTAGCAATATGCCATTTATCCGTTCTTATTTCAATGGCGGAAGTAATGACATCAGAGCTTGGATTGCTTTTGGTGGATTAGGTCCTGCAGACACACAAATCGACCAAAAAGTGAGAGCTTATATGATGGATAACGTAAAATTGACCACCAATATAGAATACCGATATCCATTTAATGAAATGTTTGAAGGCGCTGTCTTTGCAGATGCTGGAAACATTTGGAGCACTAAAGATTCTGGTATTGGTGATGAATTTAAGTTCAATAAATTTATTTCTCAAATGGGATTGGGTTCTGGTTTCGGGTTGAGAATGCATGTAGCCTACATTACCGTAAGAATAGATTTAGCCTACAAATTACACGACCCAAATCAGCCAAAAGGCGAAAGATGGGTTTTTGACAAAATAAAACCATTTAAACCAACTTTCAACTTCTCAATTGGTTATCCTTTCTAAAAAAACAAATATGAAGAAAAATTTAATCGTTCTTGCACTGCTTAACAGTATTTTCTTATTTTCACAAGAAAGAAATCTTAGAAATATTCAGCAACTGACTGATGGTGGAGATAATGCCGAAGCGTATTTCTCTCCCAATGGAAAATTCCTGACCATGCAAGTCACCAATAAAAATTTGGGAGCAGAATGTGACCAGATTTTTGCCTATGATTTATCGAAGGATTATTCTAAAAAATCTGATAATTTACAATTAATTTCTACAGGAAAAGGAAGAACTACTTGCTCTTTCTTTATGCCAGATAACCAACATATTCTCTACGCTTCTACACATGAAGCGAGCAGTGCTTGTCCAGCTCCACCTGTTTCTAAAGACGGAAAATATCTTTGGGCAATTTATCCAGAATTTGACATTTATATGGCAGATTTAAGTGGTAAAATTGTCAAAAAATTAACAGATGTTCCTGGTTATGATGCAGAAGCGGTGGTTTCTCCAGATGGTAAAAAAGTTGTTTTCACTTCTACCAGAACTGGCGATTTAGAACTTTGGACGATGGATATTGATGGGAAAAACTTGAAACAACTTACCTTCGGTTTAGGTTATGATGGTGGTGCGTTTTTCTCTCATGATTCTAAAAAAATTGTATTCCGTGCTTCTCGACCAAAAACCGATGCTGAAATTAAAGAGTACAAAGATTATTTGGCTCAAAATCTCGTTGCTCCTACCAATATGGAAATCTACACCATCAATGCTGATGGAACAGATTTAAGACAAATTACGCATCTTGGAAAAGCGAATTGGGCGCCATATTTCACTCCAAATGATAAGAAAATTATTTTTTCAAGTAATCATCATTCCACGAGAGGTTATGATTTCCAGTTGTACACCATAGATTTAGAAGGAAAAAATCTGAAACAAATTACCTACGAAAGTGAATTTAATGCGTTCCCGATGTTTTCCAAAGACGGGAAAAAATTGGTTTTCAGCAGCAATAGAAATCAGTCGAAGCCGAGAGAAACCAATGTTTTCATCGCAGATTGGGTAGACACAGACGAAGCTGAAAATGTGAACGAAACTCAACTTAAAAATCATCTTACTTATCTTGCCAGTGACGAATTGCAAGGCAGATTGGCAGGAAGTGAAGGCGAGCAAAAAGCGGCCAATTATATTCAGAAATATTTTAAAAAATTAGGCCTTAAAACCCATTTACAACCTTTTGAATATTCCATTAAACTCAATCCACACGATGAAAATTCTTCTACTCCAAGTAAAGGAACCAACGTCATTGGATATTTAGACAATAAAGCCTCTAAAACGATTGTCATTGGCGCGCATTACGACCATTTAGGATTAAACCAACATCATCAATCTACGCTGATGAATTCTGACGGACAAATTCACAATGGTGCAGATGATAACGCTTCTGGTGTTTCAGCAGTGATGGAATTGGCGAGAATTTTTGCCAAAAATAAGACTCAAGAAAAAGTAAATTATGTTTTTGCGCTTTTCTCTGCTGAAGAAGACGGACTGATTGGCTCTAAAAAATTTGCCGAAAATGTAAAATCTCAATATCCAAATGTAGTCACCATGATTAATATGGATATGGTAGGAAGATTAGACAAAGATAAAAACCTTACGGTAGGAGGTGTAGGTTCCTCTCCTGTTTTCCCAGATTTGGTGAAAAAAGTGAAACCTGCAGGTTATAATATTACGTTGGATGAATCTGGAATTGGACCTTCTGACCACACCAGTTTTTACCTGAAAGATATTCCTGTTTTATTCTTATTTACGGGAACGCATGCTGACTATCACAAACCAAGTGATGACAGTGATAAAATAAATTTCGATGGCGTAAAAACCATAACCAACTATGTATTTGGCATTGCGAACGAAGTTTCTCAAAAATCTGAAGTTCCGTTTACGAAGACCAAAACCACTTCTACCAAATCTGTCCCAAAATACAAAGTAACACTAGGAATTATGCCAAGTTATGCCGATTCTAAAGATGGTTTGCACATTGACGGAGTTACTGATAACAGACCTGCTGCACTTGCAGGAATTCAGTCTGGAGACATTCTTACCCAAATTGGAGATTGCAAAATTACAGAAGTTTATTCTTATATGGACTGTTTATCAAAACTCAATGCAGGAGACGAAAAAGACGTTACCGTGATTAGAAATGGAGAAACGAAAGTTTTTAAGGTGAAGTTCTGAGACTTAGTCTCATCTATTTAAGGATGAAAAAAAATATTTACCTCAATCCTATAGAATTTCTAGAAAAATCATAAAACAAAAAACACGCTTCAAAAAGCGAGTTTTTTTTATACAATTTCAGAATATTTAATACATAAACGCAAGCCAGTAAAGTTTTAAAAAATTATTGGCATTATGATATTATTCCTTATTTCTATATTCTAACGGAGTTATCCCTACTCTTTTTTTAAAATAAGAACCAAAAAATGAAGCATTAGGAAAATTAAGCTGATCTGCAATTTGACTTATGCTCATTTTAGAACCCCTTATTAATGCTTTAGAACTAATAATTACCATTTCTTCAATCCATTCTGAAGGAAGTTTTCCGCTGGCTAATAATACAGATTTCGAAAAATATTTAGGTGATAAATGAAGTTCATTGGCATAAAAATTCACTGTTCTATGTGTAGAAAAATTTTTAAGCAATAAAAAATAAAAAGATTTAAAAATCTGATTAAATCTGTTGGTTAATTCTTCTTCACTTTGATTTTCCAAGGCATTGAATAATTCTAGTGCCTTATAAATCATTACATGTACTAAATTCTTAATAATCTCTTTTTGATAAAGTGATTTATTATTATACTGAATGGCAATACTTCTGAATAGCGATTTAAAAAATTCAAAATCTTCTTCTGCAATATTAATGCAGGCTCTATCTTGTACCAAAGAAGACATAGATTCTATATCTTTTAACAACTGGAGATGTGATATAAAATCAACATTAAAAAAAGAAAACTCAAAATATAAAGAATCTAAACCATCTAAAACTTCTACTATACTGTTGGGCGGAAGAATAATCAGTGAATTTATAGAAATTTTATATTTTTTTAAATTAATATTAACTACTCCTTTTCCTGCAGTACAAATACCTATAGCTATATCTTTAACAATGTGAGGATATGAAAAATCATACTGAAACTCATTAATCAAACTAGACATTCTAGACACTGAAATGTTTGGAATACCAGTATACACTTTTTCTTCTTTTCCTAGCTGTTCAAGTGTTATTGCTGTGATTTGTCTTGTATTGCTCATAAATTTCTTTTAAAATGAAATTTCAGTAAATATAATTAAAAAAACTCCTTATTGAACATTTTTAGCGAAAACTTAATCTTTCTTTTACCATAATTTATTCTGAATTTTATAACTCAAATTTAGGACAAACACATAAAATAAAAATTGAAATCAAGAAAAAAAATAGAAAATATAGCAACCAATTATTTTTTGAATCATAAAACAAAAATTTAACTACTGTTACCCCATAAAATATAGTTTTACAAAATCACGCTAAAAATACATTTAATCTATAAATTTTAAAAAAAATGAAAACAATACAAGAAAAACCAATTTTGGTGAAAATTGCTTATCAATTATTAAAAGATCAACAAAGTTTAGATGATTTAGTTGTTCAATTCTCTCCTGGGAAAGCTGAAGTAAAAGAAAAGTTCCAAAATTTAAAACATAATCTGAAAGATAATCTTCACGATTTTCAGGTAAAACTAGATACAGAAATTGAGGAAGAAATCAATGAGGTTATAGACTCTATAATGATCTTAGACCATCAGTTAAATGAAGCAGAGGCTAATACCAAAGAAGAATTTCTAACTCAAAAAAAAAATATTCTGGAAAAAATAGAAGTCGTTAAAGTTCAAATCAAAAACAATCCAAATGTTCTTAAAGTAGAAGACTATTTTACCAACACTCTACAAAATGCTAAAATAAGAATGGTAATTCTAGAAAAAAATCTTGACAATAAAAAGACAGCAATTACAGAAGAATATCATCATGAAATGAATTTAGCAAAAGAGAGAATAAACGCTATGATTTCAAGAATAAACAAAATGGAAGAAGACACCTCTCATAAATGGGATAATTTTAGTGACGAATTGACAATTTCTTATGAACACTTAAGAAAAGCAATTAATGCTTTGTAAAAAATAAAATTTAACACCATAAATAGATAATATCATGAAAAAAATAAAAATTTTCGCAATTATAGGTTTAATAGCTACTATATCATTCTTAAATAGTTGCGGAAACAAATCTAAAGAGCATACAGAAGAAGCCAAAAAAAATATTAAAGAAGCAAACAAAGAGTTGAAGGAAGCTACAAAAGATGCTTCAGAAGAAATAAAAACAAAAGCTACAACAGATTGGCAAAAATTTAAATTAGAATCAGAAATCGAAATTGCCAAATTGAAAAAACAATCAAACGATTTAAAAGTTAAGATTGAAAAAATATCTGGCAAAGAAAGAGAAAGACTAAACATACAATTTTCTAAATTAAATCAAAAAATTGATGAACAACAGAATAAATTAGATAAAAAAAATGCTGAAATCGAAAAGGATATTTCACAAATAAATGACAGTATTACAATTAATATGGAAGAATTCAAAAGCGAATTTAAACATGATAACAAAGAGCTTTCTGACGCTTTAAAAGATTTTTTTAAAGACAATGTGAAATAACTTGATCATTATTAATATCAATTACTATTAATTCCAGATACAAAAAAAGCATCTGGAATTTTTATTTTTAAACAGTTCCAAAGCTTTCTTGTCAAAAAAATTAAAAACAATGAATCTATAGTTAGAAATCTACTTCAAAAAATAATATAATCAGATATAACCCATAAACACTATTTTCTAGATTCACTAATTAGATTTCAATTTTATTATCCAAAGTTTACTTTATGTATTGTGTTTAGCAATCAACAAAATATAAAAAGCGACATATTGAACATTTTTACCGAAGATATAACCTTTCACGAGCAATTTTTTAAACAGAACTTTGCAAACTTAAATTTTATAAAAACTTAAAAAATATGAAAAACTTAAGATTTGTAAATTTTGCACTTATAAGTACACTCTCTTTAATTACACTTACATCTTGTAAGAAAAAAACCGTAGAGTACAGCATCTTGAAAACTGCAAAAGTTAGAGTATTAGAAGTTGATAAAACCTCTTCAAACATTCCACAAGAATATATAGGTTCTGTAGAAAGTAGCAACACTACTGATGTGAGTTTTATTACCACCGGAACTATAAACAGAATGAATTTTTCTGAAGGTCAAAATGTTTCAAAAGGTCAACTTATGGCATCACTTAATACTACAACGTTACAAAATACACATAGCGCATCAGTTTTTGCTCTGAAACAGGCTCAAGATGCTTATAATAGGTTAAACAACATGTATCAAAGTCAGAGTTTGCCAGAAATCAAGCTAATTGATATAAAAACCAAACTGGAAGAAGCAAAGGCTACAGAAATAATCACCAGAAAAGCTCTTAGCGATTCTTATCTTTATGCACCAGTATCTGGTGTAATCAGTAAAAAATATTTTGAAAACGGAATGAACGTAACTTTAGGCGTCCCTGTTTATACCATAATGAATCTGAACAGTGTAAAAATAAAAATTCCTATTCCCGAAGGTGAAATTTCCCAAGTTCAAAGAGGTGATTTTGTAGATATTAAGGTTTCAGCTCTTGACAATAAAACATACAGAGGTCAGGTTATTGAAAAAGGTGTTGCTGCTAATCCTATTTCTCATACTTATGACATTAATGTAAAAATAGACAATCCCAATGCTAGATTAATGCCTGGAATGGTGGTAAAAGCTTATCTAAATTCCAATTCTCAGGAAAATTTTCAGAATTTTTTTATTCCAATTCAATATGTATTGGTAGATTATCCTGACAAAAGATATGTTTGGGTGGTAGATAAAAACAATATTGCACAGAGAAAAGAAGTTACACTGGGTATTTTATCTGGCAATAATGTTGAAATAATAAGTGGCATAAATTCTAAAGACAGAATTATTACAGATGGTTTCCAAAACATTAGTATTGGCAGCAAGGTTGAAATCATTAAATAATAACCTTTACATAAAAAAATCCCACAAAAAATGAATAAAGATAACAATCTCATAGCTCTGGCTATGAAATACAATAAAATTGTACTTCTTATAATATCTGTTTTGGTAATATTTGGAGTATTTGCACTCTTTAAAATGCCAAAACAAGAATTCCCCACCTTTACCATAAGACAGGGAGTAGTAGTAGGTGTATATCCTGGTGCAACTTCACAGGAAGTTGAAGAACAGGTTACAAAACCTTTAGAAAATTTTTTATTTACTTTTAAAGAAGTAAAAAAAAGTAAAACCTACTCACAATCTAAAGACGGAATTGTTTATGTATTTGTAGCACTCAACGACGATGTAAATAATAAAGATGAAGTTTGGTCTAAAATAAAACACGGCTTGCTAGGTTTCAGGGCACAACTTCCTTCTGGAGTTCTCGCACTCATTGCAAATGATGATTTTGGCGATACTTCTGCTCTACTTATTTCTCTAGAATCTGATACCAAAACTTACAGACAACTTCGCACTTATATGGAAGATCTAGAAGGCAGGTTAAGAACTGTAGAATCGGTTTCTAATCTTAGAAGATATGGAGATCAAAATGAACAAATAAGCATCTATGTAGATAAAGAAAAAATTGCAAGTTATGGCTTAAATCTGTATAGTTTATATCAAGCACTCATTACAAAAGGGATGATTGGTCCATCTGGAAATATTGATAATACCGAACTGAAAATTCCTATTCATTTAAAAAGACCTTATAATTCAGAATATGATATTCAGGAGCAAATTATTTATTCTGGTCCTGATGGTGGACAAATTAGACTTAAAGATGTAGGAAAAGTAGTAAGAGAATACCCAAAAATGAGTAGCTATACGCTTAACAATAATAAAAAATGTCTCATTTTATCTACAGAAATGAGAAATGGTTATAATATAGTAGATTATGGGGATAAGGTAGATGAAGTTATAAAAGAATTTGAAAAAACACTTCCTTCTGATGTAAAAATATTCAGAATTGCTGATCAACCGCAAGTAGTAGATGCATCTGTAAAAAGTTTTCTTGAAGAATTGGGAATTGCAATTCTAGCAGTAATTTTGGTAACTGTTGTGCTTTTGCCTTTACGTGTTGCTGGTGTTGCAGCATCTACTATTCCTATCAGTATTTTTATAACCTTGGGTATAATGTTTGCCACAGGAATTGAACTTAATACTGTTACACTTGCAGCGTTAATAGTAGTTTTAGGAATGATTGTAGATAATTCTATTGTAATTCTTGATAGTTATTTAGAGAAATTAGAAGATGGTGTGCCTAGAAAAGAAGCAGCCTTAGACAGTGCTATAGAATATTTTAAAGCTGTTTTATCTGCAACATTAGCAATTGGAGTTGCTTTCTTTCCACTATTAATTACTTTAGTTGGACAAATGCAGGATTTTGTAAAAGCATTTCCATGGACAGTTTTATTAAGTTTGAGCATTTCACTAGCAGTTGCTGTTCTTTTTGTTCCCTTTTTACAGTATATTTTCATTAAAAATGGATTGCATAATCCAGAAGAAAATAAAGAGGAAAAGAAAAAATTATCAGTTTTAGATTTATTTCAAAATTTATATAATAAAACGCTGGAACAGGTTTTTAAATTCCCTGTATTCTCATTAGTTATTGGAATAATAGCTGCAATTGGTGGCATTGCTTTATTCTTTAGTCTTCCTATAAAACTTATGCCAATTGCAGAACGCAATCAATTTGCTATAGAAATTTATTTACCAGAAGGCAGTTCCTTAGACAAAACAAGAGATGTAGCACTAGATTTACAAAAAAAACTACAAAAAGACAGTCGTATTAAATCACTTACTTTATTTATGGGTAGTGGTTCGCCACGTTTTCAGACTACTTATGCACCAAAAATAGGGGGTTCTAATTTTGCTCAGTTTATAGTGAATACAGAATCACCAAAAGCTACTGTAGCTATTCTTGAAGAAAACAGCACAAAAATGGCATATTATTACCCAAATGCTTTTATTAAATTTAAACAACTGAGTTATCAAAATGCAGAATCAGATGTTGAAATAAGACTTCAAGGCAATAATATTTCAGATTTAAAATATACATCAGAACGTCTTAAGGCGGAAATTAAAAAATTAAAAACACCGCTTAGAATACATACAAATTATGAAAATGTTTTACCAGATGTAAGTGTAGCATTAGATCCTGTAGAATCAAATCGTTTGGGAATTAATGAAGGATTATTGGGAGTTACACTAGCTTCAAGATTTGGAGGAATACCATTAACCACAATTTGGGAAAATGACTATAAGGTTCCAGTAGTATTAAAGTCAAACATTAGTGGCGACAAACTTACAGCAAGTGATGTAGAAAATGAATATGTTACTGGTTTATATTCTCCCGCTGTTCCTTTAAGACAAATTGCAAAAGTAACTACAGAATGGAAAGAAGGACAAATTGTTAGAAGAAACGGCATAAGAACACTTTCTTTATATGTAGATCTTAGAAGAGGCGAAGTAGTAAGTGTTACCCAAAAAGAAGTTGAAAAAATAGTTGAAAAAATGTCTAATGAAATAGCCTCTAAAAATATTAAAGTAAGTTATGGAGGTGTAAAGGAAGATGTAAATGAAACTCTTCCTGATATTATTACAGGTGGTTTAATTTCGGTGGCTATTATCTTTTTTATTCTTTTATTTCATTTCAAAAGCGTAAAACTCGCTTCTTTAGTTTTTGCATCCACAGGATTTTCTATATTAGGAGCAGCTCTAGGACTTAAAATTATGAATCAAGAATTTAGTGTAACCGCAGTTTTGGGGATAATAAGCCTTATAGGAATTATTGTACGTAACGGTATTATTATGTATGATTATATAATAGAATTAAGGGAAAAACGAGGTTTTTCTGTTATAGATGCCTGTATAGAAGCAGGAAAAAGAAGAATGCGCCCTATTTTATTAACTTGTTTAGCCGCTTCTATGGGTGTAATTCCTATGATAATAAGCAACAGTCCGTTATGGTCACCTATGGCATCTATCATTTTCTTTGGAACTCTAATTTCTATGGTTTTTATATTAATAATGTTACCACTTATGTATTGGTATGCATATAAAAATGAAGATACAGTATCAAAAGAAGAAGTTGCAGCAGCAATTGGAAATCTTATTTAAAAATCTAATCCTAAATACACATGAATTATAAAATAGCATTCAGTTTAATTTTACTTCCTTTCTATATTACAGTTTCTGCGCAAACTTATACGCTAGAACAAATAAAGGAGAAAGCAATTAATCAAAATTATAAAAATAAAAATTCTAAAATAGAAATTGAAGAGGCAAAAGCTCAGAAAAAAGAAGCCGAAATGAACTATTATCCTAAAGTAAATGCAACGCTTTTTGGGATGAAAACCATAGATCCTTTATTTAAATATTCTGTTCAGGGTGGTAATTTGCCTGTTTATGATGGCAATCCAGCTAATCTTCAAACTGCAACTCAGTTTGCGTATTTCCCAGGTATTAATTTAGAATTGCTTAATCAACTTGGCGTTGCCTCTGCCAATGTTACACAAACCGTTTATGCTGGAAACAGAATAAAAACGGGTAACGAACTGGCAAAATTAAACATAGATGTTAAAGAAAAACAACAAAAACTTGCACAAAAAGAAGTTCTTCTAAAAACCGAAAAAGAATATTGGCAGGTTATTACTTTACAAGAAAAATTAAAAACAGTAGAGAGTTATGAAAACTTTCTTAAAAAACTTCACAAAGAAGTGAGTGATGCTAAGAAAAACGGTCTCGCCATAAGAAATGATGTTCTGAAAATTGAAATAAAAATAAGCGAACTAAAAGTGAACAGAACACAACTGGAAAACGGAATTATGCTGGCAACCAAACAACTTGCCCAAACTACAGGTATTGAATATAATCCTAACATTCATTTAACAGGAGATTTAAATTACACTGTACCTTCTAGCACATTTTATGTAGATAAAGAAAGCGTTCTCCCGAATCGTGAAGAAATACAACTTCTTGAGAAATCTATAGAAGCTACAAAACTTCAGACAAAACTGAAAAAAGGCGAATCTCTGCCTTCTGTAGCAGTAGGTTTAAGCGCTTTTTATTTAGATCTTTTTGAAAAAAATATGGATGGTAAATTAAATGGAATGGTTTTTGGCACCGTCTCTGTACCAATTTCTAATTTTTGGGAAGATAAACACAAATTAAAACAGCTAAAACTGAAAGAAGAATTAGCAGAAAACGCTTTAAAAGAAAATTCAGAACTGCTTTATCTACAAATAGATAAAGCATGGACAGACCTTAAAGAAGCCGAAAATAAAATAAAACTTTACGAAGAAACATTGGTGCAAACCAAAGAAAACCTAAGAGTAGAACAACAAAGTTACAAAAACGGTCTTTCTTTACTTTCAGATGTTTTACAAGCACAAACCCAAGTAAATGAAACCGAAGAAAAACTTATTGAAGCAAAAAGCGATTATATAAAAGCAACCAACAATTACCTTATTGTTACAGGAAGATAGTTTTATTCATAATATAAAACCACAAAAAAACTCGCTTTTCAGCGAGTTTTTTTATTTATACAATTGTCTAGTCCTGAAATAGCGATACACAAAAAAAACATCGTTATGAAAGAACATCAAGAACCGCTTTATATAAAGCGAACACAGAAAGATTACAGCTTAAGCCTAAAGCTTCAAATCGTGAAAGATATTGAAGAAGGAAAACTAGGAATTACCGATTGCAAGAATAAGTACGGCATTCAATCCCGTTCTACCGTAGTGAGTTGGTTAAGAAAATATGGTAACTTTGATTGGGAAAACCAAATACCAACCAATATGTCTAAAACACCAGAACAACGCATTATGGAATTAGAGGCCGAAGTCAAACTGCTTCAAAAACAGAAAGCATTTTTAGAAAAACAAGCTTATGTTGCAGATAAAAAGGCAATAATTTTTGACATGATGATTAACCTTGCAGAAAAAGAATATCAAATAGATATTAGAAAAAACTTACCACCCGAACAATTGACTACTTCCGCAGAAAAGAAGAAAAAACTTTAACATTCACCTGTGGATTGTTTGGGATCAATAGACAAATCTATTATAGAAGTACAAAACGAAGTAGAACTAGTAAAAATAAAGCAGAACAAGTGGTGGAATTAGTGGAGAATATCCGCATGAAGATGCCAAAAATTGGAGGAAGAAAACTATATTTTATGTTGAATGAACCTTTAAAAACACTAAAAATCGGAAGGGATAAATTTTTTAACATACTTAAAGCCAATCATTTATTGATCACTCCAAAAAGGAGCTATCACATCACCACCAACTCTCATCATCGCTTTAGAAAACATAAAAATTTGGTATTAGACTATCAAATTACCAAACCCAACCAAGTCTGGGTAGCAGATATTACCTACATTGGAAATAGAAAAAACCCAAGTTATTTAAGTTTAATAACTGATGCGTATTCTAAGAAAATTGTGGGGCATTATGTTGCCGAAAACTTAACAACAGAAGGAAATTTATTGGCATTAAAGAAAGCCATCAATACTACTGAATTGAAAGAACTCTCTTTAATTCATCATTCAGACAGAGGACTACAATATTGCAGTGATGAGTATCAAAAAATTTTAGAAAAAAACAACATTAGTTGTAGTATGACACAAAACTCTGACCCTTATGAAAATGCGGTTGCAGAAAGAATAAATGGAATTTTAAAACAAGAATTTAATATTGATAAATTTGATGTTGAAACAAAAATTAAAAGAAAGATAGTAGAAGAATCTATTGAAATTTATAATGAATTAAGACCTCATTTTTCTAATCATTATCTTACTCCAAACCAAATGCACAAACAAGAAAAATTAAAAATCAAAACCTATAAAAACAAAAACCAAAGCAAAAACGTTTTTGCTTTGGTTTAATTATTTATTTTTGTCCTATAATCTGTATCGGTTTTTTAGGACTAGTCA
>Ga0209599_10000667_pt1 | contig 20587 bp, 17 predicted proteins | sample Shrwel_input2_FT_FD_187534 | JGI IMG/M metagenome (GOLD analysis project Ga0209599, IMG submission 187534) | Subsurface microbial communities from deep shales in Ohio, USA - Utica-3 well 1 S input2 FT (SPAdes) (version 2) ... | reverse complement strand
CTTTTTTAACCTGAGTAATGCTTAGTTGAGATTGAATTTAAGATTCAGGTGTGTAGTCTTGAATGACTTCAAGCGCAGCCCGAAATGCTTCTTGAGTAGCTGGCGCACCGCAATACGGTAAGCTATGTAATAAAACTTCCTGAATTTCTTCGATACTTGCCCCATTGTTTAAAGCTCCACGAATATGACCTTTGAGTTCGGTTGGGCTTTTGAGTGCAGTCAAAAATGCAATAGTAATTAGCGAGCGATATTTACGAGGCAATACGCCTTCACGTTGCCATGTAGAACCCCAAGCATGTTCATTAATCCAGTTCTGTAAAGGCTCAGTGAAAGGCACAGTATTATCCTGTGCTCGTTTTACGAATGATTCACCCATCACTTCGGTACGTACTTTAAGTCCATTTTCATAATCTTGTTTTGACATATTTTACTCTTATAGCAGCGGAAAAGATTGGATTTGCCCATCCTTAGCGACTTATCCTAATTCAATCATTATTTAAGATAAAGTCATTCTGGTTGACTGTGATGTCCTTGATTTGAATAGATGAAATTATTTTTGATATATACGCTGGATAGCAGTTTATTGATTCAATTTTTGAAGTAGTAATGTTATGTAGTTTCAGCATCGATACTAAATTGTTGAGGGTTCTATACAGGTGAATAAAAATCAGAGCGACGCCAAATATACGCAAGATTTAACTCTTATTCAGGATATTCATAAAGGGTTCCAATAATCAATTCATACCTTAAATCAATGACAAGACATCAATTGATGCCTTGTCCTTTTAGTTCTTTCTATTTTTTATTACTGATTAAAAACCGACCACACCCTTAAAGAAAACGTTTTTAAGTATGGCATCCTCAGTCAAATGTTTGGCGTTTGGAGCTAAGCAGGAAAGTAAAAACACACATAGAGTGTGATATGAAAATAAAAAATCCAGGATGGATTCATGAACTCTGTAGTAAGCAATAGAATATTAGTATTAGCAATAGCTTCAATTTGTACAAGTGCATTACATGCTGCTGCATTTGATAAAACAGGCCAATCAGTCTCAGCATTTTTACAACCTGGAAATTACTTTGAAGCCAGTTTAGGTGTGACAGATACAGATTTAAAAGGAGTAGAATCTGGTACTAATCCTTCACATCAGTCAATTTCTGATATTGCCAATACAGATTATAGGACTACTGCGACTTTAAAATTGCAGTTGGCACCGCAGTATTCATTTGGGTTGCTTTATGATCAGCCTTTTGGTGCTGACACTGAATATTCTGGTGTAAATGGCTTTGTCGCAACGCCAAAAGACACGGTTATGTTACCCAGCATTACAACCACAGGGCTTACAAATGCTACTTCTGGTCAAGTGCCTACAGGAAATGCAAAATCAGAATTTGATATTCAAAGTCTCAGCTTTATTGCAGGATATCAGCCTAATAAAAACTGGAATATTTTTGCAGGCCCTGTTTATCAAACCTTCAAAAGTCAGGTCAATTTAAGAGGCAATGTATTTAGTCTTTATAATGGCTATGACTTTCAAACTAAAACTGTGGGCGATTGGGGCTGGTTAGCTGGACTGGCTTATCAAATTCCTGAAAAGGCAGTTAAAGTTTCACTTACCTATAGGTCTGCCATTACCCACAAAGTAAACGCAACTGAAAATGCGCCGTTAATTGATATGTTAACGACTCAGCAAGGACGCGATTTAGTTAGCCAACATCTCGACTATATGATTTCTATCGGGCAGATGACCGAGCAAAAGAAAAATTATTTAAATCATATTATTTCAGAGTTACCTAATGGTGAAGGCTCTGGCACAACCAAATTTAAATCTCCAGACTCAGTGAATTTAGAGTTTCAAACAGGTTTACGTCAGGGAACTTTATTGTTCGGGAGTTTACGTTGGGTAAATTGGAGTGAATTGGCGCTACAACCTTACCGTTTTGGTGAAATCTCAAAAATTGTTGGAGTGTTATCAACACCAAGTCGTCCGGAAGGTTTTAATTTGGTTCGTTATGACAATGACCAATGGACTATAAATTTAGGATTAGGACAACGTTTTTCACCTAAATTGTCAGGCTCCTTGTCAGTAGGATGGGACTCTGGTGTCGGTGATAAAGTTTCAACGGGGGGCCCCACCAATGGATATTACAATATAGGACTTGGTGCTCAATATAGCCCAACATCGCAATACTTTATCGCTGGCACTGTTAAATATTATTGGTTAGGTGATGCAAAAGGTCAGCTTGGGGCACAAGCTGGTAGTGACTACTACGTAAGCGAGTTTAAAGACAATCAGTCGATTGGATATGGGCTCAAAATTGGTTATAAATTTTAAATAGCACAAAAAATTAAAAGGGAAGAGAAGAATGGATTCATTGGTGATTACCTTATTTTTACCTATAGCCTTGGCTATTATTATGGCAGGCATGGGTTTGGAATTAACCCTTAATGATTTTAAACGTGTTAGACAGCATCCCAAGGCTGTTTTTATTGCACTATTTTGCCAATTAGTACTTTTGGTGAGTATCGCTTTCATCATAGCCAAGATCTTGGCATTACCTGCAATGATTGCCGTTGGATTGATGTTACTAGCAGCTTCACCTGGTGGTCCAACTGCTAATTTATATAGCTATTTATATAAAGGGGATATTGCGCTCAATATTACTTTAACGGCCATAAATTCAGTCATTGCTGCTTTTACCTTACCGTTGATTGTTAACTTTTCCTTACAACATTTTGTTTCAAGTGAGCAAAATGTTGGTTTGCAATTCTCTAAAATCATTCAGGTATTCGTCATTATTTTAGTTCCTGTAATCATTGGAATGTTAATCAGACATTTTTCGCCGTATCTAGCAGAAAAATTAAATAAACCTGTTCGTTTTTTCGCGATTATATTTCTACTTTTTATTGTTTCACTTGCGATCGCCAAAGATTATCAAAAACTTCTCAACTATATTGGCTTAGTGGGCGGATCAACCTTGCTTTTCTGTATTTGTAGCCTTGCGATTGGATATTTGGTGCCTCGGTTATTTGGCATTAATAGCTTTCAAGCCAAAGCATGTGCTTTTGAAATAGGAATTCATAACAGTACCTTAGCGTTAACAATCGCTTTAACTGTTATGGCGAGTTCGGACGCAGCTATGCCGGCAGCCGTGTATTCAATCTTAATGTATGTAATGGCAACACTATTTGGTACATTATTGAATCGATTAGAAAAGAAAGATTTAGCTAAAAACAAAATAATTATTAACTAACTGCAAAGATTATTAAAACGGAGCTTTATTCATAATGAACAAATTTTTTAAAAACAGCCTATTTTTAGGGTTATCGACTTTGATTTCAGGTTATGGAACGGTCCTTCATGCAGAAGCAAGTCCAACAACTTTACCTGCCGTCTCACAAAAAGCGTTAACGATTATTGATGGGCAAACACAGTGGTTAAGTAAGGTTTATAAAGATATTCATGAGCACCCAGAATTGGGATTTATGGAAACGCGTACCTCTGCAATTGTCGCTAAAGAGCTTAAGTCATTAGGGTTTGATGTTAAAACAGGAATAGCCAAAACAGGTGTTGTTGGCATTTTAAAAAATGGTGATGGACCAACAGTCATGTACCGTGCTGACATGGATGCCAATGCTGTTCAAGAAGCCACTGGTTTACCTTATGCCAGTAAAGTGCGAGTAAAACTTGAGGATGGAACTGAAACACCTGTTGCACATATGTGTGGTCATGATGCACATGTGACATGGATGCTCAGCATGGCAAAGACCTTAGTGGCTTTAAAAAAGGAATGGAGCGGAACCATTATTTTAGTCGCACAACCTGCCGAAGAGCCGATAACGGGTGCAAAAGCAATGGTGACTGATGGTTTATGGACAAAATATAATTTACCAAAACCTAATTATTTCTTTGCAGTGCATACGACACCAGCACCTGTTGGTGTCGTTATTAATGCACCGGGGCCACGCATGGCGGGAACCGATCAGCTCGATGTTTTATTTAAAGGTGTTGGCGGACATGGGTCATTACCAATGTTAACCAAAAACCCAATTAGTATGGCGGCAAATGCAATAAATCAATATCAAACTATTATGGGTAATGCAGTTGATCCTCAAAAAGCGGCAGTTTTATCTATTGGCTCGATCCAAGCTGGAAATTCTAATAACGTGATTCCTCCTACTGCATTAGTCAAAATGAACTTACGTTGGTTTGATCCAAAAGTACGTGAAACTTTATTAAATAACATTAAGTTCATGAGTGAAGGTACAGCCGAAATGCAAGGTATAGGGAAAGATCAATTGCCTACTTTGACGTTTAAAGGTTCAAGTACGCCTGTAGTCAATAATAAAGAATTCTCTACGCGTTTAAATGGACCACTAAAAGCATTATTAGGCGACAAACAGGTCTTAACCGACTATCCGCCATTTATGGGGTCGGAAGATGTACATCATCTCTTAGGCGATCAAAAAGACATTCCTTTTAACTTCATGTTCATTGGTGTAGCAGATCCGCTTGTGTTTGCAAATGCAATAAAGCAAGGCAAACCTGCACCATATATTCCGCATAGCCCGAATTATGTTGTAGATTTAAAAGCCTTACCAGTCGGAGCTAAAGTCACTACGGTATCTATGCTTGAACTGTTAAATAAAAAATAAGAGGTTCTTAAAAAAAGATGCACATCGAGGCATCTTTTTTTATCTAAAAATTTTAGAAATTTAAGAATAAGACAGATGTTTTTCCCGATAATGTAGTGGTGATAAATCTGTCCAGCGTCGAAAAGCACGGGTAAAACTACTCACATCGGTAAAGCCAAGAATATAGGCAATTTCGGTAATATTGTGGCTTGAATTTTTGATATAAGACAAAGCGAGTTCGTGCCGTGTATTGTCGAGTAGTTCGCTATAAGAGGTCTTTTCTGCTGAAAGCTTGCGTTGCAGACTTCGTACACTTAAGCCTAAACTTTTTGCAACGTCTTGCTGTTGAAAATCACCTGTAGATAATTTTTCAATGAGTTTTACTTTCACACGAGCCAATATGTTTTCTTTATCAAACCGTGCGAGATAACGATTAATAATCTCATCATATTCTTGGGTGAGGCTAGGATTTCCACCGTCTAAAGGCTGCTCTATGGATGCCGTGTCAAACACAATCATGTCTTTAGGCGCATTAAACACAATCGGCGCTTTTAAAATACTCTGAAAAGTTTCCAGATCTTCTGGCTCGGGACGTCTCAGTTCAATGCGTAAGGGCGAGAAGGTTGAACCTTGTAACGCGCGACTTGAACGAATAAAAACAGAGATAAAAGCATCGATAGATTCGGGTTGAACTTCGTTGGGAACATGAATAACGAAATAATGATTTTTTCCCTCGCCATAAAACTCAAGTTCGGGAATATCGGTCACTATGCGGAAGTAACGAATAATTCTTAAAAACATTTCTTTCAGTGTGGTGCTGGTAATGAGTGAATGGCCCAACACATGAAATGTATTTTGGTTAACTTGGCTGGCAACTTTAAGGCCAAAACATGAGTCCTGAGTCGCTTGAACGGCTAATTTCCATAAATTCGCCGTTTGTTTTAATGAATATCGCGCATCTGGATCGTTTAGAGCCTGAAGATCTAAACCCGCTTGTTCTAATAAAGGTTGACTATCAACTCCTGTTTTTTCAAGCGCTTTTTGAATCGCTTTAACCCAGCTAGCCAGTGCCGTTGCTGTCTGTGGCATGCTATATCCTATAACTTGTGACTCATATTCCTCTGAAGAGTATAAAAGATTTAAAACTAAAAAATCTTTTGTTTGTTTTGAATCTTTTTATTTTGGCATCCATAGCCAATAGATTGGCGTTTCGAGCTAAGCGTACAAAGGTAGATATAAATAAAGTAGGAACATGAGAAAACTGAGGAATAACGGATGACCTACATAAATAAGAATCCTGCTGGAATGAGTGATAGCGAAAAAACGGAACACATTAAAAAAGTGGTCACAGCGGAAGGAGTGGCTTTACGAAAGCGCTATCCAATTTTAAACCATCAAAACGCAATAGGAGCGATGATTCTATTTGTTTCCCTTATTGGAATGGTTGCTACAGCAGTAATCTATATAAATCATCATCTTTCAGCTTGGTTCGTAATTCCAATTATTGCGTTTTTTTCATCCCTTACCCATGAGTTAGAACACGATCTCATTCACTGGATGTATTTTAGAAAAAAACCGTGGGCCCATCATTTAATGATGGGATTAGTGTGGTTAGCTCGCCCAAGTACAATTAACCCGTGGAAACGCCGTGAGCTTCATTTTAATCACCATAAAAATTCAGGCACTGAAGTTGATTTAGAAGAAAGAGCGCTAACCAATGGAGAGCAGTGGAGCATACGCCGTTTCTTTGCCATCGGTGACAATGGATTTGCAGTTTTGCTACGCATTATCGCTGCAAACAATTGGACTGTTAGAAAAGTTATCTTTAAACGTGCGTTCTTAGCTTATTTTCCACTTGGTATTATTCACTGGTCTCTTTGGTATATCTTCTTAGGCTTCCATGTAGTTGATATGGTTTCAAGCTTGGCAAATGCACCGATTGCTTGGTCGGCAAATACTTTAAATATCATGCATGTGATTAATATTTTGACTGTAGTTTGGATTGCACCAAATGTGCTGCGTACATTCTGTCTACACTTTGTGACCAGCAATATGCACTACTACGGTGATGTTGAATTAGGTAATGTGATTCAACAAACTCAGGTATTAACGCCGTGGTGGATGATGCCATTTCAACTGTTTTGCTTTAACTTTGGCTCAACGCATGCTATTCATCATTTTGTGGTGAAAGAACCATTTTACATTCGCCAAATGACTGCACCAGTTGCCCATAAAGTGATGCGTGATATGGGGGTCCGGTTTAACGATGTCGGTACTTTTAAAAGAGCAAATCGTTGGAATTTAGAGCATATACAAGAAACTAAATAGATAGATTTACACCCAGTATCGACGGTAAAACTCCGCTCGATACTGCTTAATATATTTGTAGAACTCATAAGAAAATATTAATTTTATAGTCTAATAAAATAATTTGTATTTTTAACAAAATCAATTTAAGCATGCAGTAAAGATATGAGAGAAAATTGTTTTGTGGATAACTTAAGACCTATCAACAATCAATCAACAAGTTCTTTAAATCTGCTACAATTGCCGCCAATTTTAAATTCTTTCGTACGCCATCTGTTCTTGCCTTAGTTTGCAGATACTAATGGGTACAATTTAGTGTAGATTTTTCTCATGTTTAAAGATGAATTAGCGGCGCAAGTTGCCCAACGACGCACATTTGCGATCATTTCCCACCCCGATGCGGGTAAAACCACCATGACAGAAAAACTGTTGTTATGGGGTAAAGCAATTCAGGTTGCAGGTATGGTAAAAAGCCGTAAATCTGACCGCGCTGCAACATCGGATTGGATGGAAATGGAAAAAGAGCGTGGGATTTCGATTACCACCTCGGTTATGCAGTTTCCTTATAAAAAGCACACCATTAACTTACTGGATACCCCAGGACATGAAGACTTCTCGGAAGATACCTATCGTACTCTAACCGCGGTTGACTCTGCACTGATGGTGATTGATGGTGCAAAAGGTGTCGAAGAACGTACCATTAAATTAATGGAAGTGTGTCGTATGCGCGATACACCGATCATTTCATTCGTAAACAAAATGGACCGTGAAATCCGTGAGCCTTTAGAATTACTTGATGAAATTGAAAGTGTCTTGAAGATTCGCTGTGTGCCAATCACTTGGCCTTTAGGCATGGGACGAGATTTCGCAGGTGTATATAACCTCATCGAAAATAAACTGTATGTCTATAAAGCGGGTTTTGGTTCAACCATTACTGATATTGAAGTCCGTGATGGATACGATTATCCAGATATTCGTGAGAAAGTGGGCGAATTAGCTTGGGCATCATTCGAAGAGTCGCTTGAGTTGGTTCAAATGGCGAATGAACCATTAGATCGTGAATTATTCTTACAAGGTAAGCAAACCCCGGTTTTATTTGGTACTGCACTAGGTAACTTTGCTGTTGATCATGTATTAGATGCATTTATCAATTGGGCACCAGAACCTAAAGCGCATCCAACTCAAGAACGTACAGTTGATGCAAACGAAGAAGGCTTCACTGGTTTTGTTTTTAAAATTCAAGCCAACATGGATCCGAAACATCGTGACCGTATTGCCTTTATGCGTATTTGTTCAGGAAAATATGAAAAAGGTTTAAAAATGAATCACGTGCGTATTGGTAAAGATGTACGCATCAGTGATGCTTTGACTTTCCTTGCAGGTGAGCGAGAGCAATTAGAAGAAGCTTGGCCAGGCGATATTATTGGTTTACATAACCACGGTACGATTCAAATTGGTGATACTTTTACCAGTGGTGAGAAATTACATTTTACAGGTATTCCTCACTTTGCGCCTGAAATGTTCCGCCGTGTACGTTTGCGTGATCCTTTGAAATCGAAGCAATTGCAAAAAGGTTTAAAAGAATTATCTGAAGAAGGCGCAACGCAGGTATTCATGCCACAAATTAGTAACGATCTGATTGTCGGTGCAGTCGGTGTGTTACAGTTCGATGTGGTCGCTTATCGCTTGAAAGAAGAATATAAAGTTGACTGTATCTATGAACCAGTGAGTGTGCATACCGTACGTTGGGTTCATTGTGATGATGAAAAGATTTTCAATGAATTTAAGAAAAAAGCACATGATCAATTATCAGTAGATGGTGGTGGTCATTTAACTTATCTTGCACCAAGCCGTGTAAATTTACAGTTAATGCAAGAGCGTTGGCCAGATATTCAGTTCCGTAACACACGAGAACACTAATATAGACAAAAACAGCTTCTAATTAGAGGCTGTTTTTAATTGAATAATCAAAAAATAAAGGATGATGTGATGAACACTGTAAAACCAATTTTTGCTATCAGTTTAATGATTGGAATGATGGCTTTAACAGCATGTGATCATCCTAAAAAGAATGAAACGGACTCTAAAGCTGCGCAGCAGACTGAAAAAATGGAGCAAGCAGAGGTTCTTCCTTATTTAAATATGCAAGAAACCAAAGCGAATTATGCTTTACCCTTTTGTGAAAAGAAAAACTGTATTGAACTCGATGTTCAAACCATTAAAACTCAAGATGAATGGCTGAATACTTGGATTGCAAAAAATCAGGCAAAAGTTATTCAGCAACAAATTGAGCAAAATAAGGATTTGACACTTCAGCAAGCCATCAATGCTTATGTGAAAAAGTCAGATGAATGGCAAGATAAATATTCTAAAAATAAAGCCTATGAATTACATGTAAATACACGCATTGCTTCGCAGCGTAATCAATATGTGTTGTTGCAAGTTGGACTTGATTCAAAACAAGAGGATATTGCGGTAAAAGATCGTTATTATTTTTTCGTAGCAGATCGTAAATTACAAAAGAATTTAACCGTACTCGATGTGATTCAAAAAAAACAGCAAAATGCTATGAATGATATTGTGCAAACACATTATCAACAATGGATCGAAAAACAATCATCAGAGGTAAAAAAACAAGTTCCTAAAAAATTGTATTGGGGACAAGCAGATTGGTTCTTTGATGGTGAAGGGGTTGGGTTACATTACCGCGCTAATGAAATTAGTAAAGATGCGCCACAGTTAGATATTTATTTAACAACCGAACAAACTAAACAAATGCTACAAGCAGAAGTCTACCAAAAGATGTTTTAAGCTTTTAAAGATTATATTTCTAAGTTTCGTATAGAAATTGCATGTGCTTATAGCGGATTTGCATGAAGTTAGATAGCATCTAAAAATAGTGTGTAATAACAACGGTTGTAACTTTCCAATGAAAACATTTTATAAATATAGTGTTCTTGCTTGTGCCATTCTCCTTGCTGCGTGCCAACCCAAGTCAGAGCCTAAAGATGTAGAAGATAAACCACAAGATACGCCTGTTGTGCAACAAGATGCGGAACCCGTTTTACGCGGTGAAACAATTAAATTGCCAGTGAATTTACCAGAATGTAAAGGCAATACTTGCCCAGAATTTTCAATTGAACGTTTACAAACGAATTTTCCATTTATTGATCAATTACTCGATCAGCAAATTTTAGACCAGTTAAGCAAAATGTTAGAAGTCGTTGATGCGGATAAAGATGTTGCATCGGCAGTAAAGGCAAATGAACAAAAACAAAGTTTAGATACACAAGCTCAACTATATGCAAACTCATTTATTAAAATTGATGAAGAGCTAAAAGCTTTAAGTAGTAGTCATCAAATCAGTTTGATGGTTAAGCCAAAAATATTACAGTCTAAAGGTGTATTGGCAACGGTAGTACTAAATAGCAGTAGTTATTTAGGTGGTGCACATGGTGCAACCGCCCAACGCTATTACAATTTTGATTTGAAGAATCAAAAGCAAGTGCAATTAACAGATTTGTTATTACCTAAGCAAAAAGCAAATTTAGATAAGCTCGCGCATGAAGCGTTTAAGAAGTGGATTGTAGATTCTAAACTAGCCAATAATGCTGCGGAATATGAAGAAGCTTGGCCATTTTCAGTCACAGATAACTTCTTGCTAGGTGAACAGGGCTTAATTCTTCAATATGCTGAATATGAGATTGGACCGTATGTCGTTGGATTACCACGTTTGGTGATTCCCTTTGATCAATTGCAGGGTGTATTGAAACCTGAATATTTACCTAAAGTTGAGAGTCCTGCTGCCTCTACTGTCGCAACAACAGATAAAAGCAAGTCTTAATGCGATTGTTTGATACCCATACTCATTTTGACGTTGCCGATTTTGATCACGATCGGCAACAACTGGCTATGCAAGCAAAACGAGTTGGGGTCGATGCTTTAGTTTTGATTGGTTTTATTGAATCTCGATTTGACGAATTGATTCAAACGCATCAACAATTAAATGTGTGGGAAAATGTTCCGCAATCTTATCTCGCGCCAGGGCTACACCCGTTTTATATCGAGCAGCATCACTCATCACATTTACAGCGGCTCGAACAAGTCTTACAACAATATGATTGCGTTGCAGTTGGGGAAATTGGTTTAGATACTTTTTTAAAACAACATAAGCAACCTGAATTGTTTTCCAAACAGCAAGACTATTTTAATACGCAACTTGAATTGGCAACGCAATATCAAAAACCTGTGTTATTGCATATTCGCAAAGCTCATGCAGAAACCCTTGCCATTTTAAAAGCACAAAAATTCAAATTCGGTGGTATTGCACATGCCTTTAGTGGAGGTGTGGAAGAAGCCAAAGCTTTGATCAAGCTTGGTTTTAAAATCGGTATAACTGGACAAATCACAAATCCAAATGCAAAAAAACTACATCAAGTTGTGCAGGCGATTGGGGTTGAACATTTAGTCATTGAAACAGATTGTCCTGATATGACACCGCTATGCTGTCAAACATCCACAGAACATCGCACTCGAAATACACCCGTTAATTTGCCTTATGTGTTGGAAAGTTTGGCACAAACAGTCGGGCTGCCTCAACAAACCCTTGCCGACCAGCTATGGCAAAACTCGCTTGTTGCATTAGATTTAAAATTTTAGAGTAATAAGAAAATAATCTTATAAAAATAAGATAACTAAAAGGGAACATATCCTTTTCGAAACAAGGTTACATTAGATAGACAACTTCATAATAAACAAATTCGCCACACTGGGAGGGCAACCTAATGGCCAGATATAGCAAAATCAATAGTTTCAATGCATTACAAACACTAACTGTCGCTTCTAAATCCTATCAAATATTTAGCTTGTCACAAGCATCAAAAACACTAGGTAATATAGATCGGTTGCCTAAATCATTGAAGGTTTTACTCGAAAATCTACTGCGTTTTGAAGATCAAAAAAGTGTAAAAGTAGAGCATATTCAGGCGGTGGTAGATTGGCAAAAAAACAAACGTTCAGACCAAGAAATACAATATCGTCCTGCGCGTGTGCTCATGCAAGATTTTACAGGCGTACCTGCGGTTGTTGATTTGGCGGCGATGCGTGCTGCGATGGAAAAAGCTGGTGGTGATGCTAATCTGATAAATCCATTATCTCCTGTGGATTTGGTGATTGATCATTCGGTGATGGTGGATCATTTTGCGAATGAACACGCTTTCGCTGAAAATGTCGAAATTGAGATGCAACGTAATGGCGAACGTTATCAATTTCTCCGTTGGGGGCAATCTGCATTTAACAATTTCAGCGTCGTTCCACCAGGCACGGGTATTTGTCACCAAGTCAATTTAGAGTATTTGGCTCAAGCGGTTTGGTTGGGTGAAGATGACGGTGAGGCGTTTGCCTTTCCAGATACTTTGGTTGGAACAGACTCCCATACCACCATGATTAATGGTCTAGGTGTTTTGGGATGGGGTGTTGGTGGTATTGAAGCCGAAGCAGCTATGTTAGGGCAGCCTGTTTCAATGCTGATTCCAGAAGTGATTGGTTTTAAATTGAATGGCAAATTGAATGAAGGCATTACTGCTACAGATTTAGTTTTGACCATTACCCAAATGCTGCGTCAAAAAGGTGTCGTAGGTAAATTTGTTGAGTTTTATGGGGATGGTCTAGCTGACTTGCCTTTAGCTGACCGAGCGACGATTGCCAATATGGCGCCTGAGTATGGTGCAACCTGTGGTTTCTTTCCGATAGACGAGGTCACACTTGGATATCTAAGACTCACAGGTCGTCAACAAGACCGTATTGACTTGGTTGAAGCTTATAGCAAAGAACAAAGTTTATGGAGAAATGCAGGTGATGAGCCGATTTTTACAGATACATTGAGTCTTGATATGAGTACGGTACAAGCGAGTTTGGCAGGTCCGAAACGACCTCAAGATCGAGTTTTACTTTCAGATGTTCCAAAAACCTTTAATACGCTGATGGAACTCACGTTAAAGCCAGCCAAAGAAGCAAAAGAAAACTTAGAAAATGAAGGCGGTGGTGGAACCGCAGTTGAAGCAAAAAATGCAAATTTACCGCATCAAGACCCTTCTTGTATGATTGATGGAAAATCGTATCCTTTGAATGATGGTGATGTCGTTATTTCTGCAATTACTTCATGTACCAATACCTCAAATCCAAGTGTTATGTTAGCTGCGGGTTTATTGGCGAAGAAAGCAATTGAAAAAGGACTACAGCGTAAGCCGTGGGTAAAAAGCTCACTGGCACCCGGTTCTAAAGTTGTCACAGATTACTTAGCCGCTGCTGGCTTAACGCCGTATTTGGATCAGCTTGGCTATAATCTTGTCGGCTATGGCTGTACCACATGTATTGGGAACTCTGGACCTTTACCAGATCCCGTTGAAGAAGCAATTCAATGCCATGATTTAAATGTGGCTTCGGTACTTTCAGGTAACCGAAACTTTGAAGGTCGTGTCCATCCTTTAGTAAAAACAAATTGGCTTGCTTCTCCGCCATTGGTGGTTGCCTATGGTTTAACTGGTAATATTCGTACCGATTTGACCACTCAGCCGATTGGGCAAGGTAGTAATGGTGAAGATGTTTACTTAAAAGACATTTGGCCGAGTCAGGCTGAAATTGATCAAGTGCTGCAAAAAGTGAATACCGAGATGTTCCATAAAGAATATGCAGCAGTCTTTGATGGAGATGAGACTTGGCAAGCGATTCAAATTCCAGACAGTCAAACCTATGCATGGCAAGATGACTCGACCTATATTCGTCATCCTCCTTTTTTTGAAGAGATTAACCAACCACCGCAAGCCATTTCTAATATTGAGCAGGCGCGTATCTTGGCAGTGCTTGGCGATTCAGTAACGACTGACCATATTTCCCCTGCTGGAAATATCAAAAAAGACAGTCCAGCTGGACGTTATTTGCAAGAACAGGGCGTAGATGCAAAAGACTTTAACTCTTATGGTTCACGACGCGGTAATCATGAAGTGATGATGCGAGGTACATTTGCCAATATTCGTATCAAAAATGAAATGCTCGGTGGTGAGGAAGGAGGGAATACGATTTATATCCCTAGCAATGAGAAATTGGCAATTTATGATGCATCGATGCGTTATCAGCATGATAAAACCCCTCTAGTGATCATTGCAGGTAAAGAGTACGGTACAGGTTCATCTCGTGATTGGGCGGCAAAAGGAACTAATCTTCTTGGGATTAAAGCGGTGATTGCCGAAAGTTTTGAACGTATCCATCGTTCGAATTTGGTTGGTATGGGCGTATTGCCATTGCAGTTTGTTGATGGACAAACTCGTCAAACTTTAAATCTAACGGGACGTGAAATTCTTTCTATTCATGGTTTATCTGATGATATTCAACCACACCAAACTTTAGAAGTGAGTGTGATTCGAGAAGATGGTCACCATGACCAATTTAAAGTCTTGTGTCGTATTGATACTTTAAACGAAGTGGAGTATTTCAAAGCAGGCGGTATTTTGCATTATGTGCTTCGAAATTTAATTGCTGCTTAATTTCGAAAAACCTTACGAATCAATAAAAAGATGAAATTTAGATTTTCATCTTTTTATTTGAGTTTAGATAGATTAGCAGTATGGTATCTGAGTAAATTTTCATGGAACGATGGCGTTGAATCAGCTACCTAAATATGTGTATTACCTACTGATTGCACAAGCATTTAATCTAATTGCCGCAGTATTATCGGTTACTGTTTCTGCTATTGTCGGTTTAAAGCTCGCACCTACGCAGGCTTTAGCGACAGTTCCTTATGGTTTACAGTTTTTAGCCATGTTGCTAACGACCTTTATTTTTTCATTTTTGATGAAACGATGGGGGCGTCATGTAGTATTTCAGTTTGGTGTACTCTGCTTATTTTTGGCTGGGATTTTTGGATATCAGGCTTTATTAAAACAAGATTTTTGGCTGTTATGTCTTACACATTTTTCGCTTGGGCTTTTTCTATCCACAGCAAGTTTTTATCGTTTTGCAGCATCTGATCGTTTGTCATCTGCTTTAATCCCTAAAGCGACTGCATTAGTGATTTCAGGTGGTGTTTTGGCAGCCGTAATCGCACCTGTATTAGCCATTCAATTCCAGAAAGTGAAAGGATTGCCAAATTTCACTGCAATTTATTTGATCTTCTGCGGATTGGCTTTATTGTTATCGCCGATTTTGTATATATGGAATTCAAAACACAAATTACAACAAGTTCCACAGCCAAAGGTTAACTCGCCGAATCGAGTGAAAATGTCAAAGCATCTGATTATAGCTGCAATTATTAGTGGAGCATTTGCATACTACATTATGAATGTGATGATGATTATGTCGTCCTTACATTTAAAAGAGCATCACTCTTTTCATTACACATCAATTTCAATCCAATTACATGTTTTGGCGATGTTTATCCCATCATTCTTTGTATCGAAGCTAATTCAACGTTGGGGAACCCATACGATTATTTATACGGGTTTCATTTTATTAATGCTGTCTGCATTTATACCGATGATAGGGCAAGCGGGAATCTATATTAATGTCGCATTGGTTGTTTTAGGCGTAGGTTGGAACTTTGCCTATTCTGGCGCTTCGACATTATTGGCAGGATTGGAAGAACAACAAAAGCATCGTGTTCAAGGGATCAATGAAACGGTGATTGCATTATTCGCTACTTTAGGTGCTTTTTTACCTGCACCAATCCTTACTAGTTTTGGGTGGAATAATGCAAATTTATTGGCGCTTTCACTAACCGTTATTGTGCTTTTAGTCTTGATTGGTTTGAGTCGTCGACAGCCTGCACAAGTATCCTCGGTGTAGCCTAAATTTGTATAAACGCGTTAAAATAGCGGCTTAACTTTAGCTGTAGAATTATTTACGATGACCGATCTCCAAAATGATGAATATGACCGCCGTTTCGCTGGTGTGGCTAAAATTTATGGAGAAAGTTCATTTAGTCATTATGAAACCAGTCATATCATGGTGATTGGTATAGGTGGCGTAGGTTCATGGGCAGTGGAAGCTCTCGCTCGTTCAGGAATTGGTGAGCTAACTTTAGTGGATATGGATGTCGTTGCTGCATCAAATATCAATCGCCAATTGCCTGCGATGACTTCTACTTTAGGACAAGAAAAAATTGAAGTCATGGCAGAGCGTTGCAGACAGATCAATCCGCGTATAAAAGTGAATGTGATTGATGACTATCTAACAGCTGATAATGTTAAAGAGCTTTTAAATCCTGTTCCGAACGTTATTTTGGATTGTATTGATGATGTCAAAGCCAAATTTGCGCTGATGTTACATTGTCGTTTTAATAAAATCCCGTTAATTGTTTCGGGCGGTGCGGGTGGCAAACTTGATCCATTGAAGATTCGAGTGGCAGATCTGTCTAAGACAGAGCAAGATCCGATGTTGGCAAAGTTGCGAACACAATTACGCTCTAAAGGTATTTGTAAAAAGCCAAAAGAAAAATTTGGAATAACTTGCGTCTATTCCATCGACAATCCGTTTTCAAGCGCTGATGTCTGTCCTAGTGCTGGACTGCGCTGTGGCGGTTATGGCTCGGCAGTTGTAGTGACATCGAGTTTTGCAATGGTTGCTGTGGCTGAAGTTCTGAAAAAACTCGATAAAATGAGGGCTTAACTGAAAGCCCCAAAATTTAAACTTGTGGGTACTGTGGCGCTAAACGGTAGTAGCTATAAGTGACGTTAGGGTCTTTATATACATCATAACTGGTTTGCTTGAAGTCAGAGACCCATTGTGATCCGGTAAAGCCAGCAATATGCCCATAACGATGTTTTTTAGTACGGTGGATAATATAAATATCACCAGGTTGCGGATTATTAAACTCAGGCTTGATTTTTTGATAACCGATTTGTTGTAAAGTACGACCCCAATCCGAAGCTGCGACAGGATGTTGTACGATATTTGCACCCGCTGACTGTAAAGCGATTCTAACAAATTTAGCACATTGAGAAGAGCTGCGATAAGCTGCTCGTTTCGCTAACTTCTGAGAAAACTTACTCACATCAATTGCTGGTACTGACGGAGCTTTTGGCATCTCTCGATAAGGAATAACCACCTGTTGCGCGGGTGGGTGAATCATACTGTGGTCAACTGAAGGTACATCATAAATCATTGTGAATCTCTACCGCATTTTCAAAACAACTGAACGTGTGCCAGAATTTATTACGGCGCCCATAGTAAGCGAAAAACCTTAAAAAAACTGAAATGTAACGTAATAATATAACATTTAGACTATGCTATAGATTACTTACGACAAAACAGGATTTAAGAATCTTTTTATTTTCAGTGGTTTGTTGGTTGATTAGTTTAGATAAAATGATTTGTAAGATTATATTTCATTTTTGATTAAAAAATATGCGTATTAATATTGTTTAACTGCTTCATGAGAATAATTTTATTTCAAATAACTTTTTGATTTATAATGCTATATAAAATGAAAAGGCTGAAATTAATTTGTCCCGTCCATCTATTTTATTTTCTTCAGATAATGCAACTAATTCAGGCATGTATAAAGGATTTTAACTCTCAATGTGGTTAGGAAAAACAATGTCATTCAAAGCATGATGCAGAAGTTAGTAAAAGACTAAATATTCTATTTTTAAGTAAAATATCCAATTTATAGGATTAATTAGTTATCGATAACCTGTACATGTCTGATATTTTTTGTAGATTAATCAAGCATCGAATAAGGATTTAATCTTCCCATTGGATTGTTTGAACAAGGTGAAGTTGTGTAACTAAATTCAAGCATAACTGTGCATTCACGTTGTTATGCTCAAGTGATTAATGAAAAATTTGGTTTTGGGGCAATCACAGCTGTTAATCAACATTTTAATTGCTTTACATTTCAATGCCGAAAAGCCTGTTACAGCAGTGAAAATTTAACTTTGATGTTCTGTTAAATAGTCTTCAGTGCGTTGCATTGCTGCCTGAATATTTTGAATGGCATGTTCAATGTCTACGATGGTTTTAGCATTACCACCACTCAGTGCTTGGCGCCATTTACGTGCACCTGGTAAGTTTTGAAACAAACCAAGAATATGACGAGTGATAATAGAAAGTGGTGCACCTTCCGCCACACGCTGATGAATATAAGGCATCATCTGTTGCATAATCTCGAAACGATTAGGCTGTTGTAGATCCCATAGCTGTCCCATCTCTGCCAATAAATAGGGGTTATGATACGCCTCACGACCAATCATGACGCCATCGACCTGCTGTAAGTGCTGCTGAGTTTCTTCAAAAGTTTTGATACCACCATTAATCTCAATAGTGAGATGTGGACGTTCTTGTTTAAGACGATATACATCTTCATAGCGCAGTGGTGGAACCTCACGATTTTCTTTTGGTGACAAACCTTGCAAGATTGCGATCCGCGCATGTACGATAAAATGTGTACAACCTGTAGCTGCTACAGTATCGACAAAATGCAGCATTTCTTCATAAGACTGCATGTCATCAATTCCAATACGATGTTTTACCGTGACAGGAATTGAGACTGCCTTTTGCATACTGTGAATACATTCAGCTACTAAATTTGGTTCAGCCATAAGACAGGCACCAATTTTATTGTTTTGGACACGATCACTTGGGCACCCGACATTTAGATTGACTTCGTTGTATCCCCAATCTTCAGCCATTTTGGTGCAGGTGGCGAGATCTTGTGGATTGGAGCCACCAAGTTGCAGCACGATTGGATGCTCTTCTTTATTAAAGTCTAAATGACGGTTAGCACCACCGTAAATAATCGCTCCAGTAGTGACCATCTCGGTATATAGCACCACATTTGGATTAAATAAGCGCGCAAAGAAGCGATAATCTTTTGTTGTCCAATCCATCATCGGTGCTACGCTGATTCTTGGATTACTAATGGCTTCAAGGCTTTTGTTAATAGTCATTTAAAATCATACCTTTAAATATAGTATTTGAATCTGCGTAAACGCATGGTAACACCTGTGAACGTAGGTTTTCCTGTTTGCATTTACACCAAATTTTACACCATAATGGGAAAAATAGTTCATGGTGTAAATGATGGGGTCTGTTACAGCTAGAAAAGGGGCAGATGGTAGTGTGAGTTACCGTGCCGCTATCCGTATTAATCGAAAGGGATATCCTGTCTATTCTGAAAGCAAAACGTTCCATTCAAAGAAAATGGCGGAAAACTGGCTTAAGAAAAGAGAAGTTGAGATTCAAGAAAATCCAGACATTTTGTTAGGTAAAGAACAGCTTATAGACCTAACCTTGGCAGATGCCATTGATAAATATTTGGAAGAAGTCGGGAGCGAGTACGGAAGGACGAAACGCTATTCTCTACTCTTAATTAAGAAATTTCCGATAGCGCGCAATATTATCACAAAAATAAAATCAGTACATTTGGCTGATCATGTTGCATTAAGAAAAGCTGGGATTCCTCACTTGGATTTAGACCCAATTGCAACAAGTACACAGCAACATGAACTGCTTCATATTCGTGGTGTCTTAGCTCATGCCGCTGTGATGTGGGACATGGATATTGATTTAAATAGTTTTGATAAAGCCACCGCGCAGCTAAGAAAAACACGTCAAATCTCTTCTAGTAAGAAGAGGGATAGGTTGCCAACCAATGCGGAATTAAAAGCTTTAACAGAGTATTTTGTCGAGCGCTGGAAAATTAATAGGTATGGGACGAAGTACCCGATGCATTTAGTTATCTGGTTTGCCATCTTTTCTTGTAGACGTGAAGCAGAATTAACCCGTTTAAGTTTAGATGATTATGATCAGCATCATTCATCTTGGAAAGTTCATGATTTGAAAAATCCTAATGGCTCAAAAGGAAACCACAAGACATTCGATGTCTTAGAACCCTGCAAAACGATGATTGACCGTTTAATGGATCATGAGGTTCGTAGCAGAATGCTTAAATTAGGTCACAATGAAAATTTACTCTTACCTCTGAATGCCAAGAGTCTGGGTAAAGAGTTTAGAGAGGCTTGCAAAATGCTAGAGATTGAAGATCTGCGCTTTCATGATTTAAGACATGAAGGATGTACTAGACTTGCAGAACAAAGCTTTACGATTCCTGAAATTCAAAAAGTAAGTTTGCATGATTCTTGGAGTAGCCTCCAACGATATGTTTCGGTAAAGGCTAGAAGAAATGTAATGCAGTTGGAGGAGGTGCTACGCCTCATTGACGAAACGTAGCAAAATCTTTTGAAGTTTCTAAATACTGCTTATCTAAAATATCAGCTAAGTCATTAACGTGTACCAAAAATGGTGCACGTTTACTTTTATCTATTTTGAACACAGGGAAAGGAAACTCACAGTTATTTGCCTTTCTTAGTGCCTCAGCCTTACTCAAATGCGGATAATAGTCTTTGACTATAGTCATCAAGTCGATTGTCATAGAGCGATATTTCATAAACAGGTAATCAACTGTATTTAGCTGAAATGCTCCCATTTAAACCACCTTTCATCTATAGAGTTTTGACTTTCGTATGCAAAACACTAAATGTCGGCTCTACACTCCCAATCCTGTATAGAGCATCAGTTCCTGTAAAGTGCCGCATAGCACCAAGTTCGATGCCGAAAAAGTCAAACAGCAACTGGGTATTTCAGTTCGTG
>Ga0209599_10000665_pt1 | contig 20633 bp, 24 predicted proteins | sample Shrwel_input2_FT_FD_187534 | JGI IMG/M metagenome (GOLD analysis project Ga0209599, IMG submission 187534) | Subsurface microbial communities from deep shales in Ohio, USA - Utica-3 well 1 S input2 FT (SPAdes) (version 2) ... | reverse complement strand
CTCATGGTACTCTCCGTATATATAACCTAAACTTTATCTTTTAATCTTAACGCCAACCCGAAACAGTGACTAGCCCTTAACCGCTAAGTTTTATCGCGATTATGTAACATTTTTACAATGTAAAGATGGGCTTCGACTCCGCTCAGCCACCGCAAATCAATTCGGCCAAACTTAACGCTCCCTGAGTGGCGTTGAAGGGGCAATTCAACTAGGGTCTGTTGACGCAAACGTCAATAAGCCCTAAACGTCATCATGTACCGAAAAGAATATTATCAATTTTCAGTTTGAAATAATGCGGCAACAAACTCTTTGGCAATAAATGGCCGCAAGTCGTCAATTTTTTCACCAACCCCAATATAACGAATCGGCACGTGGCTACGACTGGCAATATTAAACAACACGCCGCCTTTGGCCGTACCATCCAACTTAGTAATCGTTAAACCTGTCAAACCTACCACTTGGTCAAACTCTTGGACTTGATTTAAGGCATTTTGACCTGTTCCTGCATCGACGACCAACATCACTTCATGTGGGGCAGTACCATCAACTTTTTGCAAGACACGTTTTACTTTCCGTAACTCTTCCATCAAATTAGATTTGGTGTGTAAACGCCCTGCTGTATCAATAATTAAGACATCCATATCTTTCGCTTTGGCGCTTTGTAAGGCATCAAAAGCCACAGAAGCGGAGTCTGCACCTGTACTTTGGGCAACCACAGCAATGTTATTACGTTGTCCCCAAATTTGTAATTGCTCTACGGCGGCAGCTCTAAAAGTATCGCCTGCGGCTAACATGACTTTTTTGCCTTCATGTTGCAAACGTTTAGCAAGCTTACCAATCGTCGTGGTTTTACCCACACCATTTACCCCGACCATCAAAATCACATACGGTCTTTTATTGGGATCAATTTGCATCGGTTTAACCCGCGGCGCAAGTAACTCAACCAACTCTTGTTGCAAAGCCTTATATAAGCCATTGGAGTGCGTTAACTCTTTACGCGAAACCCGTTCGGTTAAGCGATCAATAATAATACGCGTCGCGTCGATGCCCATGTCAGCCACTAGCATTTGGGTTTCGATTTCTTCCAGTAATTCATCATCAATTTCTTTGCCACCAATCAGCAAGGTAACCATGCCACTGGTAAACGATTCACGGGTGCGGGTTAAACCGACTTTCATGCGACTAAAAAAGCTGTGCTCTGACACCGATGCTGCGGGTTGCACAGTCTCAACCACCGCCTCAGACGCTGCTCGCTCTGATTTAATCAATGCTTCGGTCGCAGGATTCTCAATAATGGGGACATTCACCGTCGGCAAACTGGGCAACGTCACATCTAAATTGCCCTCTTCCCAATACAGGACATCTTCTTCGACAGGAACGGTAATCGGGGTTTCATCGACTGGGTTAATGCTAACCGCCGTTGTTTCTGACTTTCCCCACGAAAACAACGATTTCAAGCCAATTTTCGGTGCCGCCGATTTATCATGTTCAGACATACATTCACTCATCCACAAACAGTAACAATACATGAAAAAAAGATGCGCTATGCTACCACCTCTTTTAATATCTCCCTACAAAAAGCGATGGTTATGCGTAAACTCTGGCTCTTGAGTCTTTTAATTGCTCCTTTGTGGGCATCTGCGGCAGTTACCAATGAATTCACCTTGGCTAATGGTTTAAAAGTAGTGGTACGTGAAGACCATCGCTCACCTGTGGTCGTGACTCAAGCATGGTATAAAGTGGGCTCTGCTTATGAATCAACGGGTTCAACAGGTATTTCTCATGCCTTAGAACATATGATGTTTAAGGGTACAAGCAAAGTACCTGCTGGTGAGTTTTCACGCTTAGTGGCGTATTTTGGTGGCGAAGATAATGCGTTTACCACCGATGACTACACCGCGTATTATCAACTTTATAGTAATAATCGCTTGCCATTAGCCATAGAGCTTGAAGCCGACCGTATGGCTAACTTGCAATTAAAAGAAGACGACTTTAAGCAAGAAATTCGTGTGGTGATGGAAGAACGCCGTCAGCGCACGGATGACAATCCTCAAGGTATTGCATTAGAACGGTTTCAAGCCGTAGCGATGCTCACCACGCCGAACCGTAATCCAACGATTGGATGGATGTCTGACTTAGAAAATATGTCGATTGACGAACTGAAAAAATGGTATCAAACATGGTACGCACCGAATAACGCGACCCTTGTGATCGTTGGTGATGTCAATACTGATGAAGTCAAAGCCTTAGCAGAAAAATATTTCGCCCCAATTCCTTCGCAAATATTACCCAAAGCCTACAACCCCAAAGAGTTAACTGCGATTGGCGAACGTGAAGTGAAACTTGAACTTCCTGCCAAAGTAGCTAATTTATATCTCGGTTTTAACGTCCCTAGTTTAACCAGTGCCAAAACACCTAAAGATGTTTATGCATTACGGATGTTATTAGGTGTGCTAGATGAAGGTTTGAGTGCCCGTTTAGAAAGTCGTTTGATTCGTGAACAACGTATTTTAACTGCGGTTAACAGTGGATATAACTTATTTGCTCGTGGTGATAGCTTATTGACCATTACTGCTGTTCCTGCCGAAGGTCATACCTTAGAAGAAGCGAAAGCCGCCATTCTCAACGAACTCAACAATCTTAAAACCGAAGCCATTAGCGATGACGAGCTAAAACGCGTTTATGCCTCTATTTTGGCCGATAACGTCTTTAGTCAAGACTCCATTAGCGAACAAGCAAATCAAATTGGCATGTTGGAAAGTTTAGGATTGAGCTGGCGTGTTTCCGACGAACTACCGAATAATCTGAAAACAATTACTGCGGATGATATTCGCCAATCGGCACAACAATGGTTAATCCCTGCCAATATGACCACCTTATATTTAAAACCCACCACTCTTAATGTGGGAGAAGCTAAATGATTAAATTTAACATCCTAAATTCTTGTTTATTCAGTTTATGTCTATCTATCAATGTCAGTTACGCAGCCCCTGAAGGCGGTGTAGTCACCGATGGCCCTCTGACTTCTTTGGACAAATTAGAGACAATTGCTGCCGTTAAAAACGCACCGTCACCACGCCGCAATATTGCCATACAACAATGGCAAACCAGTAATGGCGCAAAAGTATTATTTGTTCATGCGGGCGAATTACCGATGGTGGATGTACGTGTGCTATTTGATGCAGGTTCAGCCCGTGATGGTACTCAATTTGGTGTCGCCAGTTTGGTTAGCCAAATGCTAGACGAAGGTACGGCAACACGCTCAACCAATGACATTGCGGCAGCTTTTGAAAACTTAGGGGCATCATTTCATGCGGCCGCCTACCGCGATATGTTTCTTGTTGATTTACGGGTGCTGAGTGACACTGCCTATTTAGACCCCGCATTGGCTGTCTTTACCGATATTGTCGCTCGCCCAAGTTTTCCAGAGGCTTCATTTAATCGTATTTTTGATGGCGCACAAGTTGGCCAACAACAAAAGAAACAATCGCCCTCCGCACAAGCGGGACTGTTATTTTATCAACATTTGTACGGCGATCATCCGTATGCTCATCCCTCGAGTGGTACACCTGACAGCCTAAAAAAAATCAAAACCGATGACTTAAAATCTTTTCATCAACAATATTTTGTCGCGCAAAATGCCACTATTACTCTGATAGGCGATATTAATGATGACAAAGCCAAAGCGATTGCTGAAACTATCAGTGGCAGTCTCAATCAAGGCAAAGCTGCGCCGAAACAAATCAGCGTCCCACCCTTAGCCAAAGGTATTCACAAGCATCTTTCTTTTCCATCACAACAAACCCATATCATGATGGGCTTAGCCAGTATGCGTCGTGATGATAAAGACTATGAAGCCTTGTATGTCGGCAATGAAATTTTAGGTGGCGGTGGCTTTGGCTCTATTCTAATGAAAGAGTTACGTGAAAAACGCGGCTTAACTTATGGTGCGTATAGCTCTATCGTGCCAATGAGTGCTGAAGGCCCGTTTATCATTAGCTTGTCAACACGTAGCGACCAAACCCAACAAGCCTTAGATTTAATTCGCAGTAACCTACGTGACTTTATACGCAAAGGGGCAACAGACGAACAAATTACCGAAGCCAAAGATAATATTTTGGGTGGTTTTCCGTTAAGCACCTCAAGTAATGCCAGTATTTTGGCGTATTTAGGCTCAATGGGCTTTTATAATTTACCTGCCGATTATTTAGATACTTTTAATGACCGCATTAACAAAGTAACAGCGAAAGATATTCGTGACGCTTTTCACAACCACATTAATCCTGACAAAATGCTAACAGTCACTGTTGGTCAAGGGGTTAACGTTGCGAAAAAGTGACTCCGCCAAAAAAATCACCACTAGCTCACTACGCATCATTGGCGGGCAATGGAAACGGCGCATCCTGACCTTTATTGTGGTTGATGATTTGCGCCCAACGCCTGATCGTGTGCGTGAAACACTGTTTAATTGGCTGCAATTTGAGATTCAAGGCAAACGCTGCTTAGATGCGTTTGCGGGCAGTGGCGCGTTAGGTGTCGAAGCCTTATCTCGCAATGCGGCGGAATGTGTTTTTATCGAAAAACACGCAGGTCAAGCCAAACAATTGCAACAAACACTGACTGATTTTGGCAAACCCATGCCTGTCTTAGTGGGCGATACTTTGCAACTGCTGAATCAGCAAAAAACGCCGTTTGATGTCGTATTTTTAGACCCGCCCTACGCATTAAATTTTTGGCAGCCCGTTTGCGAACTATTAGTCAAACAACAGCTCATTCATGCCGATAGTTGGATTTATATTGAGGCTGATCGTGATTGGTCGGACTTGGGCTTATCGGCAGAATGGCAGGCGATCAAAAACACACGCGCAGGCAGCGTTCATGGTTTTTTGGCACGTTATATTCCTGTTGAAACACTGTAGGAGCGAATTTATTCGCCAAAATATGGCTGTTAAAACTGCCCCTACAACGCTTAATTTGCATCAAACAAGGTTATCATTCATGTCCATTGCACCGAATACCTCGTTTCAAAAAGGTTTTTTTAACAGTCCTTTTCGTCCCGCACCTTTTTTAGCAAATCCACATTTACAGACCTTATTTGCCTCTGTACATCGAAAAACTCGTCCACAACTGACTCGACAACGACAACGGATCACTCTCACTGACGGTGATTTTGTGTTGTTAGATGCTCACACACCTACACATATAAGTTCAAATGCCCCGCTAGTCTTAGTGATTCATGGTTTAAGCGGCTCAAGTGATTCACATTATGTGTTGGGCTTACAAAAAGCACTAGCCGCTCAACATTGGCCAAGTGTGGCGATGAATTGTCGTGGTGCAACCGAGCCTAATCACGCGACCAGAGCCTATCATGCAGGAGCAAGCGATGATGTACGTGGTGTTTTTCAGCACCTTGTTGATAGCCAAGAACGCCCTATCATGATTGTTGGTTACTCTTTGGGTGGCAGTATGACGCTAAAAACACTCGCTGAATTAGGCGACCATCCTCGTTTATTGGCGGGTGTTGCCGTATCCGCGCCCCTAGAAATGGCTATTTGTGCCAAACGCTTAGATAAAGGCTTTTCGATGATTTATCGCAAACACTTGCTCGATGAATTACATGCACTCTGGTATGCAAAACTTCGCTATCTCGAAAACACGGGTGCCACTAGCGAAGCACAAAAAATTGAACAATGCTTAACCCATGCGCCGTTTAAATCCTTTTGGCAGTTTGATGATTTACTCATGGCACCATTACATGGCTTTGACGGTGTACATGATTATTATGCGCGTTGTCGGCCAAATCAATTTTTAAAAGACATTAAAGTACCAACTTTGGTGATTCATGCCATGGATGATCCCTTTATGTCGCCTTTAGTGATTCCACAATCCAGCGAACTATCTTCAATGATTCATTTTGAGCTAGCCGAGTCTGGCGGTCATGTAGGATTTATTTCAGGCACAGTGACAAAACCCGTGTATTATTTAGAACAACGGATTCCTGCTTTTTTGAATTACGTTTTTCAATCGTTAAAGCATTAATATCTGTTGATCTTGTTACCCTTCGACTCCGCTCAGGGAACGCTTTGCGTTGGCTGAGCGGAGTTGAAGTCGAGCCTATTTTGAGACTCATGTCTCCAAGTTGATACTCAATTTCAGTCTGACTTAATTCCTTGTTGCCAGCCGAGCAAATTATCGGCTATCTTCCTGTACTATCGTCCAATAAGTACAGCTAGGGGGAAGTCTTGGAAAAAATCAGTGCTATCGTTTCGCGTGTCGCCAATAAAACCTATAACCACTCTAGACACTTTCTCCCTCAACAACCTTGGTGGAACTCTTTAGAACCTAGCTTTCATAAATTTCCTGACGATTTTTATTTAGATTTCAAAACACAAATGATGGTTGAAGGCACCGCCGCTTTAGATATTGGTTTACGCACCGTCATGGCCTCATTAGCCAGTGTCTGTTGCTTGCCGTTTACCTTATCCCCTAAACAATTAGCAGAAGATTATCAAGATCGCTTCTTTTATCAAAAATTAGGGGAAACACACGATGCTTCACAGTTCTTTAAAAAGCCAACTGAAAAAGTGATCGTTAGCAAAAGTAAAGCAGGACGGCTCGACTTTCAGCCTAAAGATGGTGGCATTTGTGAGTTGCTCTCTTTTGACAGCCCCTTTGTAGCCGTTAACCCTAAAAAGCGTGAAGCCTATGCCAAGCTAAAACATAATAATACGGCGTGGGCACAACATTGGCGACATGGCGATAAACCGCGCCCCACGATTTGTATGATTCATGGTTTTATGGCCGACCCTTATTGGTTTAATAGTCGTTGGTTAGCATTACCGTGGTTTTATCAGCAGGGTTACGATATTTTGCTGTACACACTGCCTTTTCATGGGCGGCGTAAAGCACCTACGGAGCCTTTTGGCGGTTATGGCTATTTTGCTCATGGCATTTTGCATATTAATGAAGCCGTAGCCCAGTCGGTTTATGATTTTCGCTTGTTTATGGATTATTTAGAAAGCACAGGTGTAGAGAAAATTGGTGTGACTGGGATTTCTTTAGGGGGTTATACCAGTGCGCTTTTAGCCGCAGTTGAAGATCGCTTACAGTTTTCCATGCCTAATGTGCCTGTCGTCAGTTTGGTTGATTTGTTGTATGAATGGTTTCCTGTTGCTCCTCTCGTAAAAACAGGCTTGCGGATTGCTGGCATTAATATCCATGAGGCTAGACATACCCTATCCGTCCAATGTCCATTAACGTATGCTCCCAAGCTCCCTAAAGAACGTTTGATGATTATTAGTGGCGCAGGCGACCGTTTAGCCCCACCGAAACATAGTCGTTTATTGTGGGAGCATTGGGATCGATGTCGCTTACATTGGTTTCCGGGCAATCATATTTTGCATTTAGATCAAGGTAAGTATTTGAAGGATATGGCTCGTTTTTTGCGCGACATTGACTTTGACAAGTGATTTTTTCGATTAATTGCTTGACAAGAGACCGCCAGACAAAGAAAATACGCGCCTCTCTTGTAGAGAGCGATGGCTATGTAGCTCAGTTGGTTAGAGCACAGCACTCATAATGCTGGGGTCACAGGTTCGAGTCCCGTCATAGCCACCAAAATATCGTTTCAATATCAAAGCCTTGCAGAAATGCAGGGCTTTTTTATTTGTCACCAAAAATCAAAAGTGACCAAGAAGTGACTAGAGCGTGACTAAAGGTTTTTTTTTGCGACCAATCCACAAGAACACTGGATGTCGCGCAAATGCGCGGCTTTACTCGCCTCTGGCGAACCCACAAGCAAAAGCGTTAAAGAGTGGCGGGTTCATTGGTTTGGCATGGCGCATGATTGCGACCGCAACACAAACCTAGCTCGATCGAACGGCAGCAAGTTAATCGCGCCACTAACTATGAAAAACCAACAAACTGAGACGATGATAAAAGCCTCAGAACTGCCATAATTATTATACAAGCAGAGCCAATTGAGACAATGGCGAAAAGCGTACAGCCGCCATCAAGTGCGTTGGTGATAAGTGAGCATAACGCATGGTGACTTGTATCGAAGAATGGCCAAGTATCCGTTGTAAGGTCAGAATGTCACCTCCTCCCATCATAAAATGTGACGCGAAGGTATGCCGTAGAATGTGCGTAAGCTGTCTAGGCGTATCAAAACCGCATCGCTCATAAGCCGAACGAAACGCCGAGCGACAAGACATAAATAAACGCCCACTGGGTAAGCCGCTTGCCAATACAATACTTTCTACCTCTGGGCTAATTGGCACTGATCGACTCAAACCATTCTTTGTTTTGTGATAATGCACCTTACCACCATAGACGGCATGGCGTGGCAAGCTTTCGGCTTCGTCCCATCTTGCACCTGTCGCAAGACATAATAAGGCAACGGGATAAGCGTGGTTATTGGTGCTTTTTTGGCATTCATCCAACAGCTTTTTAACGTGCTCCAAAGAAAGAAACTGTAATTCCGTTTGGTCAGTTTTAATTTGCCGAATGGATGAAATAGGATTCTCGCCATGCCAAGCCCCCAAGCGTATGAGTTCCGAAAATACCGCCGATAAGTAACGCTGTTCGTGGTTGATCGTTTGAGGGGTGACTGATTTTAGGCGTTCTGTTCGATAATGCGCCCATGCTAATGAGTTGAACTCAGAGGCCAAAGGACTGCCAAGCCGCTCAACAATCGCCTGTGTACGTGCGTAACGATACTTGGCATCCTTTAGTGTTGAACCATGTAATTTTTGCCACAAATGCACTAAATCCATTAAGGAATCTTCTTTTAGATTGGCCTTTGTTGGCTCTTGTAACATATCGCTTTCATAACGAATTGCAGCTGACTTTGTGGCAAAGCCTTTTTTACGAATGCGCTTTTTATCTTGGTAAAAATCAGCCGTCCATGTGCCGCTAGTTTCTTTTCGTGCAACCATGTTAAATCGACCTTTTAATGTTTAGTGTCTTGAGCAATTTGTAGATGCTGTGCGTGTTCAGCATTGCGTTGATAAACCTCGTCTGGCTTACCTTGTAACACTTGGTCTTGTTGAGATCGTCCAGTAGCGAAGTTATCAAACCATCCTTCTTTAACCATTCTTAGACAAGAATCTTTAGGAACATCGACAGGCGTGTATTGTTGAGTAAAACACTTACAGCCTGTTTTCACGGAATCCATACAGGCAGCAATACGAGGAAAATCTGTCGGCTTTGCCAGTTCTGTATAAGCTGGAGCGGTATAAGGCATGAGAGGATTATCTGGAATAAAATCTTTATAAGTCAAAGGTCGATCACTGGATGACTCTGTACTAGAAGTAACAGCCGAAGGGTCAGAAGCAGAAGGAACAGAAGAAGGAGCAGCAGGAGAAACAACAGCAGGAGCAACAACAGAAGACTTGACGGGTTCGTCAACTTGATGACGGGCAACCATAAACCAATAAACAAAAATAGCAGCCAACAACAGACCCGAACAAAGGAAAACCATCTTAATAACTGCATGCCACGGAAACTCCTTTCTTCGTGTATTCATCACAGTAGAGCGATACATCTTAAAAACTTCAGGATTAGTTTTTATCTTTTGCGGCAAACCCAAAGCCTTATTTGTTTTTGTATAAGGGTTTTTTTGCAAAAATTCCCAACGATATTTCGTAGAGTAATCATTACCCCTTACGCGGTGATAATGAATATGAGCTTCAATAAGACCATGTAAAAAGTCGTTAATCATTGAGGCCATTTGAGTAATGATTATAAAATCAATGCCATAGTGACGATGACGAGCAAACTCTCTAATCCAATCAGGCGGATTTTTACCATTGCCAGCAGGTAAATAACCATCGGCTTCGTCAATAAGAACTAAAGCACCTTTAGGCAAATTGCGCCAGTCTTCTAATTCTGATTTATCTAATTCCGTGACATTTTGAGAATCATAATCAAAATCAGGAATAAATGTAGCGAACTTAGGACGATCTAAAAAGTCAGGGTCTTTTAAAAAATCCCATAAAGTATTGGAAGTTTTTCCAGCACCGGGTGTTCCAGTAACCAAATAAATCATTTAAGCCGCCGCTTTAGCCGCAGCTTTAAGCGCAAAGGCGGCAATATATGCAGAGAAAATTATAGATATACAATCGAAACCACCAAGCAGCTCGAACGCATTCAAAAAAGAACCAGCATTAGCAGAAACTTGAGCCAGTGCCTTATTTTTTAGACCCTCGAAAATAGGGGTGATAACCGCAGTTGATAAGATTGCTATACCAAAAAAAACAGCAATTTTGGGCATCGCATACGATAAAAACGCAGTGAGAGCAGTAGAAAAAATTGCAAACATTAGACAGCTCCTTTGTAAACGATACGCATAGCAGACAAATAAGAGACAAAAATAACTAACATCCGTAAAAATCTAAAAAAAGAACACGCTACAGAGAACGGAATAACCATAGTCTTTCCCATGACTCCGATAGTCACATCGGGTATGCAAGTGCCACCCTTTGAGCCTGAATCAACAGAATTAGTGAAACCACTCAAAATGCCCGAAGCCGAAGAACTAGAAGCAGATTTAGCAGAAGAATAAGACAAATTAGCAGCAGATATTGCAGCCTGAGAAGCTGTTTTTTCAGCGTCTGTAATAGTCGTTAATGCTCTCGTTTGTTCACAAGTAGAAATCCACTGTTGAACGATTGAAGCACAAACAAGTGGATCACCGTTACACGCTGGAGCATGAACACAGGTAGCAGATGTAGAAGCAGTACCAACACCACCGCCGCCGCCAGCAGCAGGACAAACCCCATTAACTTTAGGTGCATTGTTAGAACAAGCATCACCACCAGCATTAGGGTCTGTATTGGGATCTGTCGGGTTACCGTTTGGGTCACCATTCGGATTAGTGTTAGGATTCGTGTTAGGGTCTGTATTAGACCCCGAATCAGGGGCGCAGATATTACGACCATTCAGAGTTCCGGCTTTATAATTAGCGGGACACTCGCCGTTAGCCCCTGCGGGCAAATAACTCACATTAAAACCCGTTCCATTTGTAGATGTCGGAGTATCAGCACCCGTACCCGATGCACCCGTATATTTATATTCAACGCCACAGAATCCCGCTTGAGTTTGTCCCCCAACTTCGGCATTGAGTCCAACAGCATCGCCCATATTGAACTCAGGAACAGCTTGCGCTTGAAGGGCGCAACCATCAAAAGTGGCAGATGAAGGAGGGGTTGACGGAGTGAAATAGCCGGGGGCTTTATCGCAAACAATAGAGCCATCAAGAACAGTTTTAGAGCCAGCAGGGCAATTAAAAGTACCGCATTGAACAGCAAACGATTTTATTTGATCTTTTTTGTCAGCGCACCGATCAGGGGGTGGAGCAATACAAGAGCCTGTACAAGATGTTTTATTAAGTGCAAAAACTAGCGGAGCGGTACAAGTTTTAGTATTTGTAGCAATGTCGTGATAACCACTGACAATGGTCTCGCCGCCTGCGGCATTGCGATATATATTATTATAATGAGTTGCATCACAAGAAACCGATATTTCATTGGGACTACCACCATATCGGGCTATGCAAGCTTTTGATAAATCAGTGTCGCAGATCATCACACCCGCACGAGAACCTTTATACCATTTTGTCGTAGTATCGCCAGAGCCAGCACCAGCAGCAAAAACAGAAAAAGAAAAAGAAAAAGAAAAAAAACATAAAAAAAGGGATGCAAAAACCCTAAAAAATAAAGCCATTACACCCCCCTTTTTTGTTGTATTAAGTCGCCGAACGCAGAGACTTAAATACAGCAATACCGCCTTTAAAACCTAAAAACGCGATGCCAATAGCGGCAGCAGCAATAACGCCTTCACCAACAGTAGTAATTAATGGTGCGACATCAATCGCAGCATTAGCACCAGTAGCAGCAACGGCGGAAACCAAAGCAACAGCTTGAACTAAAGTAGAACGAAAACCAGTTTTGGCATTAGAAACAACAACTTGATTATTTTGCATAATTGCAAACTCCAAAAGTTAAAAAATACGCGCCAGCGCACGAAAAACGGCGATAGTCACGAACAAACCAGCGAAAGCAACAAAGAGTTGCTCCCCCTGTTCGACAGTGATGGTCGTATAGACAGGATCGTCCACTTGAGTCCATCCAGTAGAACACTTCGACCCCTGATTGTTGCCGTTGCCTACAACGGAAACGACACCCTCACAGCGGTAATAAATAGTCATTTAGAAGGCTTCGTAATTGTCCAATGAGTTATCACTGGCGGTAATGTTGGCCACATAATCAAAACCCTCTATCATTTGACGTGTAATGCATTACTGTCTCCGACTAAGCTTTGTTTCTAAATCTGTGTAAAAAGTCGTCATTGCGTAATTTTCACAGCCGACAAAATCGGCGGTTTCAATGGCTTCTTCTTCAGTTTCAAACATGCCAGCTTTAGACAATAAAGCCGTGTAACCAACATCACCGTCGGGTGTTGGATACAGAAACTTATGATTTTCGACATCCTGTAAAACAACGACCCGAACTAGCATGATTACGCTCCCTTCACTGGAGCAATGGCTTGTAAATCCACTAATTGGATTTTTTGCATCTTGCCCGTTGTGACTTGTTCAAACGTAGCGTTAGCCATAAATGGAAAAGCCAACGCCTTGAATCGTTCAAACTCGTTCGACAAGTTATAAACATAATCGGCCACCGCAAAACCTTTGGCATTGCCGCGAGCTTCATCTAAAGGTGTTTCCACATAGACCCGAGTGCTGTCATACGCTGCACCGTTGTCCATCGTGCCTTTGTTGGCCTTCATACCTAGCACTTTAATTTGTGTGTTAAATTTCATGTTATTTCCTCGTTAAAAATGGCTGGATTAAACCAATGCCCACTGTTCGCCTTTCAGTGTTGGTTGTCCTTTGGCTATGACCCAGTCAACGCCAAAAAAGGGTTTTGCAAATACGAGTTCTGGACTCAATTTTAAGTAATCAAAATCGTGTAAAAAGGTGGTGCAGGTTTCTAGCGACTTGAGTGGATTCTCAAGACGTTTAGGGATAACGTGAGGGTCTGCATGGCTAATCTTCGCCAATAGCAAATCGTCGTTTTGAAAGAATCGGCGTAAGAAAGTTATGTACTTACCTGCTTGATTCTTAACGATTTCTATTGAGCGGTGATAGGCAATAACGGCTGTTTTTTCTTTGATTTTAATTCGTTGAGGTGTGGTGAGTTCTGTTTTGAGAAATGCAAGACACGGATAAACCCCTAGAAAATAATCACTAGGCGTTAACAAGACATCAAAGGGAATAACACGATCCGATGACTTAAGCTCGGCCTCAGCACGACACCAAGGACTTTCTTTGTCGCCTTCTTTTTTGCCTTTTTCATAAAATCGGGCAAATTTTCCCGATTCACGACAACCGATGTATAACGTGCGTCCTTTGCCATTGGGTCGATGCCAATTACCACGCCGCTCGATGTTGGGAGCGCGAGCACCACACGACATATTGCCCTCTACCCATTGAGTTTCCGCCCAGTCAACATTGATAAAATTTCCTTCAAAATCATCATGTGCAAGGTCACAACGGGTAATTGTGGGACGAACTGCAACCGTCGTTAAAAAGATATTAAGGCGACGTTCCCAACCTGCGGCAGCATGAAGGCAACCTGTACCATTCAAAACTAACATCATGGTGTTGCGTTGACCGCCAAAGCATAAATAGCCAAATTTATCGCCGAGAATCCATGAGTTCTTATAGAAGTTCATGATTTTCTGGTTATCGCCCGTAATACCGAAGCCTAGAATTTTTTCCATAAGGCGTGAGGCTTCAAGGATAAAATCATAATCGGCGATAAATTGAGTATTGGCTGTTTTACACAAGGTATCTTCGTGAAAAGTGACGTTTACCCAGTCAATTACCGCACATTCACCGATTGCTGGTATGCGTAAAGGCAACATTTTGACTTCACCGTCTGACATCACCAGTTCGACTTGCTCAAACTTCGCTAAATCCCGCGCTTTCTCAAGGCCACTATCACCAGTTACCCCCATGTTATTAATGGGGGGGAAGGAAGTATCTCCATCGTGTTTTTGGTGGGGCAATCGTGGCTTTTTGGCGCGTGCGCTCCGCGTCGTCTTCGTCGTGCCCTCCTCATCCTCCTTGTCGCGTTCTGCTAAAAGAGGCGAGTTTTGCGTGGCAAACAACGGAGCTTGCTTATCTAAGGCGAGCTTTTTGGCGTTTAATTGATAAGGTGTTGTCTCTTTCATTTTGCCCATGACATTAGATCTCGTAGTCAGATTGGCAAAAAATCGTTTTGCCTGATTCAAGGTCTAGTCTTAAGCGATGCAAATTAACGACACGACGGCGGCCTACTTTGGCGGTTGGTATGGTGTTGGTTTCGACCCAGCCGCGTACTACGTCAGAGGAAACATCAACCATGCGAGAAAAGACCTCGAGCGAGCAAAAAGGAGAATCTCTAAAATCGTGGACTTCTTGAGGAGTAAAGTTTGCCGAAAACCCCACTATTGCAGACTGTTCCATAAAATTGCCCTATAATTGAAAAACAGCGAGTCCAAACAGTAATCGTTATTTTTAACTCATTACTATTTACTAAGTTACAAGTAATATAGCAGCAATTCATATACTGAGTAAATAGTAATGAGTATGGTTTTTCACATGATAAAAAATAGATTGTTGTCTCTTTTCCACGGCGAACGCACAACTGCATGGTTTGAACGGGAAACGGGAATTGACAGATACAGATGGCAAAACATCAAAAGCGGCAAAGCTCGGCTATCAGATGCGGAGATTGAGGCCGTGGTGAAAGTGTTCCCACAATATAGTTATTGGCTTGTAACTGGACAAATCATCCCTGACGCTGGACAGGTAAGCCCTGAGTATGAAGAGCTAGCCAATCATCCAAGATCGGGAACTCACGACTGACAAGCCGTATGCTCCAAGCGTGGGGCAAAGCGGATTTATTTATAAACAAGGAAGTAGTCAAATGAGCCAACAAAACGCTCAATTATCTGGTATTAAATTATTCTTAATCATTGTTTTTGCTATCGTTACAGGCAACTTTCTTTTGTCGTCTCACGATGAAACCTTACTCAAAAAACAAGCATTGATTATGGAACAACAAAGAGCCGCCGAAAAACAAAAAGAACTTGCTGAAGCAAAAGCAGCTGTAGAAGAATTTGGACGTGAGGCGCAGAAAGAACAAGAAAAATACGAAGCTCTGCAAAAAGAAAGAAACGAAGAAGCTCAAAAGTTAGTAGAACAGTTTCAACATGATATGAATCAGATTAAGTAATCTACAATTCAAAATATAGGACTTAAGGAATGAGTAACGATTTAGAGCGTATAGAGCCTACGGACACAAAGCATGAAATTATTATCATGCGCCCTATCGAAAGCAGCCATCACAAAAAAAGCCTAAATAACACATGGTCACCTTGGGCTGTCTTTGGCGTTCTTGTTGCCGCCATTGTCGTTGGCAATATTATCTGGTGGTGGGGAGCAAGTGTTTATGCTCAACATGAATTAGGCGTTGCCCTAGAAAAAGATCGGTTGGAACAACAAAGCCTTGAGCAGAAAAACAAAATTGAAAACGAACAGTTCTACCGTGACATGAATAGACGCACCATCGAAAATCAACAAGTACAAGAGCGCGTGAATATAGAAAACTCACGCGATGCTTGGGAAAATTACTACAAAGCCCAGCAGTTAGAAGCCGAGAACCTAAAGAGACAAGCTAACCAAAATCAGCAAGTAGAATGGAAAAATATTTCTAATGGTCAAAACTTAAAATACGATACTCACTCTCAAACTCCCGAAGAAGCCAAAGCCGAAACGTGTAAGTCTTGGGTTAATAGCAATATTGTTGATCCTAGCCCTGATAAGAGTCAGTTTATTAGGGCGAATTGTGGGTGATAAAACGTACAAACCGCCAAAAGCATAGAAACTTAGGTCTGAGCTAATAAAGATCAAGATTGCATAGTTGTACTATGTGTAACTTCAGGATTGTTAAGCTCAACTGTACACCATTCCTCAAACTCTTCACTTCCAAGTCCATAGTGAACGGACAGGTGTTGTCCAATGATGATGGGTTTGTTTTTGAAAAGAGCTTATCACGGGCTTTGCATCGCCTCTTCTTCCCCCTGTATCATTGCTCCAAGCCCATACTGCGCCATCTTTAGACAAGGCAAAAGAGCAACAATAAATATCGACTATCTCTTTATCTGATACCATCACACGTGGAAAATACTGCGAATACATGTTATTTCCAGAGAATGTTTTATCAATATTAATACCTGCAATTCCTCCCCATTGCCACACACGACCTTTGTCGTCTAAAGCGGTAAAATTATCTATTTTAATAATACGATTCAGGTTTTTAATTAATAAAGGGGTTTGAAATTCGGCTTTTCCTCTTTGCGCCAACTCTCCTGTAGAGTTACCCCCTAGTGCATATACTCTGCCTGTATTTAATAAAAAATAACTATTTCCAGGAATCATTGCCAAATCAATCACAGGTGCATCAAACTTGGGTTGCAATAGTTTTCCTGCAAACCTTAATTCAACATCTCCTGTTTTTTTTAGTATCCCATAGCTATAAGCACCACCACCGCCTCCAATCACTTTTACTGCACTTTCATCTTGCGTAATTAATCTTGGGGTTGCTTGCTTAAACTTTTCATCTTGACTAAACACATATAACCCCGTACCCCAGCCCCATAACTGCCCCCTTTTGTCTAGTGCATATGATTCATTTTCACCAGCCGCGATACTCACTACATCTTTTAAATCAGGGATTTGTTTGGGTACTTTTTGAAAGGCTCTATAATAATTAGGCTCAATATGGCCATCTTCCTTATAACCTAACTGTCCTTTTTCGTTATTTCCCCAACTCCATACCGTGCCGTCTTTACGTAAAGCGAGTACATGGCGACCACCTACGGTGACTTCTAAAAAATCACTCATGTTAGGAATTATTCGTGGCTCTTTTGCATCTTCATTGTAATCACCCCGTCCCAATTCGCTAGAACTCCCACGCCCCCAACTCCACACCGTCCCATCTTCCTTAACCCCAATAGCAAAACTATGCCCCAACGCCAACCGCTTAGGCTGTGTGTTTATGGGTAAGGGCTGCTCAAAGGGGCGTGTGTCGCCTTTTTCGGCTAAAATGGGCATTGATGAAAGAAAACCACTACAAGCCCCCAAGTTCAGTGCAAGAGCCATGCAAATGATAGTTTTTGAAAGAGAAGATAAAGACATAGAGAAGGCTTCCTGCTTATGTATTGTTCATATTTTTGCGAATCACTTTCTAACACACAATTATTAAGTAAAAATAGCCCGTATTCCATACGGGAAAACTAATGACATAAGCTTAAACCTTCCTACCTCATTGAATTTAATTAATTTTTATTCTAAAAAATATCTAATAATTCTTTAGCCTTAACATCAACGAGGAGCTTGGCAAAATCTGCCTTAATGTTCATATCTGCCGCTGCTTTAATATAACGCGCCTTATTGGCACACATATCTTTTAACGTCACAATAAGCTGCTTTTTAACAACAGCACCGTAACGATCTTCGGCCAATTGCATCGCCTTATCAGGAATATTGCCCCATGTGTTAAACATGGCAACAAGATCAAAAACATCTTTGTAAGGCGGGCTTAAGGCTCGGTCAGCATTGGCTAACAGTTTGGTGTAATAACAGGTCGTTCTATCTATGCATGGAACAGTAAACAAGTCGGGCTGATAGCATCCAGCCAAATCATAGTTATCAAAACTAACAAATTCTAATTTTATCTTCGTCTTGCCGTGATTAATGATCGTTCTTACCGCATCTCTATCGGCTCTAATTTCTCTCGCGTACTCAAAATCTTGCTTAACTAATTGCCCTAAAGAAATATTGTTGACTTGCTCTCTAACGGCTTTATAAGACGCTCTATCAGCGCACAAAAAGTCTATGTCGGTGGACTCTCTAAACTCATTCAGCTCTAAGGCAATGCGAGTGCCGCCGCCAAAGAATATATTGTGCTCAAGTAAGTAATCTGTATTAAACATCGACAAGGCCGATTCGATGGCCTGATGATGAGGAAGTTTGAATTTAGACATATTAGTCATTAGCTGGCATGAAGTCGCCGCCATTTTGCCTTACTAATCGACCAATTAATTTTTTTTCTTTGTCTTTCATTGCCGTTTGATTGACAAACGCCCACCGCCGTTCGTACACGCTCAACGCAACGTCTGGCGTAATATATTTACAGTGCATATCCCATAACAGTTTGTTTAGCTCAGGATAAGCGGTACGGTTGACTTTACCCATGATAAAAACTCAGATGGAAGACACGCTTTAGATATACAACAATCATACCGCAACAGCAACCGATTAGAAAAATTTGATTAATGTAAGAGTGACCAAAAAATAAGTTTTTCATGAAAAGCTATGGTTTAGCGAGGTTTTGACTCATCGCAACTCATTGATTTACATAACACTATGTAATACTAAGGGATAGGACAAGGTTCTCATAATGCTGGGGTCACAGGTTCGAGTCCCGTCATAGCCACCAAAATATCGTTTCAATATCAAAGCCTTGCAGAAATGCAGGGCTTTTTTATTTTGGGTGATTTTTTTCGGGGCTACACGGGGGCTACACTGAAAGGAAATCGACAGATTCCCCTAACAATAAAAATTCATAGATAGAGACAGGTTCACGTCAAAGAAAGTTCATTTATTACAACGCTGTTTTTAGTTTTAATGCAATGGTTCTCTTTTTGGCTACTATTCCATGTCGTCGTCAACATCAGAAAATGCATTGTGACTTGAAGCACCTTATAATTGAGCAATAAAGGCCATCATCGGATTTTTTGACTCTCCACCGCTTTATCAAAGCCTTAAACCATAAAACAAACCAATACCTAGGGCTAAAAAATGATAATCGAACAAAGCATCTTAGAAAGCCTATATAGCCAATTTGTTGGTTTTATTGCTTCACATACTGGTGAAAGCTTTAGCTCTTTTGAAAAATCTGGCTACTTGAACGGCGAAGAAAACTACAAGTACAAAGTTTACGAGGAAGCACGCGAAAACTTAGCCAACAAATATTGGAAGTCTGAAGATATAGGTACGGGTAAAATTCAGCAAAAAGTCAGTTCAGCAATTAAAGCGCGGGTTAACTATCGCCATGAGATGGTAGACAACAATTTGGTGAACTGGCGGCAAAAAGACATTTTTTCCAAAAAAGCCATTAGCAAAAGCCTAGAAGACTTATGTTTTAACTTTTACAAAAGTAATATTAAAGACAATGACGCTTTTGGCTTATTTCTAAATGAAGGACTCAGCTATCAATTTACCGCCTATCTCTTTTTCATCAAAAATAAAGATAAATTTTTGCCTATCTCACAAGAGCGTTTCGACCAGATATTTAAGCAAATCGGTTTGGCTGAGTTTAAAACTAGCGGCAATGGCTCGTGGGAAAACTACAGTGAATTTTGCGCTATTATCAAACAAGTACAAACTTTTCTAAAAACCAAAGACTCCAAAGCCACCTTGCTGGATGCTCACTCTTTTCTGTGGATTCTTGGCAATCAAATGCTGACACAAGCGCACTTACCGCCAGCCATTATTAACCACGTTACTGAAAAAGCAGACCTTGCTCAAGTACAAGCATTAGACATTCCCCACCCATTAACTTTAACTGAGTCCGTTGAAACATTGCCAGTCATCGAGGTTGATGAAAAATACGCCGACGAGTTACCTACGGAATCTTTAGACGAATTATTTGAAGGTGCAAAACGCACGATTACCGTTAATGCGTACGAAAGAAGTCAGAAGGCGCGGGATGCCTGTATCGCTTATTGGCAGGCTATTTGTGCTGTTTGTGGCATAGACTTTGAGAAAGTGTATGGCGACATTGGCAAAGGTTTTATTCATGTTCATCATTTGGTTAAAATTGCCGATATTGGTCAGGAATATGCTGTTGACCCCATCCGCGACTTAATTCCTGTATGCCCTAATTGTCATGCCATGCTGCACAAATCAGAGCCACCCATGACGATAGAAGCCTTAAAAGCTAAAATACGCACGAATACCGCAAGATAGACTTAACCCAGCCCCGCTTCATTGTGACTTATCACTTATGCGGCGGCTTCTCTTGTTTATTTACCCACCGCCCTCCTAATATTCGCCAAATCTTCCTTTGCCCCCTCGCTCCAAAGTCACTACTATCCACTGCTTAGTATTTTTAGTATTAGTCTTAACGGATAGCACAATAATGGCCATTAAAAAATCAGCACTGTATAGCTCTTTATGGAAAGGATGCGACGAACTACGCGGAGGAATGGATGCCTCGCAATACAAAGACTATGTGTTGGTGTTGTTATTTTTAAAATATGTCTCCGATAAATATGCAGGTTTAGACCCCGACGATGCCGATATTGTCATTCCGCAAGGCAGTAGTTTTGCCGACATGGTTGCGCTGAAAGGTGACAAAGAAATTGGCGACAAAATCAATAAACACATTATTGATCTGCCCCCACAAATACGGACACCTGACTATGCGAATTTTTGCTGTTTTTCGAAGTCAGCAGGACTTAAATAGCTCGTATAACTGTGCCGTCGTTGGTTGTTGTAGTCAACCGCAATATACTCA
>Ga0209599_10000664_pt1 | contig 20634 bp, 17 predicted proteins | sample Shrwel_input2_FT_FD_187534 | JGI IMG/M metagenome (GOLD analysis project Ga0209599, IMG submission 187534) | Subsurface microbial communities from deep shales in Ohio, USA - Utica-3 well 1 S input2 FT (SPAdes) (version 2) ... | reverse complement strand
TCCTGAAAATGCAATGCAGGCTCAGTGGCAATTAATCCTGTCCTGAGACCCCCGATAGATGCACTTAATTCTGGCCTCAAAGTGCGTTAAATGCTGTCCTGAGCGTTTTCAAATGCAAGCCGCTACATATAGGTATAAAGGGAACGGGGGCAGATTTTACCGTATTTTTACAGTTGCAGAAATACGAGAAAAAATGGCATTAAAAAATACGGAATATCCCCTGTTTGCAGATTTGAAAAGACGGGTTATAGAGCCTGCAATAACCCAAATAAATGACCATACTGATTTAAAAGTTATTGATGTTGAATATATTAAGAGCGGGCGTTCCTTTGATGAGGTGAAAATAACAGCAGAGCCAAAAAATCAAAGGCAGTTGGTGATAAATGAGGATTCTGAACCAAAGAAACAGAAAAAACCAACAGCACCAGAATCAACGCCAGAATATCAAGAAGTTGCATCCACTATAATAGACCAGCTTGTCAAAATAGGGGTATCAGAAAGTACCGCGAAAAAATGGCTTGATAAGTTTGGGGAAGATCGTATAAAGCAAAATCTTGCATATTCATTAGCCAAACAAAAAGAAGGCAAGGTAAAAACAAGCCTCACAGGATACCTTGCAAAATCAATTGAGGAAAATTGGGGACAAGGCTTTGAGGATGTAGCAAAAAAATCAATAGACCCACAAAAAAAAGCAGAATCCGAAGCCTACAAAAAGGAACGGGAAGCGGAAGAAAAATCAAAGCGTGAACGTGAGGAAAGAGCGCGCATTTTTGATATTTTCACCACTCAAAGTGAGTCTATGCAAGACGTGATTTTGGACGCGGTAGAGTCAAAAATAGAGACAAAATCCCTCTTGGAATTCCTACAGAAAGACAGGAAAAAGGGCGACTTCAAAGCCTTTCAAGGCAAGTCGTCTATAAAATTTAGGGAAGTAATGCAAGAAAACGGATTGATTTGATAGTGTTAGTATACTTTTTGGAGAATCATCAGAATGTGGAATGTCGGTTTTTTTGAAAATTTCTGGGTGATTCTTTATAAGGTTCTGCATGGTGGTAACACCCCGACTTTTTTTATCCTGTGCGTTATCAGTCTGGCCGTTGGTTGGTTCGGTTATCGCCCCATTACTGGAATGCCGATAACGGCAGGCCGCTATGTGTCTTGGTTTTTCTTGCTGTGGTGGGTCTTATTGATGTGGGTAGACCGTACCATCTTTGGACAGGTAAGCCTTATCTTGTTGGCACTGGGGTTCATCACTCATTTTGTTTGGGATGTGATTTATCAGGGCGCGTTAGAGCGATACTAATCATCCGATCACTTGTTCAGAGGGACATATTTCGGATGGGGCAAGTTGTTTTTTTCCCGTTTGAATGGCGTTTGTGACCGCTTCAAAAAATCCCGTTGGTCGTAGTAGGGTGTAACCGTGAGCTTTATCGGGCGTAAGTTTGCATACAGGTAGATGATTTCATTGTTTGCCATTGTACGAATAGCTGCTGTACTCATCAGTGGTTCTTTATCGCGCCTAAAACCACCATTGGGCAAAAGGGTATCAACAGGGATCTCGCCCAATGTTTCCCGAAGCATACGCGCCGTGTCTAAGTCCATACCGCTAAAATAAAGCTGGCTGGCACATCCCCCGTGCAGAATCGTATGTGCACCGTTTTTCCCGTAGCGTTCTTCCAGTTGGGAAATGCTTTGCAGTACCAATGAAAGACTGACTCGCCGTGCGCGGGTGGTGGTGATGATGCTAGAAAAGTGGGGAATACTGAGGTGGGCGAACTCATCCAGTAGGCAATAGACCGGCAAGCTGGATTTTGAATACAGATCATCGTCCAGCAAAAAATGAAAGAGCTGGGTGTAAAAAAGCGTCAAGAGGGGCGCGTAATAGCCTAAGCGATTTTGTGGGATACACAGAAACAAGGCGGTTTTTTCGCGCCTGATTGACTCAAAATCAAAGGTGCTTTGGGTGGTGAGTCGGGCAATATCTGGGTCTTGTACCCACGACAGGGATGCTTTGGCTTGGGAAATAATTCCCTGCATCGTGCGGTCGGCTTGGCTGATAAATCCCTTGTAAACGCGGAAGGTCGTTTCATTGGGCGTGTACTTGGCAATGAACTCAATGAGCGGCGTACCATCCCCAAATTCATTTAGTAGGTACAACAGATTCGGCAAGTTGGCGTAGGTGTCCGCTTGGGGATGGTTCTTTAGACACGCAATAAGTACCCCCAGAATGCTCTCGGCGGATTGTGACCAAAAAGGATCTCCTTTTCCTTGCTGGGCATTGTTGACCAAGATATGGGCTATTTCCTGCATCGCTGGGTGGGTGTTGGCTTTGGCTAATGGGTTATAGCCGATAGATTCGGCTAGATGCACAGGGTCAAGAATTTTGATGGTATAACCACGTCGTTTCAGGTCTGCGGCTGCTTTTTCGCTGAGTGCGCCGCTGGGATCAGTAGCGACGATGGAGCAATGACTGAGACTATACAAGTTGGGTAGAATAAAGCTGGTGGTTTTTCCTGCCCCTGTGGTGGCCACGATACAGGTATTCCGAAAGCTCGCGTCGGGAGTCAGGCGACCCCCAGCACCGTCAATGGCAAGCCCTTGGTGTCCTGCTGATAGAAGTTTACTGGTTTCTCGGTCAGTTAAAAAGCGGCCTTGGTTTTCTGTACGCTGCGCTCGCTGACGCATCCAGAGGCGGATCGCATTGAATAGCAGTAGGTACTTGAACCATTTCATAGTCGTAATTCTTGGAAAAAAAGCGATAAAAACCAGTGGGATTATAACGAAAAGAAAAAAGATGGTAAGAAGGAATGTTGTTCAAAACATAGTCGATTTATTTTTAAGATGTTGATTGTAGTAAACTTTCTTGATTTTCATACTCTATGTTATAAAAAATCTGTTTTTCATTGACAATTCTGTATAAAAAATAAGATATTCATAAACTTGCTAACAGGTCAGTTTATTCTTTTTTGAGCTTCTAGAAAATATCACTAACGTCAGGATTTTTATGAAAAAAAATACTATTCCCTTCAGTGTCTTTTGCGTACTAGCTCTATCTTTAAGTGCTTGTAGCAAGAGTAGTGATAACACTGGGGCGATCGTGCAGCCTCCGCCAACCTCTTGTGTTGCACCACAGGTGCTGAAAGATGGGACTTGTCAGACTCCAAGTGTCGTTGTCTCGACGGTACAGGTGAAGATTGAGGCTGTAACTGGAGTCACTATTCAACCAGATTATAAGATCATCACAACAAAAGGTGATGAAGTGTCAATCGTTGACATCAATAATAAAACTATTTCTACACCAACAAATGAACAGCGTCAATTAGTGGTTTTAGTTGATAAATATAATGAACCACAATTAGCAGCTATTCAATATGATACCAATAAGGTTGTGGACATTAATTTAGATTCTACGGCAGAATATTTTTTAATAAATCATCCAACATTTATGGGGTATTCACCCACAAATGGCCAGCTCAAAGAATTGTTAAGTCAGATTAGAAATGATCCATTATATTTAGAACTAAAAAAAGGTTTAGAATACTCACTGAAATCTCCTACATGCCCTCTCCGTTACGACTGCAATTCTTATTCGGCGGATAAAGCCTCTTTATTACTCAGTAAATATATGCCGAAAGAACAATAGGGAGACAGTCATGGGATTATTTCAATCCGTTTGCTTTTTAATGTTGATAGTTTTGACTTCACAGAGCTTTGCAAAAGAGCAACTCACGTCTCGATTGTGGGTTGATCTAGATGATAAAGGGAAATTAAGTGTTAATTCAAACTATCTAACATATAATTCAATACAAATTACACATGGCCAAAACAAAAAGATTTCAGATTTAATACTGGTGACACCTGCTCAACAGGTACTTAGCCTACCTGCATGGGGTGATAAGAATGTTTTTGATGAAGGATCAGTAATCCCTAAATGGAGCTGGATAAAGAATGGCGGTTATTTAGAAACTGGGGGTAAAAATGGTGGTTTCTTCGAAACAGGAAGCCTAAATGAGAATCCACCTGTTGATTTAAGCAGTTTTATTGGTACAGAGTGGAGAAATAGTACTGTTGATATTTATGGAAGTAGTATTTATTCTTGGTTCGCAGCCAAGGATACTGACAATGGCGATGCTTGGTTAATGTTAGCATTGAATTCTTTACACGGTGTATCAATTGCATCAGAGACACTAGCTGGAACAGAAGGTGTTTACCCTCAAGCAGAAGAACTAACGAAAATATCTAAAAGTATTCGTGCAGTACAAGAGAAATTAAAAGATGTAAAAAAATGGGTCGATTTTTTTCAAGCATATGGAAAATTAACTGAAGAGACTATTTCATTTATTGTCGAATTTAGGAAGTCGGCAACAACATTAAAAAATGATGATCTCGTTTGGTTGAGTGAACTACTCAATACATTAAAAAATATCAACACAAGTTTGGCTGCAACTAGTTCTGCTCTAAAAATAAATGCTGTCGATTTAGTGCCAAAATCAAGTGACAAAATTGAAATTGAAACGGTATTCAGACAAGCTCTTTTAGATAAAGTTGCTGACAGCCAAGATGTTCCAAAAGAGCATAGTGAAGCAATTTCATATTTAGCAAAGAAATTAGCAGTTGAATATGACTCTGCCAAAACCGATAGTGAACGTACATTAATTTTACAATTCAAGTTGTACGATTTACTTGGGATTGCAACATCAACTTATGAAAAAAGGATGATTGATAAGTTAAACAAACTTAAAGAAGATAAAGCCCAATATACATTCGATGAGTTCCAGAAACAATACAGTAGTCTTAAATCTAGAATCTCATTAATGAAACTAGGGACTTATGCGATTGAAGCTAGCAAATTATTTTTAGCAAGCAATGTTTCAGATTGTTCAAACAACTGGACAGATGAGTGTCAAGAAAAATTCTTTAGAGGTACTATTGGGTTTGGAGCAATTATCGCAAATGATTTATTTGACCCAGTTATTGGCGAACTCGCAGAAACCGCTATAGCTAAAAAATTTGAGAATTGGTTTAGGGTAAACTCCTTTGGAAAATTTGTCTCCGCTGCATTTAAAAGACTGACTCTTGGTGTCACTATTGGTAATAAAGCTATCCCATTTGTTTGGGATTTCATTGGTGCGCCAGATGGTTTTGCGATTGATATAGCCGATGGCCAATTAAGCCGTACAGGTGTCGCAACTCACAAATTTAATGTCGTCATTAAAAATACAGCAACGGGTCAAGTTGTTCGTACTGTTGGTATAGATCCATCGGTAGCAAACAAAGAAATTAAAATCCCAATTAATGTGGGTGAAACTTGGACTGCAACATACGGCATTGAACAGCCAAAGTTGTTCATGTATGACCGTGCGCCTTGGGAAACTATTTCTACCCCTCAAAAAGCAGCGTATGAGCTTGCTTATGAAGTAAATGTTGGAGGGCAAATTAAATATAATAAAAACGTTTTATGTGTGCGAAAGAAAATTCTAGCTGTTGGAAATTCAGCCGCGTTCTCTGTTCAAAAAGAATGGGGAGATGGACGTATTCCCGCAGGTATGGTTTCACCGCCAGATGCGAGTGGACAAAGTACATGCGGCGCAGGATTGAATCCTGTAAATAGTCCTTGGTTTGATAGTTTTACTGCACAGGAAATTGTCTTGCCAGTAGGTGTGACTAATCGGCTTGCCAGCTATTTTGCTAATAAAGATGCACTATCGCCAAGGGATCGTTTTGACATTGGGGCAGAACCTATTTTTGAGGTCTCTCGTGCATTTACGGCGGAAAGTGGCAATGAGTCGATTAAATTCACTGCTTTCATCCCTGATAGCTACCCAGTCAACCTTGAAAAGACAATTTCATTTGTACCCGTAACCACAAGTATTACAGCCTCTACGCCTACACCAACAGTCAATACTCCCATGACATTTGTTCTAAATGGGATAGAAAGCATCGTTGGATATATCAAAGAAGTTGTGTGGAAATTTGGGGAAGATACTGTTAAAGCAATACTCAACTTCACCAGTGCCGTACAGAACATCTTTCAGACTACTGGAGAGCAGGTCATTACGGCTACAGTATATGATACGAATGGGAATAAACTTGGCAATCCAGCAACTATTACGGTGAATGTGGTTGATGCACCATTACCAGTAGCTTCATTAGTAGGTACACCAACGACATTAACAGTAGGTCAGCCAGTTGATATTGTTATTTCTAATAGTAAGGCACAATCTGGCTACTTGTGTAGATACGAGATTAGTTTCAACGAAAATTCAATGATGGTATCACCACCTGCGTCCACAACAACGCCTCCAGTTGCGCTTCCTACACATGTTCCTCCTACACATATCGTAGGCTCTGGAAGAGGTTGTGCTACTGGTAACAACTCAGTTCCATTGAGTCCTTATAATGTGACTTTTGAGTATGCAGGGAATTTCACCATCACTTTAATTGTCACGGATAGCCAAGGGAAAACGGCAACTGTGACTCAAGATGTGGTTGTGAGTGCTGCTCAAGCGGCGGGCTTGCTTACAGCTACAGGTATCACTACCTGTGGCAATGAATCACAGAACAATCTGCCATGTGATGCTACTAACTTAGGCAATCTGTTTGGATTGGGGCAAGATGGTGAGGTACAGGCAGGACAAAAGATGAGCTATACCTTGCTGAATCAAAACGGCGCGGAATGCGTGAAGGATAATGCCACAGGTTTAATCTGGGAGCAAAAGACAGATGATGGCGGGCTAAGGGATAAAGATTGGGTACATTCTTGGTATTATCCAGATAATACTAAGAATGGTGGGCATAGTGGCTCATTAGGTGTAGATAGTTGCGGTGGGACATTGAATGGAAAATGTAATACACAATCTTATGTAGATGCTCTCAATGCAGCAAATTATTGTGGTTTAAATAACTGGAGATTACCAAATCGTATGGAGCTGCTAAGTATTGTTGATCGTGGCCGCTTTACACCTACAATTAACCCAGTTTTTATTAACACTAACACGATTAACTATGAATATTGGTCATCATCTACCACCGCTTTTAAGAATAGTGAAGCATGGATAGTATACTTTGATTCTGGTGCTGGCTATCAGTACGGAGATAAAAAAAGAGGACTTAAAATCAGATCTATTAGTTCAGGTAAATAAGGATAGGATAACCGACCATGCAATATCGACTTACGAAAGAATGCATTTTTATTATGCAATCAACCTTCATTTTAAGGATTGAAAGATGAAAAAGCACACATTAACAAAGAGTAAGACTCTTATCATTGTCTGCATGTTATTCACTAGTAGATTTAGCCACTCACAAGCCTGTAATGCCAATATTCAACGTACTGCACCAGATAGTCGTTATGAGTTGGTAGTTGGTAGTGGTGGTAGTGAGGTTTTAGATAAAAAAACCAAGCTTATTTGGCAACGCTGTAGCCTTGGGCAAAGTTGGAATGGCATTACCTGTGTAGGTACAGGTAATGCTTACTCATGGACAGATGCAATATTACAAGCAAAATCTGTTGGTAACGACTATCGTCTACCAAATATAAAAGAACTAGAAAGTTTAGTGGAAGAGTCTTGCTATGGGAATAGTATAAATGAGAATTACTTCCTTAATACCCCTACATCTCCATATTGGTCAGCATCTCCTAGTATCTACTATTCTAATTACGCACTGATAATAAAGGATTTTTACACTGGTGACAGTGGAGATGCCACTAAAGACTCTAAAAATATGATTAGAGCTGTTCGTTCTAGTAAACAATAGAAAGTTTAGAATTTTCGCATTCAACAGCATGAGTTGTTAATTTTTGATGCTGATTTTCACACCGACTGAAATTGCATTTTTTGACACTCTGAATATAGTTATTTTTTAATGGTTACGTCCTATGATTACAGTAACTCCTCTTTCATTTCAGTTGTTTATAGCAACACTGTGCGTGTGTCTACTTTCCGCTTGTGGCGGAGGAGGTGATGAGCAAGTACCTACACCAGTACAAATGGAAAAAATCAATGGTATCGAAGTGCCACCTGAGCCAGATGCAGTGAAAAATAATGCAACACTTGCAGGGGTTGATGTGAACAAAAATGGTGTACGGGATGATATTGACCGAAAAATAGCTACTAGCTACCCTAATGAAAAAGAAAATATTGAAAATATCATCAAACTTGAGGAAATGGTTTTATTAGGAGAAGATCGAAATAATTCAAATATAAACTTGCATAACCATCTTTGTAATAGTGGAGTTATCACTGATGCTGATATTTATGGTATTGTTTATAATACTGATGCAAGACGCTCGCAACAAGCAAGCCAAGAACCTATTAAGGCAATAAGTGTAGATTGTGGAGGTAATAAGTAATGAGAAATTATCTTTTAATAATATTAACTCTGCTTATTGTTTCCGAAAAATCATTTGCAGGAATCTCTATTGTATATGTTAATGGAGCGAGTAATTCAAATGATTATCAAATAGATGGATCTGTTTCGGCATTTATTAACACAGTCTCGCTAAATCCTGATGGTTCTGCGAACAAATATATGGGTAAAATACCAAGAAACATATACTACATACACAAAATATATGAAACAAAAAACGAAACATTAGCTACTATTCCTTGTCAGAAGACTTTAAGTGAGTTAGCTCTGCCTGACGGCATTGGATCGATATATCAGCCATCTCAGAAGTTAGAATACCTTAGAAATTTAGGAGATAAATATTCTAACATATTGAATTTTGGTTTTATTCCACAATGCAATGGAATAAATTTACCTGTGAGTTATATGAGAGATCGTACAATATCATTATATAACTTTATATCTAAAAATGCCACTAATGGCGTAATATTGGTTGGACACTCACAAGGGAATTTTTTCATAGAAGCAGCTTTGGGTCTAATGGTTTATAATAATAAAGATATTTCTAAAGTGAGAATGGTTAATATTGCAAGCATGGTTCCTTCTAGTTTTAATTACATTAACGTATCTCAAGATAAAGCTCTTTATTCAGATGAAATTTACAAGCTTTATAGTTTAGAAATACCAGCAAGAGTTCTTTGGGGTGGGTTACAACCTATTCAAAACAGAACACTATGTTTGGATAACTGTAAAACGATTTCTACAAATCAAAATTTAGTTGATGCAGCTAAAGCCGATCCTGAAGCTCATGGAATAGTCAGCACTTATTTAAATGAAAAAATATTTTCAATAGAAAATAAGCTATCCATGCCAAAAAATGTATCGGATCTTGTAAACTCTGTGTACTTTACATTAGAAGACTTTATTGAAAAATCTCAAAAAACAACAATATTAAATATTAGAAATCCTACAGGAGACTTTATAAAATCTCTTCAGTATCCAATCTATAATTCAGCCAAAAACAAAAGCTTTACTCAAAGTTCAGTCACTATACTCACGAAGTCTGTTGCCGCTTCTGTACCAGACGAACCATCTGACGGCTCATGGATTAACCCCATTGACCCAACAGAGGTGATTCTGCCTCAACAGGGTGCTGGTAAACCATATAGTCTTGACGTAGATAACAGTAGCTCAGGTTTCAACCCTAATGATTATCGTTGGCAGTACAAATGGAGTACCAAAAACGATGATATTCTGCTCGTAAACAATGGTAAAACAGCAACCATAGAAGCAAAGTGTAAGAACGCCTGTAATAACCGTCTGCCGATTGCTATGAATATGGTTGATCCTGATGGGAATCGCCACTACTTAGCGGTGAAGGTGTTTTTTGCCTCAGACGGAACTACAGCCCAACCGATAACATGCACAGGCTCATGGTCAACAGCCTTATTCTCAATAGGAATGACAGAAATAGCTTCTCAAAGCTGTCAGACAGGTTATACAGGCAGTAAAAGTCTTTCGCATATTTGCCAATCCAATGGACAGTGGGGACAAGTCACCACCATAGATAACTGTACAGTGATTCCTCCTACTATCACCAACTGTACAGGTGTATGGACAAATCAATCTTATGCCATCGGTGCAACAGAAGAAAAATATGCCTCTTCTTGCCCAACTGGTTCAACGGGGCAAGTTCGCTCTTTCCATGTATGTCAATCAAGTGGTCAATGGGGTGGTTTAGCTACATCCGATAACTGTACAGCATTTCTCGAAACGCCCACAAACTTGTATGGCTCTTCTATCTCCAATGGCATTCAACTTACATGGTCAAAAGTATCTGGGGCTGTATCGTACTATGTCTATAAGATGGGGAATTTCTTACAGGAAGTGTTTGATAATATTTTTATAGATACCAATGTCTCAAATGGTTCAACCTATCAGTATGAAGTTGCTGCACATTCAACACTGAACAATCAAAATGTAACTTCACCAAAATCGTCCGCCATAAGCACGACCTATAACGCGGGACAAACAGGAATCGTAGCACCAAACAATTTTAAGGCTGCACGGGAAACAAATGGCATTGCACTCTCTTGGCAACCTGTTACTGGTGCTGACGCTTACTATATCTATCGTTATGGCTATAGAAATCCTATTACAGGTGGCAATATGCTCATGGCATTAGGCGCAAGTGATTCAGCTTTTATTGACTATTCGCAGATGGGTCTAATAAGCGGGCAAAGCTATTGTTACTTCATTCGGGCAGTTAAAGGAAATGTACTATCTCCAAATAGCACTGATGCGTGTTCACACGCTCCATAATGTATAAACAACTCGGTTCTCTTGACTTCTAGTGATTACGGGTACAATTCTAGCAAATTTTTTAGGCTATTCGTTAAGCTGCCCGCATGGTTCAAGATTGAAACGCCCATTGGTACATATAACACTGACTGGACAATCGTGAAGCACGACGATGAAACCGTGTACTTGGTGCGCGAAACCAAAAGCACTAAGGATATGAGTAAATTACGGCCAAGCGAGAAAGAGAAAATCGAGTGTGGTCAGGCGCACTTTGATGCGCTGGGTGTGGATTTTGAAGTTGTGACTTTGGCGAGAAATGTGTAAAACACAACATACAACTAACTATTATTCATGAAGGACTCAAGAATGCCTAACAATTATAAAAGCCATTGTTTTCCTAGAGGCTCAGAATGGCGGCAATGGGATCTGCATATTCATACACCTGCATCATTTCATTGGTGTGATGGAAAACGCTTTAAGAAAATGAACAGTGACGAAAAAAAATCTGCTATTGATAAAATGATTGAGGCAATGAACAACTCAGAGCCTACTGTTTTTGCAATCATGGACTATTGGACTTTTGATGGATGGTTAGCTTTACAGGAACGTTTATCAGAAGAAGGTGCGCCAGAATTAAAAAAGAGAGTTTTCCCTGGCATTGAATTAAGACTGATTTCTCCCACTACTTACAGACTTAACGCCCATGTATTATTTTCAGATGAAACAACAACTCAAGAGCTTCTTGATTTCAAATCAAAATTAACTGTTGGAATTGTAGAAAAACCATTATCTGATGAGTGTCTAATTACTTTAGCACGAACAGCAGGTGCAGACAGGCTTAGAAAAGTTCAGTGTACGATAGAACAAACTATTGATGATGACTCTGCCCTGATAATTGGATCAAAAATAGCTGAGATAACAGCAGAATCTTATATAGCTGCATTTGAATCTGTTCCAAATAGTAAAGCAATCGGCTTTATGCCGTGGTCAACAAGCGATGGGATGGCTGGAATTAAATGGGATGAGCATTATGCCTATTCTAGTAAACTTTTAAACTCGTTAAAAATATTTGAAACTAGAGATAGTGATGAGTGGGCTGCTTTTGTAGGTATTAAAACAGATTGTAATCGAAAGTATTTTGAAAACTTTCAAAATGCGCTTGGTAAAGTACCAAGACTGCCAGTAGCAGGTAGCGATGCTCATCGTTTTACAAGTAAAAATGATGAACGTGGATATGGTGACTTTCCATCAGGGAAAGTGACTTGGATAAAGGCTGACCCAACCTTTCGTGGTCTTCTACAAGCTATTAAAGAACCAGAAAAACGGTCTTTTATTGGAGAGCGTCCAGATAAAATATTAGAAGTCGAGAAAAATAAAACTTTCTTCATTAGCAATGTGACGATCAAAAAAAACGACGGAGCTTCATTTAGTGAGAAATGGCTTGATGACTGTAATATACCATTCAATAGCGATCTTGTTGCTATCATAGGTAATAAGGGAAGTGGTAAAAGCGCGCTTGCAGACGTGATTGCATTATTAGGGAACTCAAAACAAAAAAAGCACTTTTCATTTCTTTCAGATAAAAGATTTTGTGCAAAACCTAAAGAGTTCGCTAAAAGCTTTACAGGTGAAATAACATGGACTGGTCAATCAAAAAGTCAATCATGCTTATTATCACATAACCCTGAAAGTGCAAGCGTAGAGTTAGTGCGATATATTCCACAAGCTCATTTTGAGACCCTTTGTAATGACCACGCATCAGGGGAGACAGATGTTTTTGAAAAGGAATTAAGGTCTGTAATTTTCTCGCATACCAGCATAGCTATTCGGCAAAAAGCATTAGACTTTGATCAATTTATTGACCAACAAGAACGAAGTTTGCGTGATCAGCTTAGTGAGTATCGTAAAGACCTTAACAAGGTAAATCAAGAAATAGAAGCTATAGAGGCGCAACTTCAACCAGAAGTAAAAAGACTCTTGCAAGCATTGCTTGATACGAAAAAAAATCAGATTTCAGAACACCATAAAATCATGCCTGCGGCTATTGTCAAACCGTCAGAACTATTATCAGCAGAACAACAGCAATCATTAGCCGATTTAGAGGATATTAAAACACGACTTGACAGAATAGAAGAGTCTGTAAAAACATTAACTGACTCAGAAAATACATTAGCAGGAAAAACTAGAGCTGTTAAAAATGTGCAGGAGCGACTTTTTGTACTAAAAAAGCAATACAAACAGTTTCAAGAAGACACTGATAACGACTTACTAACTCTAGGTCTGACAATTTCTCAAATTAGTAGTTTGAGCACACCTGATGACTCTCTTAATGCCATTATAAGTACTTTGCCCAATGAACAGGCAGAAATAGAGCGTTCTATTTTGACGATAAATGAAGAGAAAAAGTCTTTATTAGAGAGACAGTCTATTTTGAAGAAAGGGCTTGATGAGCCAAATCAGGTATATCAGGCAAATTTGAAAGCGATTGATGAATGGAACAAAAAGCTTCAAGAAATGACGGGTTCACAAGAGATGCCTGATACATTGAAAGGTATCGAGACAAGAATTGAGCAACTAGACTCTCTTCCTCGCTTACTAGTTGAAAAAAGTGCCAAAAGGATATTATTGTCGGGCAATATATTTGACGTACTGGATGCTCAAAGTAAGTCTCGTGCAGACCTATTTAAACCCGTACAAGATGTTATAAAAAATAACAGTCTTATTAGAGACGATTACAAACTGCAATTTCAATCTCATCTAGTTGGACATCCAACTACGTTAGCTTCAAGGCTTTTCGTAATAATAAAACAAAGTTCGGGTAATTTGAGAGGTGATGAAGAAAGCCATGCCACTGTGAAGAAAATTGCAGAGCAATTCGACTTTAATAACAAGGCAGAAACTCTTAAATTTATTAACCAACTACATCAAGAGATCAAAAAATCATCAAAAGAAGGTGTTAACGGGTTCGGGATTAAGTCCACACTTAGAATCAATCAGACATCGACAGCAGCTTATGACCTTATCTTTGGATTAACATTCCTTGAACCTAGATACTCCTTGTTATTTCAAGATGCTCAAATTGAGCAACTGTCGCCTGGACAAAGAGGTGCTCTCCTTCTGATTTTTTATCTATTAGTGGATCAGGGTCATAATCCTATTGTTCTAGACCAACCAGAAGAGAATTTAGATAACGAAACTGTCGTCAGTTTACTCGTACCCGTCTTAAACTCTGCTAAAAAGAAAAGGCAGATAATTATGGTCACACATAACCCTAACCTTGCTGTCGTTTGTGATGCAGAACAAGTGATTTACTCGTCTTTTGACAGAAAAAATGATTCAAAAATTGATTATTTTTCTGGATCAATAGAAAACTTAGAGATAAATACTCATGTTGTGAATGTTTTGGAAGGGACAAAACGAGCGTTTGATAACCGTAAAGAAAAATACCAATAAAAACTACGTGGCAAGTGCTATTAAAAAAAGCCACTAATTTCATATGAAATTAGTGGCTTTTAGAATCATGGCGGGACTCGAACCCGCAAGCCCTTACAGGCGGCTAGTTAGAAGCTAGCTGTGTATACCATTCCACCACACGGCGATTTTTTGCTGAGAATATAATATCACCATAAATGGCTGATTCAAATACTAGTATTTAATATCTTAACATTTCCCATACATCGCGCGCTCACCGCTCCGCCTCATCTTCACGTCCCCTACCCTGTTCACGCGCCTGATTGAGTTCATCCACCCGCTTGCGAACATCGTCTTGAATATCTCGCTGGTTGTTCACTTCTGGCTCAGGCTTTTTATTTGCCTGTGGCCGCTCCTGTTTGGGTGCTTGCTGGTGACGTTGCCACTCTTCAAAATGTGGCTGAATCCCCAAAGTTGAAAAGCGGTGACGCTTCCCTTCTGGGTCGATCACTCCCATATTTTTCCCACGCTGGTAAAAGCGAAGGCCGCGCTCACCTAATGCCTGTTGCAAACTGACAATATCGCGGTGTTGCGCTAAAAGCGCATGAAGCTGTGCGGACAATGTGACCTTACGGCTGGGCTTACGCTCGCGTGTATGCGATTTGGTTTGTTGGGCTGCCTGTTCCTGCTCGGCGCGAGTGGTTCGGACTCGCTCATGATTGTTCTTCTTGATATTTTCGGGAGTGTATAAATTATCAATATTCAACTCAGGATAACGCTCGGCGGCTTTCTGGCTGACGGACTCTTGAATTTTCAGAAACTCATCTTTGGATAACCTCACCCGATTACGCTCATAGAGTTTATTCGCACTAATCATTAAGTGAAGGTGTAAGTGGTCTTTCTCCGTGTGAATCACCCCCACTGCCAGATTATCCCGCGCTCGCTCATCCAGATACATTCGGCCAATATCACGCAAAGCGGCCTTTACTTGCTCCTTATCCAGCTCATTTGCTGGTAAGGATATAATTTCGTGATACGCCAAATTTGCGCCTTTTCTCTGGCGCAAATATCGGGCGTTTTCCCTAAATATCTCGGCTATATCTTCCCGCTCCACGCCATACGGCAGATTATGCTCAATATCAATGTCGGTATCTTCTTCCCGCAACATATAGTTCACGAGGGTTGCATAAACCGTCTGGCCTTTGAAGCCAGTCGATTTTTTGCGTCCCATAGATTTGATAATCATGCGCGGTTCTCGAAAATTTAACGGTTAAAGTGTTTACGAATAAGATCCTCCAAATAGCGAAGCTGGTACTTCACTTCGTCTGGATTGACCGAAATGCCCGCATTGGCACTATGTGCAAGCTGGTTTAAGTTGTTTCCGATGCGTCGTACTTCTACCAGTCCTGAGCGCAATAGCTCGGTTTCCTCACTGTTCAGATGTCGTTTTTCGGCCATCTGGTGCAAGGCTGCATTCTTAAAATAAGCGGTCGGTGTTTGTTTTGCTTGCTCTGACTTCAGGGCTAAAAAATGGTATTCGTCTGCGGTAAGGCGTACTGAAATGACCTTCACACCATTGGCTTTGTCTTGCTCGCGGTACTGTTTTCTTTGTTCTTTACTGAGGCTCATAACACGGTCTTTGAAAAAGAAGGGATGGGGGTCTAGGGGTCTCCCCTAGCAAGTTCTGCGTTTCTCCTAAGATTCTCTTAGAGAAATGCAAACTTGCTCAATGCACTGTAGCAGGATTTGAGCAGTTATCAAGCCGTGATGAAATTCTGGGTGGACGATTGTTGCGGTTGTTGGCCACCTGAAGATACGCCTCATTAGAGGCGCGTTCTCGGCGTAGCAACCATCTGAGCTTGAACCTGTTTGAAGTGCTTTGGCTGGAAATGGCGGTCAAGGAACGCATAGCAGAAAAGCCCATACCAACGCTGTTCATCGAGTGCATCCACGGAAAGCGTTACCCATCCCTGCATGGCGTGACTCTTGACGTAGGCACGGGCAATACGGCTTTGTGGGTCATACTCGGTGAGATACCAGCTCATTGAACCGAACCGATCATCAACTTTTGCCAGTACCAAAGGATTGAATGACTTGGCCTGAGAGCCAAGTGTATAGCCCATCAGTTGACGGGCGATGTGACGGGTAAATCGTGACATGGTGAGAGTGGGTTAAAGAAAAAAATGTGTGTCCACCCAAAAACACACACATTTTTTTCTTCCCCTCTCAACAAGTCACGGTCGTATTTGGCCGTGACTGAGAGGCAATAACTGGCCACAGGCCAAGCTAATACTCATGTGGAAAAAGGATGGTCGTCACTGAACGATCCCACTCAGTCATGACACAAAAGATAATATTGTGAATCATATAAGCAGACAGGATGCGATAACCTTGTTGAACAGCGAGGGCATTTTCCGCTTGCGCTGCCTCCGACATTTCAGACCAATCACCGTGAACATGACGGCTTATCAGATCAAATGCAGAGATATGTAAAGTATCAAGAACTTCAGCAACTCAGGGAGTCGCTACAACCTGTCAGAGAGAAAATAATGGGGTAACGTGCTTCATAAAATAATTGTTAGGAAATAAGCACACGGCCATCACTTGCCAGCAAAACCAAAATGCAAGGTGGAGACTTTGTACGACCTTGTCATTTTGGTTTGGCAAGTAGGATGGCGTGGGTTATTTCCATCCATTTTATGAGCGCGTTTTCCTTATAATCTCAGACCGATAGTGAAGCAGTTAATGATCCCAGCGAAACCCACGATGTTTCCATAAATAGAAATTCAGGCTGCCGATTGCCCCGATATACAACCCAATATAGCGAACAACAATTCCCACCTGAATCGAACCGAAGTAAATAAAAATCCCCGATAAGAAGAAACCACAGAGAATCCCAGAACCAAGCGTTGCTAAAAATAAAACGGCCACACTGGTAAAATTATGGCTCAGTTCCTGATAAATGGTATCCCGAAAATAAGCAGGATGCGGTATCAGCACTTTCTTCCAGAACGGTGTGGTGGTCAGGGCTGGGTTTTGTACGTCGGCTTTTGGCAGTGGCCGCTGGTGACTTTGAGAAGTCTGTTCCTGATATTCCTCTTCCTGTTTTCGTCGGTTGTTGGCTTCCCTTTCTCGCTGGGCTTGGTCGTAGGCACGTTGGGCTTTTTCTGCTTTACTTTCTTCTTCTGCCTTACGCCCCTTCCCTTCAGGTTGCTCTGAGGTGGACTGCTGAAAAAAAGCGGTAACGACAAGGTACAGGTCTGACAAATAGGACTCTCGATCTATTCGCTGCGTGGGGTATTTTTCTAAAGCGGTGAGTTCGGCTATCCGCATCAAGCTGGACTGGTACAGTCGCTCTTTTGGTTGGTTAAGCAAGTCTAGGAGTGTGATACCCTCCCGCTTCATACGCTTCCATGCTGCATCAAGGGCTTGCTTTGCTTCATGTTCGTTCTCGCTCGTGGTCTTGGCAAGTAAGGCTATAATCGTATCAATGTTCATTCTCACCCACTCCCCTTCCCCCAAAATTCTGTCATCAATTTACATTTGACGGCGTAAAAAATCTATATACAATCAGGTCGTATGTTTTGCCGTTAAAACTCTAAAACTCTTTAGAGTTTTAATTCTTTTACTCTTTAGAGTTAAAGAGTATTAACTCTAAAACTCTTTTAATCGGTCATAGCATTATGCCATTAGTCATCACACTTGCACATCAGAAGGGAGGCGTTGGTAAATCCACACTCGCCTCGAACCTTCGTGCCTACTTTTCAGGGGGTGGGTACAAAACGGCTTTGGTCGATATTGACCCGCAGGGATCTCTCTCCAAACTCAGCAAAAGTTTTGCTCATCAGGATGGCCGTGAACCTGAACACGTCATTGACCGAAACGACTTTAAGAACTATGACGAACTCAGAGAACGGATTGAACCGTATCAAATCGTCATCATTGATACCCCGCCGTACCTGTCAAAAGAGCTTGAGGACGTTTTCGCGCTCACCAACCTGATTCTGATTCCGTGTAAAACCTCACCGCTCGATTTTTTGGCGATTGGTGACACGCTCGATCTCATCAGCGCAAGCAAAGAAAAGCATCCCGAACTGTTGGCTGCAATTGTTCTCACCATGACTATTCAAGGCACAGACTTCACCGCCAATATTCGCAATGAACTGCAAAAAACAGAGTTTCGGGTACTCGATGCAGAAATTGGTAATCGGGTTGCCTATATGCGCTCCCTCCTTCGCTCAAACAGCGTTGAAGGTGATGAAAACCGCAAGGCGTGGCAAGAAATCACTCAACTCGGTGACGAAATTATTTCTCTTATGCAGGCACATTATGACAACCAAAAATAGTAACAAGCGGGCGGAAGTCGCCAATCTGCTCAGCACCATCACCCAAAAGAAGGACAGCGGTGAACTGGGGAAGTCGCCCATTCAAGCCGTTCAACCAGTTCAACCCGTTGAAAAAGCTGATACAGAAGAAAAAGAGTTAAAGAGTATTAACTCTTTAACTCTAAAACAGGAAAACAAAGCGGTTGAAGGTACAAACCGTCGCGCAGGTGGAAGACCGACCATTAAGCGTGATGATGTGGAATACGTCAAAATCAGTCCTCGGATTCCGAAGACGCTCAAACAAGAAGTCAACGTGGCACTGGCTCACGAAAAATTCCGTGACTATGACGGCTTTACCGTCAAAACACTGGACGAGTTGGTGACGTTTGCGCTGGAAAAACTGCTCAACGAAAAGCGGTAGGGAATAAGTAAAGGAGTTAAAGAGTATTAACTCTTTAACTCTAAAACAGCAAAACCTACTCAGTGCTATCGCCATCTAAAAAATCCAGAAGAAATATGAACAGGTGAGGGAAGATCACCGCGTTCGGTGTCAGCACTCATTCGCAATTGTCCAGACACTGTCTGAACAATTCGACTCACCGCGTTTACCCCAAAATCACAAAAAGAGTTTTAGAGTTAAAGAGTATTGCCGTTAAAACTCTTTAACTCTAAAACAGCAAAAAGCACTCGTGTAAGAGTGCTTTTTCTTTTGCCGATTGCTAAAAATCAAATCCAATTTGAGGACTCACTTTCACATTTCGACGGGGTTGAACGGATAGAGGCATATCGGCAATAGCGGCTTGATGCACTATACCGACAGTCTCTTTAGACTGAGGGGCAGGAATGGCTTCAACCAAAAGGGGAGGGGATGCTGTATCAGTAGCCGATGGTCGTAACCCTTCGAGATCATGCAAATGTTCAATCATCTTTCGCCAAGCAAACTTTTGTTTCCATCCACCAAGATAGTGAGATGGGGTAAACCAATGTTCACGATACTCCAGCGTCAGCGCATTGCCGACGATGACCTCGGCGGGAACGTGCCACAGAGTAAGCTGGACATAGCACATAAGCGCACTCACACGGTCAATATCAACCGCCTGAATCCACACCACGTTGGCAGGGTTGTAACCTGCTTGCATCAGCACTTTGACTGACGCAAGCAACATACTTCCAGCTCCACAAGCGGGTTCACTGAGGGTAACAAAGGCTTTTTGTGTCAACTTTTCCTGTATGCCAATAAAGGTCATTCTTGCCATCATTTCAGCGAGTTCGGGCGGGGTAAAAAATTGCCCCTTCCGATCTTCACTGAAACCTAGCTCCATGAACAATTGGCCAAAATGGTCATACGGTTCGCCTTCAGAAATATCTACAAAAATTGCTAAGAGTTTTGGAAACTGCAATTGATCTTCACGTTTGTATCCTTGAATACACCGCATATATTCCGCTTCCAGCTTTTCGTCCTTCACAATCGCGTTATGAAGGGAAATAGCCATCATCGTCACAAAGTCGGTAAAAACGGTATAACGGTGCTTGCTCGGTGCAATGCCGTTAAAAACATCCAGAAAATCCTTATGTTCCTTACGAATTGTTGCCATATATACGCTCCATAGCGTGTAGAGCTGGGGCAACCCAGCGCGTACACGCGGGTTGTCAGTTCATACAGGCGTATCGAAGCGATAGCCCCTCCAGTCCTCCCTGTGACACGTCACAAGGAGGAAACAAGGGCGATAAAACGAAAATTATTTATATGGATTTTTTATTGCAAGTCAAAAATGACAGTCTATTTATCCTATTGAATATATTGAAAATATTCATACACTTGGCACATATTCTCAAAACCAGATATGAAAGCTCCACAAAAAAAGAATGCGTTCCTTGGATTTACGCTTGTAGAAATCATGATCGTCATTGCGATGATTGGTATCTTGGCTGCTGCTCTCTTCCCCAATATGACGGAGTACCTCAAGCGCGCACGAGATACCGCCAGAGTGAGTGATTTACATAATATAGCGACAGGGATTGCTATGTATGAGATAGATAAAGAAACCCTTCCACCACACGTCAGTGGATGTTATCCAACACAAAAACTTCTTTCTGGAGGGTATATCAAGGTTAGTTTTATCAGTCCAAAAGGGGCAGGGTATGACGAAGGATGTGGAGTCTCTGGAAAGTATGCCTATGGGGTTAGTACGGGTAATATCCTTGATCCTCAGTCATCACTGTTGATGGCGGTGATGGAGAATCAGAA
>Ga0209599_10000663_pt1 | contig 20658 bp, 21 predicted proteins | sample Shrwel_input2_FT_FD_187534 | JGI IMG/M metagenome (GOLD analysis project Ga0209599, IMG submission 187534) | Subsurface microbial communities from deep shales in Ohio, USA - Utica-3 well 1 S input2 FT (SPAdes) (version 2) ... | reverse complement strand
CCCACAGCGCGGCCCCCGCCCCCGCCACCACCGCTGGCACACATGCCGACAGCGTCGGCAAGGCAGCCAGCACACACAGCGCAACAGCAAGACGGCGGCGCATGATCATTCTCCTCCCAGCAGCATGTAGTCGATGGCGTCACACAGGGCGTGGATCATCAGGATATGCACCTCCTGGATGCGGGCAGTGCGGTATACCGGCACATTGAGCAGGATGTCTTCGCTGGTGAGCAGCTCGCCAATCTGGCCGCCATCCTTGCCGGTAAAGGCAATCACCGTCATCTGCCGTTCGTGGGCGGAATGAATGGCTTCAATCACATTGGCCGAGTTGCCCGAGGTGGAAATGGCCAGCAGGATGTCGCCAGTCTGGCCAAGTGCGCGCACCTGCTTGGAAAAAATCATGTCGAAGTCGTAGTCGTTGCCAATGGCGGTCAACGCCGAACTGTCGGTGGCCAGCGACAGCGCCGCCAGCCCCGGACGTTCTTTTTCAAACCGGCCAACCATTTCGGCGGCAAAGTGCTGGGCGTCGGCGGCAGATCCACCATTGCCACATGCCAGCACCTTGCCTTCGTTCATCAGGCAGGCCACCATTTTTTCTGCTGCCACGGCAATACCCGGTGACAGCACTTCCATCGCCTGCTGTTTGGCAGCAATGCTTTCAATAAAATGTTCGTTGACGCGCTGGATCAAATCCATCGGGCTTCCTTATCAAATAATGTTTTGCAGCCACTCGGGCGGCTGCTGGCCATCCAGCAGAACGGCATCAAACCGACAGGGTGGCAGGCTGGGCAGCGTGTGCAGATAATGTTCTGCCGTGCGCACCAGCCGGGCCTGCTTGGCCGGGGTAATACTGGCGGCAGCGCCGCCAAAACGGGCCGAGCGGCGCTGGCGTACTTCCACAAACACCAGGGTGGTGCCATCGTGCATGATGAGGTCGATTTCCCCCATCCGGCAGCGATAATTACGGGTCACACACACCAGGCCACGCTGCTGCAACCAGCTCAGCGCCAGCGCTTCGGCCTGCTGTCCACGTTCATTCATGGCTTACTCATCCAGCCAGAGCTGACCGGTGGGCGAGCTTAGCAACAGGCTGCGCTGGACCTCCCGCCCAGACCCCAGTCGCAAACGACCACTCACCCCATCCAGCCACAAGCCAGAGGTATTGCGCCCGGCCAGACGGCGCGCCACGCGAAAGGCATCAATGCCCAGTGCATACAACCGCTCGGTGGCATGGGTCAGAGGCTCAAGCGGTCGGGGGTAACGTGCCGAAACACCGCTATCTGGCGTCAGCAACCACGGCATGTCCAGCACGGTCACGGTCAACCCTTCCGACCCAACTGGTGCCTGCTCGTTCAGGCTGGGCGGCAAATATGCCGGCACTGCCCCCAGCATCGGGCGCAGTGCTGCCCATTCTGCCGTATTCAGCATCACCGCCACGGCATCCACCGACTCGCGCTGCTGCTGCCAGCGTTCAGCCTCGGCAGGCCAGCGCAGCGTGCGCGGCTGCCGTCCGGCCAGCTCCACCCAGGCCGTCGTCCACGCCTGAGCCTGGCGCTGCGACAAGGGATCACTGCCAACCATCAGCATCGGAAACACCGAGCCGGCGTGGTGCATGGCCTGCGCCACCTGCTCGGCGTCAGCCTCTGCCGCCAGATGCAGCGCGTATAAGCCTGGTGCCGGCTTGGCCGGCAGGGTATTCAGCGCCAGGGTCGGCATCTTGACCAGGGGCGCAATTGCGGCAATTTCCGGACGGGTCAGTGGGCCAATCACCACCTCGGCACCTTCGCTCAGTGCCTGCTGATAGCGCGCCTGCACATCGTCCAGGCGGGTGGTGTACCAGCGCAACTCGGCATCGCCATCCACTTTCCAGGCCGCTTCAATCCCCTGCCGCACCACCTGAGCGGCCTCCCCCAGGCTGTCGCTGCTCAAAGGCAGCAAGATTGCCATTTTCGGTGCAGGGCCAGCAGGCATGGTTTCCACCCGCTTTTCCGCCTGGGCTGGCGGGTGATCGAGAATGGCGGTCAGTGGGGATCTCAGCGCCGGCACGTCGTCCAGTTCAATGCTATAGTTCGGGCCGGCGGCCAACGCCGGTCCGCCCCATCCCATCATCAGCATGGCTGCCAGCAGCATTCGCACCCAAGGAGCCCGTCGTTGCATACTCCACTCTTTCCGATTGTCGAAGACGCGCGTGCGTCTCTGGTGAACGGCACATTATATGTGGTGGCCACACCGATTGGGAACGTAGCCGACATCAGCCTGCGCGCACTGGCCGTGCTCAGCGCCGCGCATATCGTCTGTGCCGAGGACACCCGGGTAACCGGCCAGTTGCTGTCTCGCTATGGCCTGCACAGCAAGCTGGTCAGTGTACGCGAACATAACGAATGTGCGATGGCAGAAAAAATCTGTGGCTGGCTGGCCGAAGGCCAGATTGTCGCCCAGGTTTCCGATGCGGGCACCCCCGCCGTGTCGGACCCGGGTGCCCGGCTGGTGCACGCCGTGCGGGCGGCCGGCTATCCGGTTTGCCCCATTCCCGGTGCCTGCGCGGCAGTCACTGCGCTGGCCGGCAGCGGCATCACCACCTCCGACTGGCTGTTTCATGGCTTTCTGCCGCCCAAAAGCACCGCCCGCTGCAAGCAGCTGGCGCAGTGGCAGGACGCACCCTATGCCGTGGTACTGTACGAAGCGCCGCACCGGATGGCCGACTGCACCCACGATATTGCGGCCACCCTGGGCGCGGATCGGCAAGTGACGCTGGGCCGTGAGCTGACCAAAACCTTTGAAACCCTGCGCACCCTGCCCGCCGGTGAACTGGCCGCCTGGGTGAGCAGCGACAGCAATCAGCAGCGCGGTGAATGCGTGCTGATCATCGACGCCGCCCCGGCGGTGATCGCCAACAACGCCATTGACGCGCAGGCCGAACACACCCTGCGCGTGCTGATGGCCGAACTGCCGCCGAAACAGGCGGCCAAACTCACCGCCACGCTGACCGGCGTGCCGCGTGATGCGCTGTACCAGCTGGCCGTCAGCTGGAAACAGGGGCCTGCGGATGAGTCGAATTGACACCGGGGAGCTACGCGCGCAGTTTACAGCGCTAAGCCAGCCCTGTATTATGCCGCTCTTACCACAGGGTGTTTGAATCTCACACCATCCTGACACCTGCCCAGGTGGCGAAATCGGTAGACGCAGGGGACTCAAAATCCCCCGCCGCAAGGCGTGTCGGTTCGAGTCCGACCCTGGGCACCAGCTTAAGCAAGACCGGCCACAAGGCAAATCACCCGCACAGTGCATACTGGCGGGTTTTTTATTTCACCATGACTCCAGCCCGGCACTTCGCTGGACTACGCCAAGACTAGATACAGTAGGTTTATCAAAAACTTAGGCGAGTTCATCATATGCCGATGCTTTCTGAAACTTGACCCGACATCCCCTCTGCTGGCCCCTAGAAGGCTCCTGGGAACCGGGCCTTTCTGAGGAGTCATCATGGCAAAAATCAAGCTCACCAAGTCCGCTGTCGATGCGACACAACCACAGGCGCAGGCCGTCGAACTCCGGGATACGCTGGTGCCCGGCTTCTTGTGCAAGATTACCCCGTCGGGTCGCAAGGTGTTCATGCTCCAGTACCGGACGAACGCCGGCGAGCGCCGCAAGCCTGCCTTGGGCCAGTACGGAGAACTGACCGTCGAACAGGCCCGCTCTCTCGCGCAGGAATGGCTGGCCCAGGTACGCCGGGGTGGTGATCCCGGCGCGGCCAAGGCGGAAGCGCGCAAAGAACCCACCGTCGAGGAGTTGTGTAAGAAGTTCATGGAGGACCACTCCAAGAAGCGCAACAAGCCCAGCACCCGAGTCGGCTATCAAGGTGTCATCGACCGCTGCATCATCCCGCTGCTGGGCCGCAAGAAGGTCCACGATGTGAAGCGCCCTGACATCGCTGGACTGATGGACAAACTATCGTACAAGCAGACTGAGGCGAACAAGGCGTTCAGCATCCTGCGCAAGATGTTCAACTTGGCCGAGGTATGGGGCTATCGGCCTGACGGCACCAATCCTTGCCGCCATGTCCCGATGTTCCCCGCCAGCAAATCCACCCACCTTATCAGCGACGAGGACATGGGTAAACTGTTCCGGCAGCTCGATAAGATCGAGACCGAAAGACTGGAGAACTACGTCATCCCGTTGGCGATCCGCCTGCAATTCGAGTTTGCCGGCCGCCGTGGCGAAATCGTTTCGCTCGAATGGGAATGGATTGATCTGGAAAACCGCCGCGTTGTCTGGCCCGACAGCAAGACCGGTGGCATGTCCAAGCCCATAAGCGAGGAAGCCTACCGGCTGCTTTCGACGGCGCCGAGGCAGGAAGGCAGTCCCTACGTACTACCGTCGCCGCGCCATCCAGGGCAACACCTGACCACGGGCGAGTATTACGGTGGTTGGAGTCGTGCGCTCAAAGCGGCGGGGGCGACACATGTGGGGACACACGGCATCCGCCATCGCTCGGCGACGAACATTGCCAATTCGGGCATCCCGGTCAAGGTCGGCATGGCTCTGACGGCGCACAAGACCGTGGTGATGTTCATGCGCTACGTCCACACCGAGGACAAGCCAGTGCGGGAAGCCGCCGAACTGGTGGCGAATCGGCCCAAGGCAATCACCGGCACCAAGCCGAAGCCTGTGGAGGCGACGGCATGACCAAGCGCAAAGTCGCCATTCCTTCGTTCGCAGCGCCTTCGGCGCTGCCAGGCGACATTCGGGCACTGATCAAGGTGGCGGACTGACTACGGCGAGGAAGTGCTTCCCATGTTGGCGACTCAGCTAGTTAAGGATTACGGTGGAAGCTTTGCCGTGAAAAACCTACGCCGCTTGGTCCAGTCTGTCACAACCTTCTCCTACGAACAAATTGTCGTATCGCTGATACGACAATTGAGCAGCACACTTCATCGCGGTGATTTCGCTAAAAAATCTCTGACGGTACGATTTTCAGCAACTTGATGCCACCGCATGCCCCCGATCGTCCGAAAGAGGTAGCATTCCTCGCTTCTCACGGCGCGGTAACGATGCCTTGGCCAACATCCGCATCGTCAACGTCTTCCGCGAACACGTTCTTGCGCGCATTGGCGAGCAGCCGGGCAGTAACACTTTTAGCGTTTGGCCTATTCCCAGAGCTTCGAAGTGACTCCCACCAAAGCGCAGCGATACCGGCGACATGAGGGCAAGCCATGCTTGTTCCGCTGATGGAATGCAAGCCACCGCCGGGCCACGCCGATGTGATATCAACACCTGGCGCAGCCACTAACGCGAGGCTATTAGAAAAATTTGCGACAGCGTAGTTCTCACCAGTGCGCCCAATGGCTGCGACCGAAATGACATCATCGGCAGCGGCAGGAAGCGACGCGGCGATTCTATATTCGCGATTCATATCGCGACGACTTTCATTGCCTGCAGCGGCTATCACCAATGGAGATACACCAAAGGCTGACTGGGCCTTTAACACACCCATGATTGCATCGAACATGCGCAAATTACCTCTATACGCTTCTAGTGCTGTCGACGTGGCAAGATCTACGGGCCAACCGTCCGAAGTCAAACGGACCACCATCCCAGGAAAATCGAAACCGAGTGACATAGAAATTATGTCTGCCTTCTCGCGCATCGCCCAATTGAGCGCTTCAAAGACCATCTCTGATTGCCCTGAACCATCATCCCCAAGAACTTTACCAATCAGTGCACGTTGAATTCCACGAGCAACCCCGATGCGTCGTCCCTCGATATCACGACCCAAAATAGTTCCAGCACAGTGCGTTCCATGCCCTTGGCGGTCACCATCGCCATGGCCGCTAAAGTCTTTCTCGATTAAATTGACACCTGCAAAGGCTGGATGAGTTCGATCGATGCCAGTGTCTAAAATCGCTGCGACTACACCAGCACCCGTGTAACGGCACTGGTCCGCCTTCACTGCCGAAATACCCCAGTTAGCCGCCGACTCTTCAAATTCGGAGCTCAGCGGTTGTATAAGGCGCGTGGGCATCGTTGGCGTCGCCAATTGGACTTGTGGGTCGGCAATCAACTCGGCGACAGCGTGATCGGGAATCCTCTCAACGGAAAGAGTCGGTACTCCGCCGCTTGCGCGGAATAATTCGGAACCAATATCGCGGGTGTTTACTGGGCGAGCTGCTTCGCGCCTGAGGATAATGTACTTTTTCATTTCAAACTCCGGTTCTTATAGCCGCTTCATTTCTGCCAGTTTTCGATAGTGAGCCCCCAGCGCAGTTAGCCTGCAACCTTTCGAATAGATTGCAGCGTAGTACATGTGTTCGGCATCCACCGGCACCACAAGCCCGTACCGATTGCACTTCTGCAGTTCCTTGAAAATGCGCACATTGTCTTCATTGACCGGAATGTTTCTGAATTCTTCAGGAATATTCTGGCGATCCGGCTCGTAAGATGGGTCGAGAGGAAAGACTTGTGCGCGATCAGGAAAGTACGTCGGAAGGCGACGAAGCACGTCAAACGGAATCTTGGGCTCGACTTGCCGAAGCGTCACGAAATTCTGAACGTTTGCTTTGTAGATCGGTCGCTGCTCCCATGGCCCGAGCGTTTGATCGACATGAGAATAAAGCGACGCCGGAGTAATGTTGCCTCGGATGTCTGAGCATCCACCAGCGAGACCGTCCAGGAGAATGTCGGTGAACACACCGTGCCTCTGACCATCCCCCGCTACGCCATCGCGATGACTAGCAGTCAAGATGGTTACACCAGTACCGATGATGGCTGCCGGACTAGCAGTTAAGCCAGCGACTTCTCCCGCATAACCCGAGTGACAGCAGTCCAAGATGATGACGCTCGACTTGATCTTCGGGTATGCATTATTTGCGAGACCAAGAATCTCGGACAGGGACATACCCCAGGCACCTTTTTTACCGTCGCTGCCAACAATATAGCCAGCATTTGTCTCCGGGTTGATGATGCCGTGCCCTGCAAAATAGAGCAATGCCGTTTCCGCATCGCCGCCTTTGAAGAGATCGGAAATCGCCTGCTCAAGCGTTGCACTATCAACATCAGTGTCGTTGCTCGTCAACGTTTGCACGGAAAAATTTGGCGAACCATCTCCATTTGCTTCGAGCAACTGTGAGATCGCTGTCGCATCGTTCACACAGCCCCGCAGGGGGCTAGTTGGGTAATTATCTATGCCGATGACGAGCGCTTTTTTCATTAGCGATTACCTCCAACGAGTTTTTTCAGGTTGTCCCATGTCCATTTGTAGATCTTGTCAGTATCGCTGGCAGCTTTGGGTTTTTTGCAGGTCTTTTCCGCATAACCGTTAAGCAAAAAATACGGTACCTTTTCTTCTTTCGCAATCTTTAGCTCTGCGCTGACCCCTGTTGCTGTGTCTGTGTGTTCACCACAGATCACGCAAACTACGTCAACCGATTTGATGCGGGTCCGGGCCTTCGCTTTCCAATCATCATCAATGTGTTCCTTGATCGACCAGTCGGCCAAATAAAACGGGCTATCTTCATTCTTCGCTTGTCCGACCAAGAACGTTTTGAGCGTTTCATCGTGGTCGTAGTCGAAACTGATAAAGACCTTCGTACTAGACATTGCATTCTCCTGGTTATAAAAACTATGCTCCGTTATTGATGCGTACCATTTGCAAGAGGGAAACCATGAAGCCATCTTCCATATTGTTACTGACCAAGACTTCCACGTAGCACCCGATAAAACTCTTTGGTCGAGCGGCTCCGTGCAGCGGCCTCTACAAGAAAGCCTCGTTTCGTTTCGAAATCTTTAGCTGCGGTCTTAGAAGCAACGGCATACAGATCGAGGTCTGAGGTGGAACGTAGATAAGGCCACTTTCGGAGATATTCCGGGACAGTGGTGTACCCACCTGCATATGTGGCAAGGGGAAAATCCTTTTCTGTCGCAATGCCAATCTCCCAAGGCACCCACCATGAAGCCCGAGTGGCTTCAGAGACAACCGCCAAGAGTTGCGTGCACTTACCCAACTCATCCTTTACGTGATCAGCGAGCGCATCTCCGGTGGACGATACTGCTGGGTCAATGACGTCAAGATAGGTTGAAATACCATGAGTCGTAAGAAGGCGTTTGGAAAGACTGAGTGCTAGTTCAGAGTCAACTTGCTGGTGAGAGATAAAGATTTTCATTTTTTGTCTGTTGGGGTTGCCCACTATCCTGTTTATTTACATGTAATGTCTTAAATTGTTGAGTCGTCAAAAAGGCGCAGTTTGCTATTTATTAATTGCGACAGCTATACGCGGATCGGTAGCGACACTTGCGGCTGGATTGGCACCAGCGTCTTCGCGTAGGCGCGCAGAATCTCGTTGTAGAGATCGGCATGCTTGGGGGCTTCGACGGTGATGATTAGCGCGTAGCGGATTTTCTCGGCACCGATGGCTCGGCCACCGGCTTCGCGCGCGTTGTAGTGGATGTCAAACACCGGATTTTTGAGACTGCTGCCGCGCATGTTCTTCGCGCTGTGCAAGACCGTTTCCCATTTACCACTGTCGGAGCGCCGCTCTTCCTCGGTCGCGTACTTCTTCATGTCGAAGAAGCTCTTGGTATCGGCGTTGGCCTTGCCGTCCTTGATCTTCTCGTCGCTGGGACGGAATACGACCTCCAGGCCGGCGCGCGTGTACGCGGCTGCGTCCTGCGGGTCGGTCGGTGAGGCGTAGCAGAAAGTCGCTTTTAGGCGGATGCTGCCGTTCAGGCCACCTGCGGGTAGTGGCAGCGAGGCGCGAAGGTATTTGCCTGGCTTCAATTCGCCTTGGTAGACAATGCGCGCCACGCCTGTAGGGCAGGTGATGATGCTCATCAAGTCTTCTGATACTTTACCCCAGCCCACTTCCAGCTTGTCGTGCTCCAGGGGGTCTGCGGCATGAACCAGCAGCGCCTTGATCGCAAGCGGCGACAGTTCCGCACCCAGTATGGATCGAATACCGACAGCACTGCGCAGCAGATACGGGGAAGCAAAGCTGGTGCCCAGTTGGGGCGAAAGCGCAGCTTTCTTACCCGGCGACAGCACATGGAAGTAATTTCCTGCATTGCCGCCGAATGCCATCAGGTCCGGTTTGACGACACCGGGGCTGCGACCTGGACCGACCGCACTATAGGGGGCACGTGTCCAACTCGCCTCGGTATCGTTGGCGGCACCTACTGCCAGCGCGTTAACACAATCCGAAGGCACTTGCACACGAGCATTGCCAGAGGCGCGGTCCATTTGACCGTTGTTGCCGATGGCCACGGTCATCAAAGTGTCGCCGTCACTTAGCAGATCGTCAATGACCGACGTCCAGGCGTGTACATCGGTATCTTCGATCGGCAAGTCCGGGCCAAGGCTAAGGTTGATGAACTGGTACTGCCGCGAGAGCAGGACCTGTTCGACGAATCCCAGGGTCCGGTACAACTCCAGCGGATCTTCCGTATCGGCATCCTTGTCGAGCACGCGCAAGTGATCGACATAGGCAAAGGGACGGGCGGCAGTGCCGTTCGGCTGGATAGGGCCGAACAAAAATGCGGAGCTGACGGCCAGGCCATGTTCCAAGCCTGCCGGGTCGTCCTGCGCATCTTCGTCGAGAACGCGGTACGAGCGCAACCATGGGCCGATTGCATGCTGCTTGGGTAAGCCGCCATCAAGAATGGCGACCTTGGGCTCCGACGATAGCGGCTGCTCGGTTGGTAGATTGCAACCAACCGATACCTCGCCCGTGCGGTGCGCGGGGCGCATGCCGCGCAGTTTGGGCACTGGGCGGATGACGCGCACGAACACGAATTCGGCAAGCCGTTCGATATGGTCATGCTTGCCTTCGACCGGCACGAACCACAAGTTGCCTGCTGTAAAGCCAAGGTCACTATGAACCTTGACGCCGACCTCCTTGGCGTATTTCACGAAGGATTGCTGGACAAACAGGCGACTTTCATCTGGCAGCAAATGGATGCCCACTTCAAAGAAGCGATCCTTGGTGCTGCCGTAGTCTGCAATGCGTTCATGGGGCGTGAATGCCGAGAACTGCTCGATGTGCGCCAGGTCCAGCGCCTCATCGGATTCTGGCTCAATCTGCTGGGTCCAGTCATTGAGGTGGCGAAACGCTTGGCGCTTACCGGCGACGAACAATTCGGTCGTCGTACATTCCTGCGGGGCTCCCTTCTTGGTCCAGCCGCCGGGCGTCACCTTCACGGTACGACTGCCGACCGACTCCAAGCCGACGGTGCGTAGCATCGCTACCGGGAAGAACGACCGGGCGATGTAGCTGGGATTCATCGTCAGCCGTGCAACGCCGAAGTCACCGGGGCAGGCATGCGCGGGCAAGGCATCAAGCGCAGTGGCGGTCGCAGAAAACTGAGGGGTCAACCGCTGCGCGGCTTGCGCCAGGGTGTACACCTCGGCCTTGCCCGGCATGCGTTTCGGCCCCTTGATGTCATGGGTCAGCAATTCGCCGCGCCCGATCAGGAAATTGGTTTGACTCATGCGTCAGCCTTTCTTTATTGAGGGTTTCTTGACGGCGGGTGGTTGCTCGCTGGTGTACTTTCGGATGGTGTCTCGGCTCACCCCGGTGATGTCGGAGATCGTGTGCTGCGAAAGACGAGTCTGCTTGGTCAGGAGCACCGCCAGATCAATGCGCCCTTGACGCTCCAGGACAAGAGCGCGCGATTTCACGAATTCTTCGATCAGATCGGCGTCCGAGGCAGTACCTAACGCGACGGCGCGCCGAAATCGCTGAAGATCGCGCTCGATGTCGCTGAAAGATTCACCATTGAAGACGAAGGTCAGAATGTCGATCCAACGCCCGAACAGCGCGTAGTCCTGGCCCAGAAAGCGTTTGATGGCCTGTTTAACGGCGGGCATTTCTGGTGCCTTGAAATTGATCACCAAATCGAAACGTCGCCACAACGCGGGGTCGATCAACTCTGCATGATTGGTCGCTGCTAGCAGCAAACTCGTGGCAGGCCACTCATCAACCTCCTGCAGGATGACGGTGACCAGCCGCTTCAACTCGCCGATGTCGGCATCATCACTGCGGCGCTTGGCGATGGCGTCGATCTCATCCAGTAGCAATACACATGGACCACGTTTCGAGAAATCAAGTGCTGTCCGCAGGTTGCTTCCGCTCCGTCCGAGCAGGCTGCTCATGACAGCAGTCAGATCCAGCACATACAGCGGCACACCCAATTGCGAGGCCAGCCAACGCGCCGTAAGCGTTTTGCCAACACCTGGCGGCCCCACAAAAATGGCGGACCGTGTTGGACTCAGTCCCATTGATGCCAGACGATCCGTTTGACGGCGCTCCTGGATCAGTTGACTCAAGGTTTCTTCGAGGTCAAGCGAGAGAAGGGGTTGCTCGCGGCTGGGTTCATCCCTGAAAACTTTCAACAATGACAGTCTCGACTCGTCGTCAACCGGCAAGGTCTGCGTCGGCAATGGCGGTTGCGCAACCTTGCGCATAGGGGTGTTTGAGCGAGGTGCCTTCGCACGCAAATACAAATCCATCTGTTCAGCCAGTTCTGGATCGGTATTGCGGTACTTGCGCACGAGCCTTGCCACAAACAGTCGGACATCCTCTGTTTGCTCGGCGAGTGCCAGCCTAATCAACTGGGCTAAATCAGATTGAACTTCGTTCATTTCGTCCAACATTTTTGCAACTCATTGATTTTCATTTAAATTTTATTTCTTAAAAACGGAATAGTAGTATTTTCTCACGTTTCCTCCTAGATGTGAAGAACAACGCGTGCGATGTCAAGAGGGGCGCAACGGTTGCAGTCAATACTGCAGTGCAAACGAAAAGCTATGGGCGTCCCGGCGTTCCGCCGTCGGGCTCGCGGGCTACGCCCCATGCCTCGTGTCGAGTCATGGCCATTCGGCTTTGATCCCTGACGCCTCCGGCCCCTCTCTACGTTCTCGGCCTGCGCGCTGCGCTTGCCCATCCGTCGTTTCTGCGGGTGGGGGGGGGACGGTCTTGCTGTTCCCTTCACCGTATCACGGCGTTCTCGCCGTCAAGGGCTGCGCGGGCCTTGCTCGCTGGCGTCCTGGTGGCCGTCTTCGACCCCTGACAGCTTGCGCTGCGCCGTGCTGGCGACGGTTCCGGGCAATTCCGCCCGAGCAACCGGAGATCGTCATGAACAACAAATCACACGTTTCCCTCGAACAGCACGTTTGCCTGGTCTGCGGCAAGACGTTCGATACCGGCGCCATCCTGCTGGATAAGCGCCTGCGCGCGAGCATGGAGCACCATACGGCGACGGGCTGGGGTCTGTGCCCCGAGCATCAGAGGCTGTCCGATGACGGCTTCGTCGCGCTGGTCGAATGCGATCCGCAGCGCAGCGGCTCGCAGACCGGCGGGCGCATGAAGCCCGAGCAGGCGTACCGAACTGGGCGGTTGGCTCATCTGCGGCGCACGGTGTTCGCCCAGATGTTCAACTGTAGTGGTCTAATCTTTTCGAACAGCCCGATAGGTGGAACAATCCCACCACCCAAAGGACATCGAACATGCCACAAGCCCGTCGCCACTTTACCCCCGAGTTCAAACTCGAAGTCGCCAAAAAAATCGTTCAGCAACAATGCAGCATCACCCAGCTCTGTCACGAACTGAGCCTTGGCGAAACCGCCGTCTGCCGTTGGGTCGCCCAATACAAAGCCGAACTCAACGGCCAGCTAGGCATCGGTCTGCCTCTGACCCCAGACCAGCAACGCATCCGGCAACTCGAAGCCGAACTGCGCATCGCCAAACAACACCACGAAATCCTAATAGAGCCTCGGCCTTGTTCGCCCGCGCTTATCGATGATGTTGCCCATCGTTAGCCAACTGGACAGGGCGCACAGCAAAAGCACACTCTGCCGCGTGCTGGGCGTGAGCCGCTCCGGCCTGCATCACGCTCGCCAGCGCGGTGATCGCCCGGTGTGTGATCTGCGCACCGAAACCCTGGTCAAGGCCGTCTTTGCCGAGAACCAGCAAACCTATGGCAGTCGTAGAATGCGCAGCGAGCTGGCCAAACGTGGCTTGGCGCTTGGACGCTACAAAGTGCGTAAGTTGTTGAACGCATTTAACTTGAAAACCTGCTGGAAGCGAAAGTTTGTTCACACCACGGACAGCAAACACACGCTGCCGGTGGCGGAAAACCTGCTGAACCGCAAGTTTAACCCCAAGGCCTTGAACCAGGCCTGGGCTTCAGACATCACCTATATTCGCACGCGCAGCGGCTGGCTCTACCTGGCCGTGGTGATGGATCTGTGCTCACGCCGGGTGATTGGCTGGGCCATGGAGCCACATATGCGGGCGGAGCTGGTTTGTCGGGCGCTCACCATGGCACAAGGGCAGAGAAACCCCGCTGCAGGTGTGCTGCTGCACTCAGACAGAGGCAGCCAATACGCCAGTGCGGAATACCAGGCGCTGCTGAAGAAACACAAGATGGTGTGCAGCATGAGCCGGAAAGGAAACTGCTGGGACAACGCCCCGATGGAGCGCTTCTTCCTGAATTTGAAGATGGAGCGGGTATGGCGTAAAGATTACGCCAACCATGAAGAAGCGCGCCGGGATGTGGCGGATTACCTGATGAAGTTTTACAACCAGAAGCGTTTGCACTCGGCGCTGGGTGAGATGAGCCCGGCAGAGTTTGAAAGACAATGCCAGCTCAAACCTGCGCCTGTGCAGGCTTGAGCGGCTGACTCCCTATCGGGGTGTTCGAAAAAACTTGACCAGTACATGCATTGCTGCTGAACGATTTTTTTGGCGACTTCGAGTTTGAACTCGGGGGCAAAGTGGCGACGGGTTTGTGGCATGTTCGATGTCCTTTGGGTGGTGGGATTGTTCCACCTATCGGGCTGTTCGAAAAGATTAGACCATTACACTCGACCCGCCAACTTCCACCCGATAGTCTCTTTCATCTTCTGGGGTGGCGCTACTCTCCATGATCGTTAGTGCGGCTGTCCGGCTGCACAATAAGCTTGACAGCGGACATTTTTTATTGCCCCGAAAAAAAACCGCCCCCCGCCCAGTTGCACTGGTACGGGGGGCGGTTTTCCATCACATCAGGCTGACGGATCCTTACGCCACGCCAATCACGCCGCCATCGTCACGGCGAATCACCACGGTGGCCGAACGCGGGCGACCACCGCTGGCACCATCCGGCCAAGCGGAAATGGCTTTCGGCGCAGCCGGATCAGACCGCTCGGACGACGTTTCACCCGGATGCTGGATATTGATGAACAGGGTGCGGTTGTCCGGGGTGAAGGCAATGCCGGTGATTTCGCAGCCACGCGGACCGGTGAGGAAGCGACGGAATTCGCCGCGTTCGGGAATCACCGCCAACATCTGGTTATTGCCCATGCCCAGGTAGTCTTTTTCATTGAGCGTGCTGGTGGACACGTCAGTTTGCACCCACAGCAGGCCATTGCTGGAGAATTTCAGGCCGTCCGGGCTGCCAAAGGTGTCGCCCTGCACGCTGGCCTTCTTGTCGCCCTTGCCGGTTGGGCTGCCGCCCAGCGCAAACAGGTCCCAGACAAACGCCGTCGATGCCGGGTTATTGTCGCCTTCAAACCAGCGGATGATCTGACCAAAGGTGTTGTCCACGCGCGGATTGGCCGCGTCCACCCCTGCTTTCCCGTCTTTGCCGCGCTCGCTGTTGTTGGTCAGCGTGCAGTAGATTTCATACGGCTTGTGCGGGTGAGCGGCAATCCACTCCGGGCGGTCCATCTTGGTGGCCCCCACCAGGTCGGCGGCGCGGCGGGTGTGGATGGAGATATCGGCCTGGCTGGCAAAGCCGTTGGCGGCGGTCAGGCCGTTCTTGCCGTGGCTGAGTTCCAGCCAGTGGCCAGTGTTGTCCTTGTCAAAGCGCGCCACGTACAGCGTGCCGTGATCAAGCAGGTCAAAGTTGGCCTTGCGGTTTTTCGGGTTGTACGTCTTGCTGGACACAAATTTGTAGATGTACTCAAAGCGCTGGTCGTCGCCCATGTACACCACCACGCGGTTATCCGGTGCCAGCACCACGGTGGCACCTTCGTGCTTGATCCGGCCCAGCGCGGTGCGCTTGACCGGGGTGGACTTGGCATCAAACGGATCGATTTCCACCACCCAGCCAAAGCGGTGCGCTTCATTCGGGGTGACCTGGCGGTCAAAGCGGAAATCGGTTTCGGCCCATTTATAGCCGGTGTCGGTGGCTTTAATGCCGTAGCGCTTGTCGTCGGCGCTCAGTTCGCCATTGTTGGCGAAGTAATCGCTCCAGTTTTCTTCACAGGTCAGGTAGGTACCCCACGGCGTCTGGCCGTTGGCGCAGTTGTTCAGCGTGCCCAGAATACGCTCGCCCTTGGGGTCATCCTGGGTTTTCATCAGCGCATGGCCCTTGGCCGGGCCGCCAATGGCACACGGCGTGGTGGCGGTGATACGGCGGGCCAGTGCCGACGGGCGCACCACGCGCCAGCCTTTGCCGGTGTCTTCCACTTCAATCACTGATACGCCGACAGCGGCCTGGGCTTTGGCGGTTTTTTTCTCACTCCAGTGAGCCATACCATCGGTATGCAGCAAGCCGTCGTCAGTGTATTCGTGGTTGATGGCCAGCAAGCCGCGCTTGCTGTGCGCCGAGCCAAACGGCAGCGGGAAATAGGCCATGCCGTCGTGGTGCATGCCCGCTTGCACGGCCTGTTCTTCGGCGCTATTGCTGGCGTCCTGCTTGAACGCCGGCATCTTGCCCGGCACGCCCACCGGATCACCCCAGGCATACAGCACATTGGCGTGGTAGCCCGCCGGCACACGCACCACATCATCGGTCGTGAACGGCAGGCCGGTAAACCCCAGATTCAGCGGGGCCAGCGGGGCGTTGGCAGCGTCAGCCAGCTGGCTGACGCTGGAGCCAGCCAGACCCAGCGCCAGCGAAGCGCCCAAGCCCTTGAGCAGGCCACGACGCTGCAGCGAAGCATCCAGAATGGAAGAAAAAGCCAGGTTGGACGAGTCATTGACGATACTGTCGTCGGTTTTGATCAGGCGGCTCATGGGGTCAGGCTCCGGGAATCAGCAGGCAGGTTGGGAACCTGCCGAAAATACGTCATCCGGATGACACAATCGTGGCCAAATCATGACAAAACCGTGACACGCCGTTACCCCCAGCGGGCGACGGCGTGTCACGGTGGTACCATCAGGGTTTGCAGCTGGTCGGTTTCAGCCCGGCCAGACCGGCAGTGGCCTTGCTCAGGCTGGCGCTGGCGGCTTCGTCCAGCCCATCCACCCGCACAGTGCTGCTGCTCACTGGCGTGCCGCCACGCGGGGCCAGCTTGGCCGGGTAGCCACTGTCGTTCAGACGCTTGAGCATGGCCTTGGCGCTGTCTTCCTGTGAAAACAGCCCCATCGACAAGGCGTTCTTGTGTTCGCCATCAGTATTGACCACATAGTTGTCAAAGCCCTTGTCTTTCAGGCTGGCCGACTGTTTGAGCACTTCGTCACGGTTGCTTTGCGCTGGCAGATACACCCAGAACTTGCCGCCGGTCCGCCCGGTTTCATGCACGCTTTCCTGCATCTTGCTGGCCAGGCCAGCCTTGTTCAGCGCAGCTTTCAGCTTGGTGGCAGTGGCACTGTCCAGCTCAGCTGACTGATAGCACATCAGCTTGGGTTTGGCCTTGGCAGCGTCGGTTTTTTCCGGCTTGGCCGCTTCAGGCTTGGGCTCCAGCTTGGCCACTTTATTGTCTGCCGCTGGCTTGGCCTCGGCTTTGGCAGGTGCTTTCGCTTCAGGTTTGGTTTCTGGCTTGGGCTCAGGCTTGGGTTCGGGTTTTTTCACTTCTGCCGGCTTGGCCGCTGGCTTGGTTTCCGCTTTGGTTGGTTCAGGCTTGGCAGGCTCAGGCTTGGTGGGTTCAGCCTTGGGCGCACTGGCCGCAGGTTTGGCTGCGGGTAGCGGCTTGGCGTCAGCTTTGCCAGGCGTTGGCGCGAGCGCCGCCGCAGGAGCGGAAGGTGTGGCAGCAGGACTGGCCGAATGCGCGGCTTCCGGTGCCAGCGCGGCGGCCAGCGAAGCCACAGGCGGCGTGGTCGGCGCAGCAAGCGGGGCCGAGGCGTCGGGTTTGGGTGGCAGCGCCGAGCCCGCCTTGGGCGCGGTCAGGGCGGCCAATGGGCTGAGCTCGCCAGTGGGTACCAGCTTGATCTGATTGGCGTTGCTTTCCCGGGTTGTAATATCGGTCACCACCGGCTTGCTGAGTGCGCCCAACAGGGCGATCAGCACATTCGCCGCGACCAGCGCAGCAAGAAACCACTTCATGGACATGTTATCCTGGCTAATCCGTCTAGCGCGAGATTATCCACAATCTGATAGCAAACGGGGAGATACTGCGCAATCAATTTGGCATCGCCCCCGGTCAAATAGACCGTAGCCGGGCCATCCAGCGCGCTCAGCCGCTGCGCCTGCTGGATAATCGGTGCCAGCAGGGCATTCAGGCAACCGCTGTAAATCGCATCGGCAGTCTGGGTGGGGTGGTCGGCATACAGGCCATCCGGACGCCCGAGCCGGGCGGTGCCGCTGGCCAAACTGTTGCGCATCAGCGTCAAGCCAGGGGCAATGGTCCCACCCAGAAACAGGCCGTCAGCGCGCAACGCATCAATGGTCAACGCAGTGCCGGCGCACACCACCACCTTGGCACCCGGCGCGGCACCACCAGCGCCCAGCAGCGCCATCCAGCGGTCGGCACCCAACTGGCGGGTGTCGTAATCACAGCGCACCCCGGCCTGCTCGGCCTGTGGCCATTGCCAGGCCACCGCCAGCCCAGGCGGCAGGCAAGCGGCAATCTGCTGGCCCAGCGCCTCGCTGGCCACGGTGCAGCCCAGCGCCCAGCGTGGACGCCAGCGCTGGCAATCCACCGCCAGCGCCGACAGGTCATCATGCAGCGCGGCCCCTTCGGCCAGCACCTGAGCAGACGCCACTGCGACGATCCGCCATTTCACCCGGGTATTGCCGGCATCGATCAATAATTTCATGCATGCCTCCGCAGGCTGATTTCACCGGCATGCACCGCTTGTTCACCGTGGGCAGTCATCAGCCGTAGCGCGCCATGCGCATCAATGCCCAAGGCAATGCCGGCCAGTGCCTCACCCTGCATGGGCAACAGCACGACGGGCTCGTCCTGCCAGGCGTGCCAATGCTCCCATTCCGCCCGGAATGGCGCAAAGCCGTCATGGGCAAACTGGGTCAGCAGGTCAGCCAGCTCGCTTAACAGCGCAGCGGCCAGGGCGTTGCGCGACAGGCTCAGGCCGGCGTCTGATAGCGCAGCGGCAGGCTGGCCAACATCGCCCGCCGGATGCACGTTCAAGCCCACACCAATCACCACCGCCGACGGGCCAAGCGCATCGCCGGCCAGTTCAATCAAAATCCCGGCCAGCTTACGTTCGCCCAGCAAGACATCGTTGGGCCACTTCAGCCTGACCGGTGCTCCCAGGCGATTGAGCACCCGGGTCAGCGCCACGCCAACCAGCAGGCTCAAGCCAGACAACTGACCCACGCCACAATCAAACCGCCAGAGCAGGGAAAAAGTCAGCCCGCTGCCCAGCGGGGTTTGCCAACGCCGGCCCAGCCGGCCACGGCCAGCGGTTTGCACTTCGGCCAGCCGCACCAGGCCATTGGCCTCACCCTGCGCCGCCCGCGCCAGCACATCGCTATTGGTGGAACCGGTTTCATCGACCACCTCCACCCGCAGGCCAGCCGGTAGTCCAGGCTGGATGGCGGAGGCGTCAAGCCAGTCAATCGGGGTGAGCAGGCGATAGCCCTGGCCGCGCACGCGGTCGATCTGCAGATGGTAGTGCTCGGCCAGCGATTGAATGCGGGTGCAGACCGAGGCGCGCGAACAGCCAAGCTCTTCGGCCATGCGTTCGCCAGAATGAAAACCGCCGTCAGACAGACGGCGCAAAACTGCCAGAGCCGGGGCTTTCACTGCGCTTAGCCCTGGCTGCGGATGCGGGTGAGCATGGCGGTGGTCGAGGTGGCAAATTCAAACGGAATGGAATGCACCTGCCCGCCGCGCGCCAGGGTTTCTGCACTGCCCACAATCCGGTCAATTGGCCAGTCACCGCCTTTGACCAGCACATCAGGGCGCACCTGTTCAATCAGTTCTGCCGGGGTATCCTGGTCAAACCAGGTGACCAATGACACGCTTTCCAGCGCGGCCATCACGGCGGCGCGCTGTTCCAGCGGGTTGACCGGCCTGTCATCACCCTTGCCCTGCCGGCGCACCGAGGCATCGGTATTCAGCGCCACCACCAGCCCGACCCCCAGCGCACGCGCCTGGGCCAGATAGGTGACATGTCCCCGATGCAGGATGTCAAAGCAGCCATTGGTCATCACCAGCGGGCGCGGCAGGCTGGCCAGACGGGTGGCCAGTTGCTCGGGAGGACATAGCTTGCGTTCAAACTCGGGGGTAGGGTAGTTCATGGCGTTCCATCACGCGGTGGCGGCAACCAGCTCCTTGCGGTAACGGTTGAGTTGCTGCACCGACTCAAAAGTGCGTTCAAACAAACTCGACAAGTTGCGAAGGATACCACCCACTACGCGGGATTCCCATTCACTGTTGAAGCAAATCTTGTGGGTCAGCCAGTCATCCAGCCAGTCTGGGTCAGGCAAACGGCTTTGTACCGTGTCATTGGGGAACAGCGACTGATTGACATGCAAATTGGTCGGATGCAACGGCTTGCCGGAACGGCCACTGGAGGCCATCAGCATGCCGATTTTGGCAAACGCCAGCCGGGCTTGATCGCCCGAGCGCGCAATCGCCTGCTTCATGTATTTGAGGTAAGCACCGCCATGGCGGGCTTCATCACGCGACAGCGTGCTGTAGATATGCTTGATCACTGGCTCAGTGTGCCATTCGGAGGCGCAGCGATACCACTGGGTCAGCCGAACTTCGCCACAAAAGTGCAACATCAGGGTTTCCAGCGGCGGTGCCGGATCGAACTCGAAGCGCACCGCGTGCAGTTCTTCTTCAGTGGGCATCAGGTCTGGACGGAAACGGCGCAGGTATTCGATCAGCACCAGGGAGTGCTTTTGTTCTTCGTAAAACCAGATGGACATGAATGCAGAAAAATCACTGTCATGCCGGTTATCACGCAAAAACATTTCGGTGGCTGGCAGCGCCGACCATTCGGTGATGGCGTTCAGGCGGATAGTTTGCGCCTGTTCGTCGCTCAGCAGTTCGGGGGAGAAGGTATCCCACGGAATATCCGTGGCCATGTCCCAGCGGGCTTTTTCCAGCTGGACAAACAATTCGGGGTAAAGCATCAGGGGGCGTCCTTGTGGGCGTCTCAACAAGGTTCTGATTGTAGAGTATCGCTGGCCAAGACGAAAATGTTATCTATTTCCATCCTGTCAATAGGGTTTTGTTCTATAAGGCATTTTCCCCCACAAACACCGGATTTACCCCTGTTCAGCCCAGAATTCAGCCAGATTTCCCCACATTGATGCGCTCAAACAGCGCATTCTTCCCGGATAGCGAGGCGCAATGGCTGCGCAAAAAATTGACGCTAAAAAGACAAAACCCCCTGTACCGTTAGGTACAGGGGGTTTGAATGGGAGCCTGGCGTTGACCTACTTTCACACGGGTAATCCGCACTATCATTGGCGCGAAGCGGTTTCACTGTCCTGTTCGGGATGGGAAGGAGTGGGACCCACTTGCTATGGACACCAGGCATAAGCTGT
>Ga0209599_10000658_pt1 | contig 20837 bp, 10 predicted proteins | sample Shrwel_input2_FT_FD_187534 | JGI IMG/M metagenome (GOLD analysis project Ga0209599, IMG submission 187534) | Subsurface microbial communities from deep shales in Ohio, USA - Utica-3 well 1 S input2 FT (SPAdes) (version 2) ... | reverse complement strand
ATAATAAACTTTTTACTTCCTACAAAAGTATTTGTATCGGTATAAACATTCAGAAAATATTCTCCTGAAGGCAGACCTCGAAGATTGATGCTTTTTTTATCTGATGTCATTACGATTTGACCTAAAGGATTGATGATTTTAAAAGTATATTGCTCATCATTTTTAATCCAGATATTGATTTCATCTTTCGTAGGATTTGGAAAAATAGTGAAATCTTTTACCTCTTTATAAAAACTTTCTGTAGTATTCAATGCTGAAGTTGGCGCAAACTGCGAAACTACACATGCAAAGCGAGAAAATCCAAAAGCTTCATTGGAAGGATTTGGGTTTCCTATGGCAATTCCTGTAGGTTCAGAATTATAATTGATATTAGGATTTGCCCATCTGTTGACTCTTGTACAGTTAATTCCCGATGAAGCACATTCGTCGTTATAAGCCATGATTGTTCTCCAACGTTGAGAATTTGTACTTGAAGTTCCTAAATTCACCGCAGTCTGATTGCTGTATCCGTGATGATGTTCACAAGGAGAAGTTGACTGACTGACAAACCAATCGTGATTCAGACCCATATTGTGTCCCATTTCGTGAGCCAGACTGTAGTTTGAAACTACACAACTGTAAATGGTAACCGTAAAAGCTGAATTGGCAGAGTAATTAGTAGGATTTGTATTTAAATATCCCAATCCGCAAGTATTGGTAGGAGTTGAAGTAACCAATGCGCAAAGGTCTGCTCCGTAAGTTGATCTTAAAGTATGTACCTCATCCATTATACCATCGGTGCTGCTTCTGAAGGCTGCAAGATCTGTACTGATGTTACCGGATTCTGCATAGAAAATTTCACCAGAATAAACCAGATTGATCGTAACGTTTGAAACTCCTGAGTTTTGAAGAGCTGTATTAAAATTGGTGATTGCGGTTGCTACAAAAGAGTTACTTTGTGCGACACCTCCCCACACAGTTCTTGCAGCACTGGTATACACCACTAAAACATCTATCGTAGTTGCAGAGCAAACAGGCGTCGTATCTAAACAAACATTAGAATTAACTTTTTGGCTGATTGAAGATTCGCTAAGGATGAAATCATTTTTAGAATCCTGATTCAGCAGACTGCCTTCATTCACAACTGAAACTGCAAATATACCATTGCTTGTTTGGTGAAAAATAATTTTCTCGCCATTTTCAGATGCGTACATTCCTGTTATAATGTTATCATATTTTGAAAATACTAATTCAGAATTAGGCTCATTTTCTATGACATAAGAAGATGATTCGCTTTTATTGCTGTAAGAAAAGGATTTAGAATATTTGGCATTAATTTGTTTGTTGTTGGGTAAAATAATCTGCAAATCAGATTTTAAATCAAACGAAGACTGAGAGTAGTACTTTGTAAGAATATAATTAGATGTAAGAGTTGTACTTATTTTTTGCTGATCTGTAAGGCTATTTTCATTGATTGCATGATCGAAAATTCTGCTTTGAGCCGACAGAAAAGCAATACAAAAAATGAGAAGAAAGGTAAATTTTGTTTTCACAATTGAGTTGTTAATGTTATTGAAACACAAATATATACAAATACTCTAAGAATTTTAAGATTTTTTTAATACTAAAATAATCTCTCGTGAAAATCTTCAACTTTACTCACTTCTTCAATCTTAATTCCGAATTTTTTCTTTGAAAGTTTATTTAAATTGGATATGAAAATCTTTTCATAGCCCAGTTTTTCTGCTTCTGTAATACGCTGTTCTGCCTGTGCAATAGGACGAATTTCTCCACTTAAACCAATTTCTCCGGCAAAACAGTAATGTTCAGAAATAGCAATGTCTTCATTAGAAGAAAGAATAGAAGCAACTACGGCTAGATCTAAAGCTGGATCATCTGTCTTTATTCCGCCTGTAATATTTAGAAAAACGTCTTTTGCGCCTAACTGAAAACCTGCTCTTTTTTCCAGAACAGCCAAAAGCATATTCAGTCTTTTCGAATCAAAACCGGTACAGCTTCTTTGCGGAGTTCCGTAAACTGCTGTGCTTACCAAAGCCTGAATTTCCAACAACATTGGTCTGTTTCCTTCTAAAGTTACTGCGACAGAATTTCCCGAAAGTTCCTCAAATTTTTTAGTAATTAAAATTTCTGAAGGATTTTTGATCTCCTTTAAACCTTGCGAAACCATTTCGTAAATTCCAATCTCGGAAGTCGATCCGAAACGGTTTTTATTGGCTCTCAAAAGCCTGAAAAGATGATTTCTGTCGCCATCGAAATTCAAAACAACATCAACCATATGTTCCAGAACTTTCGGCCCTGCAATTTGTCCGTCTTTTGTAATATGCCCTACCAAAAATACAGGAACATTGTTTTCTTTAGCATATTTGATGATTTCATTCGAGCATTCACGAATCTGCGAAACGGTTCCGGGCGAGCTTTCTATTAATTGTGACTGCAAAGTCTGAATAGAATCTATAATCACAAAATCAGGTTCCAGTTTTTTGGCTTCGTGAAGGATTTTTTCTAAAGAAGTTTCGGTGTATAAAAAACAGTTCGGATTTTTAACATCGGCTAAACGATCTGCTCTCATTTTGATCTGAGAAGCACTTTCTTCACCAGAAACGTAGAAGATTTTTTTCTTCATTTTCAAAGCCAACTGAAGTAGCAGGGTAGATTTACCGATTCCCGGTTCACCACCAATTAAAGTTACAGATCCCAAAACGATTCCGCCTCCCAAAACTCTGTTCAATTCATCAGAAGGAGTTTTTATTCTTGGTTCTTCAATTGCCTCAACTTCAATAATGTTGATCACACTTTGTTTGGTTTTGGATGATGATAAACTTTTTTGAGGAGTTTTTTCTACAATTTCTTCTACCAAAGTATTCCATTCGCCGCAGTTTTTACATTGTCCCATCCATTGTGAATACTGCGATCCGCAGTTTTGACAGAAATATGCTGTTCTCAGTTTTGCCATACTGTAAAATTATGAAAAATCTATTTTACAATTTATAATAGATAATTGTTAATCTTATCATAGATCAAGGATTATTTTAATTTTCTGCTATATATTTGCTGTATAAATTTTAAAAATGAAAAAAGTATTATTAAGTTTTGTATTTGTTTTAGTAGGGATGTTTTCATTTGCACAAAATACATGGAGGGTAGATTATGCACATTCATCTGTCAATTTCAACATCAAACACATGGGAATAAGTTTTGTTCAGGGTAGATTTGATAAATTTGATGGTGAAATTTCTACAAAAGAAAACGTTTTACACGATGCAAAATTTGACTTTGTGGCTTTTCCAGAAACAATAAATACAGGGATTGAGCAAAGAGATAGTCATTTGAAAAGTGCAGATTTTTTTGATATAGCAAAATTTCCTGAAATGAAATTTACAGGTGTTTCTGTTTTGAATGAAAAAAATAAAACATACACTCTTGAAGGTAAATTAACGATAAAAGATGTTACTAAAGAAATTAGTATTCCTGTTACTTTCGGAGGTGTTGCCAAAAATCAAAAAGGACAAGAAGTTCTTGGTGTACAGGCAAAGTTTACCATTAATCGTTTAGATTACAATATCAAATATGATCCTACAGGAGCTGGTGTTGCAAAAGATGTTGAGGTGAGTTTATTTTTTGAACTGGTAAAACAATAATTTTTATATATATAATTTGGTTTGGTGTGGGTTTCTCAATTTTTTGGGAAACCTTTTTTGTGTTTAGTAAGTTATGATGTACAAAAATAATAATATGATTCTTGTAGATTGAAATTAAAAAGATAAAACAAAATTGCTTTGCTTTTCTTTTTCCCCTAACTTTGCACAAACCTAATCTAATGAGTAAAAAGAATACAAAGTACATCTTTGTGACAGGAGGTGTAACTTCATCTTTGGGAAAGGGAATCGTTTCTGCTTCTCTGGGACTTCTACTAAAATCGCGTGGCTTCAATGTAACTATTCAAAAGCTTGATCCTTACATTAATATCGACCCGGGAACTTTGAATCCTTACGAACATGGAGAATGCTATGTAACTGAAGATGGTGCGGAGACGGATCTGGATTTAGGTCATTATGAGCGTTACCTTGATGCGCCGACTTCTCAAAACAACAACGTTACCACAGGAAAAATTTACCAGACTGTAATTGAAAAAGAAAGAAAAGGAGACTTCCTGGGGAAAACAGTTCAGGTAATTCCTCATATTACCAACGAAATCAAGCGCAGAATCAAAATTTTATCGAAACAGAACTACGATATCATCATCACGGAGATTGGCGGAACTGTAGGAGATATAGAGTCTTTACCTTATATAGAGACGGTTCGTCAGTTGAAATGGGAGTTGGGTGAGAAAAATTCTATGGTAATTCACCTTACTTTATTGCCATATCTGGCTTCAAGTGGAGAATTAAAGACAAAACCATCGCAGCATTCCGTTCGTCAGTTAATGGAAAGCGGAATTATGGCAGATGTTTTAGTTTGCCGTACAGAACATAAAATTCCAAAAGATCAGAGAGCAAAACTAGCTCAGTTCTGTAATGTTTCACTGGATAATGTGATTGAATGTAAAGATTTGGAAACTATTTATGAAGTTCCGATGTATCTTCAGAAGCAAAACTTTGATGATGTAGTTCTTAAAGAATTAGATCTAAAAAGTGATAAAGAAGCAGATCTTAAAGACTGGAAAACTTTCCTTAAGAAATTCCAGAATCCGAAAAGAACCGTTGAAATTGCTTTAGTCGGAAAATATATTTCTCTTCAGGATTCTTACATTTCTATTGCAGAAGCCTTCAAACATGCAGGTGCAGATCTGGAAACAGAGGTGAAAATAAGATGGGTTTATAGTGGAGATTTAACCAAAGAAAATATTAAAGAAAGTTTAGAAGGAGTTTCCGGTATTCTTGTTGCTCCAGGTTTTGGTGACAGAGGTATAGAAGGAAAGATTCTTACGGCTCAGTATGCAAGAGAAAATAAAGTTCCGATGTTGGGGATTTGTCTTGGAATGCAGATTATGACCATCGAGTTTGCAAGAAATGTTTTAGGGTACAGTAAATCTAACTCAATGGAATTTGATACATCTACAGAACATCCTGTGATTTCTTTAATGGAAGAACAGAAAAACGTTGTTGATAAAGGAGGTACAATGCGTCTTGGAGCGTGGAAGTGTGCTGTGAAAAACGGCTCAAAACTAAATGAAATCTACGGAAGCAAAAATATTTCTGAAAGACACCGTCACCGTTATGAATTCAACAGTGAATATATTCAGGAATTTGAGAAAAACGGTTTTTTAGCAACGGGTACAAACCCTGAAACAGGATTGGTAGAAGCCTTGGAAATGCCGGATCATCCATTTTATGTAGGTGTGCAATACCATCCGGAATACAAAAGTACGGTTGCTACACCACATCCTTTATTCAGAGCGTTTATTAAAGCGTGTGAAAAGCAGATAAAGTAATTGTAAAATTACAAACGTCATCTACTATATAGAACTCAGATTGATTTTTGTCAGTCTGAGTTTATTATACAGTAACATATTATAGTATAGAGTTTTGATAAAAAAACAGTATTTTTGTCGACTCAAAAAGCATGGGATTGCCATGTTTGTTTAAATTTTAAAAATTTTAATTCAAATAAAATGCAACAGAACAACGGACTCGATAAAAGCCAGATTATTAGTTTTGCAGTTTTATGTATGGTGCTCTTCGGATTTATGTTTTATTTCCAAAATAAACAGCAAAAAGAAGATGCCGAAAAAGCGCAACAACAGAAAATTGAACAGGCGAAAAACCCTGTGAAACCTACTCCGGCAGCCAATATCAATCCCAATGTAACTCCAAATTCTATTCAAACCGCAAATCTTGCCAACAAGCAACTGAAGCTAGAATTTTCAAGTTTGGGAGGGCAGGTTTCAAAAGTCGAGCTTTTAGAGTACAAAGCTTACGATCACAAAACTGATAAAGCAGATCTTCCGCTTAATCTGATTACTAAGAATAACTCGAATTACGGTTTTCAGTTTAAAGATAAAACAGGAAAAACAATCAATACAAAAGATTTAGTTTTCTCACCTACTGTTGCCGGTAATGCTGTGACGTTAACTGCCAATTACAACGGAGCGGTTATTCAGTTTGTTTATACTTTATTAGATAAATACAGAGTTGATTTTAAAGTAAGAACACAAGGTCTTGCTAAAGTAACTTCTGATACAAAAGCAGATTTTATTTGGGATTACAGTGTGAGAAATCTTGAAAAAGGTAGAGCTCAGGAACAGTCTCATTCAGAATTTTCCTACGCATTTAATAATTATAAAGATTATGATTATGATGGCAGAACTACAATGGATGAGCCAGAAGAAACACTTAACTGGATTGGTGTAAAACAACAATTTTTCTCTTCTGTAATTGAAGCGAAAAACGGTTTTACTCAAAGTAAAGGTAATCAGGAAGCTTTCGAAGAAGGTGAATATTTGAAAAAACTGAACTACGAAGGTTTTGTTCAGATGACGGGAAGTGAATTGAATCAGGATTTTACATGGTATTTCATGCCGCTGGATTTACCTTTATTAAAATCTTACGACAAAAATTTTGATGAGATTCTCCCTTTAGGTTGGTCATTTATAGGAGGAATGAACCGTTATTTCTTCATGCCGATGTACAATCTTATTGCATCATGGGGAATAACAGCAGGTTGGGTAATTTTCTTAATGACAATTATTGTTAAATTGATTTTGTCACCAATTATGTATAAGCAGCATAAATTGAGTGCGATGATGAAAGTGATTCGTCCTGAAATTGATGAAGCGAATGCAAAATTGAAGGATGCAGATCCGATGAAAAAGCAACAAGCAACAATGGAAATTTACCGAAAAGCAGGAGTGAATCAAATGGCGGGTTGTCTTCCGGCATTGGTGCAGATCCCTATTTTTTATGCATTGTTCAGATTCTTCCCGAACTTTATTGATTTAAGAGGGAAAGGTTTTTGGTTTGCAAAAGATTTAACAGCATATGACGATTTAATTAAATTACCATTTAAAATTCCTTTCCTTGGGGATCATTTAAGTGTTTTTGCCATTGCTTGTACCATTGTTATCCTTATATATACCGTAATGACATCCGGGAATATGCAGCAGCCACAACAGGAAGGAATGCCAAACATGAAAGTGTTGATGTATATTTTCCCAATCACATTCTTATTCTTCTTAAACACATCTGCTTCAGGTTTATCTTGGTATTATTTTGTATCGAATGCTATTAATATTTTAATTATACTTGTTATAAAATATTTGATTTTAGATGAAAAGAAAATTCATGCTCAAATTCAGGCAAATAAAGAAAAGCCGAAGACGGAAGGGAAATTCCAGAAACGAATGAGAGAGATGATGGAAAAGGCTCAGGAACAGCAAAAATCACAGGAGCAATCGAGAGGTAAAAAGAAATAACTTACTATAAAAAAAGAGAAACAGTTTATTGTTTCTCTTTTTTTATTTAGAATGATTTTAAATTTAAAATGTTAAAGCTTATAATATAATAATTCACAGGTTGTTTTACTTAATCATATTTTAATCTGAAAGATTGTCTGTGATATTTTGTTGAACCATGCTTTATAAGCGCTTCCTGATGCTTTTTTGTTGCATAACCGAAGTTGGTGTTCCAGCCATATTCAGGATGCTCATCATGCAGTTGTATCATTAATTGATCCCGATAATTTTTAGCCAAAATAGATGCTGCAGCGATGGATAAAATTTTAGAATCACCTTTAATGATACATTGATGAGGTATAAAATTATAAGGATGAAATTTGTTACCGTCTACTAAGATCAATTCAGGACGTATCTCTAATTTATCCAAAGCTTTGTGCATTGCATGAATGCTGGAGTTCAATATGTTATGCTCGTCAATAAAAGATGGAGGCAATTCTGCAATTGCGTAGCTTTTTACATTATCTTTTATATAAAAATCCAATTCCATTCTTGTTTTGAATGTCAGCTTTTTAGAGTCATTTACTAAATTTTGTTCAAAATTTTCGTCAAGAATTACCGCTGCTGCCACAACTGGTCCGCTTAAGCAGCCTCTTCCTACTTCATCGCATCCTGCTTCAATATAAAAATCTGACCATTTTTTTAATAATTCCATAAAAATTAACAATTAAAAATTCCTTAATAATGTAAAAAACATGGAAATTATGAATTGAATAACAATTTTTTCGTTTTTTAACAGTTTCTTAAGAAAAAGTTTTACATCTTTGTTCACACAAAATTAATGTTTTTATATGAAGAAATTAACATCAGGTATACTACTTGTAGTAATGTCCTCGTCTTTTATCGTTGCCAATGCACAACAAACTAAAGCGAAGGATACCTTAAAAACACAGGAAATTCAAGAAGTTGTAGTTACGGCACTTGGTATTAAGAGAGAAAAGAAATCATTGGGATATGCATCTCAAGAAATCAAGTCTGATGCACTAACGAAGGGAACGACAAACACAGGAAACGTGGCTTCTCAACTTTCTGGTAAAGTAGCTGGCCTACAAGTGAATACGAATAATAACTTTGGAGGTTCATCAAATTTAGTTATCAGAGGTTACAAATCCTTAAATGGTGGTGGACCACTAATTGTTATAGATGGCTCTCCAGTAAGTAATTCCTCTCTTTCGGGTCAATATGATTACGGAAATTTCTTGTCTGATATAAACCAAGAAGATATAGAATCAGTAAACGTATTAAAAGGCGCAGCTGCATCAGCTCTTTATGGTGAAAGGGGATTAAATGGAGTAATTGTTATTACTACAAAAACTGGAAGAGGTAAAGATGATAAAAAGTGGGGCGTTACTTTAAATTCTGGAGTAAGCGTCGGAGTAATTGATAAGAGTACTTTTCCGAAATATCAAAATCAGTATGGAGGAGGCTATGGAAATTATTTTAATGAAGATGGATATGCAAACTTTAGTGACGATGCATCTTTTGGTCCCAAGTATGATGGAAGCCCGGTATATACATGGGAATCTTTTGATCCTACATCACCTTTATATGGAAAACAGAGTCCCTATGCAGCAGCTAAGCATACACCTATAGATTTTTTTGAGACAGCGACAACATATACTAATACAGTTTCTATACAGAAATCTTCAGAAAAGAGTAGTTTATTATTAAACTATACTAATCAATTAATGAGCGGAATCTTGCCTAACTCTGATTTAAGAAAAAATACACTTTCTGCAAAATTTAATTTTGATTTAACTGATAAATTGACAGCATCTGTGTATTCAAGCTTAACCTTGCAAAACACGAAAGGAAGAAATGAGACTGGATATTCAGACAATCAAATGTCAACATTTAGACAATGGTGGAATGTTGATTCAGATATTTATGCATTAAGAGATGCGTATCAGCGAACTGGTCAAAATATTACGTGGAATTGGCATTCTAAAGATGATATTACCCCTTATTATTGGGATAATCCATACTTTCAAAGATACCAAAGTTATCAATCAGACGATAGATCAAGAGTTTTTTCTTATGCATCATTAAATTATAAGTTCACAAAAAAGATAGGATTAACTACTAAATTATCTTATGATTTATTGGATATGCTAATTGAAAACAGGTTAGCAGTGGGTTCCGTGCCTAGAGATTGGGGTGCGTCTCAAAATCCAGTAGGGTCTGGTTATTCTAGACAAAATGTTAGAAATACTGAAGTTAATTTTGATACCTTTTTAAATTACGGATTTGATATTACTGATGATCTTGATGTATCTGGGATAATAGGTGGAAATGTTAGAAGGAATTCGAATCTAAATACATATATTTCCACTGAAGGGGGATTAGTTATTCCTGGTCTTTATTCAATATCAAATTCAGCTGACAATATTAAACCTCTTACAGAAAATTTTAATAAAATAGTAACAGCAGGAGGATATGCAACCGCTTCTTTGGGATATAAGGATACATATTTTGTTGATGGAAACTTTAGAGTAGACAGATCATCAACCCTTCCAAGAGATAACAATGCTTACAGCTATGGTTCGATATCAGGTTCTGTTGTATTATCAAATCTTCTAAAAAAAGATTGGTTAAACTTTTGGAAATTTAGAGCTAACTATGCTGTAGTAGGTGGTGCTACTGGTGCTTATCAGTTACAAAATACATATACTACATTGGGAATTTATGATGGTACTGTTCTTTATGATACTCCTAATACATTGAAGAATAGTGAATTAAAGCCAGAGCGTTCAAAGGAATATGAATTTGGGATGGAAGCTCAATTTTTAAAAAGAAGATTAGGTTTTGATGTGGCTTACTATAAATCAAAAACTATTGATCAAATTATTAGCTTACCAATTTCTAATGCTACTGGTTACGGATCATATGTATTTAATGCAGGAAGAATTGATAATGAGGGTATAGAAGCTGCTGTTAATATAACACCTATTCGATCTCAAAATTTTTCTTGGGATATAAATGCGAACTGGGCTAAAAATAAAAATACAGTTGTCGACTTGAATGGAGTAGATAATTATCAGCTTGGTGCATATCAGGGAAGTGTTACTTTAAATGCCTCAGTTGGTCAAGCTTTTGGTACTTTGGTAGGAACCGATTATGTCTATAACGATAAAGGAGAAAGAGTGGTGACCTCTCCAAATGCAGCGGGTCTTGGTGGTGGTTTATGGCAAAAATCAGCTCCTAAGGTAATAGGGAATATTACACCTGATTGGACTGGTGGTTTGAGAAATACTTTTAAGTATAAAGGTTTATCACTAAGTTTTTTAATTGATGTTCAACAGGGAGGAGATACATTCTCAACTGACCTTTGGTATGGTTACGCAGGAGGATTATATGCAGATACTGTTTCTCCAGAATGGAGAAGTCCGAAAGGTGTAATTCTACCTGGTGTATACGCCAACGGGAATCCAAATACAACAGTTATTGGAGGAATAAACCAAAGTGGTAATCAGGTGCTAAATGATAATAATTATTATAGCTATCAACCTGAAGGCTACACGAATGCACCGAACAGTCAATTTGTATATGATGCATCTTATGTAAAACTAAGAGAAGCTAGTATATCATATTCTTTATCTAAATCGATTTTAGCTAATACATCTTTTGAAGATGTAACTCTTTCATTAGTTGGCAGAAATCTCTGGATAATTCATAAAAATCTGCCATATGGAGATCCAGAAGCAGGTGTAGGTGGTGGATTAAGATCTAGAGGTAATTCTATTGGTATCTTGCCTACTACAAGAGAAATAGGCTTTAATCTTAGTATCAAATTTTAATAATAAATAAAATGAAAAAAATAATAAAAATATTAGGTATTGCTTCGCTCGCTCTAATAACTTTTACATCATGCGAAAGTGATATTACAACGCTTAATGTTGATCCTAAAAATCCGAATGTAGTTCCTACTGAAAATTTACTTTCGACTGTTTCGTACTATTTGACTAGTGCTCATGTTTCTGCAAGTGTGAATGAAAATATAACACGCTTTTTTACTCAGCAGTGGACTGAAACAACTTATACTAGTGAAACGAATTATTACTTTGATCAGAGAAATCAGAATCAATTCTTTTTTAATAATACCTATCGTGAAGTATTAGGGCCTTTGGCAAAAGCAAAGGTTTTTCTTGAAACGGAAAAAGAAGATGTTAGCTACAGTATCTCGGATCAAAATAAAATCAAAGCAAATAAAAAGGCTGTTTTAGAGATACTTTCAATATATGGCTGGATGAGTTTAGTTGATACTTTTGGTGATGTTCCTTACTCGCAGGCTTTGAAAACTGAAACTGGAAGTATTGTATTACAACCTAGTTACGATGATGCTCAAACAATTTATAATGATTTATTAAACAGATTAACAGCTGTAAATGCTAGTATTTCCACAAATTTACCTGGCTATGGTAAAGATCCGTTTTATGGAGGTAATATGTCGCAATGGCTAAAGGTATCAAATACGATTAAATTGCAAATGGGCTTAAACTTAGCTGATACCGATAATGCTAAAGCAAAAAATTTAGTAGAATCAGCAGTGTCAGGAGGGATTATTTCTAGTGAAAACGATAACTTTCAGTTTGTTTTTGATAATGCGTTATTTCCTAATCCAGTTTATTTAAATCTTGTTGCGAATGGTAGAAACGATTTTTTACCTTCAAATATTTATGTTAACTTTATGAAGGCAAATAATGATCCGAGAGTACCAAAGTATTTTACTTTAGCTCCTGATGGAACTTATAAAGGTGGTATTTATGGATTGTTAAATACATATGCAAATTTTTCAAAAATCACAGATAAAATAAAAGGTGCTACCGTGCCAGGTCAAATATTTGATGTTGTTTCAGTGAAATTTATGTTAGCAGAAGCTGCTGGGAGAGGATATTCTGTTGGAGGATCTGCAGCCCAACTTTACGAAGGAGCCATTACTGCTTCTATGGAAGACTGGGATGTTGCAGCATCTGATATTACAGCATTTTTAGCAGCGCATCCTTATAATGCGGGAAATTGGAAGAAATCTATTGGTGAAGCTGCGTGGATCGCTATGTACAATAGAGGGTTTGAGGCATGGTATTTCTGGAGAAGATTAGATTATCCAATTTTAAATAACGCTCCTACAGCCGAATTTGGATTGGTAAGAAGGATGCCATATCCAATTGGCGAAAAAAATAATAACTCTACAAATGTAAGTAATGCATCAGCAAAAATTACTGGAGGAGATATTTATAGCTCAAGAGTCTTTTGGGACAAAAATTAAAATAAAAAAACCGCCTTCGGGCGGTTTTTTTATTTCCGTATATTTGTAGTTCAAATTAGAATAATGAATATTAAAAATATCATAGAACAGAAACTGGCAGAAGTCATTCTTAATGTCTATCAGTTAAAAGATATACGACTCGAGATTCAGGAGAATAAAACTGAGTTTGAGGGTGATTTTACCGTTGTTACTTTTCCTTTGGTGAAGCAGCTAAAGAAAAATCCGGAGAGTATTGGTTTGGAATTAGGACAAGCTTTAACCGAACAAACTGAATTGCTGGAAAGTTTTAACGTAATAAAAGGATTTTTAAACGTAAAAGTTAAAAATCAGTTTTTTGTAGATCAGTTTAAAACTGTTTCACAACAGTTTTCGGCTGTAGAGAAGAAAAATGCTACCGTAATGGTAGAATATTCTTCACCCAATACAAATAAACCATTGCATTTAGGACACGTAAGAAATAATCTTTTAGGTTTTTCTGTTGCTCAAATTTTAAATGAAGCGGGTTATGATGTGATTAAAACTCAGATTATCAATGATAGAGGAATTCACATCTGTAAATCGATGTTGGCTTGGGAAAAATTTGGAGAGGATAAAACTCCACAAACAACTACTACAAAAGGAGATAAGTTTGTAGGGAATTATTATGTAGAATTTGATAAAAACTACAAAAAAGAAATTGCTGAACTTGTAGAACAGGGCGTTTCTGAAGAGCAGGCTAAGAAAGATGCGCCTTTAATGAAAAAAGCTCAAAAAATGCTTTTGGATTGGGAAAATGGAGACGAAAAAGTAAGAGATCTTTGGAAAGAAATGAATTCTTGGGTTTATGAAGGATTCAATCAAACATACAAAAGATTGGGAGTAGATTTCGATCAGGTGCAGTACGAAAGTAATACTTATATTTTAGGAAAAGATCTTATTCAGGAAGGTTTAGATAAAGGTGTTTTATATAAGAAAGAAGACGGCTCGGTCTGGTGCGATCTTACAGATGAAGGTTTAGATCAGAAATTACTGCTTCGTTCAGACGGAACTTCTGTTTATATGACACAGGATTTAGGAACGGCTGTTGAGCGTTTTAAAGAAAATAATATTCAGAAACTTATCTATACGGTAGGAAATGAACAGGATTATCATTTTCAGGTTTTATTTAAAATTTTAAAGAAACTTGGCTACGAATGGGCAGATCAATTATTCCATTTATCTTACGGAATGGTAGAGCTTCCTAATGGTAAAATGAAGTCACGGGAAGGAACTGTGGTAGATGCAGATGAATTGATGCAGGATATGTTTGATATTGCAAAATCCAAGTCTGAAGAATTAGGAAAGCTGGAAAACTTCTCCGAAGAAGAAAAAAATCATAATTATGAAAGTATCGGAATTGGTGCATTAAAATATTTTATGCTGAAAGTAGATCCTAAAAAGAAAATGCTTTTCAATCCTGAAGAAAGTATTGATTTTAACGGAAATACAGGTCCCTTTATTCAATATACTTTTGCTCGTATTCAATCTTTGTTGACGAAAGCAAACTTTACAATGAAAGAAACTGAAAGTATAGAACTCAGTCAGTCTGAGAAAGAATTAATTATGCAGCTTGCCAATTACAAAACTGTAGTTGCTAAAGCGGCAGAAAGTTTAAGTCCGGCTTTGGTTGCTAATTATCTTTATGATTTGGTGAAGTCTTATAATTCATTTTATCAGAACAACCCGATTTTGATTCAGGAAGATGAGAATATTAAGCAATATCGTCTTAATCTGTCGAATCTCACGGCAAAAACCATTCAAAAATCATTAAAATTATTGGGAATAGAAACCGTAAACAGAATGTAAAAATAAAATCCTCTTGAAATTTCAGGAGGATTTTTATTTTAAACTTTTTCTGACTGACTGTCTCTGTACAGTTTTGCACTGCTCCATTTTGCGTGTTTGGAAGGCATTATTTTGTATCCTCTTTTATAAGTATACACTTTTGTAAATTCAGCCCCAAAGAAAATTAGCATGCAGGAATAATTAATCCACATCATAATCAAAATAACTGTTCCTGCTGTTCCGAACGCAGATGTTGGTTTAAACTGTCCGAAGTAAAGACTTAGCAAAAACTTACCGAGCGTAAAAAGTGCAGCAGTTAATAAAGCACCTTTCCAAACTGATTTCCAACTGATTTCTACATCAGGAAGCACCTTAAACATTAAAGCAAATAAAACAACAACGATGGCAAAACCAACAGTAAAATTGATGATTTCAACTATATAATAAGTTTCGAGACCAAAATATTGGGTAATAAAGTTATTAAATAAGCTAATTAATGAAGATAAAACCATGGTAATCATCAACAGAAATCCCAATATTAAAATCATACTTAATGAATTGGCTCTGTCTAAAAGAAATTTTACAAAAGCTTTTTTAGGTGCTGCTTGTACATCCCAAAGATTGTTCAGTGATTTCTGAAGCTGGAAAAATAGAGTAGTAGAACCGAAAACAAGAGAACCGATTCCTATAATTTTCATGAAGATATTCTCTTTATCAATCAACGCACCTGCAATCATGTCCTGAATGCTTTTTGCAACATCCTGTCCCATTAATCCGCTGATCTGAGTGCTTATTTGTCCGCGAATTGCTTCTTCTCCGAAGAAATATCCGGCGATCCAGATAATGATGATAAGTAAACCGGGAATTGAAAAAATGGCATAATACGCCAAACTTGCAGAATCATTAGATGCAGAAGAATTGTTCCATTCAGCAAAAGTTTCTTTCACGGTTTCCCAGAAAAATTTAAGTTCTTTTAGCATAGTTTGATTAATATTATAGTGTAATTGGTGTTTGCTGGTAATTATTAAAAAAATAAATTTTATAGTCTTTTATCATTCAGTAGGAATCTCAGCATTGTTTTTTAAATGTAATTTAGATTCCTACGCAATAACAAACTGTGTGTTTTAAAGTTAAAACTAAATATTATAAATGGTTAGAATGGATATCCGATCGCTATATTCAGAATAAGATTATCTCTTCTCCAGCTGGAATCCCCAAAATTGATTTTATCAAAAGCCCATCGGTTACCTTTTTCATAATAAGGTACTCTTAAAGGCATTGCAAGATCAAGCCTCAAAATAAGAATCGAAAAATCAAGTCTTAAACCGACACCTGCACCAACGGCAACTTCGCTCAAAAATTCTTTGGAAAATTTTCCGCCAGGTCTTGTGTTAACTCCGTTAGCGTCGAGATCATCATTGATTAACCAGATGTTTCCGGCATCTACGAACGCTGCAACATTTAAGAATTTATAAATATTCGCTCGGTATTCTGCATTCAGTTCCAGTTTTACATCTCCTGCCTGATCAAATACAAAGCCTCCATCTTCGCGTTGAGGTCGCGGATCATAGCTTCCCGGTCCCAAAGTTCTCGCACGGAATGCTCTGATACTGTTACTCCCACCAACGAAAAACTGTCTAGAAAAAGGGATGTTGTCAGAATTTCCATACGGAATAGCAACTCCGGCAATAAATCTGGAAGCAAAAGACGTTTTTTCTCCAAACTTATGGTAAAATCTTACATCATTTTCAATCTTGGCGTACTGACTGAACGGAACACCAAATATCGTTTTTTCTTTATCCTGCTTTTTGTTCGCACCTGTTACAAGTCCTGTAATGTTCCCTGCTAAATCTAGCATTCCTTTGTAGTAGAATGTGTTTTTTTGCGGAAGCATTGTGGTAGAATAGGTGTAAGAATAAGTGGGTCCGAAAATCAATTGCTTATCAACAACTCTTTCTAAATACGGGTTCTGTTCATATTTTGCTTCATATTTAGGAGTGACATTCGCTGGATCAATTAATGAAATGTCAATCAATTTAAGCTCGTGTTCTTTTCTTACATTTTCTTTCCACTGATAACCAAATGATGCGTTGAATGTATTTAAAGTATATAAAGTCGTACGGTTTTGAAATTCATATCCAAGCTGAATATTCGTTCTCGGAACAAATGCACTGGAAGAATTAAAACGGAAAGGCGCTACAATTCTAGGAATTGAAAGTTGTGCATTGGCGCCCGCTCTGAAAATGTTTTCTGCATCTGCAGGACCACCAATCTGAACATCAAAAGCACCATACACAGAAGCTTTAAACTGTTCTGCACCACGGAAAAAGTTTCTCTGCGTCCAGTTTAAATTCAATTCGCTTCCTGCGTAATTTGCAGAATTTGTTCTTCCTAAAGCTTCCAAACGTAAAGACTGAAGTTCTCTCGGCGTCAAAACATAATAGGCATCAAATTTATGGTTCAGAGAATCTGAAACTACAAATTCATTTTTCACGAATTTAAAAACACCAAGGCTTATTAATCGATTAAGTGATAAATTGTGGTCTTTTCTGTTATAAATATCTCCTTTGTCGAAGTATAAAGCGCGGTCAAAAATTCTTGGCTTAAATTTTTTATCAGGATCAACTACATAAATATCATTGTATTCATATCCTTTCAGCGAATCTGGATTCATCGGGATGCTGTACTTTCCTCTTTTAGCATCACTAAGGTTGTAATTCGGGAAAACCACTACTTTATCGATGGTAAATTGCTCTTTTGCTAATTTTGGAGTGTTGTCTTTCAGTTTTACAATCAGTTCTACTTTATGATTTTTGCTAACCGTACTGTCTGCCTGAACGATAATGTTATCGGGATTAAAATAATAAAATCCTCTGTCTTTCAACCCGTCATCAATTCTCTGTCTTTCAGCTTTAATAACATCCAGATCAAAAGGATTTCCGGGTTTCAATAAAGACTTTTCTTTAAAGCTTTGAATTTCCTGATTCACTAAAGAAGAATCCTGCAAAAAATTCACATTGCTGATCAAATATCTTGCACCGGGATTTACGGTATAAATTACCCTTGCTTTCTTATTTTTAGAAACTGTATCATACTTTGCTTTCGCATTGAAGTAGCCTTTGTTTTCAGAATAATTAACGATGATATCTTTATTAAATTCTCTGTCAACATCACCCAATAAAACCGGCTCTTCACCAAATTTATATTTCAGCCAGTATCTCAGACCTTTTTCTTTCTTCGGTTCTTTGGTTACATTGTATGCGTAGAGTTTTGGTCTTAAACCCAGAAATGAAGAATTTGGTTTTGGAGTTAAATTTTCTTCAAGAGCAGCTTTAAGATCATTTTTTTCTTTTTTGGAAAGCGTGTCATTTTCTATTTTTACTTCTGCTCCTGTGTAGAGCATTTGTCCGTCTTTTAGAAATTTGGTATTGCTGCATGAGATAACAGTAGCAGTTATTCCCGATGCCAAAAAGTATTTACAATAAGTGCTGATTTTGTTCTTCATTATTTAAATTCTACAACCTGGTTATCTTGTTTTTTCTTATTTTCTCTGTTTTCTTTATTTCGATTGTTTCTCGATTTTCTGAAAATATCTCTGAATTTATCGTAATCTAAGGTGATGATAAATCCTACTCCCGTTTCTACAATCTGCCCTTGTAAAGCAACTTGGTAGTCATTTTTACGATATGCTCTAAGCATATATCTTCCGTCTCTGGAAAGGCTGTAATCTACGGTTACATCTCCTGCAATATTGGTGGTGTTTTCGTTTTGTCTTGCTTCACCTTCCAATCCGAAATTACTTCCAACGGAAACTTTAAGCCTGTCGTTTAATAATCTTTTGCTTAATCCGATATTAAGATCTGTTCTTGTGTTCTGTGTTCCTGTTGAGTAATCTTCAGTAGACTCCAAATCAAAATTAAGATCAACACCTTTTATTAAATCTGAAGCCAGATTATTCAGCTGTTGAGAAAGAATTTTACTCACACTCTGTCTTGCCATCGTCTCTGCAGATACTCCGGAATTACTTTGGAAAGGATTTTCACCAATAAAACGATTCAGTAAAAGCAAAGCAAAAACCTGCTTATTCATTTCGTTTTCGTCCTCTCTCAACTGAGATAATTTTGCATCAACAGCACCGGTAACGGTTGAAGAAACAGCATTGTTTTTTTCTGCAGTGGTAATATCAAAACTGATTTGTGGTTTTAAAAGTTCACCTTTCAGAATTAATAAGGTATTAAATGGTATTCTTTGCTTAAACTGATTCAGCTCAGAATCATTATATTGCTGTTCCACCAGATCAATTGGTGCTGTTTCGGTTTTATAAATTGCGGTAATATCAAGATTCGCTGTCGTTGGTTCGCCTGTCCAGGTAATTGTACTGCCTTTCTGAATATCAAATTTTCTCTTCAGAACACTTACCGACATTTCATAACTTCCTTTTTCTACCTGATAAACACCGACCAATGTTGTTTTTCCTGAAGGGTCAATTCCGCCTGTTAAATCTGCTTCACCCTGAAGTTTTACAAAATCTCCGGCAGCTTTATCAATAACGATCGACATTTTTGCTTCTTTATTTACTTCGATGTTTACACTCAGATCCATTCCTTTTATCGGACTTTGAGTGTCAATAGAATCTGCTTTTATTGTTTTGTTTAAAGCTACCTGATCTTGGTCAATAAATTCTACAATACCGTCTCTTTCCTGTAATGACGGACTAGATTGTGGCAATACAAAAGTGAAATCTGTGTCTTTGGAAACCGCAAGTCTTCCATCTACTTTTGGAAGGTTGAGATTTCCACGAACTTTCAAAGCTGCATCTATTGACAGAATTCCGTACATCATTGCATCGTTGGATTTTTCTGAGTTAACAACTTTAAAATCCTGAGCATCTACATCAAGATTGAAGGCAAAATCTCTGTAAGTCTGTGTTAAAACCTGTCCGTCTATATTTAAAGAATTTCCATCTTTATCATTGATTTTAAAATCATCAAACTCAATTCCTCTGTTGGTAAAACCTATTTTATCATTAATGTTTCTGAAATCACTTCCGGTCTGAGAAATCATTAAGCCTACATTATTCAGTTTCAGATCTCCTAAGATCTTGGGAGCTGCGGTAGTACCTGTAATTTTTAAATCTCCCGAAAGATAACCTTCCGTATTCGTAATTGCGTTCATAGAAAAGCCTTGCAACGTTTTCATCTGAAGCTGATTCATGGCTAAATCCAAATCAAAGGTACTTGCCGAAGTATTATAATTTCCTGTGATTTTCACATCATTATTATTTCCAGAAAGCGCAATATCAGCATTCAGAAGATTAGCAGATTGATTATTAACCTTAATGGCCAAATTTCCGACCGGACTTCCGTAAACAATCAGGTCAGAAACACTGATGTCTGAAGTGAACGTCATTTTTTTGGTTAAATCTCTCAGTTGCGCTGTTCCGTTAATGGTTCCTTTTGCTAAAAGTGAATCTTTTTTGATGATTTCAGTAATCGTTTCAATTTTAAAGTCTTTCAACGAAACATTCAGAGGACTGCTTGGAGAATTGCTTTCGGATTGTAAAGAAATCTCCGCTCCTGCATTCGAAAGGGTGAAATTATCCGCAACAATTCCCTGACTGAAAATCTGGATCTTGTTGTTCTCGGCAACTGTCCAATCCATATAATTTAGTTTTAAACCATTTGGATTTAAGGAAATTTCGGTAATGTCATTCATCGATTTTGCGTTTCCGGCAATCAAAAACTGAGTGACATCTTTATCATCTTTTGTTGTGATATTGTAGTTAATAATATTATTGGCAACATCTCCGTTAATATTGACTTTATTTAAAGCAAAACTTTCACTTTTCAAAGCTGCCACACTCAGATCATACTGTAAAGCCTGATTTTCATTCGTTATTTTAAGTGAGGTGCTTTCAAGCGTATTTGTTCCATACAAAACCTGTGGAATTTGTGCATCAATCTCGATTTTTTGAGAATCTGCATTGTAATTTCCATTGATATTGATGGCCTCAAAACTTTTCAGTTCGGGAACAAACTTTCTGATCAGATCATCATTTTTAATTTTAGCATTAAAGGTGAAAAACTGTCCTGCATCAATCTTCTGAGTTTTTCCGGGCTTTTGAAACTGATAATATTGATTAATAGTTTGCGATAAAGCTCCGAAAATCTGTGTCAGCTTATATTTCCCGTTCAGTTCCACATCGGCAATCTGAGAATTGAATTTTATTTTGGTAGAATCTGATGTAGAAACTGCAACCAGATTCACTTCCTGAATCGGATACACTTCTTTTGTGTCTGAAATGGCAAAATCTTTAAG
>Ga0209599_10000657_pt1 | contig 20856 bp, 10 predicted proteins | sample Shrwel_input2_FT_FD_187534 | JGI IMG/M metagenome (GOLD analysis project Ga0209599, IMG submission 187534) | Subsurface microbial communities from deep shales in Ohio, USA - Utica-3 well 1 S input2 FT (SPAdes) (version 2) ... | reverse complement strand
AAAACCTCGCCGGCGACAGCGATACGGTCACGGTCCAGGGCCGCTCGCGCCACGTCATCAGCTACCTGCAGGACTTCCTTTTCGACCCCTCGCGCGCCCGCTCTAAGGCCAAGGTGCTCTCGGGCGGAGAACGTAATCGCCTCCTGCTCGCCCGCCTCTTCACCAAGCCGGCCAACGTGCTCGTGCTCGACGAACCGACCAACGACCTCGACGCCGAGACCCTTGACGTCCTGGAGGACATCTTGGTCGATTACGCGGGCACGCTGATCATGGTCTCCCACGACCGCGCCTTCCTCGACAATGTCGTGACCAGCACTCTGGTCTTCGAAGGCGACGGCATCGTGACCGAGCACGCCGGCGGCTATACCGACTGGCGCAATGAACTCGCCCGCATCGCCGTGGCCAAGCGCTCGGCGGCGATCGGCACGGCCGCCAAGCCCGCCGCCGCGAAATCTTCCGCCCCAGCCCAGGCCGGTGCGAAGCTCAACAATAAGGAACGCAAGGAACTGGAGACGCTGCCCGGCAAGATCGAGCAACTCGAAGCCGAACAGGCTCAGATCACAGTCCAGCTCGGCGACCCGGAGATCTACAAGGACGGCGGCGCCAAGGCGGCAGCACTCCAGAAGCGCCTCCATGCCGCGGAAGCCGAGCACGCCGAGGCCCTCGGTCGCTGGATGGACCTCGACGCCCGGAAGGACGGCTAAGCCGGGAGGATTCGGCCGGTATGCCGATATTCGGATAGTTCCTGCAGTTATCGGCGGTTGCACGCCGCTGGCTGCCGCTCATCATGGCGTGATAGCCCATTAAACAATGGGAATTTCGCCTAAAGAATCCGTATCCGCACATCGACCGACCCGACGCCCCCCTTGTGCCGATTTATGAACCCACTGCTTTAATAAGCCGACCGAAGCCATGAAACGCCCCCGGAACGTGCTTCTCGCCCTCGGCTGGTATGATCATCGCCTGCTCCAGGGCATCGCCACTTACGCTTCCGAGCACCGCTGGCATCTGGCTTCTCACAGCATCATCCACGAGAAGGTCATTCCATGGGGCTGGGATGGCGACGGCATCCTGGCCTGGCTCGGCGCCGGCGACGACCTCGCGGACTTTGTGCTGAAGGCCGATAAGCCGACGGTCGACTTCTCCCTGCGTCGCCGCGGTACCCCCTTCGCCCATGTGGTCCAAGACCACGCCAAGACCGGCGAGATCGCGGCAGAACACTTCATCGAACGCGGGATGGGGAACTTCTGCTTCTTCAGCGACACCGAGAACTGGTCGCAGGTGGAACGCGGGCAGGCTTTCATGGAATCCCTCCGCCGCCGTGGCCTCCCTTGCGATCACCTGCGTTGGGCCAACCCCGGCAAGAAAGCCGACGTCCGGGACGAGTGGCAACGTCGCCGGGCGTGGCTGCTGACGCGTCTCAAGGCCGCGCCCAAGCCCTTGGCGGTCTTCGCGGCCAACGGCACCCTCGCCGTCGAGGTCCGTGAGCTCTGCGAAGAGGCCGGCCTGCACGTGCCCACGCAGGTGGCCATCGTGGGCATCGACGACTACCTGCTCTCGGTCGGCGCGATAAAGAAGTATGTCTCCGGCGTCGACACCAACCTCGAAGAGCAAGGCTACCGCGGTGCCGAGCTCCTTGACCGCCTGATGCGCGGTGAAAAGCCCCCGGCCGAACCGACCCGTATCCCGCCTGCCGGCGTGATCACACGCATGAGCAGCGACATCCTGGCCACCGGCCACGAAGGCGTCGTCCGGGCGCTCCACCATATCACCGATCACTTCGCCGGCCCCCTCGGCGTCAAGGAACTCGCCGCCATCGCCCACATGTCCGAGCGCGGGCTCCGCCAGGCTTTCGTGAAACATGTCGGCTGCACGCCCGGCGACCGTCTGCGGACCGTGCGCATCGATTCAGCCAAGCGCCTTCTCGCGGGCTCCTCCGAGAAGATCGAGGCGATCGCCCACCGCTGCGGCTACCCGAACCTGAACTCTTTCTTCGCCGCCTTCCGTCGCTCCGAAAACATGACCCCGGCCGAATACCGGCGGATCATGCGCTTCCGTAGCTAAAGATGGCTTAGTCCGCCAAGGCGTGGATCGTGCCGGTGACCTGACCGCGCAGTTCGGCGCCGTCGGCCGACTTAAGCTCATACTTGAGCTGGGCCTGCATCGCGGGCCGAAGGTCGGCGACCTCCAATAGAACGGAGCGTTTGTCGGCCGAAAGGGTCGCCTTGCGGATGACCATGGCGTCGTGCTTGCGCTCCGACATCTGCTCCTTGCTGAACTGGAGCCTGCCGTCGTTGCCGAGTTCGGTGGCGGCGACCTTGGCGTCGAGCGTGGTGGTGTGCGGCGAGCCGTAGGCCGAAGACCAGACGTAGTTCCACAGTTCCAGGTTCCAGTTACCGGCATCGGCCGCGGCCTGGGCGTCCAGTTCGCAAGTGAAGTCAACGCGCAGTCCCTGCTTGTTCGCTGCGAAGGCGATCGGCATCCGGGTGGCCGCGCCGGTGTAGCGCACGCGCTGGAAGCATCCGTTCTGAGTCGCGGTGGTCTGCCAGCCGCGGAGACCGGTCACGTAGAGCTGGCCATCCTTGGGATTGAAGCGCGCCCGCATGGCCCCGCTGGAGAAATCGACGTTGAAGCGGGCGACGACGCCCTGCATCTGCGGCTGGCCGTTGAAAGAGACTTCCTGCGGCAGCACGCCGTAGAGGGAGCACATGCCGTAACTGAGGTGGAGGAGACGGTCCTTCCAAGGACCGAACTTGTCGGAAGTGACCCAGATCTGGCCACCGCTGGAGTTATCCACTTCCTTCGGGAACCAGCAGAGCGGGCGGTCATGGTCCGTCGGCGGAGTCGCGCGATGGGCGAGATCCACGACCCCATAGAAACCGCCCGGCTTGATCCAATTAAGACGGCACATCGGCGTCCAGGTCCCTTCGTTATCACCAGACGTCAGCTGCCCGGTCGGGCTGATGCCGATGCCATTGGGCGCACGGAAGCCGGTGGCATAGGTTTCCGAACGTTTACCATCCGGGGAGACCTTGAAAAGGACGCCATGGTGGTCGCAGAGCTCATCGAAGCCGCGACCGCCTTTGCGCACGGGGCCAGCCTTGATGTAGTAGAAGTTACCCGCGGAGTCGGTCTGCAGGTCGAAGACGAACTCGTGGAAGTTCTTGGTGACCATCACGTCGAAGTTGAAAGCATCATAGGCGTCCGCCTCTCCGTCGCCGTCCATGTCGCGAAGCTTCCAGAGGCCGTCGCGGCAGGTGACCAGGATCTCGCCGTTCACGACCTTGAGGCCGAGCGGATGATAGAGGCCGGCGGCGAAACGACGCCAGGTGACCTTGGCCAGTTTGTCGTCGATGCCAGAGGCGACGAAGACGTCTCCATGGAACGTGGCGATCACGGCGCGACCATCCGGCAGGAAATCGAAGGCCGAGGTGAACATCGGCGCCTTCCACGGATTGGCCACGGGCAGGCTGACGTCGTCGACGACGTAAGGTTCGCCGACCTTGTCGGAAAGTTTGCCGGTCGTCTCGACGACCTCGGGCCACAGGGTCTTGGTGACCTTGAGCAGCTTGGACGGCAGATCGGTGTCGAAAGACTGAGGCAGCGGGACTCCGGAAGGGAGATACGCGATACGAACAGAGGTGACTTCGGTCGCGGCACCGATGCGGGCCACGACATGTCCGTCGACCATTTCGACTTTGGTGGCGCCCAGAGTGACGATGCGCGGGGCATCGGCCGACTTACCAAGCATCACCGTGAGGCCCTTAGCTGAAGGGGCGACCTCAAGGGTGCGGACGACGAATTGGACTTCGTTGGCCGTGACGACCTCGGCGGCCTCGTCGACGGCCGTACCACCTACATTCCAGCGGACGACCACCGAGCGACCAGCGTTATGGAAACCCTGGAAGCGTGCTTGGTCTGCCGGCAGCGGCCCGAAGCCCTTGCGAGGCGAGAGCTTGGCCGCGTCGGCTCCGGCCATGAATCCAGCGAAGTCTCCGGTGACGAAGATCGTCTCACCGATGGCCGTCGGATAGTCGCCGCGGGACATGAGGTTCATCTCGGTGGTGAACTTGCCCGACCAAGCGCCGATCGGCCGACACAGGTCGAGGTCGTAAGCGATGCCCTTCTTGCCGTCGTCACCGAGTCGGATGGCCAAACCTTTGAGTCCGGTCGAATCAATCGTGCCGTCCTTATGCTTGCCAACTCCTATGGTGCCGAGGATCCACTGGCCGGTCGCCTCGGCGACCAGGGCGGCGACACTGGCTTTCTTGGCCGGCTTCTTGGCCTGGCCGAAAAGCAGACCGACTGAAAGGAAGAGAGCGACGAGGGGCGAGCGCATGGAGAATACATAGAGCCAGGGATAGGGCTTGGGCTAGTTATTTTACCGACAAAAAGGGCCGGAGTCCGCGGACCCCGACCCAGTTTAAACTAGCCCTTGCCCGGGCCCTGACCCTGGCCCTGATATCAGAGACTCCGCAGGTAAGCCGCGATGTCCGCGACACTCTGCTCGGTCAGACCCATCTGGGAGGGCGCGAACATGAGCGAGCGGTCCAGCTGCTTCTCCTCCTTGATGCGCTGACGCGGGATGGACTGCACCACGCCGCCCATGGACTTCACCATGAGGGGGTCGCCGGAAGACAGCACCATGCCGGTGATGACCATGCCGTCGTCGAGCACCACGCGGGTCCCTTCGAAGCCGTGCGAGATGTTGCTGGACGGCTGGGCGATATTCAGGATCAGCGACTCGAGCGACTGCTGCTTGGCATAGGTCGTCAGGTCCGGGCCGAAGTCGATGCCCTTGCCGTCGAACTTATGGCAGGCGTAGCAGACTGCGGCCGAAGCCTTGCCTTTGGCCACATCACCTTTGAGCGCCGCGATAGCCTCGACCGGCGCGAGCGCCTTGGCGCCCGGCATTTCCGGAGGCAGGTCGCTGGCGACGAGTTTGGAGGCCGAAGCATCGCCACCACGAGCCTTGACGATGCCGTCCATATCGAAGGGCTTCCAGAGGTTACCCTTCCGGTTGCCGACCCACCACTTGGCAAGATCGACCTGAGTGAACTTCTTGTTCAACGACAATTCGACCATCGTACCGGCGGCCTCGGCGCTGCGCGTGAAGGCGAGCGTGGTGAGGTCGCGCTTGAGGTCGGTTTCGTCGAGTTTGCCGGACAACAGGCGGGCGCGGATATCACGGACGGCGGAAGCGGGGTGCAGGCGCCAGGTCAGCCAGGCGTAGGCCGGGCTCCATTCGAGAGCCGGGGCGGACATCGCCTTGGCGATGGCGGCATGCACCGCCGCTTCGCGATCGGTCGCGGCGAGGCCGATGGCCTCGAGATAGGCGCGGTCTTGGCCGTCGAACTGCTGGGCGATCGTGACCAACACTGCGATGGCGGCCGGGGTCTTGAAATCACGCAGCGCGATGGCGACTTCACGGCGGACGGCCGGCGACTTGTCCTTGGCTAGCGATTCGCAGAGCGCGAAGACATCGAGCTTGGCGGAGCGCAAAGCGCGGAAGGCCACGAGACGACGGGTGTCATCGGCGGAGGCGAGTTCCTTGCGGGCGAGCGCTACGCCTTTGTCGCCGAGCTGCGCGAGCAGCCAGACGGCGCGGGAAGCGACGTAAGGATTGGCATCGGACAGGAGGGCGGCGACATCATCGACGACCTTGTCGCCCGCGGCCTTCAGGCGGTTGAAGCCGCCGGCGCGGACGTTAGGCGAAGGATTGCGCAGGGCCGCGATCTGGCCGGCGACCGTGGAAAGGTCGATCTTGGGCACGACGGATTTGAAGCCCTTGGGCGCGATCCGATAGATGGTGCCGGTGGCCCCGTTGTCACGGGTGGCGTGTCCGCCCACGCCGGGGTCGAACCAGTCGGCGACATAGATCGCGCCGTCAGGACCGACGCACACATCGGAAGGACGGAACTTGGTCTTCAGGATGCCGGTGGGCTTGCCGCCGAGGAAGTCCGAACCCGCCCATTCCTTCTCCTTGTTGGAGGTCAGGAAGTCGAAGCGTTCAAGCTTCATGCCGGCGCCATCGGGCTTGGGCAGGTAACCGAAGACGACGTTCTTGCCGGCCTCGCAGGCGAGGAGCAGGCCGTTCCACTTTTCGCCCATCGCGCCGTTCTCATAGAAGGCCACGCCGGTCGGAGAGCCGCCGCCGTAGACATCGCCGGCCGGCATGGTGTCAGGATCTTCCTGGCGCCATTCGGCGACCGGGGTGCTCTGCCCCGGGCGTTTATCGGCCCCCCAGGAGCGCTTGCCATCCAGCGAGGCGAAGCCGGCGTTGCCGCCTTCCATGATGAGGGAGACTCGGCAGGCGGGCGGATCATCGTTGTCGCTCTGGTACATGTCGCCGAACGAGTTGATGGACTGTTCGTAGCTGTTGCGGTAATTATGGCCGACGATCCGGAGGTCGGAACCGTCGCTGTTCATGCGCACGGAAAAGCCGCCGATCCAGACGTTGCCGTCGTCGCTGCGCTTTCCGGCGATGTTCTGCAGCATGTAAGGGCTGCCCATGAAGAAGTGGCGTCCGGTCTTGTCGATGAAGTCGGCGCCCATGTTGCCTTGGTTGAAGTTCCACTTGCCGTCCGGACCGAAGGTCGCGCTATGGAGGCTATGGTCGTGCTGGCGTCCGTTGAAGCCGGTGAGCAGGACCTCCCGCTTGTCGACGGCCGGGTCGAAGACGCCGTCGCCGTTGACGTCGGTGTAGACGAGCAGGTCAGGCGGCTGGGAGACGACGATCTTGCCGTCGATGTGGGCCACGCCCAGCGGCGCCTCCAAGTTGGGATCCTGGGTGAAGACCGTGACCTTGTCGGCCTTGCCGGCGCCGACGGTGTCTTCGAGGATGACGATCCGGTCGCCTTCCTTGCGACGGCCTTTCTTGCCGCGATAATTCATGCCCTCGGCGACGAACATCCGGCCGCGTTCGTCGAAGTCGATGTTGGTCGGGTTGGAGATCTGCGGGGAAGTCGCCCAGACGGTGACCTCGAAACCTTCCGGCACCGTGAAGAGTTCGGCCGGCACGAGCGTAGGTCCGCTGTCGTAGTCGACGGGCTTGTACTTGTCGGGACGGGTCGTGAACACGGCGAACTTCACGTCGGCACCGCTGGCCTTGCCGCCGCGGATCGCGCCGCCGTCGTCGATGCCGACCTTGGCGCGGAAAGACTTCGCCGGACCGGGCAGTTCGTAGGAGATGAAAGAGGAGGCATGCGTGCCGATGCCCCGGGCGTACTCCTTGCCGGCGATCTTGAGCGGCTTGCCGTCATAATTCTTACCGATGCGGGACTGGCCCAACGACTCGGCCTCTTTCCACTTCAGCTTCGTCAGGTCGATTACGGTACCGTCCATGAGGACGACCTCCGGTTCGATCCAGTCAGACCAGTCGCAGGCGATGCCATCCAATTCGGCGACCATGAGGTAGAGCTCCTTGGATCCATTGAGCTCGGCGGAGAAGTCGACCAAGCGCTGCTTGTCCTTGGCCAGCATGATCGGCGATTCGGCGACGGGCTTCGGGGCGGCGACGACCGGAGCGGCCAAAGCAAGGAGGGCTAGCAGCGAGAGGCCAGCCTGACGGGATGCGTGAGACATAAGATGACTAGGGGTGACACATAGACACCCTGTTTCTGGCCAGGTTCAACCCCAACTTGGTCCAAAAGACAGCTTCGGGCGAAAATCCCCAGCGACGGCTTTACATCTCGATGACAGCCAACACGTTTAAGGAACTAAGGGCACCCCGCCCTGTCCGATCTTTTGACGATGTCTTTCCGGCAACTATTCGCCCCCCTTTTCCTGGCCATCTCGGTCGGAGCGGCGGAGCCTTCTCCGGCGCCTACGCCTGCCCAGCTGGAGTTCTTCGAAAAGGAAGTCCGCCCGGTCCTGGCCGACCATTGCTTCAAGTGTCACGGTGAGAAGAAACAGAAGTCCGGCCTCCGCCTCGACTCGCGCGAGTTCGTCCTCAAGGGCGGCGAGGTCGGCCTGGTCGTCGTCCCCGGCAAGCCCGAAGTCAGCCGGCTGATCCAGTCCATCAATCACGTCAAAGCTCCGGATGTCTACGCCATGCCCGGGGAAGACGAGAAGCTCCCCCCTAAGGCCATCGCGGCCCTCACCGAGTGGGTGCGTCAAGGCCTGCCATGGCCCGAAGAAGCCAAGCTCGTCGCCAACGACCCACGCAAGCACTGGGCCTTCCAGCCGGTGACGCCGCCGGCCGCTCCCATCCTCTCTTCGAGCGACGCTCTTAAGATCAGCCAGCCGCTCGATCGCTTCGTCCTGGCCAAGCTCAAAGAAGCCAGCCTCGACTTCAATCCGCAGGCCAGCCGTGAAGTCATCATCCGTCGCCTCACGCTCGCGCTCGTCGGCTACCAGCCGACCGCCGCCGAGATCGCCGCCTTCGTCGCCGACAATGACCCCCAGGCGACCGAGAAACTCGTCGATCGTCTCCTCGCCTCACCGGCCTTCGGCGAACGCTGGGGCCGCCACTGGCTCGACGTCGCCCGCTACGCCGACACGAAGGGCTATGTCTTCCAGGAAGAACGCCGCTATCCCTACGCCTATACCTATCGCGACTGGGTGGTGAAGGCCTTCAACGACGACCTGCCTTACGATCAGTTTCTCCGCCTGCAGATCGCGGCCGACCAGATCGTCAAGGACCCGGAGAACAACCGCGACCTCGCCGCGCTCGGCTTCCTGACGCTCGGCCGCCGCTTCCTCAATAGCACGCCCGACATCATCGACGACCGTATCGACGTCGTCATGCGCGGCACCCAGGGTCTGACGATGGCGTGCGCCCGCTGCCACGACCATAAGTTCGACCCTCTGCCGACGACCGAATACTACTCGCTCTACGCCATCTTCAATTCCAGCGAGGAACCCAAGGAGCTCCCGCCGCTGAAGCCGTTCACGCGCACGAAGGAGACGGAGGAATTCGAGGCCGAACTGGGCGTCCGCCAGAAGAAACTCAACGACTTCATCCAGAGCCGCTACGACCTGTCCTTCTCGCCCGAGAAGACCGCGGCTTACCTCAACCTGACGCAGGAGTCCCTCAAGGACACCAAGCTCGACGCCAACCAGAAGGCCAAGGCGGCGAACCTCTATGCGGCCGTGCTCGGCGGCTGGAAGAACGCCTTGAAGCCGAAGCTGACGCCGAACGACCCTGTCTGGGGCGCCTGGGTGAACCTGCAGGGCGTCGCCGACGCCGAGTTTCCGAAGCGCTTCGCCACGCTGCTGGCCCAGCCCGCCATGTTCGCCGATCCGCTCCTCCGCGCACGGCTACAGGCCAAGGCTCCGACCAAGCTGGCCGAGCTGACCGCGACCTACGCCGCCCTGCTCTCCGAAGCGCGCAAGCCGGAGCATGGTGCGCAAGCCGAATGGAAGTCCTGGCGCGAACTCATCCTTCATGCCGGCGGACCGACGATCATGTCACCGGCTTCGCTGATCGGCACCTACAACGTCGCCGACCGTAACACCCGCAACCAACTTGAGATCGCCGTCTCCGGCTTCAAGGCCACGAGCCCGAAGAGCCCGCCGCACGCGATGGCGATCCAGGATAAGGCGAAAGCCGTGCAAGGCGTCGTCTTCCTCCGCGGCAGCGCCTCGCGCCCCGGCAAGAGGGTGCCGCGGCAGTATCTCTCGATCCTCTCCGCTGGTCCGCCCAAGGAGTTCACCCAGGGCAGCGGACGACTCGACCTCGCCAATGCCATCGCCAGCCCGACCAACCCGTTGACCGCCCGCGTGATGGTCAATCGCGTCTGGATGCACCTCCTCGGTCAGCCGCTCGTCGAGACCCCGAGCGACTTCGGGGTCCGCACCACGTCCGGCAAGAACCCTGCCCTGCTCGACCATCTCGCGAGCTCGTTCATGAAGGAAGGCTGGTCGATGAAGAAATTGGTCCGCACCATCGTCCTCTCCCGCACGTTCTTGCAGTCGGCTGAGCTCCGTGCCGACGCCGTCGCCAAGGATCCTGACAACTCGCTGCACTGGCGGTCCCATCGCCGTCGCCTCGATTTCGAAGCCCTGCGCGACAGCATGCTGCGCGTGGCCGGACGACTCGACGAAGCCAAGCTCGGCGGTCAGCCTTTCGACTTGGTCGGCGCCTTCGGCACGCCGCGCCGCACGATCTACGGCCACATCGACCGCCAGAACCTCCCGGCCTTCTTCCGCACGTTCGATTTCGCCAACCCGGACTACCACGTGCCTAAGCGTAACCAGACCACCACGCCTCAGCAGTCGCTCTGGATGCTCAACCATCCCTTCGGTCGCTCGCTCGGCGATGAACTGGCCGCGAAGGTCTCCGCCCAGCCGGACGACGCCGCCAAAGTCCGCGCCCTCTATCTCGCCATCCTCTCCCGCGCGCCCCGCGCCGATGAGGCCGCGCTCGCCCTGACCTACCTCCGCGAAGCGGCGGAAGCTCCGGCGCCGGCGGCTTGGACGAACGGCTTCGGCGGCTACGACCCGAAGACCAAGACGACGGCCTTCACGCCGATGACGACCCACGTCAAAGATCGCATCTCCCCCGCCGCGCAGATCCCGGACAAGAAATACGCCTTCGTCTTCCTGAGCGCCAAAGGCGGACACACGGGCAGCCTGCCGGAGACCGCCGCCATCCGCCGCTGGACGGCCGGCAGCCCCGGCAAGTATCGCTTGGAAGGCGCCCTCGCCGTCCAGAGCAAGTCCAGCGACGGAGTCCGCGCCCGCATCGTCTCTTCCCGCCATGGCCTCCTCGCCGAAGTCATCGTCAAGGGCGGCGCCTCCGCCCCGGTCGAGCTCCCCTCGGTGGAACTCGCGGCCGGTGAAAGCATCGATTTCATCGCGGACCAATACGTCCACTCCAACAGCGATGGCTTCACCTGGTCGCCGGTCATCAAGGACGCCCAGACCGGCGAGGTGATCAGTTCCGCCGCCGGGGAGTTCGGTCGCAAGCCGGACCGCCAGTCCGCCCTTTCCACGTTCGCCCAGGTCCTCCTCCAAAGCAACGAATTCGCCTTCGCCGACTGATGCACCATATCGACCCACTCTCCCTCGGCTCCCGTCGCGAGTTCCTCCGCCGCGTCGGCATGGGCCTCGGCGGCGTCGCCATGGCCTCCCTGCTCCAACAGGAACTCCGTGGCGCCGACATCCGTGTCGACCCGCTGCATCCGCTCGCCGCCCGGAAGGCCCCGCTGCCCTGCAAGGCCAAGCGCGTGATCCATATCTTCGCCAACGGCGGCGCTTCGCAGGTCGACACGTTCGACCGCAAGGTGTCCCTCGACAAGTACCACGGCAAGACCCTGCCGGGCGACTACATCGCCACCGAACGACGCACCGGCGCCGCTTTCCGTTCGCCGTTCTCGTGGAAGCGCTACGGCAAGAGCGGGCTCGAGGTCAGCGAACTTTTCGCCAAGACGGCCGAACACGCCGATGATCTCTGCGTGATCCGTTCGATGAAGGCCGACGTGCCGAACCACGAGCCTTCCCTGCTGCTGATGAACTGCGGCGAAGCCCGCCAGGTCCGTCCGTCCATGGGTTCGTGGGTCACCTACGGACTCGGCACCGAGAACGAGAACCTCCCCGGCTTCATGACCCTCTGCCCGGGCGGTTTCCCGATCCAGGAGACGCAGAACTGGCAGTGCGGCTTCCTGCCCGGTGTCTACCAAGGCAACTACGTCGATACTTCGAAGCGCTCCGTCGAAGAGCTCGTCGAGAATATCCGCAACTTCGGCCTCTCCCGCCCGGCCCAGCGTAAGCAGCTCGACTTGCTCGCCAAACTCAACGCCGCCCACCAGACCGCCCGCCCGCAGGACGCCGCCCTCGAGGCCCGCGCGCAGTCCTTCGAGATGGCCTATCGTATGCAACTCGAAGCGACCGACGCCTTCGACGTGGGTCGCGAGTCCGAGAAGACCCGCGAGATGTACGGCGACACGACCCTCGGCCGCCAGTTCCTCATCGCCCGTCGCCTCGCCGAACGTGGCGTCCGCTTCATCCAGCTCTGGCACGGCGCCGGTCAGCCATGGGACAGTCACGACGACCTCGAGGTCCAGCACCGCCGGCTCGCCCTCGAAGCCGATCAGCCGATCGCCGCGCTGCTCGCCGACCTGAAGCGCCTGGGGATGCTCGACGAGACCTTGGTCATCTGGGGCGGCGAGTTCGGCCGTACCCCGACCGTCGAACTGCCGACCCCCGGCTCCAACGCCGGCAAGATCAACGGGCGCGACCATAACAGCCATGGCTTCACGATGTGGATGGCCGGCGGCGGCGTGAAGCCCGGCCACATCCACGGCGAGAGCGACGAGTTCGGTTTCAAGGCCGTCAAGGACGTCGTGCATGTCCACGACCTGCACGCGACCATCCTCCGCCTCCTCGGCTTCAATCACGAAGAGTTCACCTTCCGCAGCTCGGGCCGCGACTTCCGCCTGACGGACGTCCACGGTAAGATCGTCCAGTCGATCATCGCCTGATGCGCCTCGCCTGCCTGTTGTTCTGCCTCGCCGTCACCTCGGCCGGCGCGATCGAGACCAAGGTCATCAAGGACGTACCTTACAAGGATGACGTCATCTCCCTCACTTCCTACGAACAAGACCGCTGCAAGCTCGACCTCACCGTGCCGGCAGGCGCCAAGGGCTTCGCCACTTATGTCTGGTTCTACGGCGGCGGCCTGAAGAACGGTGCCAAGGACCTCCGTTCGGAATACTGCGCCGAGATCCGCGAGAGCCTCGCCCAGGCCGGCGTCGCGGTCGTGACGCCGGACTATCGGCTGAGTCCCAAGGCGAAGTATCCGGCCTATGTCGACGACGCGGCGGCGGCTTTCGCCTGGACGGTCAAGCACATCGCGGAACATGGCGGCGACCCCCGCAAGGTCTTCATCGGCGGACACTCGGCCGGCGGTTACCTCGCTTTGCTCGTGGGCATGGATCCGGAACGGCTCAAGCCGCATGGTCTCACGCTGGGTTCGGTCGCCGGCATCGCCCAAGTCAGCGGCCAGGTGCTCACCCACTACACGGTGCGCGAGGAACGAGGCCAAGCCCGCTATGGCATCACCTCTGACTCGGCCGCCCCGGCCTTCTTCATCCGCAAATCGCTCCCGCCGATCCTGACGCTGTACGCGCAGAACGACATGCTCAGCCGCGCCGAAGAGAACATGTTCTTCGTGACCACCCTCAAGGCGGCCGGGCATACGGAAAACTACTCGCTGCGCATCGACGACCGCGACCATGGGACCGTCGGACATAACATCCGGAACCGTGACGACCCGGCCCGCCTCGCGATCCTGAACTTCATCGCCAAGCAGTCCGCTAACCGCTGACCTTCACCTGCCTCCTGCCCTCCGGCCCTCCAGACCTATTGGCCTATGTTATCGCCTAACCGCTAACCGCCAGCCGCAAACCGCCAACACCAGCTTTAACTCCCCATGCTCCTCCGCCTCTCCTTGCTTTGCCTGCTGGCCCTGCGCCTGCCCGCCGCCGAGACCTATGACGTGGTCGTTTACGGCGGCACTTCCGCGGGCGTCATCGCCGCGGTCCAGGCAAAGAAGCTGGGAAAGTCCGTGGTGATTGTCGGACCCGATGTCCATCTCGGCGGCCTCAGCAGCGGCGGACTAGGCTACACGGACACCGGCAACAAGGCCGTGATCGGCGGGCTCGCCCGCAACTTCTACCACCGTGTCTGGGTCGAATATCAGAAGGACACGACCTGGGCTTGGCAGCGACCGGAAGCCTTCGGCAACAAAGGCCAAGGCACCGTCGCCATGGATAAGGATGAGCGGACGATGTGGATCTTCGAACCGAGCGTAGCCGAGAAGGTCTTTGAGGATTACGTGAAGGAGTTCGGCCTCACCGTCCTCCGCGACGAATGGCTCGATCGCGCCAAGGGCGTACGCGTCGCCAACGGACGCATCGCCGAGATCACGATGCTCTCCGGCAAGAAGTTCGCCGGTAAGATGTTCATCGACGCGACCTACGAGGGCGACCTGCTCGCCGCCGCGGGCGTCAGCTACCACGTGGGACGCGAGGCGAACTCCGCCTACGGTGAGGAATGGAACGGCAACCAAGTCGGCATCCTCCATCACGGCCACCACTTCGGCGCAGTGAAGAAGCCGATCAGCGCCTATAAGACCCCCGGCGACCCTTCCTCCGGCCTGCTGCCCCGCATCTCCGCCGAACCACCCGGCGTGCGCGGCGAGGGTGACAAGCGCGTCCAGGCCTATTGCTACCGCTGGTGCGCCACGGACCATCCGGATAACCGCATCCCTTTCCCGAAACCGGCGAACTACGACGCCTCGCAGTATGAGCTGGTCGTCCGTGTCCTCGACGCCGGCTGGCGCCAGACTTTCCATAAGTTCGACCTGCTACCGAACCGCAAGACGGACACGAACAACCACGGCCCTTTCAGCTTCGACAACATCGGGATGAATTATGATTACCCGGAGGCCTCCTACGAGCGCCGCAAGGAGATCCTTGCCGAACACCGGTCCTACCAGCAAGGCTTGCTCTGGTTCCTCGCCAACGATCCGCGCGTGCCGGCCGATGTCCGTGAGGAAGCCAACCGCTGGGGTCTGCCGAAGGACGAGTTCAAGGACAACGGCCACTGGCCCCACCAGATCTACGTCCGCGAGGCCCGCCGGATGGTCGGGTCCTTCGTGATGACCGAGAACGAGCTGACGAAGAAGCAGCCGACGCCGGATTCGGTGGGCATGGGCTCCTACACGATCGACTCCCATAACGTGCGCCGTTACGTGACACCGGAAGGCCACGTGCAGAACGAAGGCGACATCGGCGTACCGATCTCGCCCTACTCGATCGCTTACGGCGCCCTGGTGCCCAAGCGCGGCGAGATCGCCAACCTCTTCGCGCCGGTCGCCTGCAGCGCCACGCACATCGCCTATGGCTCGATCCGCATGGAGCCCGTCTTCATGATCCTCGGCCAGTCCTCGGCGACGGCCGCCGTGCTGGCGATCGACGGCGAAATCGCCGTGCAGGACGTCCCTTACGCCGCGCTCCGCACCCGCCTGATCGCCGACGGCCAAGTGCTCGAGCACGAGTCGTCCAAGGAGAAGCCGAAGGGCCATGGCTCGGCCAAGCCGGCCGCCGCACTCCCGGGCGTGACGGTCGACGACGACGAGGCCACGCTCTCCGGAGAATGGAAGCAGAGCTCCGCTAACGGCGGCTTCGTCGGCTCGGGTTATCGGCACGACGACAAGGGAGCCGTCGGCCCCGCCGCCGCGACCTTCGTCGGCCGCCTGCCTGCCGCCGGGACTTATGCCGTCAGCCTGACGGTCGTGCCCAACGCCAACCGTAGCCGCGACGCCTTGGTCCGCATCGAGCACGCCGACGGCGTGGCCGAATTGCGCGCCGACCTCTCGGGAAAAGGAGCTTCGGACGGACTGCTGCCGTTGGGGTCTTATCGCTTCCCGGCCGGACCGGCCAAAGTCACCGTCAGCAACGCCGGCGCCAAGGGTTACGTGCTCGTCGACGCGGCCAATTGGCAGGCCCGCTGAATAGGCGGTCTTCCCTATTAATCATTTGAAACCTCAGGGTCGGGGGGTTGTCATAACGACACCCCTTATGCGCCTTCTGCCGTCCGCAGCCTGTCTCACTGTCGTCAGCCTTCTCGGAGCTGATCCGGCGGCGGACCCCGTCCGCTTCAACCGCGACATCCGTCCGATCATGTCGGACACCTGCTTCCATTGCCACGGCTTCGACCCGAAGTCGCGTAAAGGCGGCCTGCGCCTGGATATCAGGGAGGATGCGCTGAAGGCGGGTAAAAGCGGCGAGATCGCCATCGTCCCCGGCAAGCCGGAGCAGAGCGAGATCATCAAGCGCATCTTCTCGAACGACCCCGAAGACATCATGCCGGAAAAGGAAGCGCACAAGACGCTGACGCCGGCCCAGAAGGAACTCTTCCGTCGCTGGGTCGCCCAAGGCGCCGTCTACGAACCCCACTGGGCCTACAAGCCGCTCGAAGCCCCGGTCGTGCCGCCGCTGCCCGCCGCCGGCAAGAACCCGATCGACGCGTTCGTCGCCGCCAAGCTAGCCGAGAAGAAGGCCACGCCCTCGCCCGAGGCGACCAAGGAACGCCTGCTTCGCCGTCTCTCCCTCGACCTCACCGGCCTTCCGCCCACGCCGGCTGAGACCGCGGCCTTCGTCGCGGACAAATCAGCGGATGCCTTCGAACGACAAGTCGATCGCCTGCTCGCCTCGCCGCACTTCGGTGAACGGATGGCGGTCTGGTGGCTGGATATCGCCCGCTTCGCCGACACGGTCGGCTACCACGGCGACCAGAATCAGCGTATCTTCCCCTACCGCGACTACGTCATCAACGCGTTCAACACCAATAAGCCGTTCGACGTCTTCACGCGTGAGCAGCTCGCCGGCGACCTGCTGCCGAACCCGACCGAAGAACAGCTGACCGCCAGCGGCTACAACCGCCTGAACATGATGACCCGCGAAGGCGGCGCCCAGCCCAAGGAGTATCTCGCCAAGTACGGCGCGGAACGCGTGCGCTCGGTCTCTAACGCCTGGCTGGGCAGCACGTTCGGCTGCGCGGAGTGCCATGACCATAAGTTCGACCCGATCAAGTCCGCCGACTTCTACTCCCTCCAGGCTTTCTTCGCCGACGTGAAGCAGTGGGGAGTCTACGCGAACTACAACTACACCCCGGAGCCGGAACTCAAAGGCGTCGGCAATGACCACCCGTTCTTTCCGGAGGCCCGCGTGAAGAACGCCTACCTGGCCAAACAGGACGGACGCCTTCGCGCCGAACTTGAGTCGCACTATGCAGAGATCGCCAAGGCTCTCTCCGCCGATCCGAAGGCCCTCGCCGCCTACCAAACCTGGCAGCAAAGCGTCGCCGCGACGCTGGTCCGCCACCCCTCCGGGCTGATCAGCCCGGCCGGTACCTCTCTTCTGAAGCCGGCGACGCCCGCCGCGCCTGCGGCCGCCGCCAAGGCCGCCCCGAAGAATACCGAAGCCGCGAAAGCTAAGATGAAGGCCAAGGTGCCGGCCGCGCCGGAGCCGGCGGCTTTCGCCGCGAACAGTCTGGTGAAGATCCCGAAGGCGCTGGGCAAGGGTGACGACTTCGCCGTCCGATTCGACGCCCCGGGAATCTCCGTCGCCGCGGTACGACTCGACCTTCCGAAGGGCTCTCTGCCCGCCGATGCCACCGCTACGCTCAACGTTCGCTTCGCCGTCGCCGACGCCAAAGGCAAGGAACGCCCGATCGGGTTCACGCTGGCTGACGCCTCGCACCGCGAGCCTCGCTACAACAGCGGCAACGAACTGACCGACATCAACGGGGGCTGGACGCTGAAGATGCCCGACGCCGACGTCCATGCGGTCTGGGTTCTTGACGGCCCGGTCACCCTGAAGCCGGAAGAGAAGTTCGTCGTCCATCTCGAGAATACGCCGGTGCTGACGTTAAAGGTCTCACTCTCTCCGCTTAGCCACCACGACCCGCTGCAGGTGACGAGTCCGGCCAACCTCGCCGCGGCCGCCGCCGCCCAGCCGACGCCGGCCACCATCCCGAGCTTCCTCGTGTTCGCGGCCAACGGCCGTGAAGCCTTGGTCAAAGCCCGCGCCTTGAACGCCGAGCTCCGCCGTCAGAACCAAGGTTACGCCTGGACGATGGTCACGCAGGCCACCAAGCCCCTCGAGGTCCGCGTGCTCCCTCGGGGCAACTTCCTCGATCAGACCGGCCCCGTCGTCCTGCCCTCGACGCCTTCGTTCCTGCCCGGCCTGCGCACGAGCACCGAACAGCAACGCCTCACCCGCCTGGACCTCGCCGATTGGATCACCTCCAAGGACAACCCCATCACGGCCCGCACGTTCATGAACCGACTCTGGCAGACGTTCTACGGCACCGGCCTCACCGCCGTGCTGGATGACCTCGGCTCGCAGGGCGAACTTCCTTCGCACCCTGAACTGCTCGAATGGCTCGCCCTGGAGTTCCGTGACCAGGGCTGGGACGTGAAGCGCATGATTCGCCTGATGGTCACCAGCCGGACCTATCGCCAGAGCAGCAGCCTGCGCCCCGAACTCAAGGAGCTCGACCCGGCCAACCGCCTCCTCGCATCGCAGAATCCACGCCGCCTCGACGCCGAATTCATCCGCGACAACGCGCTCGCCGTCGCCGGCCTACTTCATGCCACCGACATCGGCGGCCCCAGCTCCAAGCCGTACCAACCGGCCGGCTACTACGAGCCGATCCAGTTCCCGAACCGCAACTATGTCGCCAGCAACGGACCGGACCAGTGGCGCCGCGGCCTCTACATGCACTGGCAGCGGATGTTCCTCCATCCGATGCTCGTCAACTTCGATGCCCCGGCGCGCGATGAATGCACCGCGCTCCGCAGTTACAGCAATACTCCGCAGCAGGCGCTGACGCTGCTCAACGACCCGGTGTTCGTCGAAGCCGCCCGGGCGTTCGCCGCCCGCCTCTTGGCCCGTCCCGCCGACGAGCGCCTCACCCACGCCTTCCGCCTGGCGGTCGGCCGCGAAGTCAAAGCCGATGAACGTCCGTCGCTCGAAAAACTCGTCGCCGACCAGAAGGCCTACTATGCTTCCCATCCCGCCGACGCGGCGAAGTTGCTGAAGACCGGCCAGAGTCCGGCGCCCGCCGGCGTCGACCAGGCCGAACTCGCCGCCTGGACCCAGGCTTGCCGCGTCCTCCTCAATTCCCACGAAGCGATCACCCGCTACTAAGCCCATGCGCCCTTACGACCCCGTCGCCCACGCCCTGTCGATCAACCGACGGAGCTTCCTCACGAAAAGCGCCTATGGCCTCGGCAGCGCGGCCTTCGCCATGCTCGCCGCGAAGTCCGGCTTCGCCGACCTGCACGGTGCGCAGTTCTCCCGTGGCGCGCTCAAGGCTCCGCACCTTCCGGTGAAGGCCAAGCGCGTCATCTTCCTCTGCATGGCGGGCGGCCCGCCCCACCTCGAACTCTTCGACAACAAGCCGGTCCTGAAGAAACTCGATGGTCAGGCCTTCCCGGAATCCTTCACCAAGGGCCAGCAGATCGCCCAGCTGCAAGGCGCCGTGCTCAAGGCCCGCGGGGGTTCGTTCGAATTCAAGAAATGGGGCAAGTCCGGCACGGAGATCACCGACATCTTCCCGCACATCGGCTCGGTCGCCGACGACCTCTGCGTCGTCCGCTCGCTGAAGACCGAGCAGATCAACCATGATACCGCGCACGCGTTCTTCAACACGGGCTCGATCATCAAAGGCCGGCCGAGCATGGGCTCGTGGCTGCTCTACGGACTGGGCTCGGAGACCGAGAACCTGCCGGGCTACATCGTGCTCACTTCTGCCGGCCGCACGGGCCAGCAGCCGATCTCCTCGCGCCAGTGGTCCAGCGGCGTCCTGCCCAGCAAGTACCAAGGCATCCAGTTCCAGTCCAAGGGCGAGGCCGTCCACTACATCGGCAACCCCGAAGGCGTTTGCCAGAGCACCCAGCGTCAGGTCATCGACGAGATCAGCCGACTCAACGGACGCCTGGCCGAAGAGACCGTCGACCCCGAGATCGCCACGCGCGTGGCGCAATACGAGATGGCCTTCAAGATGCAGTCCAGCGTCCCTGAGCTGCTCGACTTCAAGAGCGAATCGGCGAAGACCATCGAAGCTTACGGCATCAAGGAGATCGGCGACGGTTCCTTCGCCTCCAATTGCCTCATGGCCCGCCGCCTCGCCGAACGCGGCGTGCGCATGATCCAGCTCTACCACCGCGCCTGGGATCTCCATGGCGGCCTCGACAACGGGATGAAGATGGGCGCGGAAGACGTCGACAAGGCGACCGGCGCCCTCATCCGCGACCTCAAGGAACGCGGCATGCTCGACGACACGCTCATCCTCTGGGGCGGCGAATTCGGTCGCACCCCGATGGGCCAAGGCTCCGGCCGCGACCACCACATCGCAGGCTACTCCGTCTTCCTCGCCGGCGGCGGCGTGAAGGCCGGCACGACCTACGGCGCCACCGACGAACTCGGCTACAACGCCGTCGAGAACATCGTGGATGTCCACGACCTGCACGCCACGATGCTCGCGCTGATGGGCATCGACCACCATCGCCTGAACGTGAAGTTCCAGGGCCTCGACGTGCGCCTCACCGGCGTCGCCGGCAAGGTGGTGAAGGGCATCATGGCCTGAGCGTTAAACGACACTTTAACGCCGTTAAATTTCGGCGTTTAGACTTCAACGGTCGGGCTGAAACCGTAAGGTCATCCTATGCCCCTCCCCCGCCTCGCCCTCGTGGCCGCCCTGCTGGCTTCAGCTTACGTCAACGCCTTCGCCGCGGACGCCGTCACGCCGTCCGCGAAGAACGAACTCTTCAACGGCAAGGACACCGCCGGCTGGGCCGTCTTCCCGGAATCGGGCAAGGATTCCTGGTCCATCAAGGACGGCATCCTCGCGTGCACCGGCAAGCCCAGCGGCTTCCTCCGCACCACCCAGAGCTACAAGCAGTATCGCTTCACGGTCGAATGGCGCTTCACCAAGCCGGGCAATACCGGCGTAGTCGTGCACATGACGCCCCCCGACGCCGTCTGGCCGAAGAGCATCGAATGCCAGGGGATGCACAAGAACCAGGGCGACTTCTACTTCTGGAACGGCGCCACGCTCTCGGGCGGCACGGAACTCAAGGACAAGAAGTCCGGCAAGATCCGCGGCTACCGCCTCGGCAAGCAGGCCGACGCCGAAAAGCCGGCCGGCGAGTGGAACACGTTCACCACCGTCTGCGACGGCAACACCGTCACGATCCTCGTCAACGGCAAGGAAGTGAACAAGGCCACAGGCACCAACCTCTCCGAAGGCTTCATCGGCCTGCAGGTCGAAGGCGGCGCCTTCGAGGTCAAGCGCTGCACCCTCGAACCCCTCTAATCTATCTACCCCCCACCCCTTGAC
>Ga0209599_10000656_pt1 | contig 20902 bp, 18 predicted proteins | sample Shrwel_input2_FT_FD_187534 | JGI IMG/M metagenome (GOLD analysis project Ga0209599, IMG submission 187534) | Subsurface microbial communities from deep shales in Ohio, USA - Utica-3 well 1 S input2 FT (SPAdes) (version 2) ... | reverse complement strand
GGTGGCGTCGTGTCCGTTGCCATCCACATGCCAGACGTGCGGCACCTCCTTTTCCTTGAGGTAGGCATGCATGCCTTGGCTGATGCTCAGCAGGCCATCGCGATTCCCGCAGGAGACCCAGAGGAGCTTCAGTTGTTTCTTGGCCGCCACCGGGTCGGGGAGCAGGGTGGCGGGCGGCTTGGTGTTGGGGGCCGCGGAGAAGCCGCCCACCCAGGCGAACGTCTCGAGGTGAGTCAGGCCGAAGTTGAAGGTCTGGCCACCGCCCATGGAGAGACCTGCGAGGGCGCGTTGCTCGCGTTTGGCGTCGGCCCCGTACTTCTTTTCGATGGTCGGAATCACGTCGTCGAGCAGGTCGCGCTCGAAGTTGGCGAAGGCGGGCGCGGCGGCATAGATGTCGCCGGTGGCCCGGTCGTCCTTGCGGGCGCGACCGTTCGGCAGGACCACGATCATCGGTTTGGCTTTGCCGGCGGCGATGAGGTTGTCGAAGAGCACGTCGATTTGGGCGAAGCGCTGCCACTCGTTCTCGTCTCCCCCGATGCCGTGCAGCAGGTAGAGCACCGGATAGGATTTTTCCTTGGTGTAGCCCGGTGGCGTGTAGACCTTGAGCCGACGGGTGGTGCCCACGGTTTTGGACGCGTACTCGATGGTCTCGAGCCGCCCATGGGGGATGCCTTCCTGCCGCTGGAAGACGCTCGCCGGTGGTTCTCCGTAGGCGGGCATGTCGTCCGGACCGAGCACGATGGGGCGGCCTTTCCCGCTCTTGGCGGGCGCCGACTTGGCCGCAGGTGCGGCGGGCTTGGTTTCTTCAGCCGCGCTTACCTTGCCGGTGATGAGGCTCAAGGACAGCAGACCGAGCAGGAGGGGGGCGCGCATGGGGAGGAGGCCAGCATCGGGCGCCCTTTCCCGCAGTCAACCTTCGGGGGTCACTTCAGGCCGAACCGCTTGCCGAATTCCTTGGCCAAGGCCTCGTAGGCGACCGCCCCGGGGGAGTGCACGTCGTACTGGAAGATCGTCTGGCCGTGGCTCGGGCATTCCGACAGGCGGATGGTGCGCGGGATCATGGTCTCCATGACCAAGGCGGGGAAGTGGGTCTTCACTTCTTCGACGACCTGGCGGGAGAGTTTCGTGCGGACATCGTACATCGTCATGACGATGCCGCCGAGCGCGAGCTTGTCGGTGGCGCCGGCCGCCTTGAGCTGATCGACCACGCCCACGATCTGGCCGAGGCCTTCCATCGCGAGGTATTCGGTCTGCAGCGTGACGAAGAGGAAGTCCGAGGCGCTGAGCGCGTTCATCGAGAGCATGCCGAGGGCCGGCGGGCAATCGATGAGGATGGCGCCGTAGGTCTTGGCTTCGATGAGCGGGGCGAGGCTGGCGCGGAGGCGGCCGAGGTAGTTCTCGGCTTGCGCGAGTTCGGACTCCACGGCGGCGAGGTCGACCTCGGACGGGATGAGGTCGAGCTTTTCGGTGGAGGTCGCCACGATCATGTCGGTGACCTTGGCCTCGCCGTGCAGGACCTTGTAGAGGGATTTGCCTTCGGTCTTCTCGATGCCGAGCGCGCTGGTCGCGTTCGCCTGCGCATCGAGGTCGATGAGCAGGGTGCGGATGCCCAAGCGGGCGAGGCCGGCCGCGAGGTTGACGGCGGTGGTCGTCTTGCCGACGCCGCCCTTTTGGTTCGCGATGGAGAAGACCTTGGTCACCTTAGACGTTCTCGATGGGACGTTCGACTTCGGTCGGCGCGTCGTAATCCACGCCGGCGAGGCCGAAGCCGAAGTTCTTGAGGAAGTCCGTCTGGTAGCCGGCGAAGTCGCCGTATTGATCGAGGGTCTCCGTGGTCACCAGCGGCCAGATGTCGAACACGGCCTTCTGGATTTCGGGCAGCATCTCCCAGTCGTCGATGCGGACGCGGCCGTGGTCGTCGAAGTCGAGGGCGTTGCCGTTGTACATCTGCTGCTCGAAGAGGCGCTGGATCTGCTCGATGCAGCCTTCGTGGTTGCCCTTGGCCTTCATGATCTTGAAGAGCAGGGAAACGTAGAGCGGGACGACCGGGATCGCGGAGCTGGCCTGCGTGACGACGGCCTTGTTGACGGAGACGAAGGCCCGGCCGCGGTGCAGCTTCATGAGGTCGTCGATCTTGCGGCCCGCGCGTTCGAGGTCTTCCTTGGCCTTGCCGATGGTGCCGTCCTTGTAGATGGGCCAGGTCACCTGCGGTCCGATGTAGGAATAGGCGACCGTCTGGCAGCCTTCCTTGAGGACGCCGGCGCCGTCGAGGGCGTTCATCCAGAGTTCCCAGTCTTCGCCCCCCATGACCTTCACGGTGTGGGCGATTTCTTCGGCGTTCGCGGTGTCCAAGGTCACGTCGTTCACGACCTTGCGGTCGGTGTCGAGGTTCTTGGCATGGAAGGGGGCGCCGGTTGGCTTGAGCGTCGACTTGTAGGTGACGCCATCCGGGGCGGTGCGTCGCGGGGAGGCGAGGGAGTAGACGATGAGGTCGACCTTGCCGCCGGGCATCTTGGACTTGATGGCCTCGATGACCTGCGCCTTCAGTTCAGCGGAAAACGCGTCGCCGTTGAGCGAGATGGCGGTGAGACCGGCCTTCTTGGCTTCGGCATGGAAGCCGGCGGTGTTGTACCAGCCGGGGCTGCCAGGCTTGTCGCCTTCGCCGTTGCGTTCGAAGAAGACGCCGAGGGTGGCGGCACCGGAGCCGAAGGCCGCGGCGATGCGCGACGAGAGGCCGTAGCCCGTGGAGGCCCCGATGACCAAGACGGACTTCGGACCGCCCTTGAGGGCCGGCCGGGACTTCACATGCGCGATCTGTTCACGGACATGAGCCGCACAGCCTTCCGGGTGGGAAGTGATGCAGATGAAGCCACGCACGCGGGGTTTCAGGACTTGAAGGGACATGGGGATACCTTTGGAGGGGGAGGGGACGAGTTCAATCTGGAATTAGAAGGCAAAGGCGGTCGCTGGGTGTCGGCGGTTAGCGGTTGGGCGCTCGCAGGGAGGGTGCTAACAGGGTCCGCCGACGGGGAAATTCGCTAGCCGCATGCTGGGTAATCGCTGGAAGTGCCATTGGCACGGTTATCTCGATGATTATTCGCCTATGCATCTTCCGGTGAATCCTAAGGTGGTTGGCTATCGCGATCTTTTGGCATGGAGGTCCGCCAAAGACCTTGCGGTCGAAATCTATCGAGCGGTCAATGTTGCAGAGGTGCGGAAAGACTTTGCGCTCGTTGATCAAGTTCGGCGCGCAGCGATTTCCGTTCCGTCTAATATTGCCGAAGGTGCCGGCCGAGGCACGAATCAGGACGCATTGAGGTTTCTGTATATGGCAAGAGGTTCGCTTGGGGAACTTCGCACGCAACTCGAGGTAATCCAAGAGGTCGGCCTGATTGACGGGCGTCTCTGCGAGTCTCTTTTGGGGCGAGCCGAGGAGGTCGGCCGGCTCTTGGGCGGGTTGATTCGTTTTAGGGCCTCACGTCGCGATGTTGCCGCGGGGCCTGCAGGCACATCCGGGTCGGCCACTCCGTCATCCCGCCCTGCGGAGGTGCGTCGATAGCGCTTAAGTGCCAAGAGTGGTTCATAACCCTTGCTTGTGAGGTCTCGTTGCGGAATGTTGCTTCCCTCGCCGTCCAACCGCTAACCGCCGCCACCTTTACCATGTTCAGTACCCGACTCGCCTTTGCCGACGCTCCGAATGCCCTCAGCAAGGCGAAGGCCAAGCGGCTCTCGGCCAACCTGCCGGTGCTGGATATGGCCGACGCCAATCCCGCCAGCGCCGGCTTTGGTTGGTCCGTCACCGAACTCGGTTCGTTCATGCGCAAGGAAGGCCTCCAGCGCCAAGAGCCGGATCCGCGCGGCCTCGCCGCGACCCGCGCCGCCATCGCCGATTATTATTCGGCCCGTGGCGTCCGCGTCTCCGCCGACCGTCTTTTCCTTTCCGCCAGCACGAGCGAAGGGTACAGCTGGCTCTTCAAGCTGCTCTGCAATCCCGGCGACGAGGTGTTGGTCCCCGAACCCGCATACCCCTTGCTCGAAGTCCTCGCCGCTTTGGAAGGCGTGACGCTGCGGCCCTACAAGCTGACCCAACTCGCGGGCGAGTGGGTCATCGACCCGGGGCAGCTCAAGGCGGGTGGCCGCACGAAGGCCATCGTCTGCATCAACCCTTCCAACCCGACGGGCGCCTTCGTGGGACGCCGCGATCGCGACTTGCTCCGCAACTTCGCGCTCAAGCACAGCCTCGCGATCATCTGCGATGAAGTCTTCCTGGATTATCCGGCCGAGGGTGTGGTGTCTCCGGGTACGTGGGTCGATGAAACCCAGGTGGCCCTTTATGTGCTCAGCGGCCTCTCCAAGGTCGCGGTGGCGCCGCAACTGAAGGCCGGTTGGATCGTCGTCGCCGGGCCCGCCAACCATGCCAGCGAGTCATGCCGCCGCTTGGAGCACATCGCTGATGCCTTCCTTTCGGTGAGCACGGCGGCGCAGTTGGCCTTGCCCGACCTCATCCGTCGGGCCGAACCCCTCCGCGCATCGATCCGAGCCCGCGTGGCCCAGAACGAGGCCGCCCTGAAGGCCTGGGTGATTGCTTCGGGTCATCCTTGTTCGGTGCTCCCCCGTCCGGCGGGTTGGATGGGTATCTTGGCCTTGCCGCCCGGGGTTTCCGAGGAGCGCCTCCTCTTTAATGCCTTGGACGAGGGAATTTGGGCTCATCCCGGTTATTTCTATGGGATGCCCGTGACGACGGGATACCTGATTTTGAGCCTTTTGCTCGATCCAGCCCAGTTTTCCGAGGGTTTGAAGGGGTTGGACCGGGCAATGCGCAGAAGTTAGTCTCCCCCACTTACCGCTTGCCAATCGTCCCAGCACCCCTTTGCTCCGACCTTCCAAAGGAGCTCGAACTACTATGTCCCGTATCTGCAGCGTCACCGGCAAGCGCCCCGTCAAGGGCCGCCGAATCATTCACCGCGGTCAGTCCAAGAAGAGCGGCGGTATCGGCTTCCAGCTCGTGAAGCAGACCAAGCGCGTTTTCCGTCCGAACGTCCAGCGCATCCGCGTCCTCCAGCCCAACGGCTCGATCAAGCGCCAGTGGGTGTCGGTCAAGGCCCTCAAGGCTGGTCTCGTCACCAAGGCCTAAGCGCCCTGCCGAGTTCGAAACAGAACCCGCCGTTTGGCGGGTTCTTTCGTTTTACGTCCCGCGGAGACGTCCGCCCCGGCCCAATCAAGCAACCCGACCGAATTTCTCCCAGAGGACGCAGGTCCAGACGGCCAACGCGATCACGATCGCCAGGAAGACGGCGGCACTCCCCATATCCTTCGCGCGCTTGGCCAGGGGGTGGCGTTCCAAGGAGATGTGGTCCGTGTTGGCTTCGATGGCCGAGTTCAGGAGCTCGACGATCAGGATGAGCTGCAGGACCGAGAAGAGCAGGGCTCGCTCCAGGAAGCTGACCGGGACGAACCAAGCAGCGATGGAGAGCGGTATAATGACCAAAAGCTCTTGTTTGAAGGCTTCTTCATGCTTGGCCGCGGCCTTGAGGCCATCCCAGGTATACCCAAGGGCCTTGAAAACCCGCGAGATGCCCCCCTTGGATTTCATCTGTTCACCGTAGTTTTCAGGGTCTGACATAGCGATAGGGCACTGTATTGCCCTTAAAAGGGGGCAGGGCAAAGGCATTTTTGCCCCCTTTTGAAAACGCTTGCCAGAGGGGGGTGCTGCCCTAGGTTTCGTGGTTCCCTGTGCGGGAACCCACCATGCGCGACGACTACCTGCAAGATGCCCGAAAGATCATCCCTGATGCCAACATTCTCATCAATGTTGTCTCCAAGCGTGTGAAGCAGCTCCGCGCGACGGCTGAACGCCCGCAAGGTTCCCCGGCCAAGTACAAGCACCTCTTGGGCGGCGACCTCTACGAGACCCTTTCCCCCGAGGATATCGCCCTCCGCGAAATCATCGAAGGCCGCATCTCCTGGGCGTTTGCCGAGGAAGACAAAGGTCAGGTCTAAGCGGTTACGCGCTGAGGTTTCCGGCCATCGGCGGGTAGCCCCGACGCACCACCATGGCCGCACGCAAAGAGCATTCCCTTCCCGAGGTCGGCAATCCCAAGGCCGGCCGGGACTATTTCATCGGACAGACTTACGAGGCTGGCCTCATGCTGTTGGGGACCGAGGTCAAGTCGTTGCGCCTCGGGCGGGCGAACATCGCGGATTCCTTCGTGCGCTTGACCCCCAAGGGGCCGGTGCTGTTCCACGCCCACATCGCGGAATACGATTTCGGGAACCACAACAACCATGACCCCTACCGCACGCGCAAGCTGCTGCTGCATGCGGCGGAGGTGGCCAAGCTGACGGAGGAGGTCCGTTCCGGCGGCGCCACGGTCATCCCCCTGAAGATCTACTTCAAGCATGGCCTGGCCAAGTGCCTCATCGCAGTGGGTAAGGGCAAGAAGCAGCACGACCGCCGTCAGGACATCAAGGAGCGTGACGCCAAGCGGGAGATCTCGCGGGCCATGAGTCGTCGTCGGTGAACCCGCCGCTCCACCTCGTCTTGCTCCATCCGGAGATCGCGCCGAACACGGGCAACGTCGGCCGCATGTGCGCGGTCACGGGGTGCGTGCTCCACCTGGTGCACCCGCTGGGCTTCAAGATCGACGATGCCAAGCTGCGCCGCGCGGGCATGGATTATTGGCACCAGTTGGACGTCCGCCATCACGAGAGCTGGGAGGCCTTCCTGGCTTCGCCAGGCCGTCCGCAGCGGCTCTGGCTGTTCTCGACCAAGACCACGCAGGGCTTTTGGGACGCGCGTTACGAGGAAGGCGATGGCTTGGTCTTCGGCAGCGAGAGTTCGGGCGCGCCCGAGGCCGTGCATGCCTACGTCGGCGCCGCGCATACCGTGAAGATCCCGCACTTCAATGACCTCACGCGTTCGCTCAACCTCTCGACGGCCTGCGGGATCGCGACGTATGAGGCGCTGCGGCAGGTGAAGGCGACGTAGGCCTCCGCTCAGGCGTTCCGCAGCAGGATGACGCCACCGATGGCGACGGCGCCGCCGATCCACACGCGCGGACCGGGGCGGTTGCCCTCCACCAGCCATTGGAAGAGCAGCGCGAAGAGCGGGGAGAGCGCGACGATGCTGAGCACGATGGCCGACGAACTCGTGCTGAGCGCCCATTGATAGCAGGCCACGCCGATCCCCGGGCCGGCGAGGCCGTTCATCAACATCCAGCCACGGGCCTTGAGGCTTTGATAAGGCTGCCGGACTTGCGCGAAGAGCCCCCGGGTGCGCGTGTTCCAAAGGACGAAGCCCAGCACGATGGGCAAGCCGCCGACGATGCGCAGGAAGCCTTGGGAGAGGCCATCCGGCAGGGGTTGGTTGGCGGCGAGGCAGGCGGCTTTCGCCATCGGCGTGCTCACGGCTCCGCAGGCTTGGCCGAGCGCGGCGAGCACCGAGAGCGCGACGCCGAGGCGCCAGTGGCGGCGGTCTCCTTCCGGGGGCCGACCCAACGCGATGGCCACGCCGATCAGGATGACCGTCGCCGCTCCCATCTGGCCCGGGGATGGGGCGTGCCCGAGGACGCAGTACTCGAGGAGCAGCGCGAAGGGCGCCGCCAAGGTCTGCATGATGAGCAGCGCCAAGCCCGCCCCGATGCGGGTGAGGGAGTGGAAGCTGGCGATGTCGCCCACGCCGAGGCCGATGGCGCCGCCGAGGATCAGCCAAGGCCAGCCCGGGAAGAGCAGCCCGCGACCGGAGAGCAGGATGTAGACGCCGATCGCGCCGAAGGCGACCGTGATGCGGCCGAGGTTGGCTAGGTCCGCGCCGTGGTAATGGGAACTGCGCCGGGCGCAGGTGATGGACCAGGCGAAGAAGAAGGCGGTCAGGAAGGCGAATTCCATCAGTCGAAGCGCTCGATGATCGCGACCCCAACGGCATCCGCGCGCATCCGGCCTTCGCCCGTGAGACGCACGCGCGCGCCGGCGGTTTCCATCAGGCCTTCCTCGTGGAGGGACGCGAAGAGGTGCGTCACGCGCTCCGGCAAGGGCGTGGCGAAACGCGCAGCCAAGGCGGCTGGGTCGACCCCCGCGTTGAGGCGTAGTCCGAAGACGAGGGCGTCGCACAGCAGGTCGGCGGCGGCGAGGTCCTTGACCTGTTCGAGCACCGGCGTGCCCGCTTCGACGCCTTTTATCCATTGGTCGAGGTTGGCCGGATTCGTCCAGCGGCGGCGGCCCCATTGCGAAGCGGAGGACGGGCCGTAGCCAATCCATGAGCCCATCTCCCAGGTGATCAGGTTGTGCCGGCAGGCATGGCCCGCGCGCGCGAAATTGGAGGTTTCGTACTGCGCGTAGCCGTGGGCTTCGAGCTGTTCCCACGTTTGGCGATAGAGCCGCGCTTCCAGTTCACGGTCGATCTTCACCTTGCCCTGGGAGAGCTTCACGAACATCGCCGTGTCTTCTTCGAAGGTCAGGCAATACGTCGAGAGGTGGTCGGGGGAGAGCGCCATCGCCCGGCGTAGGTCTTCGGTCCAGCGTTGTTCGTCCTGCCCGGGGATGGCGAAGATGAGGTCGAGGTTGCGCGAGGCGAAGCCCGCGGCCTCGATCAACTCCCAGGCTTCCATGATCTGCTTGGGCGAGTGTCGTCGACCGAGCGCATCGAGCGTGACGTCATCGAAGCTCTGCACGCCCATCGAGACGCGGGTGACGCCGATCTCCTTGAGGGCCGCCAGTTTGTCGGCGCGGACCGACGACGGCGCCAGCTCGACCGTCCATTCACCGGGCTGACCGGCCGCGCGGGTCATCGCGTGGCCGAGGCGGCGCAGGTCATCGGCCGGCAGGAGGCCAGGCGTGCCGCCACCCCAGAAGGCGGTTTCGACCCGACCCGGAGGGTGGAGTTCCAGTTCGCGTTCGATGGCCGCCAGGTAGCGGTCGATTTCGCCGCGCTTGGGTTGCTCTTGATAGAACGAACAGAAGTCGCAGGACGACGCGCAGAACGGGACGTGCAGATAGAGGGCCGTCGCGGGCTGGACGGGCGCGGTCATCACTCCAGGCCGAGCTGCTTACGGCCGGCCTCGGAGATCATCCGCGGATTCCAGATGGGGTCCCAGACGATCTCGACCGTGGCGGACTCGACGCCGGGCAGGGCTTCGAGCTTCGACTTGGCGTCCGCCGCGATGACGGGTCCCATGCCGCACCCTTGCGCGGTGAGCGTCATCTTGGCGGCGACCTTCTGGCCGCCGCATTCGCCAGGCGTCAGCTCCAGATGGTAGATGAGCCCGAGGTCGACGATGTTCACGGGAATCTCCGGATCAAAGCAGCCTTTGAGCGCTTCCCAGAGCATGTCTTGGTTCAACGGGCCGGTGGCCTCGTTCTTGGGTTGTTCGCCGTAAAGGCCCGTCGCTTCCTGCCCCAAGGCATCGAGGTCGGCGGGCGCGATGCGAAATAGGCCCATGCCCGTCCGGACGGTCACCGAGCCGCCGAGGGCCTGGGTCACCGTGACTTCACTGCCGGACTCGAGGACGACGATGTCCCCGGCGGGAATCAGCGTGGCAGCGCAATCACGGTTGAGTTTATGGACGGAGGACATGCCTTCAAACAGTCGTTTAAAGGGCTCCATGGCAAGCGTGGGGTGTTTCCGATGTGCGTTTGGCGGTGTAAAAGTTGCGTGCTTGGCCCGCACGGAGGATTGAGGTCTGCCGGCCGTGGGGTAGGGTGCCTGTACCCCTTCCCATGAAACCGTTCAAGTTCTGCCTGACCGTCCTCACCGCATGTCTGGCCTCCGTCGCCGTCTGGGCTGCCCCAGCCACGCTCTTCGACGGCAAGACGCTCGCGGGGTGGGAAGGCGACCTCACGTGGTGGCGCGTCCAAGATGGTGAGATTCGGGGTGGGTCGTTCGAGCGCACGGTCACGAAGAATCAGTTCCTGGCGACCACCAAGACCTACCAGAACTTCGACCTGAGACTCAAGTTGCGCCTCACGGGCACGGGTTTCGTCAACAGCGGTGTCCAGATCCGCAGCGTTCGCGTGGCGAACAGCACGGAGATGAGCGGTTATCAGATCGATTACGGCCCGGGTTGGTACGGCAAGCTCTACGACGAGAGCCGCCGCAACAAGGTCATCGCGGATTCGACGGACCCCAAGGCCGTCGTCGCCGCCGTCAAGGCCGGTGAATGGAACGAATACCGCATTGTCGCCGAGGGCCGCCGTATCCGCACCTGGGTCAATGGCGTGCCGGCGCTCGATTATACCGAGGCCGACCTGAATGTCGCGACCGATGGCCAGATCGGGCTGCAGATCCACTCCGGCGGCAAGGCCGAGGTGCAGGTGAGGGACATCGTCATCGAGGAACTGCCCGCCACGCCGGCGGATATGACGTGGGCCAAACTCAAGCCTGCGGCCCCTGCCGTCGAGCCGGCGAAGAAGAAGAAAGACATCGGCTACAACGATGTGCAAGGTACGCGCCGCTCAGCGGAGGAACAGCAGAAGCTCTTCCGCCTGCCGGAAGGCTTTGAGATCGAACTGTTCGCGAAGGAAGGTCCGGAGATGGGCAAATTCATCATGCTCGTCTTCGATCAGCAGGGGCGGGCGTGGTCCAGCACCGCGTTGGAGTACCCGGTGGATGCGAACGAGAATCCTGCCGCCGCCGAAGCGCTGTATAAGTCGAAGGCTCGCGACAAGGTCGTGGTCTTCGACCGCCCGTTCGCGGGCGGCGTCCAGCCACCGCGGGTCTTCGCCGATGGCCTGGCCATTCCCGAGGGCGTCTTGCCCTACCAAAACGGGGCCATCGTCCAACACGGCCACGACATCGTCTTCCTCCGTGATACGGATGGCGACGGCAAGGCCGACAAGCGGGAGGTCCTCCTGACGGGTTTCGGTGTCCAGGATTCCCACCTGTTCCCGCACCAGTTCACGCGCGCCCCGGGCGGTTGGTTCTGGCTGGCGCAAGGCGCGTTCAATGCCGGCAAGGTCACCACGACCAAGGGCGAAGTCGTCGACTTCCCCTCGACCCGCATGGCGCGTTTCCGTCCGGACGGCAGCTTCTTCGAACCGACCAGCACGGGGCCCTGCAACATCTGGGGACTCGTGCTGAATGGTCAGGGCGAAGCCTTCATCCAGGAGGCCAACGACTATGGATACCCGGTGATGCCGTTCCATGAGTACGCTTGGTATCCCGGATGCGCCGACCGCTTGGCGAAGTCCTATCAGCCCCCGTTTCCCGTCCAGGCGCCGCAGTTCAAGATGGGTGGGACGGGCTTGAGCGGTCTGGCCCTCAGCGACGAGGGCGTCTGGCCCAAGGGCTACGCCGACGTGATGTACGTGGCGAACCCGATCACTTCGAAGATCAACGCCATCAAGATGGACCGCGAGGGCGCAGGTTACCGGCTCGAGAAGCTGGCCGACTTCGTCTCCTGCGATGACCCGTTCTTCCGTCCGATCGCGATGACGATGGGGCCGGACGGCTGCCTCTACGTCATCGACTGGTACAACAAGATCATCAGCCACAACGAGGTCGCCCGCAACCATCCGGACCGCGACAAGCAGTCGGGTCGCATCTGGCGCATCAAGCCCAAGGGCTATGTTCCTCCGCTGGTGCCCGACTACTCCAAGCTGCCTTCGTCGGAACTCCTCGCCCGTCTCGGTGGCCGCATCGTAGGAGACGCCCACTTGTCCTGGCAGACTTTGGCGGACCGCGCGCCGGAGGCCGCGACGACGAACGCCCTGCGCGCGATGGCGGCGGACGAGGCCGCGCCTGCAGCCCGACGCATCCAGGCCCTTTGGGTATTGGGATGGCAGAAGCAGCATCCGGTGGATCTCGTGGCCGGTCTCCTGAAGTCGCCCAACCGCAACGTGCGCCGCGAGGCCGTGAGCGTCCTGCGTCATGCCGGCGCCTGGGATGCCGCCCAGATCTCCCTCCTCGCCGGTTTACGCTCCGATGCGGACGCCGAGGTGCGCCAAGCGGCCATCAAGACGTTGGGCGAAGCCATCCCCGCCGAAGGGGCTCTCGCCGCGTTGCTTTCCTTCGCGCAACCATCCCTGGCCGAACCCGTCGCTCCCGATCGCAACCGCAAGCCGATCAAGGTCGGCGAGGCCTACTACCGCGAGTTCGAGCGTTTCCTCGTGCGCATGTACCTCGAGCGCCAGCCCGCCTCGGTGGCGGGATTCCTGCAGCGCACGGATGCGGGTTTGTCGCCGGAGCAGCGGCTGTTCGCCACGTTGGCCTTGGAACCGAAGGCGGGCGCCATCGTCCTCGCCTCGATTCTGCCCGCACTGGAGCGCGCGCCGTCGAGTGAGGAACTCTTGAGCCTGGCCCAGTCCGCCGAAGTCCCGGCTTGCGCCAACGCGATCCGCGCCTTGCTCCGCAAGCCGTCCGTCCGTGCCGAGGTCGCCGAAGGCCTTCTGGTTGCCCGCACCAAGCTCGACGCCGCCAAGGTCGGTCCGTTGCTCGCGGACGCCGCCAAGGAACTCATGGCGGGCGACGACAAGGCGCGCGCCCTCGGCATCGCCTTGGTCGGCGGTTTCCAATTGTCCGCTTTGGAAGCCGAGCTGGTCGCCTTCGCCCGCCAGGCCAAGGATGTCGCCGCTCTCGGCGCCGCCCTTCAAGCCTTGCGCGACCTGCGCAGCTCCGAGGTGGACCTCTTCGTCGGTTTATCGGCGCATGCGGACGCGGCCATCGTGGACCGCGCACTCGCGGCCTTGACGTCTTCGCGCGCCCCGCAGGCGCCGTCCGCCGCCTTGGCCTTGCTCCCGAAGCTCGACGTGCTGCGCCGCCGCGCGGTCTTGGGTGGGCTCAGCTCCTCCAAGGAAGGCGCGCGCGCCATCGCCGCCGCCCTGCAGGCCAAGACGCTCGCGAAGGAAGAGATCGACGGTCCGATCGCCGAAAAGTTGGCGCTGACCCTGGGCGAAAGTCCCGAATTGAAGTCGCTCATGGCCGACCTGGGCGCGGTCTTCCGTCCGGTCCTGGTGTTGGATGGGACCGATGATGCGGTCGCCGAGACCAAGCTCGACCTCAAGGGACCCTTCACGCTCGAGTTCTGGGTGCGCTTGGCGCCCGGCATCGACAACAACGACGGCGTCCTCGGCGCCCCTGGGCAGGTCGACATCAACTTCGCCGGTTCCCTCCTGCGCCTGTATGCCTTCGCACCCCATGGCGACGTCCTGATCGCCAAGAAGCCGATCACGCCGGAACTTTGGACGCACTACGCGATCACGCGCGATGCCCAGGGTGAGCTGCGTCTCTATGGCAACGGCGAGCTCGAGTCCGTCGGGAAAATTCCGCTCACCAAGGCTTTCCTGGGCTGCAACGTGGCGTGGACCGTGCCGAAGCTCGGCACGAAAGGAGCCCTCGCCGAGTACCGCGTCTGGAACGTTGCGCGCTCCGCCAAGGAAATCCGCGATAACTTCACGCGTACCTTCGCCGGGGAGGAGCGTCCCGCGACGCTCGCCTTCTTCAATGCGGGCGGCGACGCCTCGTGGGGCAAGCTGCGCAAGGGAGCGCAAGTGGTCCGTACGACCGATGCGCCGCCGCTCATCACGAAGTCCCAATTCGAGGTCCTGGCCCGGAAGCAGGAGCATTACATGCAGCTGGGACGAAAGGGGGGTGACGCCGCCAAGGGCAAGGCCCTCGCCGCGATGTGCCAGACTTGCCACGCCATCAACGGTCAAGGTGGCCAAATCGGCCCGAATCTGAGCGGTGCCGGCGCCATGGGCCTCGAAGGGGTCGTCCGAAACATCATGGACCCGAACGCGGCGATGGAGGCGGCCTACCGGGTGTTCCGACTCGAACTCATCGGGGGAGAGGTCCTGGAAGGCTTCTACGTCAGCGAGGACGCCAAGGCTTACGTGCTTCGCCAGCCGGGCGGGGAGGAAATCCGCACGCCCAAGTCCAACGTCCGGTCGGCGCGCTACTTGCGCCGCTCGCTGATGCCGGAAGGCTTGCTGGACGCCTTGGGCGACGAGCAGGTGGCCGACCTCTTGGCCTACCTGATGACGTTGAAATAAGCCGTCCTGCGGGCCCTTCGCCTTCTTCGCTTGCCGAGGGGGCGGAGGGGCTTACGGCTTGAGGCATGTCCGTTTGGTTCAATCCCGCCCGAGAACTTGATGCGCTGCTGCGGAAGGTCGCCCCTTCCGTTCCCGGCCTCGACGCCACCTTCCAGCCGGAGTTGCGTCCGTCCGACCCGCGGCACGCGGACTTCCAGTCCAACGGCGCCATTGCCGCCGCCAAGAAGGCCAAGGCCAACCCGCGCGCCTTGGCGACCGCCTTGGTGGACGCCGTCAAGGCGACCGGCGAGCTCGACGAATCCTTGATCCAGGTCGAGGTCGCCGGCCCGGGCTTCATCAACTTCAAGCTCACGCCGAAGGCCCTCGGGTCCTGGCTGCGCGAATACCGCGATGAATCCAAGTGGCGTACCGGTGCTTCCCGCATCATGGGTGGCCGCAAGGTCGTCATCGATTACCCGTCGCCGAACACCGCCAAGCAGATGCACGTCGGCCACCTTCGTCCGATCGTCATCGGCGAGGCCGTCGCCCGGCTCATCGAGTTCTGCGGCGCCGAGCTCGTCCGCGACAACCACATCGGTGACTGGGGTACGAACTTCGGCATCCTGATCCTCGCCATCAAGCGCGCGGGTTTCCAGCTGGATGCCAAGAGCCCGACCGCCTTGGAGGACCTCGAGCGTCTGTACAAGGAGGGCAGCGTCCTGACGAAGGCCGACCCGGCGCAGCTGGATGCGGCCCGTGCCGAACTCGCCCGCCTCCAGCAGGGCGATGCCGCCAGCCTGGCGCTGTGGACCGAGATCGTCGCGGTCTCCAACGCGGCCTGCCAGCGCATCTACGACCAGTTCGGGCTCAAGACCGACGTCATCCTCGGCGAATCGTTCTACCGCGATAAGGTCGACCAGGTCTACACGGAGCTCCAGACGGCCGGCTTGGCCGAAGAGAGCGAAGGTGCCCTGGTCATGTGGTGCGACGAGGAACCGCGCTTCTCCCGCCATGCCGAAACGAAGATGCCCTTCATCGTCCGGAAGAAGGACGGCTCTTCGAACTACGCTTCGACCGACCTCGCGACGCTCCTTTACCGCACCGAGCACTTCAAGGCCGACGAGATCGTCTACGTCACGGACGGCCGCCAGCAGGACCACTTCCAGCAGCTGTTCCTGAACGGCGCCAAGTGGTTTAAGGCGACCAACCGCAAGCTCCCGCGCCTCCGCCACGTCTGGTTCGGCACCATCCTCGGCGAGGACGGTAAGGCCATTAAGACGAAATCCGGCGACCCAGTCCGCCTGCAAGAACTCATCGATGAAGCCACCGAGCGAGCCTTCACGGCGGTGACCGAAAAGAACCCCGACCTCCCCGAAGCGGAGCGTCGCGCCATCGCCAAAGCCATCGGCGTGGCGGCGCTGCGTTACGTGGACCTCTCCTCGAACCGCACGATGGACTACTCGTTCTCGTGGACGAAGCTGTTGGCCTTTGAAGGCAACACGGCCCCTTACCTGATGTACGCCGTGGTGCGCGTGCGCTCCATCTTCCGCAAGAACGGCATCGAGCCGGGCCAAGGCGAAGCCGGGGCGACGGATCCGGAAACCCCGACCGAGATCGCGCTCGCGCGCAAGCTCCTCGGCTTCACCGCCGCGCTCGACCAGGCGTTGGAAGACCTCCGCCCCCACCACCTTTGCACCTACCTGCATGAACTCGCGGCGGCCTACGGCGCTTTCTATGCCGCCGACAGCGTCCTCGTCGACGATCCGGCGGTGAAGGCCCGTCGCCTCATGCTCTGCGCTCGCACCACCTCGATCATGGAGTGCGGCCTCCGTCTCCTCGGCATCGAGCCGGTGGAGCGGATGTAAGGCGGGGCAGGGTCGAGGGCCGAATCGAGGGTGGGGGCTGGTTGGAAGCTCGGCGCTGAGCCGCCGAATCCTTGCTCGATTGCCCCGCCGTTTCTGTCAGGAGTTATGGCATACCCCGATGGACACGCCTGCCCCCAAGTCCGATCGCTTGTTGTCGCTTGATGCCCTGCGGGGCTTCGACCTCTTTTGGATCATCGGCGGACATGCCGTCATCACGGCCTTATGGAGGCTCACCGATTGGACTTGGTTGGCCGTGGTGCACGAGCAGCTCGAGCATGTGGCTTGGAATGGCTTCCATTTCGAAGACCTCATCTTCCCGCTGTTCCTTTTCCTGGCGGGCGTCTCGACGCCGTACGCCTTGTCGCGTCGCTTGGGTGAAGGCGCCCGCGGGGAGGTCGTCCGCAAGGTGATTGTCCGTGGCCTCGTGCTGGTGGTCTTGGGCATCGTCTACAACAACGGCCTGCAGTGGAAGGGGCTGGAGAACATGCGTTTCGCCAGCGTCCTGGGGCGCATCGGTTTGGCGGGGATGTGCGCGCAGCTCTTGTTCGTCGGTAATTTCGAGCAGCCACGTCGTCTCTGGTATTGGCTGATCGGCGTGCTGCTCGCGTATTGGGCGCTCTTGTCCTTCGGCCATGCCCCGGGCTTCGCCGCCGGCGACCTGACGATGGAGGGCAACTTCACCAGCTATATCGACCGGCTGCTCTTGCCCGGGAAGTTGCATCGCCAGATCCACGACCCGGAAGGCATCCTCGCGATCTTGCCGGCCATCGGCAACGCGTTGCTCGGCATCCAAGCTGGCCTTTGGTTGCGTCGGCCGGTGGAGGAAGTCTCTGGTCAGCGGAAGGCGGCCGGGTTGGCGGTGGCGGGCTTGGCCTTGTTGCTGGTCGGCGGGCTGTGGAGTTTTCTCTTCCCGTTGAACAAGAATCTCTGGACTAGTTCCTTCGTCCTCTGGACGGGCGGCTGGTCGGCCTTGCTCCTGGGTTTGTTCTATTGGGCCATCGATGTCCAAGGGTGCCGTCGCATCGGGGCGTTTTGGGCCGTCATTGGCATGAACTCGGTGCTCATCTACATGGCCGGCAAATTCATTAATTTCGACTACACGGCCCAAGCGCTCTTCGGCGGCGTCGCCAAGGCCTTGCCAGCAGGGTGGGGCGCCTTGCTCCTCGCCGTCGGCATCCTCGCGGTGCAGTGGCTCTTCCTCTGGTTCCTCAAGGAGAAGAAGGTGTTTTTGAGGATGTGAGAGGAAGGTTCGAGGACAGAGTCGAGGACGGGATCGAGGGCAGAATCGAGGATAGAGTAGAGGACAGGATTGAGGGGAGAGGCGAGGAGAGTGGGTTTAGTGGGGGAGTTGAGGCTGATGGAAAGCCAAGGTCTACGAGTGGTGAGTTGGTCCTCGCCTAGGGGACTTGTGGACTCGCGCTTTTGGTCGCGGTCATCGGACGGTTGGGGATGACCGACGTCCGGGGGAATGCCAGTTGCCGAGATTTACGTGCATGGCAGGAAGCTCAGGCCTTGGCTGGTCGCGCCTACTCCTTGCCTCTGGGGCGCAAGGGGTCGGTCGACAGCGATTTAATTGCACAGATGCGCTCTGCATCTGTCTCCATCCCCTCTAACATTGCCGAGGGTAATGGCCGTGGGACAAATAAAGAGGCGTTGCGATTCCTCTATATCGCTCGTGGCTCGCTCCACGAACTCGAGACGCAACTGACGATATGTAGGACGCTGGGATCGCTCGACGCCGAGGATTCGTTGCGTCTACTCGAGCAGACCTCGATCGTGGGTCGCCTCCTGGGCGGATTAATCCGCTACCGTAAAGAAAGGCTCAAACGAGAGCAGGACTGAATAGGTTCGTCCGTTCCCCGCTCGCCGCCCCCCGACTCACTCCTCGACTCTGTCCTCGATTCTCCCCTCGACTCTTTCCTCGACTCTCCAATCCTCCCCCCATGTCCGAACCCGTCCTCAAGGTTACCCGTGGCGACATCATGATGCGTGGCGTGATTTGCCGTTGCCCGAATTGCGGCCAGCCCGGCCTGCTCAAGTCTTGGTTCCGCCTGAACGACGCGTGTGGGCAGGGCTGCGGACTCGACCTCGCCAAGTCCGCAGGCGTCTACTCCGGTACGACCTCCATCGGCTACGTCGCGGCCATCATCTTCGTCATCATCCCCATTTGCTTCTTGGTGGGCTTTAAACTCCTCACGGTCGGGCAGGGGGTAGCGTTGGGAATCCTGGGCTCGTTGGGCTTCATCGTGCTGATCTACCCGGTCATGCTGTGCTGGATGGTGATGGCCTACCATGTGGCCCTGCCCGAGGAACTTCCGGCCAATCAGGGCAAAACCGTCGCAAAGCGCTAGCCGAGGTAGGTTCTTGACTTACATCATCAAATCTCGATAGGTTGATACGATGTTAAGAGATGCGTTCCTCTCCCGTCTGCGGTCCCCCGACCGCCCGACGGTTTCCGTGGAGTTCTTCCCCCCGAAGAAGCCCGAAGAGGCTGCGGCGATGTTGGAGACCGCCCGGGCCTTGCAGCCCATGGGCATCGACTTTGCGTCGTTCACCTACGGCGCCGGCGGGTCCGACCGCTCGACCGTGCTCGAATACGGCTCCAAGCTCGTCCAAGCCGGCTTTCCGCTGATCGCCCACCTGACCTGCGTTGGCCACAGTCGGGCCGAGCTGGCCGATATCATCGCGAAATATGATGAGGCGGGCTTCGCCGGCATCTTGGCCCTCCGCGGCGATCCGCCCAAGGGACAGGCCGAGTTCACGGCGCACCCCGAGGGCTTCGCGCATGCCTTGGGCTTGGTCGACCTGATCCGCCGCGAACGCCCCGGCCGTTTCGCCATCGGCGTCGCGGGTTTTCCGGAGCGCCATCCCAGTTCGCCGGACGACTTGTCGGACATCCGGCACTTGGCGGGCAAGGTCGCCGCCGGTGCCGACTTCGTCACCACGCAGCTCTTCCTGGACAACGAAGACTACTTCCGCTTCGTCGCCCGCGCGCGGGCGGCCGGCGTTTCCGTGCCGATTCTGCCCGGCATCATGCCCGTGCTGTCGCTGAAGCAGGCGCGTCGCTTTTGCGGCTTCTGCCAGGCCAAGATCCCCGCGGCGCTCGTGCAGGAGTTGGAAGCGTGCGGAGAAGACGAAGAAGCCCAACGCAAGGTCGGTGTCTCGTGGGCGGTGCGCCAGGTCCGAGGCCTCCTCGGCCGTGGCGTCCCCGGTTACCATGTCTACATCCTGAACCGGTCGCAGTCGGCCCTGGAGTTGTTCGCCCAGCTGAAGGCCTGAGGGGCTATTAGGTTTGTCATCTCGGGTACGGTGGGCTGAGATGCCCGCATGCACGAGACTCCCCAGATCGCCGTCGCCGGCTGGCGCCGAGGTTTCTGGTGCCTCATGGTCACCCAGTTCCAGAACGCCTTCAGCGACAATGCGCTGAAGCAGCTCATCATCTTGGTGCTGCTGGCCAGCGCGGCCACCTCCGCCGGCGAAGCCGAGCAGGACCGCTTGGTCGCCTTGGTGACGGCCGTCTTCTCGGCGCCCTTCATCCTTTTTGCGATGTTGGGAGGCTGGATGGCCGACCGCTTCAGCAAGCAGCGCGTCATGGTCGGCGTGAAGTTGGCCGAGGTTGCGATCATGGCTGTCGCGGCGTTCGCGTTGGCCTCGGGCAACCTGTACATGAAGCTCTCGGCCATCTTCTTGATGGGGTGCCACAGCGCCATCTTTGCTCCGGCGAAGTACGGCATCCTCCCGGAGATCCTCCCGCATGCGGAACTGTCGTGGGGGAACGGGATCCTTGAGCTCTTGACGTTCCTGGGGGTGATTCTCGGCACCGTCGCGGCGGGCTATTTCGCCGATGCGTTCCAAGGCCGGGAGTGGGTCGTCGGACCGATCCTGATGGCCATTGCGGTGGTCGGCTGGATGTTCAGCCGTCAGGTCACGCCCGTGCCGCCTGCGGACCCACGCGCACCCGTACGCATCAATCCCGTCACCGACCTGTGGCGGCAGCTCCGACACATGAAGGCCGACCGCGACCTGTGGCGCGCTTGTTGGGGCAATACCGGTTTCTACTTCATCTCGGCCTTGGTCATGATGAACGTGGTCGTCTTCGGGCGGAACGTCCTGCACCTGTCTGGCTTAGAGAACAGCATGATGAACGTCTGGTTGGCCTTGGGCATCGGCTTGGGTAGCGTCGTCGCCGGTTACGCTTCCCGCGGGCGCATCGAGTATCGCCTGGTGCCGGTGGGCGCGGTCGGCCTCGCCCTCAGCACGATTCCGATGGGCATGCCTGGAGTGACCAAGGACGCGTTTTCGGTCTGCATGTTCGCGTTGGGGTTCTTCGCCGGCCTCTTCATCGTCCCCATCGTCGCCGTGCTGCAGCACCGTCCGTCGGCGGAGAGCAAGGGGGCCGTGCAGGGCACGGTCAGCAGCCTGAGCTTCCTCGGAATCCTGGCCGCCGCCGGCGTCCAGTGGGTCGCCCGCGAACAGCTCCACATCACCTCCGGTCAAGTCTTCTGGCTGTGCGGGTTCTCGGCGGTCGCGACCGGAGCCTACGCGGCGATTTCCCGCGGAAGATTCATCCAAGCCGAATAGGCCCGCTCGCCTGGCCGGCTGGAGGGAGGCTCGCCGCCGTCATCCCGGGCGAAGGCCATCCTTAATCTTGGCTTAAACCGCGATCCGTTAGACTATTGGGAGTCGGCGGGCGCCTGCTTGGCCCATCCCCCAGCCCCTTAACCTCATGCGCATCCTCATCGTAGAAGACGAAGCCGATCTCCGGAACGGCCTGGTAAAGCTCTTCCGCGAGGAGGGCTACGCCGTCGACGCGGCGGCCAACGGCATCGACGGTCTCCAGAAGGCAAAGGACTTCGAGTACGACGCGATCGTGCTCGATTACATGATGCCGGGGATGGACGGCCGCGAGGTGCTCCGTCGTCTGCGGAGCGTGAAGCGGACGCCCGTCATGATGCTCACCGCCCGCAATTCCGTCGAGGACCGGGTCGTCGGCCTTGACCTCGGGGCCGACGATTACCTCGCCAAGCCCTTCGTGCAGCAGGAACTCCTGGCGCGCCTCCGCGCGCTGGTCCGCC
>Ga0209599_10000654_pt1 | contig 20955 bp, 16 predicted proteins | sample Shrwel_input2_FT_FD_187534 | JGI IMG/M metagenome (GOLD analysis project Ga0209599, IMG submission 187534) | Subsurface microbial communities from deep shales in Ohio, USA - Utica-3 well 1 S input2 FT (SPAdes) (version 2) ... | reverse complement strand
GTCCGATACCATCGGTATTCCCCGACCGACCATTGCTCCATAGGATCGCATCAGCCTTGATTTTTTTACCGGATTTGAGATGCAAGACCACCGCATCATCGAACGTCTCGAGCCGATCGATCTCTTCATTATTGCGGATCAACACGCCAAGTTCACGCAGGTAATACGATAGCGCATCTGCAATCTCATCATCCAAATAACTCAGCAACTGTGGCTGATTATTAATGAGCTCGACTTTATAACCCAAACCCACAAAAATAGATGCATATTCGCAGCCAATGACACCCGCGCCATAGATAATAATTTTTTGAATCGGATAATCTAACGTTAAAATCGAATCACTATCAAACACCCGCTCATGGTTAAAATCTAGCTCTTTGGGATGAAATGGTCGACTCCCCGTTGCGATGACCAACTGCTTAAAACCAATTTTTTCGTATCCGCCATCGTTCAGTTGTACGGTCAAGTGGTGCGCGTCGTCCAACACCGCCATACCATGATGCACATCAATATGATTGCGCTCATAAAACCGAGTATGCGTTTCGACCTGCTGCTCAATCACTTTGCGTGCATTTTGTAGAATCGTGGTCAGCGGTACATGCTTCCATTCGCCAATCTTTTGAAACAGCGGATCGCGCTGATAACGAATCAGGTTGTATACAGTCTGGCGCAGTGCCTTGCTTGGAATCGTCCCGACATGTGCGCAATTCCCCCCCACCTGAGCACGCTGATCGACCACACCGACATGATAGCCAGACTTGGTCAGCTTCATCGCGGCGGCCTCTCCAGCCGGCCCTGCGCCTAACACCACAGCGTCATAGTCAAAACGTGGTTCGATTGGCTTACTCTTGCGTGGCATACGCTAACTCTCTATCTGGTTTAAATCAGACTCAATTGTACGCGGTTTTTGATGACAATCGATGATCCAAAGGTCGTACTGCCCATCTGCTGCGCGCGGCATTTACCCTCATAAAGTGGTTTACATCGCACTGACCTCTTGTTAGTGTGTATGTGTGACAGCAGTATGGTCAATCGACCGTATGCGACTGTATGTTCATTACATTTGAATGATACTGATGAACACTGTTGCTGTCTTCGTTCGATTTCGCAACCACTTAAATGGGCTATACCATGCTTGTTCCCGTCATTATTTCAGGAGGCGCAGGCTCGCGTCTTTGGCCGGTATCTCGAGAAATGCATCCTAAGCCGTTTATTCGGCTTGCCGATGGTCAGAGCTTAATCCAAAAAGCGTTTTTAAGAGCAACTTCGCTGGCTGGTGTCGAACAAGTCCTGACTGTGACTAACCAAAACCTCGTCTTCACGACTCAAGATGCTTACAATGAAGTTAAGCCGCTGATTGGCTCAGAGATTCAACCGCAGTATCTGCTTGAGCCGGTCGGCCGCAACACTGCGCCTGCGATTGCTGCAAGCGCAGCCTATATCGCCGAAAAATTTGGCGCTGACGCTATTATCTTGGTGTTGTCGGCTGATCATCTCATTCAAGATCAGGCCGCTTTTCAGGCTGCTGTTGATCAAGCGTGTGCACTCGCTTTAGAAGGCCAAATTGTGACGTTTGGGATTCAACCACACGCGCCAGAAACTGGCTATGGCTATATCGAAGCAGATGCACATACCGTCTTACGGTTTGTGGAAAAACCAGATCTTGCCACGGCAACGGCCTACGTCGATTCTGGTCGTTTCCTGTGGAACGCCGGAATTTTTTGCTTTACCGCACAAACTATGCTGGATCAATTAACAACTCTTGCTCCCGCATTAAAATCGACCATCGACCAGTGTATCAAGCAGCTTGATGTTCACAGCATCGTCAGTACCTTACCACTTGAAACGTTTGGCAGCGCCGAAGATATTTCAATTGACTATGCCATCATGGAAAAAGCCGCCTGCATGTCTGTCGTCGCCTGTGATATCGGCTGGAGCGATGTTGGCTCTTGGGCATCGATCAGCGAACTGGCACCGACCAATAGCCAAGGCAATCAAATCGAAGCAGAGGTGGTCAGTCACAATACACAGGGCTGCTATATACATAGCGATGAGACCAATCGGGTGATTGCAACCGTAGGGCTTAGAAACTTGGTGATTGTGGACACGCCGGATGCACTGTTGATTGCAGACCGCTCACACACTCAGGACGTGAAACATATCGTTGGCCAACTTAAGCGTAACAACGACGAACGTTATAAGCTACACCGGACAGTCAGTCGCCCTTGGGGGACATATACGACACTTGATGAGCGCGAGGGATTTAAGATCAAGCGTATCGTGGTCAAGCCTGGTGGTAGCTTGTCGCTTCAGATGCATCATCATCGGAGTGAGCATTGGATCGTGGTGTCTGGTATCGCTAAGGTGGTGAATGGTGATCGTGAACTGCTGATTCGTCCCAATGAATCTACCTATATTCCAGCAGGTCAGAATCACCGCTTAACCAATCCGGGGATGATCGATTGTGTGATGATTGAGGTGCAGGTCGGTAGCTATCTTGGTGAAGATGATATTGTGCGGTTTACTGATATTTATGGTCGGTGTTGATTTTTGAGCGAGGTGATGTTTTGAAAAGACTAATTTTTGATCTGGATGAAACTTTATGCACCACCATTAATGGTGATTATGTCAACTCTACCCCTATCTGGCCAGTAATTGAAAAATTGCGTGAGTACAGGGCAAGTGGGTTTGAGATTGCGATCAGCACTAGTCGTAACATGCGTACATATGCAGGGAACACAGGCAAAATCTCAGCAAACACATTACCTATTATTATTGACTGGTTGAGTCGTCATAACGTGCCGTTCGATGAAATCTATGTCGGTAAGCCGTGGTGTGGGACTGATGGCTTCTACATAGATGATCGTGCGATTCGGCCACAGGAGTTGGTCGATCTCAGCTATACAGAGATAATGAAGCTGATTGGCAAACTTGAGGATCAAGTGTAATGTCGTTATTTGTGATTCCTATGGCGGGACTGAGCAGTCGGTTTTTTAAAGCGGGTTTTACTGTGCCAAAGTACATGTTACCGCTTGATGGTCAGAGCATGTTTGAATGGTCTGTGTCCTCATTTAGGCAGTACTTTGAAACGGATCGTTTTTTGTTCATTCTACGTGATGTCTACGATACGCCTGCTTTTGTACGCCAGCAGATTGAGCAGATGGGAATTCTGCATTATCAATTGGTCATCTTGACCGACGAAACACGTGGTCAAGCAGATACAGTATGGCTAGGCTTACAACAGTCAACCTATCAAGACGATCTGATTATCTTTAATATTGACTCGCGCCGCCACGAATATACCAAACCTGTTTGGCTCGCGGAGTGTGATGGCTACCTTGAGGTGTTTAAAGGTGAAGGAGATCACTGGTCTTTTGCGCAACCAATCAACGAGCACAGTATGCGAGTTCGACGTACCACGGAAAAAGAAAGAATCAGTGATTTGTGTAGTGATGGGCTATACCACTTTAAAAGCCGATGCCTGTTTGATCAAGCGTTTGAAGATGCCGTTAAACATAATAAGCTGATCCGAGGTGAGCTATACATTGCGCCTTTGTATAATTTTTTAATTGAAGCTGACTTGGACATCAGATTTGATTGCATTCATCCCAGCCAAATTGACTTCTGCGGCACACCTAGCGAATACCAGATATTGTTGCATCGCCAACAAGCCAACGAACTTTGAGAGTAGACTATGATTATCATCAACTCTGGCGCATATGTCATTGCTGAATTTCAAGCAGAAATGGGGAGAATCCCCCCTTGTATGCTACCTATTGGCAACAAAAAGCTTATTGAAAATCAGGTACAGGAAATCAGAAAAAATCACCCTGATGAGCAGATATATGTCACTCTGCCAGAGAGCTATATCTTAACCGTCAATGAAAATCGGCTTTTGAGTGAACTTTCGGTTACACCGATTGCAGCTAATGATGAATTTACGCTTGCAGAGTCAATATTATTTGCACTCAATACGAGTGATACTGATGACCAGGAAGTCATTCGGCTCATCCACGGTGACACATTAATTATCAACTTACCACACCCATCAAGAGCCAATTTCTTGGGTGTCGCATACTCAGCCGACGATTATAACTGGCAAACGGAGCCCACAGATGATGGACGCGATCTGGTGTGGTGTGGTTTTTTCTCTTTTGATAGACGTAAAGACCTGATCCAATCCCTCGCACTTTCTCGTGGAAACTTCGTTAAAGCAGTCCAAACGTATCGTCAACGTCACTATATGGATTTGTTACTGCTAGAAAATTGGCATGACCTAGGCCATGTCAATACCTACTTTCGCTCACGCGCAGCAATCACAACACAGCGAGCTTTTAACACTCTTCAAGTGGTACAAGGCGTTGTTTATAAAACAGGTGAGCCTGATATCAAGATTCAGGCTGAGGGTAGTTGGTTTGAAAATCTACCTGTGTATTTAAAAAAGTTTGCCCCTCAGTTAATAGATCGTGGAGTTAGCCATAATAACCAATCGTACTACAAGCTTGAGTACCTGCCTATCATGCCTCTGAACGAGCTTTTCGTCCATGGGAGAAACTCAGCAAACGAATGGCGCAAACTGTTCGAACTAGCGGGGCAGTTTTTACAGCTATGTACGAACAGCTCAATTTCACCAGAAACACAGGCATTAATTAGTAAAGACTTTGACCTGTTAATTGCAGACAAGACTCGTCACCGTTTGAATACTTATAGCTCTCAGACGGGTCTTGATTTAAATAGGCCTGTATATTATGCAGGTCAGGCACTGCCTAGCGTCTTTGAAATCGCAGAGGAATGCATTAAAAAATCTCGTCTTCTCCCTGCTTCGCCAGCGATTATGCACGGTGACTTTTGCTTTAGCAACATTTTGTTTGACTCACGTGCTGACCAAATTAAGGTGATTGATCCACGTGGTATCACTACCACAAATGAGCTTACCCTCTATGGTGACCAAAAATATGACCTTGCCAAACTAGCCCACTCTGTTATCGGGCTATATGATTTTATTATTGCTGGACGCTATAAAATCTTTGTACATCACCAGTATCACCTGGAGCTCGACTTTGAGTTGGACGAACGTATCTGCGAGATCCAAACGATTTTTAGAAACCACCAGTTCGGTGGCAATTTAACTATTGCACAAATTATACCCTTGGTTGTCCTGTTGTTTTTATCGATGCTACCGCTGCACCAAGATAGACCAGACCGACAACAAGCTATGCTTGCCAATGCACTACGTCTATTTTCCCAAACAACTCACAAAACAAGATAACGGCTATATTCACAACCCTCAGAATCCCTGATATTTTCCTGAAGGTTGTGACTATTTTCCCTAAAGAGGCCTGTTTACTAGTTTACTAGTCTCCAAGACCCATAGACTTTAGCTCAATATTGACACTTTCGAGATGCTTGGCAGACCATGGAATATTTGGAGAGTATAAGATTGACTCAGTCAAAAAAAGACGTGCCGCTCGCAAGAAAAAAGCCCTCTGTCTCTGTCGTTTTCCTTTAGACATTTTCATAAAACTCATCCCTGTAAGTCTGTAAACAAATGGATCAGAGTAAGTTAAGACAACAGGAATTAGTGTTTCTATGATTTTTTGTGGAGAAACATTCTGCCTATCCATTAAGTTAGCTAGTGCAAGTACAACTCTAGGCTCATACCTCCATAAAGGCTCTTGGGCAGACCTCAGAAATTTTTCTGCAAGCTCATACTGCTCAACGCTATTATGGTAAATACCAAGCAACCAGTTAAACTCTGTATACCTTTCCAAAACATCGACAGTCACAGATCCTTTTAAAATAGTGGGTTGAATACAATATTTTTCTATAAGCTGCTCAAGAACTTCCCATGATTTATTTTCCTCTCTAGCTTTTACGCCTGATATCAAGCTACTGTAGCACAGCCCTAACAGAATCGCATAGGCACTAACCTCCTCCCGTTGAAGGAAGTAATAACTCCTTGACTTCAAATCGACAATATATGCATCTAAAAACTCTTCATAACTCATTGATAGTTTTTGAACTTTTACTCGAACACTTGATTTCAGGGTACTGATTTTCAATTGCATTTTATTTCTAATGTGGTAGCTCATCATTCCCTCCGCAGCTCTTTTTGCCACGGGAAAGTCCGCATACTGATCTAAGTCCCAATAACTACTTAGCAACTCAAATACAGAGCTGTATTTATCCATCAGTTCAGATGAACCAAAAGCAAAATTATCATGCAGAAAATAGTTTTCTTTCTTGGATGTGATGTTATTAAGCAGAGGGAAAACTATACCTTCCTCCTCATTGTAGGAATTTATCCGATCAACAACTTCCTCTATATCCAAAAACTCTGTATCCATTCTGACCCTTAGCACTACATCATACTTGAAACCGCATTCTTCTTCAAATTGCTTTTTGAGTTGATTACAATCAAAAATTTTATAATACATTGGTAATGAGTATATATATCTGCGGGACATATGATCTAAAAGATGTGCTGGAAAATTTACGCCATGCAGATTCAAAGCACTTTCAAAGTCCTCATGAATTTTTTCTATTTTTTGTTTTTTTAGGCCTTTAAATATATCACTTAATAAACTAGCAGTTACCACTTGATGCGGGTAAAAAGCAGCCATTAAGTTTGGATAATTAGACGCGAAGGTGGTCTCATCATATTTAAACTTACCATCCTCGTCTTTTCCTATTAATAAGGAAGCGACGGAACTGGCAGGAAAAAATTTATCATAGGCTGATGTCCGGCCTACGTCAGACCAAGTGGATATGAAGACATCTGCACTGAGCTTTTCTATTAAGGATTTTACATGTGTGACCTCATCCAAACATCTCATCTGGCCAGAGATACAGATTGCAACTCTCATATAAAACCCTCAAAAAAAATTGGCTACTAAGGAGACTGCGATTCTAGCACGGCTAACGCAGCTTCAATATCAGAAAAATTTATTCCGCTCAACAACTCTGGATTTTTTAACCACCATTTTGATTTAAGTAGTCGATCAATCACTGACTGTTCAAATCTGTATCTGATCACTTTGGCAGGCACACCCACAGCGATGGCATAATCTGGAATGTCCTTTGAAACTACAGCTCCAGCTCCTATAATAGCTCCGTTACCAATTTTAATACCAGATACAATCAAAGCATTGTTACCGATCCAAACATCAGAACCGATTACAGTTCTCATATGATGCCGATGGGGAGTTTTGCGCTCAATATCAGCATACCCATCTAGATTAGGGAACCAGCCGTTATTATACTGAAAGGTGTGAGTACTTAGCCAGCTCACTGGATGCTTTGCAAGCCCGATCTGCACACCCCTACCAATTGAACAATAAGCGCCCACACTCACATTTGGGTATAACACACTGTCCCAATTGATAAAGGTAAACTTATCAATTCTGACGTCGTTTTTGATCTGACAGCGGGGAGAGAGATGTACAGGATGACACAACTGCACACTAGGGTGAATGAGCACGCTCGACGAAATCACCGAACCGTTCTCGACCAGCTTCTCTATCCCTACATTCTTAAAAACGACCCAAGAACCCACTTTCATATTGGTAACTCACTATAAGTCAAATCGAAAAAATTGCTTTTAGGTTCTCGTCTAGGGCAGCTTCAGAATGCTCAGCATCATAGAGACGCTTTGCATTCATCTCTAAATTTTTTCTCACCTCGGCATTTTTGACCACATCAAGTACAGCATCGGCAAAATCATAGGGTTCATCAGCACATAAAGCCGCCGAGTACCCTGCGTAATGAATACCCTCCAGCGCTTTGGCTGTACCAATCACCGCCTTGTTATAAGACAATGCCTCAACTACCTTGATTTTCATACCAGCACCACCAAGGATCGGTGCAATACAGCACAAAGAAGAGATGTATAACCCTGCAAGGTCATTTACACGACCCAGCACTGTGACGTTTGCAGCATACTTCTGCCACTCGATTTCTTTCGACCGACCGACATTGCCAGCGATAGCAATCCGAATATCAGGCTTACGGCGTACAATAATCGGTAAAACACTGTCTAAAAACCACTTTAGCCCTCCAACATTAAAATTGGAAATAGAGCCGACATATAGGACATCAAAATTGTAGCGCCAAAATCTTGGGTGTATGACACCTTCATTTGGAAAAAAGGCTGGGACAGTTTTAACCGCAGCTTGGCTACCTGCTACAATTTTTTCAAATATTTTCTGCTCATCGGGATTAATAGAGATCAGCATATCTGCTTGGCGCAGCCAACGATGCTCGCTTTCTCGATACCTTTCCAAGTTGATATCAAGGTTTTTCTGATTAATCAACTGATCCTCTTCTAGAAACTGCGACTGATAGTCGTGGGTATCTATGACGACCTTACCGCCAAAATCGTGTGGTACACATTTTGCAGTTTTTACATAATTTAGCAGTATGTAATCATAGCTGTTCTTACTCGACAAACTCTCAACAACATGAATCAGCTTGGTTGGGCAATTTTTTTCACATACCACACTGCTAGAGGTTCCAGTGACATCATCTTTTAACTTTCTGATCTTGTAATCAAAAAAGCTCTTATAAAGCCCAGAATCCCGCGTCATCTCATTCTTCTTCGCGACGAGAAACTCCTTAATTACTGAGCGATCTGCGCTTTTGATCGCTGCAAAGTTCAGTACTTTGGCACCATCGGCCAGTAATTTAGGTGTGATTTTTTTATCTAAATGCAGTTTTTTCTTAATATTGTTTTTTTCTAGTGATGGATCTTTGATCACTTCAATGTGGTTAATTCCAACATAAGCTTTCATAAGATCGTTTTTGAGATCAATGCTCTTTACATCAGCAAAGCTGGTATTCATCACCACCATATCGACAATGTAGTTGTTTTTAATCAGCCAACGTACCACACCATCAATTCGTGCTTGATTGCCACGATATATTGGAAAAGGAATAAGTGGCGAGACAACCAGTATTCGCTTTGTTTTGACGTCTAACTTTTGGCCTAACCACGAAACTTGATAAAATCTGATCTTTTTGGTTTCGTTACGATACGAGCCGTCCTTTTGTAGAGCTAGCTCTGTAATAAACTCACCGAACGAGTAAACCTTGGTAATCAGATGATGGAAGAATCGGCTGATCTTTTCATAATCGGGGTTCGCAGCGGGTGACAACAATAAATCTTGAGCGGCTTGCACACTGCTTGCATGTACTGCAAGACCATCATGTGCATAAAATGCTTGACCTGCACAAATGACTTTTTTCTCAAAAGCGAGTGCATTAAGACCAACACCCGAGTTAATCAGGAGTACCGCGTCTGACATCTCAATCAGATCATAAAAATTTGTACTATCAGTGACGTAACCTATATTTTCGGACTCAAAAGAAAAGTAGGCTGTTTCTAATGGGTGTTTCTTCAGAAGAAAAACCCACTCATCCCCATGAGCGTTCAATTTTTTTTCAAGATCCACCAAAAACTGGATGAAATTCTCGACCGACCCGACTGGCTCCGAAAAGTACTTAATTACGGTGTCAGTGGGGCGCTGTAAAGGGACAAAAATTACTTTTTTGTCTGGATGTACGCCCAAAAACTCCTTGGTTTTTTCCGCGCCTAATCGGTCACCCTGCTTTTCTAATGCACTGTCACCTTTTCTCAATTTTTCAATATAGTGATCTACTTTGCTTTGCTCAGTGGCACTGAGTTCTTTATCCCATGATTTGGCGTGATAGCTTTCAGAATCGTAGTTAAAACCCTGATCAAAAAACCAACTGTCAGGCAATGCTCCTCGATCACTTGCCACTACTGTGATTTTGCTTTCTTTAAGCTTTTTATAACACGTAAGCCTTTTGTTATTACCATACGGGTTCGGCATCAATACTTGATCTATTGAGTTCTCTTTAACAAAATCAACAAGCTGCATAACTTTGGCAAAGTCATGTTCACTCTTGTACATAACAAAACCTAATGAGTTTACTACCGACTCGATAGACCGACAGAACTGACTGCCCTGCTTAGAAAGTATCAATGTACGTGCCATTCCTAACCCCCACTACCTTATGCCATAATTAAGAAAGAAAATCACAAATCCAAAATCGTTTTCGTCGCAATCGCAATCTGGAACAGAATTGCACTCAAGCCACGTGCCACCTCGACATGCTTGGTCTGCACTTTCGGCAGCACCATAATCTCATCACCCTGCTCGATCCGCACCGATGGCCGCACCAGTTGTGCCTCGCCGTTCTGGCGGATCAAGACCAAGCGAGACTTGTTGGAGCTTTGCGTATAGCCACCCACCTGATCGATATAATCACGCGCGGTCAAGCCCTCGCGCCAAGTCAATGCGTTTGGAAATGTTACCTCGCCATGCACCATGATCACAGACGTTTTTTCAGGAATTTTAAGTACATCACCATCTTCAAGAATCACTTCATCCCACTGGCCAGCCGCAATCACCACCTGACCTTTGGGCGTGACCTGACGCGCTTTTTCAACAAATTGCTTCACTAGCTGAGCATCTTGAACACGTAAGCTGGCCTCTTCTCGTGTCGCTGATCGCACAGAATAGGTTGACTCCTCCAGTTTGTCCAAAGAGACGTTGAGCATCTCGCGTTGTCGCTCAGCTACTGACTTACGGAATAACTGAATCTGTTCAAGCTGTGACAATGAGTTCGGCTGCAAGCGCTGCAAGACTTCGCTTAGGGTTGAACCATACGGCAGCACCACTGCTTGCTCACCAGAATGAGCACCTTCAACCCGCACTTGAATCGTCCCTGCATAACGATCAGACGTGACGCTTAATTGATCACCATCTTCGAGCATCACCTGCTTGGCCTGCTCAATCGGGTAGTATTCACTGCGAAATTCCGTACCCTGACGCCGACTGATACTAACGTGGGTCGCGCCTGGTTTAGGTCGTGCGACGCGCAGCGCTTTTTCGACGGTCAGACGCTCAAGATCAAATTCAAACTCATACGGGTTATACACCTCACCCAACACCATAAACGAATGCTTGCGCGGTGCAACCACAATCACATCGCCATCCTTGAACGAAAAGCTAGCAAGCTGACCGGACAAGAGGAACTCGTACAGATTTACCCGCTGCACCGTCTGCCCTCGGCGCTGGATCTCGACATCAATATAACTACCCCGCATTGGGTCTACACCGCCTGCACGATCAAGGTATGACAACACTGAATCAGCAGATACACCACCATAATAGCCGGGCTGTATGACAAAACCGGTAACAAATACACGCACCGGCTGGGCGGTTTCAAGCGCGGCATAGACCCCGACATTCGCACGGTAGACCTGTCGGACTTTTTGCTCAATGGTGCGCTGCAACTGACCATTTGACACACCGGAAACCCGCACAGGCCCGACGTTAGGGATAAAAATATTTCCCTGCGGGTCAACGGTCAGCGTGCCCGCAAACTGATAAGCCCCCCACATACGCAACTGTAGATTGTCACCGGCATTGATCACATACTGATCATTGAAGGCGCTACCCCGACTGCTAGCAAATGCACCACGAAACAATTGCGAGCCGAACATGTTCGATGCCGACCGCTGAGGCACGGGCTGACCCAGTTGCTGCGTATCAAATACGGCTTGGGTACTGTTCACTGTTTCTGGTTGGGTTGCCACATCGGATGGCGTGGCCGCCATCGGAAACCCAGCATCTTGCAGCGTGAACGCATGAGCCGGTAAATATACCAAAGCACCGACCAGAGTAGCAGCAATACAGGAGTGTTTGATCATGTCGATTAGTCTCTATGCTCACGGATCACGGAAAGGGTCAGTTGAATGAAACCATAGATCAATGACGTGATCAGCAAAATTGACAGCAAAATGTAGCCACGACGCGGATATAATGCAGCATCTGGCAGTTGTGGCGAAGTAATCAGCACCAAAGACTTCATCTTTCGACTGGTTTCTAGACGTGCGTTCTCCAAGGCTGATAATGCGATCTTATAAATGTCAGCACTATATTCAGCCTCGGACTTTAGGGTCTCAAACTGTAGCGCTTGGCGATTCAGCCGAGTACCGCCTTGGGTCGATGTGAGCTTGGCCTGCTCATTGTTAATCTGCTGCTGTACCGCACCGATTTGACTGCGTAGTGCGATGACCTGCGGCGTATCAGGATTGAGATAGCTTAGCAACGTACGCTCTTGGGTCTGTAGCTCCGCTAGGTTTACCCGCAGGGTTGCAATCAATTGATTCACAGATTCGGCATTTGCGGTTGGATTCAGCATCTGATTGTTATTTTGGTAGTTCAGCAGTGCTTCACGCGCCAGTTTAAGCCGCTCTGTGGCTTGGCTGAGCTGTTCTTCACTAAACTTCAACTGCTCTTGCGCCAATTGACGAGACAGCTGGTTAATAAAGCGCTCACTTTCCGCCAAAATAGCGCGGCTGATTTTATAGGTAATCTCTGGACTAAAACCCTCAACACTCAGCTCTAGGATCGTCAGTTTTTCATCAACCCTGAGAGAAACGCGGTTTTGATAATATTCAAGGGTTTCCTCACGGCTAGCCTCGGGGGAAAGCTGGAAAAACCAGTCATCCTGATCACCAACAAAATGCTGGCGTAAACCAACCTGCTGATCAAGGCGCAGAAACATATCGTACGACTGAATATACTCTTTTAAAAAATAGGCATCTTCGACACTGGTACTGGTTGCACCGAGCAATGCACCGAGCCCGACACTGGCCATACTGGCGGAACGGTCATCAATCTGCTTGACCACCATCACCGTCTGGCTGACGTATCGGTCATCTGCGACTGTGTAGAGGTATACAGAGGACACCGTCAGCGGCAAACCGACCAACAGTAACGGCAGCAGCACTTGGCCAAATTTATTTTTTGGCGAGGACATTTGCTTCATAGACCTTTACTGCCTCAACAATATCATCAAAAAATGTGGCCTGCCCGTCTAACAACAGCAGTCCCACATCACACTGCTTTTCAAGCTCTTTCAGATTGTGCGACACCACAATGAAACTGGAACGCTCACGCAACTGCGCCATTAAGTTCGCGCTCTTTTGGCGAAACTTGGCATCACCAACTGCGGTGACCTCATCGACCAAATAATAGTCGAATTCGAACGCCATACTCAGGCCGAAGGTCAATCTGGACTTCATCCCTGACGAGTAGCTTTTGACTGGCATATCGAAGTATTTACCTATCTCCGCAAACTCCTCGACGAACGCAACTTTCTCTGCGACTGCTGCTTCTGGCACATACAGGCGACTGACAAACCTTGCATTCTGACGGCCAGTCAAACTGCCCTGAAAACCACCGGCAAGACCAATCGGCCAAGAAATCGTACTATTCGAAACAATTTCGCCAGAATCTGCATAATCAATCCCACCGATAATCCGCAACAAGGTACTCTTGCCCGCACCGTTGCGTCCAAGCAAGCCGACGCTTTTACCTTCAGGCAGCACTGCGTTTAAGTCTTTAAACAAGTAATGCCGACCTTTGGGTGTGGTGTAGGACTTGGTTAGGTGCTTCAGCTCAATCATGTGGTCATCATCCGCCGCTCTCTGAATTTATACACCAGCAGTCCAATGACCATTAAAACCAAAGTGCTTTTTAGAAAGTATCCAAAATCAATATGGTAAATCGGATAATGGTCATTAACCGCATAGCGGGCGGTTTCAAAGGCGTGAATCAATGGATTCCATAGCAAGTACTGTAGATACTGCTCTGGGATAATCTGGACGGGAAAGATGATCCCAGACGCAAAATACAGCACCGACAGTAAGACAGCAACCAACTTGCCAATTTCGCCAGAAAAATGTCCAACCACCATCATAATCAGGCTAAAGCCAAAGGCAAAGATAGCTATGGCAAACCATACAAACAGCAACAACGGAATATCGGAAATTCCATCAAGTAGACCGAACCACGCTACCACCAGCATCAACAACACATATACAATAAAATAGATGACCAGTTCCAGAACGGTGCGGGCAATCGCGATATCAACCGGTAGCACGGGGCGATAGTTCAATAGGCCTCGATTGCCTTCCACTGCACCAAGCGCGCGATTGACAGATCGCGAAAACATAAACCACGGCAGGATTCCGGTCAGCAAAAACACCGAATAGTCCATGGCAGGAACATGTCTTGCCAATATGAAAGAGAACATCACTAACAGCAGTAGCACTTGAAAAATGGGTTCTAGCAGCACCCACAGATAACCAAGCCGCAAATCCTGAGAGCCAAATCGGGTCTGCAATTCCCTGAGAAATAACGCTCTGACTGTTGCCAGTTGTATTTCAAAGCTGTTTCTACGCTTGGCACGTACAGCCATTTTTACCACCAACTGATCAGCAAAAACCGTTAAAGACGCGACAATATACCCAAACCACGTGTCAAAAGCGACTATTAACCGATATCTCTGATGGTCAGGCTGCCCTCGAATATCGCGTTTGGTGTGAGTATAAACGGCTGCGATGCAATCACCGGCTCAATACACAGAAACCTCTGCCAGTCTGAATCCGGCAAATCGATCAGCGTCTGCGCACCGATCTGACCACAATTCCAGATCATCCATTCCACAAAGCCCCGACAACTGAGTGACAAGCGACGCTGGCCATCCACCAAGATCAACTCAGGTGCCTGCATATACAACCGCTCAAAGGCTTGGGTGGAGGATATCCAGCCCGCCTCACTCAGGCAGTCTTGCGCAGCATAGCGATCTTGGTAGGCATTGTTTTGCAGTCCCAGTATCTGGCACGCTTGCACGTCCTGCACCAAAAAATAGGGATGTAGCCCACCGGTAAAGCAAAACGCCGTAGTGCCGGTATTGGTCACCCGTAGCGTCAATGTCATTGCGTCGGATGTGGGGTTATCAACTTGTAGCACCAAGTCGGCCGTGCCGTGCCAACCCAACGATGGCATGGCTTCCAATGTTACACTGGACCGACTGGGTGAGTCCTGCTGCCACGACACCTGCCTGACCAATCCATGCTTGGGCAAGTTTCCACGCTCGGCAAACTGTGGAAACAGTACTGGCACACCGCCCCGAACCGGCTGCCCGTCAGTCGGCAGTGCCGGACTACAATAAAACAGATCCCCCAGACTCGGATGCTGGATGTTGAGCAGTTGGCGTTGTGGCACTGACCAATTCAGGATCGATGCCCAATCACTGGATTGTTTCAGCATTACTCATTCGCCTCAATCCGCAAGCCCAAGATCAACGGCAAGCCACCGCGTAGCAGTGACACGCCGACGACCTTGTTGTTGGGCAGAGTTTTTAGCACTTTGGCAAAGGCTTCCATGTTCGGAGTGGGTTGATCATTTAAGCGCGTGATCACATCGCCTGCCGTGAGGCGTGAACGAGCGGCCAAGCCACTGGGTTGTACCATCTCAATCACCACACCAGACATCGGCAGTTGGGTTTTTTCCATCGCGGTCAACTCGCGCACCTGCATGCCGAGTGCTGGTGTACCAGAGGCATTGGTGGGTGCACCATCTGCTGCAGGCGTGTCGTCTGACGCTGCTTTTAAAGTTGCTTGCAGTTGCACTTGCTGCTTACCGCGCTGTACGGTCAGATTCACGGCTGTATTTGGACGCGTGCGATTAATCAAGTTGATCAAATCAGTCGAACGGGTGATCCGCTGTCCAGCATAATTGACGACGATATCGCCTTCTTTTAGACCGGCTTTACTAGCAGGTGTGTCTGGCATCACTTGCGTGATCAGCGCGCCTTCTGGACGCTCGAGTTGGTACACCTCAGCCAGATTGCGATCGATGTCTTGCGGAATCACGCCTAAGTAAGAGCGGCTGACTTTACCGGATTGTTTGATTTGGTCGAATACATCCATTGCTACATCAACGGGAATCGAAAAAGACAATCCCATGTAGCCACCGGTACCACTAAAAATTCGTGAGTTGATCCCAATCACTTCACCGCGCTGATTAAACAATGGACCACCGGAGTTACCAGGGTTTAGGGCGACATCGGACTGAATAAACGGTACGGCGTTTTCGCGCGACATGGTGCGTGAAGTGGCGCTGACGATACCCGCCGACGCCGAATAATCAAAGCCAAACGGCGAACCAATCGCGAGTACCGGCTCACCAACTTTGACCCGTTCGGCATTACCAAAACTTAACGGCGGAAAACTGGTGCCTTTGACACGCAACACCGCCACGTCAGTCCGTTCGTCGCTGCCGACGATTTCGGCATCCAGTTCACGGCGATCATTGAGGGTAATGGTGACTTTGCGTGCACCTTCGATCACATGGTGGTTGGTCAACAGATAGCCATCTTTGCTCACAAAAAACGCCGTACCATACGAGCTATGCTCGACTGGCGCGCGCCGCTGCTGTGGAATCTGAATCTGGTTACCAAAAAAGCGCTTTAAAATATCGGGCAACTGTTGCTGTAGCATTTCTTCTTCGGTCATTTTTTTGGCGACGTTGACACGCACAACCGACGGACTGACCTGCTCAACCAGTTGTGAAAAGTCGACGGTGGCTTGTGCGCTCTGTAACGTCAATCCTGACAGCACCAGTGCGCAGACTGGTAATAAAAATGGCTTGCTACTCATACCGATACCCTACAATGAATCATTTTAAAATGACAAAAAAACCGCTGGTTTGTTTTACCACAGCCGATCAAAGCCGCACTGTTAGCAAATGTTGTCAAGATTGCAAAAAGTGCATAAATCTGCACGGAGAATGACCAATAGCATCGTTGCATCACATCATTACTAAGACAAGGCAGTTTTGCCCTTGCGTTTTTGGCGGTTTTGCAGTCAGATTCGCAGTCCGTTTGTTTAATTCATCAGTAGGTCAACACCGACATGCGCGATCTCGACGCTTCAAATTGTTTTGATGTATTGATTGTCGGCAGTGGCGCGGCAGGCTTGACGCTTGCGCTGTCCCTACCCGATCACTTGCGTGTGGCAGTCATGGCCAAGGCCGTATTGACCGAAGCCAGCACCTTTTATGCACAAGGCGGTGTGGCTGCGGTGCTTGATGAGACGGATTCTACCGAAGATCATATTTCAGATACGTTAATTGCTGGTGGCGGTTTGTGCCATCTTGATGCAGTGACGCTCACAGTTGAACATGGCCGTGAGGCGGTCGAGTTTTTGCTCAAGCAAGGCGTGAAATTTACCCTTGATGAAGAAGAGCAGCTGCATCTGACCCGTGAGGGCGGCCACTCGCATCGGCGGATTATTCATGTGGCGGATTCGACTGGCATGGCGATTTCGACCACTTTGGTCAAACGCATCCGTGAATGCAAGCATGTGACGTTGCTAGAAAATCGCGCGGCGATTGATGTGATTACTCGTCATAAGCTTGGTTTAGCGGGCGAAGACCGTGCAGTTGGTTTATACGCGCTGAACCTTGATACCCAGCAAGTCGAAACCTATGCTGCGCCGTTTATTGCGCTGGCTTGCGGTGGTGCAAGTAAAGCCTATCTATACACCTCGAATCCAGATATTGCGACCGGCGATGGGATTGCGATGGCATGGCGCGCCGGTTGTCGGGTCGCCAATCTCGAGTTTAATCAGTTTCATCCGACCTGCTTATATCACCCACAAGCACGTTCGTTTTTGATCACGGAAGCGATGCGTGGCGAAGGTGCATATTTGCGGTTGCCTGATGGTGAACGTTTTATGTCGCGCTTTGATGAGCGTGAGGAGCTTGCGCCGCGTGACATCGTGGCACGGGCGATTGACTTTGAAATGAAGCGCTTAGGCGTGCGACATGTCTGGCTGGACATCACGCACCAGCCCGCCGATTTTGTCAAATCCCACTTCCCGATGCTGTACGAGCGTCTACTCGAACTCGGCATCGACATCACTAAGGATATGATTCCAGTCGTTCCTGCCGCGCACTATACCTGCGGCGGCGTGATGGTGGATGCGCACAGTCAGACCGATATTGCGGGCTTGTATGCGATTGGCGAAACGTCTTTTACGGGGCTGCACGGTGCAAACCGCATGGCCAGCAATTCGCTGCTGGAGTGTTTTGTGTATGGCATGAGCGCAGCCAAACACATCGCAGCGCAGCATGTGGCACAGCAGCCGCTGCCACAGATTCCGGTATGGGATGCGTCGCAGGTGCAACACGCCGATGAAGATGTGGTGATCCTGCAAAACTGGGATGAGCTGCGGCACTTCATGTGGAATTACGTTGGGATTGTGCGCAGTACCAAGCGACTCGAACGAGCGCTGAATCGGATTCAAATGCTCAAAAAAGAGATCGAGGATTATTATGCGGGCTATCAGATCAGTCAAAATTTGATCGAGTTACGCAATCTGGTGTTGATGTCGGAGATGATTGTACGTTGCGCGTTGCAGCGTAAAGAGTCGCGCGGCTTGCACTATACGATTGATTATCCTGAACTATCCGATGAGATCAAAGATTCAATTTTGATTCCGCCGGATTTTGCAGTTTCTTAGGATTAGTTGATGCATCAACGGCAAGGTATGCGATGTATACCTTGCCGGTCAAAAAATATTTCAAAATTAAAGGAAAACAATAATGGCGTTTGTGAATGAATGGATCTCCCATGAAGATATAGCGTTATACCAAATGCACGAAGATTGGAAAATAACGCGGCGACCTTTTGAGGTGATTGATGGTCATGATTTTTACATGCGTGGAGCATTTTCAAACTTAAATCTGGATGTCTATCTGGATATAGATTTTGAAGTTAAACGTGACTTTACGATTGACCGAGCACGTGCTTGTTATTTACGGCATGGTGGTGCTGGCAACCATGCAGCGGGTGTAATGGGCGAAAGCTATTACATGCTATATTGGCAGGGTCACCGTGCTTACATAGCTATTACTTATAAAAAAACACAAGAGACGGATCAAAAAAGATTAATTAGTTACTGGCAAGTCAATTTAGTGCAAGTCTACCTTCCTGATGCATTAACAGATCAAAAAGATAAGGTATTACAGTTTTTTAAAGAGGCTATGGATGTATATGGTGAATCTGGGGGACATTCTAGATATACCTATTATCAAACTTACAATTTCTGAATATAAAGACCAACCACGAACAAGGAGCGCAGCGTGTGGACTCAAGCTGCACTCCCTCCCCTGATTCAAAATCAGCCCTTCATCGCCACCATGACCCGAATTGCATCGGGAACCACTGACAACTGCTCCAGCAACGCCAAGCCCTGCTGCTGCTGCGCCCGTAAACGAGTCAACTCATCATCCCGAATACTTGGATTATGTTCTTTCAGATACGTCAAACGATCAATCTCATGCTGTAACCGCTCGTGATAACGCTGCCGCGCCACCTCAGCAAAATTGGCGGTTTGCGCCTTCGCCAGCACTTCAGCTTGCTTATAGCGCTGCTCAATCACCTCACGGCGTAGCTTGACCACCTGACGCGCGTTATTCATATCCAGCGGATAAATATGCGGATGCAACATCGCCGGATTGATCTTGGCCGATAGATCTTGGCCTGTTTCGTTCAGCAATACCCGAATCAACTGTTGCGGCAAACTCGCCGCTAGGTTCAGCACTTTCGGCGCAATCACCTCGACCCGAAACCACATCTCCAGCAAAATACTGCCCTGCGGAATCGCGTTACTGCGTAGGATTGCCACGTTGCTATTGCCGAACGATTGCGTCTTGACCATCTCAAAGATGCTTTGAATAAACGGATGCTCAAGCGTCAGATACTCGGCATCATCGCGACTGAGCGCCGAATCTCGACGAAACGTCGCCGTCACGCCGTCTTCGTCCAAGATCAACCCTTCGACCTGCATCTCATCCGTTGGCCGGATGATCACCGTGCCGTCGCTTTGCTCTTCGTGCTCGATGTTGGTCGCCGCCAAAAAGCGCAGCATAAAATCTGGCAGTGGGTTTTTGCTGTCTTGATCATCCAGCGCTTGTACGATGCGATTGGCGATCACTGGACGGCAGGAATTAAATTCCAGCAAGCGATCCCGACCAGATTGCAACTCATACTCTAAGCCCAGACGCTCATCATTGACCTGCTCCAGCAGCACATCAAAGGTGTGACCTTGATCAGTCAACAGGCAATTTTTCAGATCGACGATATACTGTTCTTGCAGCGTCTGCGCAGTCGGTGAAATCTGGCTAAAAATATTCAGTGCTTCGTTATACCAGCGGAACATGCGCTCTTGCGCGGTGTCCATCAAATACGGCACATGAATCTGAATCCGCTCGGTCTGCCCGATCCGATCCAAACGCCCAATCCGCTGTTCCAACACGTCAGGATTGGCCGGTAGATCAAACAACACCAAATCATGCGCAAACTGGAAATTACGCCCTTCCGAACCAATCTCCGAACACAACAAAATCTGTGCGCCGTAGCCTTCATCGGCAAAATACGCCGCCGCTTGGTCGCGCTCCAGCAAGCTCATGCCTTCGTGGAACATCGCGGTACGAATACCGCCATGAATCCGCAATGCGAGTTCTAACGACTCGACCACAGGACCACTGCGGGCGATCAGCAAGGTTTTTTTGTGTTTTAACTGGGTGCGCAGCATCTCGATCAGCCACGGCACACGTGGATCATGCTGCATCCATGCGCCATCGAGCGACTGCTCTTCTGGCCACATTTGGTCACGCAGTTTGCCGGTCATCGGCCAATTGGCGGGTGCTGGTAGCGGTGCAGCCAGACAGTCACGGCCAGGGAAGCCTTGAATCGCTTCACGCGTGTTACGGAACAAAATCCGCCCCGTACCATGCCGATCCAGCAACTCACTGATCGCCCGATAGCGTGCTTCTGGGGTATCCTCGACCGGATGACCGAGCAACCCCGCAATCGCCTGCTGTGCCGGTTCGCTGAGTGCGTCTTCGGACATCAAAGCTTCGGCAACTTGTGCGGTTTCAGCGTATTGGGCTTCTTCGGCCAAAAAGTGATCGAGCGTGTCAAACCGCTCAGGATCGAGCAAGCGCAGACGAGCAAAATGACTATCTACTCCAAGCTGTTCTGGCGTCGCCGTCAGGAGTAACACGC
>Ga0209599_10000652_pt1 | contig 20978 bp, 13 predicted proteins | sample Shrwel_input2_FT_FD_187534 | JGI IMG/M metagenome (GOLD analysis project Ga0209599, IMG submission 187534) | Subsurface microbial communities from deep shales in Ohio, USA - Utica-3 well 1 S input2 FT (SPAdes) (version 2) ... | reverse complement strand
ACGGTACGGGTAATAGCCTGAACAATGTGATCACGGGTAATACCAGTGCTAATATTCTCAATGGTGGTACAGGGGTAGATACTTTAATAGGTGGCTTAGGTGATGATACTTATTATGTCGATAATGTAGGCGATGTCATCACAGAGTTAGCAGGGGAAGGTACAGACAGTGTTCAGTCAACGGCGTATGAATACAAATTAGGAAACAATGTCGAAAAGCTAACCCTCGGTGTTGGAGCCGTTTACGGGACTGGGAATAACCTCAATAACATCTTAATTGGAAATGCCAACTCTGTTAATAGATTAGATGGAGGGATTGGTGCTGATACAATGATAGGTGGTTTAGGTACTGATATTTATGTTGTCGATAATGTTGGTGATGTCATCACAGAGTTGGCAGGAGAAGGTGAGGATAAAGTTGAGGCATCAATCTCATATAATCTAAATAACACCAATCTTGAAAGACTGACTCTTACAGGTAGTAGTGCCATTAATGGCACAGGAAATTCATTTAATAACGCCATTATTGGCAATAATGTTCAAAACATTTTAGATGGGGGTTTAGGTAATGACTCGTTGGATGGTGGTGGTGGTGCGGATACGTTAATTGGTGGGTTGGGTAATGATACCTATTATGTCGATAATGTAGGCGATGTCATCACAGAGTTGGCAGGGCAAGGTACAGATACGGTGATATCCACTTTAGCCTACACCTTAAATAACACCAATATTGAAAACTTGACGCTGATAGATGGATTAACCATTAACGGTACGGGAAATTCATTTAACAACATCATTACAGGCAATAATGCTAAAAACACGTTGGATGGTGGAGCTGGTGCGGATACCATGAATGGTGGATGGGGTGATGATACTTATATCGTTGATAATGTAGGCGATGTCGTTTATGAGGTGTCTGGCACTTTCCCTGCTTCTCTGACAGGCAAAGACACAGTGCTATCCTTAGTCTCTCATACATTGGGTAGTAATATCGAAAACCTAACACTGACAGGCAGTGGTGCAATCAACGGTACAGGCAATGAACTCAATAACACTTTCATTGGAAATAGTGGCAGCAATATTTTCAATGGCGGTTTAGGGGATGACACCTATGTATTTACCGTTGGTGATGGTGCGGATACGATCATTGATGCAGGTTTAGGTAACGACACGATTAAGTTTACCAATATCACTGCGGCTCAAGTAAAGTCAGCCGAACGCATTGGCGATGATCTTGTTTTAAAATACGGGACTAATGACTCTGTAACGATTCAAAATAATTTTGCACCAGATGCAAGAGTCATTGAGCAATTTATATTTGCCGATGCTATCACTTGGACAGACCCAACTGTGCTGACCAATATCAATGTTGATATTGGAGGAACAGGAGGAAATGATACGCTCTACCCATCACCCAATACCAAGGGAAATCTCTATGGCTATGATGGGAATGACATCTTAAATGGTGGAGATCTGGATGACTATCTCAATGGTGGTGCTGATAACGACACGTTGTATGGAAACTTAGGGAATGACACCTTAAACGGCGGTAGTGGCAGTGATCAGCTCAATGGTGGTTTTGGCGGTGATACATATCAAATGGAGAGAGGAAACTCAGTTGATTTTGTTTACGAAAGCACAAACGCAGCACTAAATGAAAAAGACACATTAAGATTTTTAACAGATATTAGTGCTGATCAAGTTTGGTTTGAACACTTTAATAATGATCTTGAAGTTTCCATTATTGGCACAAATGACAGGATTGTACTCAAAGGATGGTACTTAGGAGATAAGATTGAAAGCTTGGTATCAAGTGACGGCAAAACCTTACTTGATGCCAAAGTTGAAATCTTAGTCAGTGCTATGGCCGTCATGACTCCTCCCTCGTTTGGCCAAACAAGTCTCACCGCTGCACAACACTCACAGCTAGATTCTCTGATAGCAGCAAGCTGGCAGTAATCTTTAGTGAACTAAACTAGCTGAATCTATTCACCAAGAGAAATAAACTCTCTTGGTGGTTATCTATCATCAAATAGGGATGAATAAACCTCTTTGATTTCCTTGATATACGATGGTCGGTTGATTATCGCTGACGATACGATGGAAGTTTTTATGCAAATTGGCAATTGTAATAGCTCCTTCATTAGTCGAATTTTTTAATTTTCTAAAACGAGCTATTCCTTTTGGAGTGAGTAAAAAATCAATATTTTTCCGCCAATTAGATGCGCGAATGTCAAGACATAGATCTGAGTCAATAGCGTTCAAAATCAAATCATAAATAGTAAGGATTCTAGTTAATCTATGAAGACTGTCTGCTAAGTTATTAGTCGCTGGGGAAATAAGAGTTGCAGGGAATGTTGATGTGTCTTTTTTTGCTGGAAACTTCCAGATGGGTTCATAATGGGCAACTCTATTCCTAAAGTCATTAATTTCGTAAATGGGGTCAAAAGCCTTAACGGAAGATTTTTTATCTTTCCAGTCTTGTTTGTTTTTATTAAGTAAATGATTTTTAAAAATATTTGGCATAACCACAGGGTTATGTAATAGCGTGTGTGAGCTAAGAATATTTGGCCAAAAACCAAATGTCATATCAGAGATTATTTTATCTGGACTAACAGTTAAAAGTTTTCCTCTAGAGTCTGTACGTGCTTTATCAATGATTAGCATTGTTTTTGGTTTGATATTGAACTTGCTTTCGTCATACCAATGATAGCTAGATGACTTTGATCCGCTATAAAAATTTGAGAAAGCATGATGAATACTGTTTCGCAAAGCTACCTCAAAGAAGCCTAATAAAACACTAAAATTCATAGTTAGTTCAGCATTCCATAGATAAAGTCCAATAGCTTCTTGTACATTGCTAAGAGCAAAATAAGAGCTATAGCGGTGCAATCTAGGTTTAGAAATAATATGTTCAAATGTTGCTTGATTTGTTGTTTTCATTCGCTGCCCTTAGTAAAAATCAATAAATTTTATTGCTTTTTATTGACCAAATAGATTGTCTCATGTATCATTTTTGATGAAGCGTCGGTAAGCACTCCCCTCTTTAAGCTTGCAGTTGTAAGCTAAACACTGAGGGCGCTCCGATGTAAAGAGTTTGAAAGCCTCCATTGATGGGGGCTTTCGACTTTGTAGAGAACAATAATATCAAATTTCCACTCCGTTTTCTTCTCGTTCATCGGTAGTCGTACCATTAAGTTCCCCCATCACAACAAATTATAGATTAACAGAAACATAAATATACCACCCTAATTGCACATCCGCATGAAAGAACGTCGATAGGTTCTACTAATTGTATTCGCTAAGGCGAATGTTTCGGCGTGTTCTACATCAACATTCAAACTATATTTTCTCACGCCTATCATGACCTCATGCTTCGGTCATATATGTCGCGCTAAGGCGCGGCTTTTATAGGAATTGGTTGATAAGTAAGGTGGTTTGCGAATGGAAGGTCAATAAATATAAGTCATTGAATATTATAATATTACTGTACAAAAGTGTATTAAATACGCTATAATAACAGCAGACGGGAAGCACGAAGCAAGCCCAACTCAACACGCCAAACGAGGCGAAGAGAAAAAAATTATGGCACAGGTAGCAAGCGGTCTTTTTAATGTTGGCAAAGGCAACTCAAAAACAGGTGTGATGCTGACAACGCGCTCACCGCGCAACACTTGCCCTGATGATTGTGGCCTAAAGTCAAACGGTTGCTACGCGGAAAACGCGCCAATCGTGTGGCATTGGGAAAAACAAGAAAAAAGCGAGCAATTCATGCTCGATGCCATTCGCCGTGTGCCAAAAGGTCATTTGTGGAGACATAACGAAGCAGGGGATTTTGTCAGCAATGGCGGCTTGATCGACGAAATTCACCTTGCCAGAATTGTGAACGCTAACCGCAACAAAAAAGGATTTACTTACACCCATCACCGACTTAACAACCACAACAAAAAGCTCATCAAGGAAGCCAATGAGAACGGCTTTACCATCAATCTAAGCGCAGACAATGCAGATATAGCCGATCGTTGCTTAGGGTTGGCAATCGCGCCTGTGTGCGTCCTGTTGCCACTCAGTACAAGTAACGTAAGTTACACGCCAGCAGGTCATAAAGTGGTCGCTTGCCCTGCGGAAAAAAGCAAAAAAGTCACCTGCGCCAGTTGTGGACTTTGCCAAAAAGCTGATCGTGATTACATTATAGGTTTTCGCGCTCATGGCACTAAGAAAAAACAAGCCCATCAAATCGCATTAAAAATGAGTTAAAAAATAAAGCCCCCCTTACGGGAGGGAGTGCAACATATAGCAATAAACCACTATATTTTATACACTCCCTATACAGAATAATTTATCGTCACTGGATAGATAATCCCACAAGCCTATTTGCGCGATCCAACCGCTTTTAATAATAATTGATATTGGACTGGCTTAGTTGTGGCCTTTGCTATTAGTTATTGAGTTAAAACCTACCCACCTTCTAATAGCCGCTTTTGCTTTTTCGTCAGACGACACATAAGTTGTCATTTGTAGTTCCACAGAATCAATAGCTTATATCTTTAGACGACAACTATGACATTCTAAAGTGACACCATAGTTGTCATTTTACGTTGAAAACGACACATACAATGTCATTTCCCCAGTCTGCGCCATATTTTTTACGCTTTCTTTCACCTTTACCCAGCATTTTAATCCCCGTGATCCCGTGATCCCGTGATCCCGTGATATCGGTATACAGAATGTAAAGTTACGGATCACAAGCACTGTCTTCTGATAGTCATTTTTATATTCATAATCGACCCTTTGTGAACAGTCGCTAAAACATCGACAAAGCCATGTTCATAAATTAGCTTTTAGACTAATATGCCTGTTCATATTTATTTAATACGCTATTGAACACAGCATAGATGACAAACCCTTTAAATCTAGAAAACTATCATGGCAACATTTGCATACGGTCGTGTCAGTACCAAGGATCAAACATCAGACAATCAACGGCTAGAGATTGAAAGGGCGGGTTTTAAAGTGGATTATTGGTTTGCCGATGAGGGGATTAGTGGAAAGACTCATGCGTCACTACGGCCACAATTCAAAGCCCTATTAAGCCAGATTCGTGATGGGGAAATATTGGTAGTGGCCAAACTGGATCGCCTCGGTCGTGATGCCCAAGATGTCAATGCCACCATCAAAGCACTGGCAAACCGTCACATTGAAGTCATTATTTTACAGTTGGGTAAATTGGATGTGGCTTCACCGTCAGGAAAACTCATGTTGCAAATGTTGGCCGCTGTTGCCGAGATGGAGCGTGATTTATTAGTGGAGCGTACGCAGTCGGGGTTGGCGAGAGCCAAAAGCGAAGGGAAGGTGCTGGGTCGTCCTGTGAAAACGACACCCAGTCAGCAGATTGAGATTATCAATCTGCGAAAGAACGGTGCATCCATTAGTTCGTTGTCTCGTGTTTACGGAGTCTCTCGGGCAACGATTATGCGGGTGACAGGTGAGGTATCGGTTTTTAAATAACGCCAGCCCCCGTTTTGGTTCACTCTCACGACATGCCTCATCCCATTTAGGCTCAGCAATCTTTAAAAGGTCTGTCAGAGCCCCCACTTTTTTGCAACGTGCTGACACTCACTACGATTATTTGCAACGCATTGACATCGAGTATGAATATTGCTGACATCGACTATGACATTTTTATCTTTTTCAAACAAGTAAATACAATGGCTTGCGATCAATCCGCTGACATCGACTTAGAAAAGTGGCAGGAAGTTAGATCGACTCGGGCGAAATCTAAAGCATTTGGTAAATACGGTTCATGATCTTAATAGTCACAATATTGGGTTAAAAGTATTAACGGGGCAAGGCGCACAAATCGACACTACAACCTCTCAAGGAAAATTGGTCTTTGGTATTTTTGCGGCACTGGCAGAGTTTGAGCGCGATTTAATTGTTGAGCGCACCAATGCAGGTTTAGCGTCTGCTCGGGCACGAGGACGAAAAGGTGGTGCACGTTATAAAATGACTCCTGCCAAATTACGACTGGCAATTGCATCAATGGGAACAACACAAACGCATGTCGGTGACTTGTGTCGAGAGCTTGGCATTACGAGACAAACGCTTTACAGGCATGTCTCTCCCAGTGGTGAAATCAGAGAAGATGGAAAAAAACTCTTAAAAACACCATAAATTATTTTAATTCGTTATATTTCATATAGATAAAGATTCCGCGGTTTCGGGCTTACAACCCCGTAGTGCTTCACGATTTCAAGCTTGTGTAGGAGTGGGCGAGATCTGTCCATGACGGAATCGTGGCCAGATTGAGTCAACAGACGTTCGAGTTCGTCGGCTTGTGCTGAAAAATCTTCTGGGCGCTTCTTTTTGAATTTCTCCAAATCTTCCATCTTCCAACGCAAGGAGTTCAGCTGCGTGAGGGCATTTTGAAATGTTGTTTTGACTGTATATCTTGTTTGGTAATCTCAGAGATTACCACGTATCTTTAGTTTATTTATACACCCTCTGAGGAAGTGTCCGTTTTACGGCTGGCGTATTACCAAATTGCCGCCATTTACCATCTTTGCGATTTAAGCAGAGCCACATTGTCACTATAGTTGCTTTTCCATTTTTTTATAATTAGGCACAGTGAAACCTTCACGCTTACCCGAAAAAGTCTTGGTTTTGGTAACAAGCAAACCGATACTACGATAAAGCTTTTCGGCTCCAGGATTGGTATGAGCGACATCTAAGGAAAAAATACGATAGCCTTGTTGTTTGGCACTTACCAATTGTGACTCAATTAAGGCACGGCCAATACCTTGACCACGTAATGAGGCTAAAACACCAAAATTAGCTAAATACAGTTCGTCTTTTTTAGGGTTTTTCATCACACTATTAATATGACTCGAGCGCAACAAAACACTTGTCACACCAAAACCATAAAATAAACACATATTAAGTGCCGTACCTAATAACAGTTTAACGTAATATTTACCATCATAAAAAGAGCCTGTTGCCACGACCTGGGCATCTTTGACTGCCACTGTGATGTTGTGATAACCGCAAAATCCACGTCCAGAGTTAAACTCGTAAGCAATATACTCTTGTGGCGTTTGTTTATCAGTTTTATAAATAAAGTCATATAGTTCAGGCCCAGAACTATAAATTAAGTCTGCAATATTAACTTTATCTGTTTTTTTAGCTATTCTAATTTCCATATTTTCCTCAATTTATTTAACCTGAGCTTGGGAGAAGCGAAGAAAAGCAGCGTGGTCTGGTTCTTCGACTTTCGACTGACGGCTTGTCGTGTCAACTCACGCAGCCACTCTGCCATTCGCGTATCAAGTCCTCGGTGCATAACCAACTTCAAACAGCCTTCGTAGTTATCTGGCCCTCTTCATGTACGGTCTTATCGTTCTGTCATTTAAGTGGCCACTAAATAGATTTATTTTTAGTTTATTGGCAGATGCGCCTGTGATTTCACAGTCGTGACTGTATTCAAGGTAAAAATACCGCCGCGTACCCAAGTTATGCCGACAAATTGCCAAATAGACGGCTGTGACTAGGCTGTTAAACGTGGCGGTAAAATAGTTGCGACAGTACGATGTACTTTACTGTCACCTGATTGTGGCTGCTAAGGACGTTAACCGCTTCAATTTGACTGAATATTTAAATCAAAAATAAAGCCTTGGGAACCGCCACGCGATGTCATGAATTTAAAACCCAAAAAAATGCCTCCATGGGAAACCCGCGATGTCATTACGGATAGTTTTAGTACTAGGAGAGATTAATTCAGGGTGGTCAAATTTTCTCGGTTCGGACTGTGCTTGTTTCAGTAGGACTTCATGTGCAGAAGCAGGCATGGGTGTGTTTTTAGCTTCTTGGATTTCCACTAGTGCTGGTATGTCCGCAGTTGAAGTCGAAACCGAGGCCGAAACTGACGTCGAGCCCATGATACAAGCCGCTATTGCAACAGTAATGAGGCTTAGCTTTTTAGTGAACATTATGTATTCCCTCGATAGAGTTTAGAACCGTGTTGGCACATTTTTATGCGCCTTTTAATTAGCGAAGCGATCAAGGCCTGTTAGATTCTCTAGCACTCAGCTGTGCGAGTAAGTGCCTACGTCAAACTATAAACCTTCATTTGCATTTCGCCGTTGTTTTGTACATCGCATCGATGCCTACGTCAAACCTAGCAGCCTAATGCGCGCCGAATCCACCCCTTTAAATGCCTGTAAAGCCCCTATTCGAACTTTCGTTGGATGTAAAATGTAGCTGTGTTCCACATAAAAGAGCGCATGCCTTTGATTAAAGGCCTGAGGTCGACAAAAAACCATCGAGACAACCATGAGTATTCTGAATTTTAGTAAGTATCCGAATTTTTCGGAAAAGAAGCGCGCAATCTATACATCTGTGTACGAGCACTTATATCCAGGTCGTGTTGATCGGTTTTTGGCTGGCGGTATTGACTTCGTGCCAGCTGCGCGATCTGGCTACCGTTACTGGGATATTGATGGCAAGGAATTTTTGGATCTGCACATTAATGGCGGCACTTTTAATTTGGGACATCGCCATCCAGAGTTAGTGGCAACGCTCCGCGAAGCCAGCGAAAGCTGGGACATTGGTAACCACCATTTCCCTTCTGAGCCAAAGGCCAAACTGGCAGAAGCTCTGATCAATTCGACCCCTGGTGACATGAAATATGTTGTGTTTACCAGCAGCGGTAGTGAGGCAAACGACGTTGCAATCAAGTCTGCTCGTTATGTGACTGGTCGCCGCAAAGTGGTTGCTATCTCTGATGCATACCACGGCAGAACGGGTTTATCTGGTGCCGCTGGAGATGACTCGACCGCTGCCTACTTCCATAGTGACTACCCTCGCGAATTCATCAAAGTGCCATTTAACAACTTGGCAGCAATGGAGGCTGCACTTCGCGGGCGCGATGTGGCTCTGGTTATGATGGAGACAATACCTGCAACATCAGGCTTCCCAATACCAGCGCAGGGGTACCATGTCGGCGTAAAACGGCTGTGTGAAAAATACGGCACTATCTTCCTTGCTGATGAGGTTCAGACTGGCCTAGGACGGACTGGAGCTAGGTGGGCAATTGAAGTCTACGGCGTGGAACCCGACATGTTGGTCACAGGTAAAGGCCTGTCTGGTGGAATGTATCCGATGTCCGCCTTAGTGATGACAGCTAAAGTTGGTGCATGGCTCGAAACGGAGGGCTGGGGGCATGTCTCAACATTCGGTGGTTCTGACCTCGGCTGCGTCGTGGCGCTCAAAGCACTGGAGATTAGCTTGGCACCGTCGACCTTGGCTAACGTTAAGGAGCAGGCTAATTTCTTGCTTTTAGGGCTAGAGGCGCTTCGTCCACGCTTCCCGTTCTTCACAGAGATTCGGCAGCAAGGATTGGTGATGGGGCTTAAATTCGCCGATTCTCTGCACGGTAAGGGAATGATGCGTGCTTTGTATGAGAGCGGTATATGGGCAATCTCAGCAGGCTTTGATGAATCTGTAATCCAATTCAAACCAGGGTTGCTGGTGGATCGCGCGTTTTGCGAAGAAGTGCTAAAACGGTTTGAAAACGCTTGCATCTGGTTAACCAATAACTTGTTTGCGTTAATCACTGGTGGAAATCCACCAGACAATGATCCTGTGTTGATCTCGTTGAGAGCACTCGCAGAAGAGGCGATCAAGCAATGGAATATCAAAGTTGAATCATTCAAGCTGATCAAGCACCGAGAAAACACAGTCTACAAGGTTAATGCGTCCAATGGCTGCAGCTATGCCTTGCGGGTACACCGCTACGGTTATCACACGGACGATGAGTTGCGTTCAGAGATAACTTGGATGCGTGCCTTGCAAGCTGGTAGTGGCATCGATACCCCTAACGTGGTACGGACACGCGCTAGCGAAGATTTCATCAACTTCACTCATCCTTCGGTTGAGAATCCGCGCCAAGTATCTGTTCTCGAATGGATTGAGGGTACATCCTTCGATCACTTAGGGCGGGTAGAGCGTGGTGTTAAAGCGGAGCTGGAAGACCGCTACTTCCGGCTTGGCATCAAGGCAGCGGAGATGCATCGCCATAGCGCGTCGTGGGAGGCGCCAAGTGGATTTGTTCGTTCAGCATGGGATGAAGACGGATTATTGGGTGAACGCCCATTGATGGGTCGTTTCTGGGATCACCCAAAACTCACACCAGCACAAAGGAAACAGTTCCAGAAAGCGCGTATTGTTCTACGTGAGCTACTGAAGAAAATCGGCAAAAGTCCTGAGTCCTACGGCATGATACACGCGGATTTTCTGCCTGAGAATATTTTGGTAGATGGTAGCAAAATGCAATTGATCGACTTCGATGACTGTGGTCCTGGATGGTATTTGTTCGAGGTCGCTGCGTCGTTGTTCCCCCATGTGAACCAGCCATTCTTTGATGAGCTGCTGGCTTCCTACCTCCAAGGCTATCGCACAGTGCGAGCCATCTCGGCTGAGCATGAATCTTACATTCCCGCGTTCATCATGATGCGCGCTTTTTCCTACCTCGGATGGCTCATGAGTCGTGGTGACACCATACCTAACGCAGATCGTATTGCTGATCAACTGTGTAGTGCTTTAGCGGAATTCATTCCGCAGTTGCTAGCTGAACTGACACCTATTCAGCGGATTGGTGTCAGTGTGATGGCTGTAATAGAGAAAAAGAGGAGATGAACTCCTCCTGATATCGTCAGCTGCAACTAACTCGCGCCAATAACTTTTCACTGGGCGCTGAATTTGCCAAGAACGCACCTATACGGTGTGGTCTTGGCGGGGCAATTTACATCTAGAAGTGCTTTGTCCTACATAACAAAAACGGAGACTCGCATGAAACATATAAGCAAAGCTGGCTTTTGCCGCCCACTTCCATTGACCGTGCTGACTGCCACCCTGTGTGTACAAGGGATGGTGTATGCAGGCGATGCCGAACCAAGTAATGATATCACGGTAGACTGGGCACTTACAGCGTCCTACTCCAGTGCATGGCGCACGACTGACCCCAACTTACGTTTCGTAGGGCCAGGTGACGGAGGCTCCGCTGACGGTTACGGCAACGGAGCTGTGTTGAACTATCGCAAGGGCATGCCTTATTCACGCATAGTAAAAATCCTCGGTGAATTAGATATCCACAATGATACAACGGGTCTTTTCTTGAGAGGTAAGGCTTGGAACGACCTGCAGCTCACTCAAGGTACCGTGCCATATGGGATGGATTCTAATGCTTATGCCCCTAACACTTCGTTAAGCGACGATGGATTCGACACTCGTCTGTCCAAGTTTAAGGGTGTAGTGTTGTTGGATGCATACGGCTATCTGGCGTTCGATGTAGCTAGCAACCCAGTGAAGATTAAGTTAGGCCAGCATACAGTGAATTGGGGTGAGGCTCTGTTTGTCCCTGGCGTGAACCAGTATTCGGTCTTTGACGTGCATGCACTGAATCAACCTGGTACACAAATCAAGGAAGCGTTACTTCCTGTACCTCAAGCATCCATAAACATCGGCCTTCCATCGGGAGGAGCGCTCGAAGCGTTCTACCAGACCGCTTGGCGTAAGGATGTGTTCGATGGCTGCGGCACTTTCTGGTCTGTGACCAATATCGTCAATTGTGGTACACCTCAGACCAACCTCAATAACGATGGAGTCACAGCTGCCTACGGTATTGCTCCATTGGCGGCATCCGCGACGTTCAACGGAGCACCCGAGTTGGGCGGTGCGAACATGAATCTCGCAATAGGAGCAGAAAAAAAACCGCACAATGCTCGTCAGTATGGTGTTTCTTACAAGCAGAACATAGAAGCGGTGGACACGGAACTGGGTGCTTATTTTGTGCAGTACGCGACTCACACACCGATTCTATCAGTTAAGCGTGATGCAGGCACAACAGCCTCATCCGTTTACGCCGATTTTGGCTCGCTGTTTTGGGATTATTCAGCCCAGAATATCCAAGTACTGGGTACGTCTGCCAGTACCGTGATTGCAGGTTGGGCTGTCGCTGGAGAACTGTCTCACACTCGAAATTTCCCAGTACAGCTCAACGTGGTGGATGGCTTTAATGCGTTGGCAGGACTAGGCGGACCGCAGGAAAGTCGTGCGCCAGCGCCATTGTCTGGAGAGACTCTAACTGGCTACGATTTGAAACATAGAAATCAGATACAGATTTCTACACTCAAAATCTTCGACAATGTCTTGGGTGCTTCTAACATCACTTTCTTGGCTGAGATTGCCGCTCAACGATGGGGTGGTATCGGTGACCCTTACACTTCTGTTCGATATGGTCGTGGTTTCGATAATGGCTCCGCTCCACACAGTAGTACGCCAGGCGTTCCATGCACCCTGATAAATCCAGAGAACTGCACTCAAGCGGGCTATTTCACACCTAGCGCATGGGGCTATCGTGCGATGGCCGAACTGAACTATCCAAACTTGTTCGGCAATATCGGAGTGAAGCCTCATTTGTTCTTCTCCCATGACGTGAAAGGCTATTCTGCCGACTACATATTTGTACAAGATCGCCAAGCCATTACGTTAGGAACCAAGTTCGAGTATTTGAAACGGTATTCGCTAGACGTGGCCTATACCCGTTTCAATCATCACGCTTTTTTCGATGCCACCAATGACCGCGACAACATCTCAATGTCGCTTGCCGCCAGCTTCTAACTTCTATTGATTGGGAATTGAATCATGAATACGCCGAAACTCAAACGTTGGATAATGATGTGCAGCACTATGATGCTGGCCACTTCAGCTACCACACTGTATGCCCGCTTACCAGCCGATCAATTGGCCCGTCTAGGAAAAGACCTGACGCCAATGGGTGCTGAAAAGGCTGGCAACAAAGAGGGGAGCATTCCTGCATGGACTGGCGGACTAACCAAGCCTCCAGCTGGCTTTGATCCTGCAAAGGGTTACGCCAATCCGTTCGCCGCTGAACAGCCCTTGTATACGATCACCGCTGCGAATATTGAGCAATACAAGAATAAGCTGCCTGCAGGTAGCGTGATGCTCTTCAAGCGCCAACCATCGTACAAAATGTTTGTCTACCCAACACATCGCACGGCAGGCTATCCAGATGCCGTGTATGAAACGACCATGAAGGAAGCGGCTCAGGCAGAGCTGACTAATGATGGCGCGTCCGTAGCAGGTGCACTGAAGACCTCAGTGCCATTCCCGATTCCAGCCAATGGCGCTGAAGCCATCTGGAACCACACGTTCCGCTATCGCGGCGGCATGGTCAAGCGTGACGTGACTGAGTTCCCAGTTAATCGTGACGGCTCATTTACGCCTGTCAAGACTACTGAAAAGATCATCTTCGCGCAGGGCCTGTCAAACGCTCCTGAGAACTATCGTCTGCAATACCTGACGTATTACACCGCACCTTCCAATCTCGCAGGCGAAGCCACCTTGGTCAACGAGTACGCAGACATGGTCAAGCAGCCACGTAAGGCATGGATTTACAACCCTGGGACACGTCGTGTGATGCGCGCGCCAGAAATTTCCTATGACTCTCCACGCGAAGGCACAGACGGACTGAGTACGACCGATGACTACGATGGATTTAATGGTCAACCTGATCGCTTCTCATGGAAGCTTTTAGGTAAGCGCGAAATGATCATACCTTATAACAGCTATAAGCTAACTGACAAAAGCCTGAAGTATAAGGACATCATCAAGCCTGGTATTTTGAATCAGGATTTGGTGCGATACGAATTGCATCGTGTTTGGGTAGTTGAAGGAACGCTCAAACCTAACAAAAGCCATATCTACGGCAAGCGAGTGTACTTGTTGGACGAAGACTCTTGGCAGATCGTGCACAGCGACGCATACGATGGGCGTGGTGAACTGTGGCGCGTACTTGAGATGTTTGGTGTCCAGTACTACGACGCTGCCGTTTTCTGGACTACGGGCTCAGTCCAGTACGACTTGCAGGCACGTCGCTATGTTTCCAGCGGACTGTCTAATGAAGAAAAGCCTTGGCAGTTCAATGCGTCATTCAAAATTTCCGACTTTACGTCTGGCGCGCTGAGTCGCATAGGGAACTAAACCATGTTAGATCTGTGGAGTAGGCTTGCTCGGGAGCAAGCGTTCCAGCTGAGTGCGCTGGTGCTGAGTACCACACTGGCTATCAGCGGTACAGTGCTGGCATCAGAGCAGCAGGTAATTCCTGCATCGTTGGATTTATTGAAGATGCCAGCACCCAAAACGCTCGATGGTACGAGGAAACTACTATTGAGCGTTGGCAGGGCTGGGAAACATTTGATAAGTGTTGGGCAAACTGGACTAGCCCTAACCTCAGCCAACAAAGGTCGCCATTGGACGCAAGTACCAATGCCAACCGCAGTCATGCTGACAGCTGTCGAATTTGTCAACGAGAAAAAAGGTTGGGCTGTCGGCCATGACGGCGTAATCCTAGTCAGTAACAATGGTGGACTAAGCTGGAAGCGCCAATTTGATGGAAGCCAAGCTAATGCGCAAATACTGCGCGCGAGCCAAGCTCAGCTAGCTGCAGCTGGTGACATCAAAGATGAGGTTAAACGCCAGATGCTGGAAGATCGTTTTGCTGATGCAGAGGCAGCCTCTGTAGAGGGGGCATCGCGCCCGATGATGGACGTGCATTTTTTGGATGAACACCATGGCTTCGTTGTCGGTTCGTTTGGTCAGTTGTTTGAGACGTTCAACGGCGGCGAACATTGGGAGTTTATTGGCCAACGGCTGAAAAACCCTGAGGGGCTGCACTTCAATAGTTTGCACGCTTCATCTCAAGGCGTGCTCTTCATCGCAGCGGAAGGTGGGGTGGTGTTTCGCTCTGCCGACCAAGGCAGGAGCTGGCAGCGTACAGAGACTGGGTATAAAGGAAATCTTTATGGAGTGGTGACTCCAGGAGGCGGTGGGGTCGTGATGGCCTACGGATTTAACGGTCACTTGTTCCGCTCTATCGACGGCGGCGGCCAGTGGAAGGAAATCAAAAGTGTACAAGGTAAGTCGATTGTACATGGCGTGGCGTTAGATGCCGAGCGTATCTTGCTCGCCTCTCAGGACGGCCATCTGTTGTGGAGTGAGGACGCAGGACTTAGCTTCAAGCTCCTCAAACAACGTTTGAACCAGCGGCGGCTCAGCCACTTCGACCTGTCACCAGATGGTCAATTGGTAGCTGTCGGCCTTGGTGGTATCACCACCCAACAACTCAATACTGCGACTGAATAACCATGAGTGCAAACAAAAAGACACCTTCCATCGTTGATCGCATGGAAGTCATTGTCGAACGCTGGCTGTTTGCGTATCGCAAAACTTGGCTGCTGCTATTTGCAGTGCTCTCCATTGTTTTTCTATGGGAAGCAGCACACCTGCGATCAGATGCTAGTCTGGAGAAAATGGTGCCAACCAAGCACCCGTTCATTGCTAACTACCTGAAGTATGAAAACGAGTTGCGACCACTCGGTAACACGATACGCATTGCTATAGAAAATACTCGTGGCGATATTTACAGTCCAGAGTACATCAATCTGCTCAAACAGATAACAGATGAAATATTCTACATACCAGGCATTGATCGTGGCAACATGCGCTCGTTGTGGACTCCGAATACGCTGTGGTTTGAGGCCACGGAGGAGGGCCTCAGGTCTGGCAAAGTTGTGCCAGTCAATTTTGATGGCTCGCCTGAAAGCATTGCGCTGGTGCGTGACAATGTAGGCAAGGCAGGGTTGGTAGGCGAGTTGGTTGCTAACGACCACAAGTCCACCATCATCATGGCACCACTACTCGAGCGCGATCCCGAGACCAATCAGCCACTGGACTACGCGGAATTCTCGCAACGCTTGGAAGACTTGGTACGTACAAAATACCAAGGAGCAGATACCCGTATCCATATCAATGGATTCGCTAAGCTGGTAGGCGACTTGATTCACGGAGCCAAAGCGATTGGCTTATTCTTCCTTATAACTGTGCTACTGACGGGTATATTGGTCTATCTATATTCCCATTGCTGGAAGAGTACATTTGCTACCATTGGTTGCTGTTTGCTGGCGGTGCTGTGGCACCTCGGCATTATGCGGACTTTGGGCTATGGTCTCGACCCATATTCCATTTTGGTTCCATTCCTGACCTTTGCAATTGGTGTGTCCCATGCGGTGCAAAATATCAATGCGCTGGCCAATGCCAGCTACGCAGGGGAGAGTCGAATTGCTGCAGCTAAAACGACTTTCCGCTTGTTGTTTGTGCCAGGCACCGTGGCGCTTCTGTGTGACGTAGTTGGTTTCTCCACACTGCTAGTGATCGATATTGGTGTGATCCATGAGTTGGCCATCAGTGCCACTGTGGGCGTTTTCGTCATCATCTTTACCAAGATGTTCCTCCTTCCATTGCTGATGTCGTATGCTGGGATTTCTAAAGGTGGTCTGCGATTAGCTGCAAAGCGGGACAAGAGCACGCATGGCTTGGCGCGGGCGATTTCCATGCTTGCTCAGCCGCGTTATGCATTGGTATTTGTAGGGTTAACGTTGTGTTTGGCCGTATGGGGATTTTCGGTCAGTCGCCATCTCCAAGTTGGCGATCTGGACAAGGGCGCACCCGAATTGCGACCAAGCTCAGTGTACAACCAAGATTCCCTATTTTTTGAGGAACGCTACTCGACGAGCGCTGATGCATTGGTGATTATGGTAAAAACAGCTTCTCGCGAATGCGGTTCGTATGCGACTGCATCGACCGTCAGTCGCCTGCAATGGGCTCTGGAGGAGACACCTGGGGTACAAAGCACCTTCTCGATGATTGACATCATGAACAACGTGGTGGCAAGTAACTATGGTGGTGACAACAAGTGGATGACGGTTTCTCGGAATCACTACGTCTCTAATGCTGCTTTGCGCAGCGTGCCACAAGCACTTTACAACAACGAATGCTCGATGTTACCCGTCATCGCCTATCTGCAGGATCATAAAGCGCCAACCTTGGACGCTGTCATCAATACGGTCGAGGAATTCAAACGACATGAGCCTTCGCAACATGCAGAAATTCTGCTCGCCGCAGGAAACGCGGGTGTCGAGGCTGCGACCAATTCAGAGGTCAAAAAAGCGTGGACTCCTATGCTTGTGCTCGTCTACGGAATAGTCGCGCTGCTTCTGTTACTTGAGTTCCGCTCATTCAAAGTAATGATTTGCTTGTTGGTGCCACTGATCATCACGTCAGTACTATGCGAGGCTGTGATGACTCTGATGGGTTTGGGGGTAAAGGTCGCAACATTGCCCGTTATCGCCTTAGGGGTGGGCATTGGTGTCGATTACGGCATTTACCTTTACAACCGCCTAGAAAGCTTCTTGGATACCGGATTATCTCTTCAGGAGGCTTACTTCGAGACAATGAAGACGACTGGTTTGGCCGTGGCATTTACTGGTATCACCCTCAGTGCTGGCGTGTTGACTTGGATTTTCTCTGATATCAAGTTTCAGGCCGATATGGGTCTCCTGCTGACCTTCATGTTCCTTTGGAATATGTTGGGTGCAGTTTTACTCATACCTGCTCTAGCTGCACTTCTAAGGGTACAACCTGAAAGTGCAAACAAAACGATTAACTCAATGGGTGAGACACAATGAAACAACCAAAACGCCTGATAACCGCATTGATTGGCATGGACAGGAAACCAAAACAGAGGTTGAAGTTGTAGTCTAAAACCCGAAAAATCTTTAATTTTTTGTACATATTAGTCTTTTTATTTTTAGCTTGATCGCAGATTCAACTGCTCAAGCATTGAAAAGACTCAAGAATGCGAACTGTTTACGTCACATTTAGGTAATGGGCTGTGTGACTGTTTTTCTGTGATTTCTGTCCCTATTTTTGATGTCACACAAATGAACGTCTGTATGACATCAAAAACTAACATTAATTGAGGAGTTGACCATGAAAACAAAAACATGGGTTTCATACTTGGCAATTTGTTTGGTCGTTTTACCGTTAACAGCAAATGCTGCTGACAAAAATGATGAGGTTTTGTTAGCCGAAAAGCCGGCAGACTCGGTGGTGACTGGCTCTGAATGGACATTAATTCGTCAGGATGCCTTTCGTAATATTAAAACATATGCCAAACACGAAGATGGAAGAAAAATCCGTTCTTTTAAAATTGATATGATTGTTGATGCTCCGTATGAAACGGTAGCGAAGGTGCATTTTGATATTGATAATTTCAAAAAATGGTACTGGTCGACCTCTGAATCCAAACTCCTAAAAAAAGTATCAGATACCGATTATTACTATTACCAAGTATATAGAACGCCAATTAAGCCTGACCGAGACGTGATTGTGCATGTGAAGGTTGAACCTTATACGCCCGCAAAAGGCTATTTATCCTTAAATTTAGAAGCAGTTCCTGAATATATGCCAACACAAAGGTATTATGTGCGCATGCTTGCTCATAATATGTCAATTAAAATGACTCCAATAGATGGCAATAAAAAAACTCGTTTAGAGGTTAGCGGTTATCTTGATCCTGGTGGTGCTTCGCCAGAATGGGTGATGGGTTTTTATCAAAGGAAATCGCCCTATCTTACAATGCTAGGTTTGGCACGCATGGTGCTACTCCCAGAATACGCAACAGATACGCCAACACCTTTTAAATATAAAGAGTAATTTAGGTTTACTGAGTTGTGTCACATCGGTTAAAACTTGTGTGGCATGACCCACTGGGCTAATGTTGTCGTAGTGGTAAACGATAGTCCCTTGCAGGTCCATTAAGAATGGTTTAATGATAGTAGCACTAAATACTCAAAACTCTGTAAACCCCCATTTCTTTGCCAGCTCTTTGTTGCTATCTGATAGCCGTGTAAAGGCGAGACTTTAGATCTTGGACAAAACTTTTATGCGATTCAACACTATCTGAGCGTATGCCCACCACTCGATTATTTTATTTTTCGTAGTTGCTAAATTGATCACGGTCATCCGAATGCTGAACTCACTTCATCGGAGGTAACATGAACCGACCAGTCGATATATCAGGGGCGGATGTCGCAAATATCGGTACATCAACGCTGCGGGCAGCGCTAACCTATGCACGACAACGGGGCTATAGTTCTGAAGGTTTGTGCAAGGGATTGGGTTTGACCTATGAAGACCTACGGCGAGACGAGTTTCGAGTGTCATTTCGACAGGCATCGCAACTAATACAACGCATAGCTAGTCGATTGAATGATCCATTTTTTGGACTCCATTCTGGTGCGACACAAACCATCACATCATGGGGACTCACTGGGGTGGGTATGCTGATTTCCCAAACTTTTGGCGATGCGATACGATTTGGTATGCGCCATCAAAGGGAGATTGGCGCCTTGAACTTTTATAGTTACTCAATCAACGACAATGAGTTAGTGCTAACGATGACGCCAAAGATTTCTAATCCCAATCTAGATACTTTTTTGGTGCAAGAATCATTTGCCAGCATCACTAACGTCTCAAGGAGCGTGGTCGGCTTCGAATTCACCCCCTTGCGTGTCGAATTCGGTTTACCTCCCCCTTTGTCGACCGACGCTTACAAGGCGTTCTTCAAATGCCCAGTGCTCTTCAATGCGGGGGAAAATCGCCTTGTGATTAGCAGCAAATGGCTAAATCACCCACTACGCTATTACGATGAGTTTATATCTGATTCACTTTTAACCGAGATTGAAACGTTAATCGGTCAGGCACCTGTAGACTCCGACCTCATTGGTTCGGTACGTGCTATGGTTCGTGCCCGATTGGACAATCCTGTGTCTGCCACAGAAGTCGCTGTGAACCTAAACATCAGTGAACGCACTTTACGTAACAGACTAAAAGAACTTGGTACTACTTTTAGCAAAATTCAAGATCAGATGCGCTTCGAGAAGGCCTCAAGTCTTATCAAGTCAGGGGAACTGCCTTTATACAAAATCGCCGCTTTAGTGGGTTATAGCGACCCGAAAAGTTTCCGACTTGCGCTACGGCGATGGAATGCATAGGCACCCACTAAATGGTCAAAATGAATATTTGTGCAAATCTGGTTTTTCTGTATAATTATTCGTGATAAAAAAATTATCACGAATAAAATCGCTAAAGACAACATTTCAACAAATGTTATTCATGTTTAGAAAAAGCGCACTACACAGTCCGTTGATTACATCTTGTCGATGAATTGTTGGATACGGATCAGAATGTCCGTCAGGTCTGGTTGCTCCTTGTAATAGGAGAGTGAACCAAAACGGGGCTGGCGTTATTTTGAAACCGATACCTCACCTGTCACCCGCATAATTGTAGCGGCTTGCATTTGAAAATGCTCAGGACAGCATTCAACGCACTTTGAGGCCAGCATTAAGTGCATCTATCGATGGTCTCAGGACAGGATTAATTGCCACTGAGCTTGCATTGCATTTTCAGGACTGCATTTCATCGCGTCAGGACGGGATTAACTGCAAATGAAAATTTTCAGTAGTCGATTAGCTACAACAGCAATATTATATTAATAACTAACTGATTTTAATTAATATTTTCTAAAATTCTCTACATGAATTAAAAAAGTTAGCATAGAACTCTTCTATGCCCCTAAAAATTAGTGAGCTTATAGCCAACACCAAGCTGAATTCGCAGGATGTATTTCATCATACCAATACACAAATTATCTTTTGTCGAAACATACACGCCATTTCCAAATTTCCCGTCAAACTTGAGTCTAGTTGGACGTTGAAAACAGGAATGAGAAGTTGAACGGTTATTTGAGGGTATTTTTACCATAATTGACTATTTTCAAAACGACCATCAAACCATCCTTTGATGGACGTACCGGTAAGCCGTTTACCTAAGTTTTTCATTTGCAGTTAATTCTGTCCTGATGTAATGAAATGCAGTCCTGAAAATGCAATGCAGGCTCAGTGGCAATTAATCCTGTCCTGAGACCCCCGATAGATGCACTTAATTCTGGCCTCAAAGTGCGTTAAATGCTGTCCTGAGCGTTTTCAAATGCAAGCCGCTACA